>Ga0185299_10002265_pt1 | contig 30685 bp, 50 predicted proteins | sample PaiPotPPA55metaG_FD_128002 | JGI IMG/M metagenome (GOLD analysis project Ga0185299, IMG submission 128002) | Iron sulfur acid spring bacterial and archeal communities from Banff, Canada, to study Microbial Dark Matter (Phase II) - Paint Pots PPA... ...
TTCGTGGAATCGTTCAACAGCCGCTTGCGCGACGAATGCCTCAACGAGCATGTATTCCTGAGTCTGGCCGAGGCGCGCACAACCATCGAAGCGTGGCGCGACGATTACAACCATCGTCGGCCGCATTCGAGCCTCAGCGCTCTGACACCGATCGAGTTCGCACAGCTAAAAACGGAGAAACTAATTCCGCCCCAGGACGGGGAAAACAACCAAAGACTCTACCTATAATCTGACGGGCATTGGGGAGCACGCCAAACGTTCTACCTTTCGAGACTCAGGTTCGCGTGATCGCGGCTCTTACCGAAGGCTGCTCGATCCGCTCAGTTGAACGACTCACCGAAGTTCACCGCGATAGCGTGATGCGGCTCAGCGTGCGCGTGGGCGAGGGCTGCGCGCGCTTGCATGACCGGCTGATGCGCGATCTACAGGTCGGCGTGATCGAATTGGACGAACAATGGGATTTCATCGGCAAGAAGCAAAAACGCGTGCGTCAGGGCGATCCCGATGAGATGGGTGATGTCTGGTTGTTCGTGGCCTTGGCAGCCACACAAAAGGCGGTGCTGAGCTACGTGGTAGGGAAGCGCGACACTGATAACACTGAGGCGCCCGCGCTCGATCTGCGCGCCCGCATCTTGAACCGTCCGCAAATCACCAGCGACGGTTACACGCCATATCCGAACGCGGTCACGCTCGCCTTTCAGACAGATGTCGATTACGCGGTCTTGACGAAAAAATACGTGGGCGATTCTAATCTGCCCGATGCGGCGCACCGTTATTCTCCAGGTCACGTCGCGGGCGTCGAAACGACCGTGATAAGAGGACGCCCCGATCCCGACCGGATCAGCACGTCGTACGTGGAGCGGTTCAATCTCTCATCGCGGATGCAGATGCGCAGGTGTACGCGGCTCACCAACGCTTACAGCAAGAAGCTTGAAAACCATCGCGCAGCCGTCGCATTGTGGGTTGCTTTCTACAACCTCTGCCGCGTTCACGAAACGCTGCGCTGCACGCCAGCGATGGCGCTTGGCGTAACCGATCACGTCTGGTCGATTGCCGAGCTTGTGCGGGCGGCCCTTGAGCCGTCAGACGTACCACCGCTGCCACGTCCCACCCAGCCGACTACGCTACGACCCGGACATCGTCCGTTTAGGCCAGTGGTGATTCGCGGTGGCAAAATACGCTAAGATTCATGCGTGCGCTATGAAATCAAAGACCCAGATGTGCGACTGCGCGAATTGGTTCTGCACATCGCCCGCGAATCGGAAGGCGACGATTTCTTTGGAATGGTGAAGCTCAACAAGCTACTGTTCTATATGGATTTTCTCGCCTATCGCGCCATCGGAAAATCGGTAACGGGCCAACTATATCAGGCGCTCGATCAAGGACCGGCGCCCAAGCGCATGCTCCCCATTCTGAAAGCAATGCAAAAAAAGGGCGATCTAGCGCTTCGCGAAGAACCATTTTTCGGCGACACGCAGAAACGACCCCTTGCGCTTCGAGAAGCCAATCTTTCTTCGTTCTCTTCGGCCGAAATCCTGTTGATTGAAAGGACAATAAAGCGCTTCTGGAAGATGTCCGCTAAGCATATTAGCGAGCAGTCACATGAATTTCTTGGCTGGTCGTTGGCTGAAAAGGCGGAAATGATCCCCTATTCAGTGGCTCTTCTCGGCCGCGAAGAACTTTCAGACGCCCAGAAAAGACACGTTCACATCGCAGAAAAGCGCGCGAAAAAATGGCTGGAATCGCGTGCTACCTAATCGGCAGATTGTCGAAGATCCCTCCTTTCGAAAAGACCTGCTGGCCATCGAACCAGACCCGAAAAAGGCGGATGAGTTGATCGACGGCGCGAAGTGGGTGCTTTCCCGCGATCCTCGCCAAGGACAGCAGCTTGGCGGTCCTTACTCGTCAACGTGGTATTTCACGATCCTGATTCCAGGGACAGGCCGTTACGTTGCCCTCTATTATGCATTCGACGATAGGGAAGTACTGTTTGTCTCGATTATCTGAGTTGTCCTAATTTCCCGCCCCGAGTGTCCGAATTAGGACAGCACCCCCAGTTTTGACGATCATCCAGCTAATCGGGGGCACGCTTACCGCTTGGGTAGTAAGCACTGCGGCCAGACCCGGTAGAGCCAGATCCAGAGTATGCGATCCGCAAGCGGGGCCTGGCCTGCCCGATCCGCCCCTGAATTTCCTCGTGCATTTGCAACGCCGGAGGCATCGCTTCGACCGAACAGGCCGAGTTATGGCACACTCCGTCCTGAACGGGCTTCACCACGAGTACAGCCTCTTGGCCCGCGCTACATGACTGTCGTTGAGTTTTTGCGAATGACAGTAGCGCGGCAACTATTGCGTCTCGTTCGCTCAGTGTCGGGCGCCACGCCCCTCGCGCGCCAAGCGGGCCTGGAATGCGAACAGTACCAGAAGAGTCCGCCCGTCGGGCAGAACCAAAAAACTAACTGTAGAGCTTGCTCCTGTCTGAGCACCAGCGGTCGATGACCTCGGCGTTGAAGCGCCAGTCACTGCCAATCCGAAATCCCGGAATATCATGGTGCTTCAACAGCCGGTAGACCGTGGATGAATGCACTTGCAGGTATGTGGAGAGTTCGCGCACGGTCATTAACTTGCTCGGCCCTGCATAGAGTGGTGCTTGCGCAGCATCTTTATTATTCATCCAAACTCCATTTCACGGGTTCACCGTTCGGGGACCTTAGATGCTCACACGCCGCGTCGCGTCCGTGACCTGTGACCTATGGCAACGGCATCCGCACACGCTGTTGGCGCATCGTCCGTGCCCGCCCGTGACGCATTCGATCACGTTTGTGGCGCTGTCCAACAGTACCTGGACTTCCGACGGTAGCGGTTCCTCGAGAAGGAGCGTGGCCGTTTTCTTGGAATTCAATGAAAAGAGGGAAGCCGTAACTTTGGCTGACGGTGAACCGCGCAACCTCAGCGAGGTGTTGGGCTGAGTTAACCATTGGAACGTGACGTCGTTTGGCCATTTCTTATTCAATCGGATTCTCCTTGCAGGAGCGCCGACAGAGCAGAATACCGCAGGATGGAAGTATGTCCGTCCACAGCAAAGCCGACGGCCCGTGACACAGGAATGGTAAAACTCTTCGGGTCTCAGTTGATACAAACAGTATGTCCCGCAAAGAACCAAATTAACTAAAAGCGCTCCGCCTACTCTCGTAGTCTATCGTAGCTCTTTAGTGCATTTAAAAGATTCTGAGGTTGCCTATGGCCGGCGCGCACCAATCGCGGCGGCGGTCTTCCGCTCTGGTGCGGTGGTATATAGGTGCATCTTTGTGACCCAAGGGCTGCCACAGGACACCCGGACCTGCGGCAGCCTCCGTAACTCAGTCACGCCGGCTCGACGAGCTTTGTCCTGGCCGGTAACCAAGCGAAGCCGTGGTGCGAATCTCAAGCCCTCTCTCGCCGCAAAAGCACACACCTTGCGGAGCACAGCCTCTAGGCGATGGACTCGAAGGCGGTATTCGATTTCTTTCCAGTCGGCGGCCTGTGCGCGCGTGAGCGTCTTGGCCCAGGTTTTTCCGTGCGCGATTATCTGTCTCACCTGTGCCAAGCTCACGGTCCAAAACATTTTCTCTTCGTCCGATCCTGCGGAGGGGTCACACGGGTCTCTGCTTATGATATAGGCTTCTATAGTCGCGCGCTCGTCCCCGGCGCGCAGTCGCCTGGCCGCCTCGCGCGCCTCGTTAACACTCACGCACAACTCGTCTCCGATCTCCAGCGAATATTTCCCGCCGCATTGAAGCAGCCACGTCGCGCTCTCTCGCGCCCGAAGGTACGCCGGGCTGTTCTCGCCGGCAGCCCCTTCGCGCGGCATCAAGCCCTTTACCGCCGAGTCTTTGTAATCGGTGAACGTCCAGTCAAAAGAGTCTTGAAGGTCAAGACGGTTGCCGCCGCGCTCTTGAACTGCTTCAATGCGGCTTCCCGATCGGCTTGCTGCTTGCGACATTACTTGTTGCTCGTGCTCGTTTTCATAGTTCCCTCCACTAGGTTACGGACGTTAAACCACATTCCGCGAGCACTTTTACTTGTCGATCGCTGTACTATTCAAGACCCTAAAATACACGGACGCCCTAGCAAGACTGGCGTCAGCGGCACAAGTACAACAACTTGCTATAGCCAGTTGTGAAATAGTTGTACGAATGAGTTACGCCGCGATCAACTCACGCACGGGCAGGGGTTCAGCGATTGCAAATGGATGGCGAAGAGTGCGGGACGAAGGTCCAGAAACTTCAGACCTTTCGACAAAAAAATTGTCGGAGAGCCGCTTTTTGGGTTGACGATTGCCCGATTCGGAGCGGCCCCATTCCGCTCGTTTTTCCAGTTGGCTAAGTTAAGAGGGGTCGGTCTCAGAGCGAGGGCATTTGGGATATGCTTTTTCCGAAGGGGTCTCTAAGCGGATATCCAGCAGTAAATTTTATTCTTGCGCCATGAAAGGCGAAGCTAGCTGCGTCTTCATCGGCATCGGCCACCAACACGTTTACGCGGTAGGAGATCGTCGCGCCGTCCAACAGGTTCATAGCAGTTTCCAATTCTTCGGAAATACTGCGGCCATTCCCCGACTCAATTCTGATACTTCTCATGCTTAAGCGTAGTCTTTATGCTGCAGTTTCTCCTAACGCCTTCGGTGGGGCGACCGACGCGACGATTCGCCAATCGTGGCGCTTCCATGACCGACCGCAGCGACGTTGCCAAAAAAACTCGCCCGCACGCTCGGAACGGCTCAGAATCAGGAGAAAAATTGCTGGCGGCCCGGTCTGGTACCTGATGACACCGCGAAACCGGGCTTTCAAGCTCATAAAAGTTATCTGGGTAACCTAAGTTACTGTCAAAGTTTAGGGCAGTCACCCAAAAGCCTAGGGATACTGGGGACAATTCATCTTGATACCCAAATTATTCGCTTGGCAAAGGGTTATATATTCTTGAAGGCGGTCTAGAAAAGGTACGAATCGGGCACAAACGGCCACAAAGGGGCCTACAACGGTAAGGGAACGGCACGAAGCGGCCACAATGGAGCTTAAATCGGGGGCAAGATCGTGAGATTGGGAAGAAGGATGGGTGTCCTTTCTCAAAACCTGATCCATGCACATTCATCGGTGGTTTTGATCACCGGCGGATAGCCTGCCTTGATGGCGATGCCGACAAGAGGAGCATTCCCCGTCGCCCGAAGAGAACTTTGGGCCCGCACCGCGCTGGTGTTGGAAGTGATCGCGCTGCGCCATCAAATCGCGGTGCTCGAGCTTAGCCGAACTCGTCGCCCGTGCTTCGGTCCTTCGGATCGGCTGCTTTGGATCTTGCTGTCGCAGTGGTGGCGGGGTTGGAACGAAAGCCTAGTGATCGTGCAGCCCCAGACGGTCTTGCACTGGCGCCGTAACAGTTGGTCAGCGATGTGGGTTTATCGATCATGTGGGTGCAATCTCCAGGCCGTCAAGGGGACGCTCGCACAGCGCCTTGAACTCGTCCTCGCTCGCCGCGATGAACTCCCGGCTTGCCGCCGAAAGCGAAATGCCCACCGACTCGGCCCTCTCCGGCAGCACCGCGCGTAGTTGCGGGTCGATACCCCGCTGAGCAGAATCTCCAGCATCCGGCCCCGCTGCGGCCGTTGCGCTTCCAGCGCCTCGTACGGCCGGAATCGCCACCTCGGCGCCCACTCCGCGACCGCGCCGACGCAGCCGCATGAGTCCACCCTAAGGCGCTCCGCCAACTGCACTTGGCCCGATTGGCGACCGTGCCAGAGCACTTGGCGCACGCGCCAGCCGCGGCACCGTCTCCACCACGCGCCCGGTCACGTCGATCAGCGTTCTTCTTCACGGCGGTTCCCCCCGTAAGGGTTTGGGCCCTGCGCGATTCTGCGAGAATCGCGCAGGGCAAACCGCCATCCTTTCAACTTCCCACTACCGCTGGGACCGCCGCCCCCTGGTCACCTTTTGACTGGCACGGGCCTAATGCCAGCATGGTCGATGAGTTCGCCTACAGTGCGATTCGCGCTCTGCAGCTGATCGTGTAATTTCTCCGCACTTTTCTTCATTTCCGGCCCGGCAGTAGTCGGTTGACTCTTCCTAATAGACGTAGAAATCACGCCTAGATCCTTGTGCATTGCCTTTGTGTATAGCTTGGCCCATGTCAACTCTGCTATCAGCGCGGGTTTTACTGGTTGGGTTTCCACTACGGTAGTTCCTGCATCATCATCAATTGCCACTTTTGTTGCCTCACAACGCCTCCCACAGAAATGGGAAGATACATACGGACCTCGTTCAGGCCTTGCATGCGGACGCTTTGGGTTGGTCTAGCGAAAAGTGGTCAAAGGCGAGCGGAAGGGCCACCGTTGGGCTGGATCAAGTTCGGACCAGACTTTATATGTCGATCCCAACTCAACTATACTACATTAAGTGAGATACACAAAGCCACTGGAACATCCGCATTTGTTTATATCAATTACGAGGATCATCGATTAGTCGAGCCTTGTAGCCGAAGCCCACACTTTTGGCGAAATGGAACCGAAGTCACTCGCGCGCGCTCGGAGAAAAGGGGTGGCTTCGCCGCAAATCCGCGTAAGGTGGGCGAGTGGCTGGAACGCGACAAGCCTGTTCTCAGGACACCCAAAATTTAAGTCAGGGCGCTAGCGGCTCTTGCGTATGGCAGTTGCCTGCGCGCGTCAAGCAGCGCGGCCGACGCGACAGGATTAGAGTGCGATAGGTGAGCCTCGACGAAAGCCAGCTCCGAAACCATTATCGTCTCAAGCAGGACCTTCCGTACAAACTGCGCTAACGGCAACCGGTTCTGCCATCCCGACCCTTTCCTGCCAGTCGGTCCCTTGTCGCTTTGTCCCATGACGGTCTCCTCCTCTTCTCAAGCAGCCCGATTCTTCGATCCGGCCCAGGACTATCGCCACTCGGATTTCAACAGCCTCAGGACGTTGCCTGCCTCCTTTGCGGCAACCTGCAAATCCACGCGCGGATGCCCGCGCAGGGCGCTTGACATCATGCAATTCTGCTATTCGTGCTTACATTTAGGATCAGGCCAGCAATTCTTCTTACCTCCAATTCAGAGTTGCAATAGCTAGCGGATGAGGAGGAACCACGGGCCCTCAGTGGTGACCTCAAGCCCGAAGACAATGCCAGCGCATCGTGCGACGGCAGGAGGTCTCATATGGAACTCGTGTTAGAGAACGGATGGTACGGCAACCAATGGATGGGCGCTCATATGGCGCCCCGGGCGGACGTGGTCGAGGACAAGGATGCCTACCATTTCTACGTCGAGATGCCAGGGCTCAAGGATGGCTCGATCGATGTGCAGGTGGAGGACCATCGGTTGTTGGTTGCATCCGAGCGCAAGCGTCCCGAGTGGCCGCAGGAGGCCGGGGTTCATATCGCGGAGCGGGACCACGGCACTATCAGACGCGCATTCAGGCTTCCGCTCCACGCGAGTCGCGATGGCATCCGCGCGGCCTATAATGACGGCGTACTCGAATTGACTGTCGAAAAGCGCCCCGACTTCAAGCCGGTCAAGGTCGAAGTCCATAGTTAGTTTGCGAGCGGCTACCTCTCGCTACTAAAAATTCCATCGGAGCCGTTAATCTAAGCAACTCCGAGGATCGCTATCGAATTGATGCGCTGAGGTGAGTCGGAGTGTAATCTGAACTTCAAAACGGACGGCGCTGAATCGAGATCGAACAACCTCTGACACAGAGATCGTCAGACGATGGCGTACCGGCTGCAGAACAACCGTCGGTCACCGGGAGCTGGTACGAATCAGGCGGCGAGCCGTTCGTAGCGATGATGCAGACCGCCGACCTGCGGGATGGCCACCACTCTTCCGATCCTGCGTGGCTGGGTGAGGCGAGGGTCCGGGCAATCCTTGTCGAGCGACAGATGCGTGCGAGTGCGTTGGTAATAGTCGACATACGAGGACAGGACGCGGCGCAGATGGCGCTCGTTGAAGATCACGACGTGATCCAGGCATTCGCGACGGATCGAACCGATCACGCGCTCGACGTGCGGGTTCTGCCACGGTGAGCGTGGGGCCGTGACGACCTCGGTGACTCCCATCGCCGCGACCCGCTTGCTGAAGACCGAGCCGTACGAAGCATCGCGGTCGCGCAGGAGAAAGCTGGGATCTGTGTCCCACGGGAACGCTTCAATTACCTGCTGTGAAAGCCACGCTGCCGTTAGGATGCTGCGTAACATCGAACCGCACAATCCTTCTGCGACCGTGAGCTAGGATGACGATGACGTAGAGCAGTCGAAACGAGACCGACACCGCGACGAACATGTCGATGGCGGCGATGCCGATTGCTTCGTTGCGGAGGAAGCTGCGCCAAGTCCGCGATGGCGTTCCGACCTCGTCGCACAATGTACTTTGCGACCGTGGCTTGGCAGCCGCCGGCCGTCATCGCGAGCGGCGCGGCTGCCCTGCTGCGGGGGGGTAGGGGGTCAATGTCCCGTTTCGAAATCGTGAAAACGGGCGGCAGGCTGCGCGCGCAAATTTTGCCCGTGGGTTTGGTAACGCTGGTGGTTACGAGCAACCCAGTTACCCAGCGAGTAAGCTACGGGCTGCCCGATTTGACTTCGCTGGGCATCGTGATAATCGACGATCTGAATCGGAGCCGAGCGGACCAATGTCTTCTACAGTGTGGACTGTTCCTGCAACGCGTATCCGCGAGACTTACATTTTACGCTTCCTGAAGGATGCAAGGTGCTCTGTGCGGATCGTGGAGGTTAGGCTGTTTAAAACCAGCCGCCTATTAGACCGAATGCCGGAGGACAGGCGCCGCTGGGAGCCCAGCGGCGATCTGACAGAGACCGCCAAGCAGATCTCGAAGTACATCTCGGATAGCGGGTCCGCGGAAGCGACGATTGTCGCATCGGACGAAGTTTAACCCCGCTCGCGGCAGGGTTGGACAGCCAAGCTTGCGCGGTTGTACGCTTTCCACGTCAGGCGTGTAGTCCCCGTTCGCGTTCGGCTTTGTCTTCACTAAGGCTCGACGGCGTACCCTCGCCGGCGGGCCTTTTCGCTGAGTCACTGCCGCCAGACCGTGCGATCCGGATTCGAGGACGCGCAGAGTGAGAAGCGATTCTCTATAAAAGCCTGTCTGAAAAGTCCGGCCATCCGCCCCTGATCCGCCGCCCATGTTTCATGGCATCAGCCTAGCGCCGCATTGAGTCAATCTGCCCGGGTGAGCTGGCCGAGCAATTCGGACTCGCGAACTTACTACACGAGCCCTTTGAGCTTGCCCCACCTAACGAGATTGTGTTGAGCAAAGAAGGTGGGCTTTTTCGCGGTGACCTCGTAGTCGCGAATTTCCTGCTGCCAAGGTTCCAGAGCAGCCGATCTGATGCTCGTGAATGAGCCGAAGTCTGAACTTCAAAACGGTCGAGGCTGAATCGAGGTCGAACAACCTCAGATACAGAGCTCGCAGTCGATGGCATACCGGGTGCCGAACAACCGTCAGCCACTGGGAACTGGTACGAGTCAGCCGGCGAGGCGTTCGTAGCGGTGATGCAGGCCACTGACTTGCGGAATGGCGACCACTCTTCCGATCCAGGGCGACATGAGTGGGCGAGGGTCCGGACAGTCCTTGTCGAGTGAAAGATGCGTGCGCGTTCGCTGGTGGTAGTCGACGTACGACGAAAGGACACGGCGCAGATGGCGCTCGTTGAAGATCACCAGCGAAAGTGCGTGCCCGCGGCTTTCACTGGTAAGGTCGATCTTCTCGCTGTGGGGCGAGTAATTCGGTGGCCGATGTTAAGCCACGCGCTCGACCTAAATCAGCTGGAAATCCTCGGCTACTGAATGTTCCCATAGGAACGGGATCTCGACACGCCTGGTGAGCGCCTCAGGCGACTCGAGGCGATGGTCAGTTTTGTATCGACTAACCGTCGAATGTTTGCAGTAAACAGGCCAGAAGCATAGAGAAACCCATACGCCGCAAGATGATCTAGGCGGATGTCCTCGGATGCTCCAGGAAGCCGTGAGGATGTTTTCCGGTTCGACTATGAGTGCAGCCGATGATTAGGTCGCAGCAGAACGAGACTCCAACAGATAGCGAAATCATCCTATATGGAGAGCGGATATGAAGTTCGGGATTCTGTACAACACCGATTACTATCCAGCAGCTCACCAGTCACCTTCAAACTACTACGCCCAGCTATTGGAACAAACTGAACTTGCCGAAAAACTTGGCTTCGACGCCGTGTGGTTCGGCGAGCACCATTACTCCGGCTACTCCTTCGGTTCGCCCTCGGTGATCGCGATGGCCGCCGCGGCGCGGACACGGCGGATTCGCCTCGGCACCGGAGTCTCACTGATCCCGCTACATCATCCTATCCGTCTGGCCGAGGAGTACGCGATGCTGGACGTGCTATCCGGCGGCCGGCTGGAATATGGAATCGGACGTGGATTTCTCAAATACTCGCACGATGTCTTCGGTATCGACGAGCACGAAAACCACGAACGTTATCGTGAAGGGACCGATCTCATCGTCAAGGCCTGGACCGCTGGCGAGCCGTTCTCTCACGAGGGCAGGTTCTGGAAGCTCGACAACTATAGTTTCTTTCCGAAACCCCTGCAGCAGCCCTATCCTCCGATCTATGCATCGGCGGTGCTGACACCCGACAGCGCGATCTTTGCGGGCAGCCGCGGCTTTAATCTCGCCAGTGGACTGTTTTTGCCGGCGCGAGAACGCGTGCGCGACGTTATCGCGCTTTATCGGCAAACCCTGCGAGAACACGGCTGGAGACCCGAGGAAAAGGAAATCGCCGGCGTGTTTCAGATGTATTGCGGTGAGTCACAGGAAGAGGCGCGGCGCAACGGCGGTCAGTATGCCTTGCGGTACTTCGAATTCTTTAACTCCCTCGATCGCCGCAGCCGGCACGAGGCGGAAAGCTTTCGGCACCACCAAGGCGGGATGTCAAAAATCTTCGCGAACAAAAGCTATGAGGATTTTGAGAAGGAGCGGCTGCTGATGATTGGTGAGCCTGCATTTCTCGTTGATCATATCGCTTGGAGCCGCGAGTTTTTCGGCATCAACTATTTGATGATGGAGGTGGCGCAAGGCGGGGAGCCGCACGAACTGGTGAAAAGCTCGCTAAAACGCTTCGCAGAGCGGGTGATTCCGGCGTTTCGCTGACACAAGGCCAGTCGGGATGGCGTCGGCGCTTAGTCAAAACCTAAACCCTGACATATTGATGATGCAGCCCACCCAGAATTGAGATGGCTGCGATAGAGCCGAGCTTCTGCGGGCACCGAAAATCCGGCGCATTCTGGTCCAATGAGAGATGCGTCCGGACCTGGTTGTAATAGGAAGCGTAATTCCTCAGAACGCGACGCAACTGCGCTTCGTCGAACACCACCAGGTGATCGAGAGATTCGCGCCGAACCGAGCCGATGAGGCGCTCGACGTGGCCGCTCTGCCACGGTGAGCGCGGCGCAGTCGGATGATCGCGGATCCCCATTGCCCGAATGCGCTGGGCGTAGGCTGGGCCGAAGGCCCGTCGCGGTCGCGAATCAAGTGACGTGGCCCTTCGTCCCAGGGGAAAGCGTCAGTCACCTGCCCAACGATCCACTCGGCAGTCGGATTGGTAGTTACGCTGATCCTGACTAGCCGCCTGCGGGCGTGACGCAGGATCACCAAGCCATAGAGCAGCTTGAACGAGATCGTGCGTACGACGACCAGGGCTCTCTTCGGTGCCGGTGGAGCGGGCGCATCGCCCCCACACGCGCACTTTTTGTGGTTACCCCGTCGACTTTTGTCAGCATGGTCAGGCGTGCGCGCGTGGACCTTTCTGATAACCCGGTTTTCGTTGAGCCCACGAAATGACGCCACTACCGGCATCGGTTCGCATTGACTCGTTGGCGGATGACGCAGTCTGCTACGAACTAGTCTCTGGACGAGACGGCAGTTTATGCCATGCGGTGGTTTATGGGAAAACGTGACCCGAGCGCCGACAGTTTATAAACTGTGCCCGAGTTTATGCCTTCGGGCGAAGGCAACGCGAAGGGCTAATGGAGCAATTTTTGGTCATTTGGGGACATTCTCCTTCTCGTCGACCTTCGTAGCGCTAACCTCGATCGATGGAGCTTCGAGACCAGCGACTTCGGCCAACTCCTCGACTCTTAGACCGTGTTGAAGCAGGAGGGTCATCGCCTCTTTAGAAAAGCGCCACCGATTGCTCCTTCGGCAGTACTGACGACCAATTAGGTCCAGGCGCAACCCTGACCTCGATCTCAGCCGACTTGTAACCGTTTATCGCGGCCTTATGGGCGAGCACGCTAACCGCGGCTCTCACGCTTTGCGGATCGCCTTGCCGAATGCCAGGTGTCAGAAAGAGGTACATCTCTTCGCAGCGATCGGTATCAAAGCACCGCATCTCATCGGCTTCAAGGGTGGGAGCTCGCCGGAGCGCCCTCCGCACGGCCTTATGACAACCCATTGCAGTGATCTGGTAATCAGGCGGCAAGCGGATGCCTTCCGGCAGTGGGGTCACCGGCACTTCTTGCCCACGGCCCACCTGCGTTATGCTCCGCGATAGCCTCGTAGCTGAAGGCGTTTCGTTTCAGGCGCATTGCCTCCATTTCCACCCATTGCGCACGCAGACTATCTGCGGACACCACGGTAGGTTTGTTGTGATTACGGAAACGGCTGTCCGAATTTCGCGTCGGCATGACTAATTTCTCAGCTCCGGCTTCAATCCAAGTAACGCCAACCTCTCGAGTCCAACCGCGACATAACCCGGATCCACCTCGCAGGCATAACCAACTCGCTTCAACCGGGCCGCGGCCAGGAGCGTCGAACCGCTTCCACAGAAGGGGTCGTAAATTATCTCGTTGGGTCGGCTGCTGTTCTGGATCATGTCGGCGATCAGTGCGACCGGCTTGGTGGTCGGATGGAGTGAACTGAGCGAAGGTTTGTCGATTTCGAAGACCGAACGCTGCCTTCGGTCCGGCACAAAATAGTGTGGCCCGTTTTCGAGCCACCCGTACAGGACGGACTCGTGCCGGTGCTGATAGTCCGACATGCCTAAGACAAAATGATGCTTGACCCAGACCAGCAGGTGCTTGAACGAGAAGCCCGAATCATTGAACGCTCTTATGAAGAATGGCAGCGCTGCACCGGACGGCACGCTGGCATAGCAGGCTGCGCCTCTGATGGCGGACGACAATGCCTGCTTTAGTGAGTCCCGAAATAGTCTGCTGACTTCTTCGGGCGGCAGTGCGTCATTCTCGATCGGTTTCTGGATGCGATTCCCGCGATCGCTTCGGTTGAGCAGCTCATTCTTAGCGGCGTAATCGATGCCGTACGGCGGATCACACCAGATCGCCCGAAATTTCTGACCACCCTCCCAGAGCCGGCCGACCGTCGGCGGATCGCAGGAATCGCCGCAAACGATCCGATGCGGTCCGACCTCCCACAGTTGTCCCCTCGCCGTGCCGTATTTGCTGCGCAGTTCATCGGTTTTGTCGATCTGGGGTTCGGGATCGGCCAGATCCCCTAGTTCCTGAAGGAGCAGGCCCTCCTTAACGCGGATCTCGTCGAGCAAAGCCAAAACCGCTGGATCGTCCGATCGAACTGTGTCCAACAAATCATTGAGGCGCGGATTGTCGGCCGTGGCCATGGCGGCCAGCGGGTCCAGGCTGAGCAACAGTTTGTCGGCCTCAGCTTCATTGAGATTCAGTAGCAAGACCGGCGCCTCCTCGTCCGGCATCGTTTCCGCACGAAGGTGCCCATCAATCAGCTGCAGGCGTCCGTCTGGCAGCTCTCGGGCTAAGAGAGCATCTGCGATCCCGATCTCGTTCAACAACCCGCGGAGGGCGTTGGCCTGAACCTTCGGATGGCGCCGCCAGTTCTTTGGATTGGGGAGAAGGTCCCTGGCCCGCACCCGTCTCAGCTCCTCTACGCGATCGCGAATCTCCATGGCCACCTCCGATGGTCAACCCGCCTTCGATTTGATCGTCACCACGCCCATGGTTCAAACCGCCGCAAGCGCGTGCGAATCGGCGAATCTTCGTCAAAGCGTGGATCGGTCCGCCGCGACAGACCGCTGTCCCGGGGTACTGGCGTATAGGCGTATTCCTGGCGATGCGAGGCCACGTGGTTGAAAGCGCTGGAGGCCGCATCCCACTGGTCATCATGGTCGTAAAGCTTCTCATCCGGACCCGCCTGCTCGAGCTCATCGACGAAATCCTTGTTCCACTTGCCGCGCACCAGTTTGATATTGCCCGCCTGTGCGGCCGAGCTCATGGGCAGCGCGCGAGTGTAGTTGTCGCCGGTGGGGTGCTCGACCTCAACCGTGAAGCCTGACAGCGGACCACGCATTTGAGCATCAACGTATGATTTGCCGGCGGCGCCCGGTTCTTGTTGCAGCAGAATTTCCGCGCGGCGGTTGGTCAGTTGCGCGTCGGCATATGCGGTAACTGCCTTGAGACGCTCGACCTCAAGCGGGCTGCCCTGGAGGCGCACGACGTCGATGACATAGAAGATCCCGCTGCGCGCCATCGCCATCAGCACCCCCATTGTCCTGGATGCGTGCTGGGAGGAAGAACCGCTCGGGAAAATCACGTTGCAGCGCCTCCGGCGACTGGCCGATCATGAAACGTGTCTTGACCCAGTCGTGAGCCCTGTTGCCCGGGTTGGATGCCGAACGCATCCGGAGCGGCACCGGGTTGTCCCTGGTCGTGCGCAGTCGTGAGAATAGATAGGTGTACTGCCGCTCCCTGAAGCTGGTTAGTTCATCGAAGCCGATGTACTGAAATTCGGAGGAGTCGTACTGATAAACATCATCCTCCGAATCGAGATAATCGGTTTTCCGCATTCTATTAGGCAATCGGCACCTCTTGCGTCACGAAGGAGATGCAATCGGCCAACTCAGCGAACTTGTGCTCGTCCGGGCGGATAATCTCCAGATACTTCGGCTCGTTGAAGGCCTGGGCGATCTCCTCCGCGCTATCGAACCACAATTCCGCCACGCCGTCGTAGGGAGCCGCAACGCCCAGCGGAACCGAGTTTTCGACGACGTGGCACTGCACGTACTTCCGGACGTGACGCATGAATTCGGGGACGCTCTTGACCAGAGGCCCGTGCTGGTTTTGCCAGTAGGCGTCAAATTCCTTGCGAGTCATCCCCGTCTTCCGCTTTGCACAGATGATGAGCTTTACCATAAAGAGCGTTCTCCTTGCTCAAAGTCGTAGCAACTCCCGGGCCTCGCGGGCCAGGATTTTCGCTTCGGCCTCGGGTTCCAATGCTGGGTTTTCGCTTTTGGTCTTTTCGGCTATTGGTCAAAATCCCGCGCGAGCGCGCTACAAATGCGGGCCGGGGCGGCAGCGCTTCACAACTCATCTTGATGTCGCAAAGTTTAATACTGCCATCTGACAGTTTAGAAACCGATACCGACAGTTCGAATTCACTTCCCTCCGCCAACGAGTCTGGTGTTTGAGGTAATAGCGAAATCGAGCAAAGTGCTCTTCGTTATTCCCCCGAGAGAGCTCTCAAGCACCGCCGCGGCGACCTGATCGGGCGTGAACTCGGGGTGCCCGTAGATCATAGTCACCGCGCCGTCTATCTTCGCCTTCGCGTCAGCCGAGGTGTCCTTTGTGGCCTCGACCTTGGCCCTGAGCTCGTGGGCCGAGACCCCCTTATCGCGTGCCCGCGCGATGTCTCGCCACAGACCTTCCAACCCGCTGCAGCGCTCGACGTCAGCAGCCGCAGCCATCACCGGCGCGGCGAGGCCAAGCACGCCAAGCGACACGACCAGAGCGATCGCGACAGTCTGCAGTTTCATTTCCTACCCTCGCCTCCTCTACGCCGCGACGCTTATTCTCGGCTGCGTAGGTGGGCCCGGCGCATCGCGATGCTCACAGCTCGGTGCGTCCCTGCCGGACCCTCTCGATCATGTCTTTGCAGAACCAGATCAGATCGAGATTCAGGGCTTTGTTCAGAACGTTCTTGTGAAAGAACATTCCGTTGGGACGCGGTGTGAAAAAAAAAGCGCTCGTAATCCATTCCTCGGTGCTCGAATCTTCGCTGATGCGCCACAGCGCAACGAAGGCGGTACATATCGTCAGCATCGAGATGCCCCTCATACTTTTTCCCAAGCCAGTCGTTGAACCAATCCTTTGTAACGCTGATGGGTGGATCGTCCGTCTTCGGATTCTAACGCTGCGCATATGTCGGGCAACGTCAGAGTGAGCCGCAACGCTGCATAGAACAGCTTGTTTCTTGCGGCGGCACCATCAGTTACCAGCCGACCAGGGCGAGCGCGGCGGCGGGGCAGGGGTTCACCGGGCCTTTTCTCCTTAATATCTCGCGCTAAATGCGACGACCCGGTCGATGACCCAGCATACCAAGGCGAGCCGCGAGCGCCGCGGCGAATAGGACGACGCCCACCGCATAGAGCAGCATCAGAATCGCATGCATCGCAACCCAGCCCTCCTCGGTTGCTTGCCTCGCACTACAGCAGAGAGCGACCAGCCCCACAGTGACTTGGGCAATGCCATCGAGTCGCATAGTGAACCGATGGCGCACACACCGCCGACGCACTCAACGTGCCAAAACCCAGGCCTAGGCGAATAAATTCTTTCACTCGCGGAATCTACCCACGTCAGGCTGAGTGCCGATTCGCAGTTGCGGCGGCGCAACACCTCGGCGAGTGGGTCCAGGTGCAACTATCCGGGACGGCGTCTGCGGTCGATCACTCTCGTCCCGACGCACAACTCTCGCGCTGTCCTCACGAGAGGGTCGCCTTTGGGCGTCGAGATAGCGGAGAATCGTAAAGGCACGGATACGGGACCACGGCACCGAGGATTCAGCGCTGTAGTCGCACGCTATAGCTCAACCTCCCGCGATTCGGTCATCGCTCAGACCCCGGTCCTAGCTGCGTACTGCGGCAACAATCGCAGCCAGCATGGCGATGGTCGCGACCGCCAAAGTCAGTTCAGCGATGGCCTCGTTTCGTCGCCTTTCCAGCCACTCCCTTGCTTCGTCGCCACGGAGCGCCCCGCGACCGCCGGCTACATAGGGCGTGAATCGCTCGATGAGGCCGAACCTCTCCAGCAGCTCTCGAAGCTTGATGTCGTCGTTTGGAACGGAGCGGAACAGGAGAATGAGCTTGAGCCGGCGTTTGACCGTTTTTTCAGCCATTTGGCGTGGTTCCTTCCTCACGCGCCAAGGGCGTGCCGGCGCAATCGAACTATCCGCCATCCGAGAAGGTGATGATAGCTTCGAGATCAGACCGGCCGCGCGCGCTACGGACGGCTGCGGTGCCCGCTGTGCACCATCGCGCCGCCGGACGGCTTCACGTGCTTCGTGGCCATCTGCCCCGAGACGACTCGTGCCGTTGACGCAGGCCGAAGTTCAGCGCATCCACCACACCGAGTGGTCAGGCCATTTCCGGCACGGGCGCGGTTACGCTGGACAACAATACAATCGTGAGAGCCACTCCGTAGAGAGGGATATTCGGCGCGAACGCGGAGCGGGGCCATCGCGGCTCCGCTCCGCATTTTTTTTGGGCCGCCCCCCTCGTGCGGGCGGCGCGACCTGCCGCGCCAATCGAGGATCAGCCTAACTCGCTCTGCGCACGCGCCGTCCTTGCCCGACTATATAGGCCGCGGCGGACGTGCCGCTTCGGCCTCCGGCGATTCCGCCATCCAGAGCTCGGTAGAGCGATCCGCCGAGGATTGCACCGGCGATTGGAGCGACCCAGAACAGCCACAGTTGCTCGACCGCCCATCCGCCAACAAAGAGCGCCGGTCCCGTGCTGCGCGCGGGATTAACCGAAGTGTTGGTCACCGGGATGCTGATCAGATGGATCAGCGTCAGCACCAATCCGATCGGAATCGGCGCGAAGCCGGCTGGCACGCGCGGGTCGGTCGCTCCCATGATCACGAACAGTTTTCGCAGGCAATATCGAAACTGCGACCAAAGCTCAGATGCCCGGTTTCAGCAAGCGAGGCAACGGTAGCCCCGTCTGTCGGATTGTAGCCAAGGCGACGCTCGCTTGAACCGATAGCGCATTACGCGCGCAGTGGTGGGCGTCCCAGCACGATTCCGCCATCCACCGCCACCACCTGCCCGGTGATATTCGCGGCACGATCCGAGCACAGAAACGCGACCGTGTTGCCGATATCCTCAGGCGTCTGTTCCCGACCCAGCGGAGTCAGCGTCCGCACCGTCATGTCGAAAGTTCCGCGTGCCCGCTCGGCGCCACCTCCAATTGCCGCGCCCAGCTCTTCCCAGATCTTCGTGTAGATCAGGCCGGGTGCGACGGCATTGACTCGGATTCCCTTGGGGCCCACCTGCAGCGCCAGCGTGCGGGTATAGGAGATGACCGCGGCCTTCGCCGCCGCGTATGCGGCCAGAAACGGCGTCGCCAGCATCCCCGCGATCGACGACGTATTGCATACCGCGCCGCCCGCGACCATCCGCGGCACGATTTCCCTGGAAACGATGTAGACCGAGTTTAGGTTCAGCTCGACATAGCGCCGCCAGATCTCCACGCTGTGCCATTCGGCGTCCCGTCCGCTCTCGAACCATCCCGACTCCCCGCCACCCGCGTTGTTGCACAGTACGTCGGGATGCGGTCCGAACTTAGCCGTGATCGCTTCCACCACCGCATGGATTTGCGCTTCGTCGGTCACGTCGCCATTGAAGCCTTCGACGCTATCCGCAACGTCCGCCGGCGCGGGCACGAGCGCACGATCAATCACCGCTATCCGATCCACCACCTTGTCGGCGAGCAGCGCACGCACGATTCCGAGACCGAGCCCCCGGGCACCGCCCGTCACGATTGCGTATTTCATCGCCCCTCCTTACGATCCGTTGTCGCTCGCAGTGCTCTGCGCGGCGCGCCCGCGATTTCATCGCTCGCCGGCGTTTTGTTCCCGCCTCTAGACACCCTTGTGACGAATGCTCGCTGAAGGGAGACACCGTGTATTGATAGAGATTGATCTGCCCCATCGTTCCTCCAGTCAGACCCGTATCACGTTCAGAGTCACGGCCACATCGTCGCGCACCAAGGCTCGAATATGACATCCGCGTTCGGCCACTTCGACCAACCGCTTGAGCTTATCCTCGCCCTCCGGGGTGGAGATGCGCAATTCAAGATCGATCGCTTTGACGTGCCCGGTTTCGGTGCATCGGCCCGAAAGCGAGGCTGCAGCCAGATTGAAGTTGCGGGCCCGTGCCGCGACTCGCAGCGACATCAACAGACACGAGCCTAGGGCGCCCATGAACGATGTCACCGGGTCGGGGCCCTCTTCCGGCTCAGCCGAATTGGTCCAGCCGATCGACCCGTGGCGGACGCTGGTCCGAAGCCCATCGCCGCTGAACTCGACCGCAACCTCGCGCTTCGCAAACGCCGGTGGGGGTGTCGCCAAGGGCACACCGGGAAACTCGGCGGCTTCAAGCAATTGTTTAACTTTGATCGTAAAGCGCGAGGCCAGCGCGCCATCGATGCCGCGATGGTCGTAGGCGACTGCGATCTGCATCGCCGGGCGCACCTCCGCCCGCCCATCGATCGCGAGCACTTCGTCGCGGACTGCGCCCGCGAACATCAGGGCCGCCTGTGGCGCGAAGATCACTGGCGTGCCGTTCTCGACGCCGAATGCGCCCAGATTTGAAACCGTGAAGGTGGCGCCTTCGAGCTCCGCGGGTGCAAGTTTCTTGACGCGCGCCCTCTCGGCCAGTTGGCCGACGCGCGTGCTCAAATCCGCCGGCGTCATGAGGTGGGCGTCATGCACCACCGGCACGACCAGACCGTCGGGCGTATCGACCGCCACGCCGAGATTCACCCGGTCGTAGATCAGCATCTCGCCTTCGGCGAAAGATGCGTTGATGCGCGGATTGTCGGTCAAGGCTTTTGCGGCAGAGTAAAGAATCAAATCCGTCACCGACAGATGGCCGCCAGCGGCATTGAAGGCTTTGCGTGCCGCAAGCGCCCGGCTCATGTCCACGCGCACCATCTGCACGAAATGCGGAACGCTCTGCCAGCTCGCCACGAGGTTGCGGGCGCCGATCTGCTGAATCCGGGTGAGCTTCTCGCGACGTGCCGGCACCAGGGCGCCGGCAGCGGGTGGCGCGAATGCGCCGGTTGCTAGCGCGGCCGGCGCCGCCGTAAGCGCACCAATCGCAGCGCGTACATCGTCCTCCGTCACTGCGCCAGCAGCGCCGTGACCGGCGATGCGCCCGAGGTCGATCCCGTACTCGGCGGCCAGCCGCCGGGCACGGGGCGACGCGAGCGTGCGGCGTGCGGCCGGAGCGCTCGCGGGAGCGGGTGCTCCGGCCGCACGCGGCGGGGCGGGCGCTGAGACCCGCGCCGAATCGCCGGCCGAGGCCGGCGATTCTCCCTCCGCAAGCAATGTCACGAGCATGCCGCCGACCGCCACCGTATCGCCCTCGTGCGCGGCGTGCGGGCCCATCACGCCCGCGACCGGCGACTCGACTTCGACCTCAGTCTTGTCGGTCTCGATTGTGAGGATGGCCTCGCCCTCGCGGACTGGCTCACCGGGTTGTTTATGCCAGTGAATGACTTTGCCCTCGCTCATCGTATGTCCGAGCTTGGGCATCTGTATCGCTGTCGCCATTGGGTAGGTGGGGCGTTTGTGCCGGCCAGGTACCTTCGGCACCTGGCCGGCACAAACTAAAGTATCAGTTTAGGACAGTAATTCGCGGCACGCGTCGTAGATCTTCTGCTCGTTCGGGAGCACGAACTTCTCGAGCCCGGCGGAAGTTGGAATCGGCACGTCGGGCAGCGCGACCCGGCGCAGCGGCCGTTCGAGATAGTCCAGCGCCTCCTCCATCAGCATCGCCCCGATCTCCGCACCCACTCCGAGAGTTTTGTAAGCTTCCTCGGCAACAACGATCTTGCCGGTCTTCTTCACCGATTCGATTATCGCCGGACGGTCAAACGGGTTAAGCGAACGAGGGTCGATGACCTCTATGTTGTAGCCCTCCTGGGCCAGTCGCTCGGCCACCTTGAGTGCCTTGGGCACCATTGCGGAGAGCGCGACCAGTGTCAGCGCATCGCCTTCGCGACGAATCGCGGCCTTGCCCATCGGCACCAGCAAGTTGGGATCTTCGGACACCTCGCCTTTGGTCGCGTAGAGCAGTTTGTGTTCGAAGTATAAGACCGGGTCATCGCTGCGAATGGCGCTCTTGAGCAGCCCTTTGGCGTCAGCAGGAGTGCTCGGCGACACGATACGCAGTCCGGGGGTGTGCATGAAGAAGGCTTCGGGGCACTGGCCGTGCTCTGGGCCCACCCCGGCGGCGCCGGACGGGCATCGAACAACCATCGGCACCGTGTACGCGCCGCCATGCACGTAGCGCCACATTCCGGCTTTTAGCACGATTTCGTCGGCGGCGGTGAACAGGAAGTCAGCGAACTGCAATTCAACTATCGGTCGCAGGCCCGTGATGGCAGCGCCGACTCCGGCGCCTACGATCGCATTTTCTGAAATCGGCGTGTCGAAAACGCGTTCCTCACCGAACTCTTCCTTGAGCCCTGCGGTAATCTTGAAGATTCCGCCGAAGTTGGCGACGTCCTCGCCGTACAAGATGACCGAAGGATCGCGCCTCATCTCCTCGGCTATCGCCTCTTTAATCGCTTGCGCGTACGTGATGGTACGCATCTTCAATACTCCCCGCCGTGTGGCTTTGACCTAGTTGGCGTACACATCATCCAGCGCTGACTCCGGCCTGGGGAACTGCGCCGCCTGCATCACAGCCACGGCCTGGTCGATCTGCGCTCTGGCCTCAGCATTGATTTTCGCAATCTCCGCCTCGTTCAGGATCTTCACTTCCGTCAACTTGCGCTCATAAGCCGCAAGTGGATCACGCCGCCATTCCTTCTCGACTTCTTCGCGCGAGCGGTAGTCGTCGGGGTCGCCGATCCAGTGTCCCCACAGGCGATAGGTCTTGGCTTCGATCAGCGAGGGGCCTGCGCCGTGCCGGGCGCGCGCGACGGCTTCTGCGACCGCTTCGTACACCTGGGCGACGTCGTTACCGTCCACCATCTTGCCCGGCATGTTGTAGCCTTTGGCGCGATCCACGATGTCCGGATTCGCGGTGGACGTGGCTGTCGGCACGGACACCGCCCAGCCGTTGTTCTCGCACAGGAAGATCACAGGCAGCTTTCGCACTGCGCACATGTTGGCGCTCTCGTGAAAGGTGCCGCGGTTCGAGGTCCCGTCGCCAAAGAAGCAGAGCACGACCTTGTCTTGTTTCTTGATCTTGATCGAAAGCCCCGCGCCGGTGGCGATGGGAAAGCATCCGCCCAGCGTTCCGCTCTCGCCCAACACGCCGCGGCCCGGATCGACAACGTGCATCACGCCGCCACGGCCCTTGTTGGTACCACCTTCCTTGCCGGCGAGGTCGCACAGTATCCGATCGAGCGGGATCCCGCGCGCCACCCAGTAGGCGACCCCACGATGCGCATACATCATGTAGTCGTCCGGGCGCAGCGCAGCGATCGCCGCCACCTGCAGCGCTTCTTGGCCGACTCCCGGATGCATGAAGCCACCCGCCTGTCCGCTCTTGATGAGCTCGGCGATGCGCTCCTCGAGCCGGCGGCTCAAGATCATCTTGCGGTAGATGTCGAGTCTAAGCTTCTCATCCATCATCGAAGTTTCTCCCGCGCGGTCTGAGATCGTGCGCGCAGTTGCATAACGGCGCTAACCTAGCGAAGTTCCGGAACTTCGCCAAACCAAACCGAGTTGCGGGACGATCGAAAAGGCCTGCGGAGATTGAGAGCACATGTGGCCTGGGATCGAGATCCAAATTGCGCGAAAGATTGTGCCGGCGCGCCAGCTCATGCATGCCCGCGCGACCTCGTAAAACTCCTGAGCGATCCGCCGCTTGAACTGCGAACTGAAACGCCGATGTCAGGCCATGGCCTATCCTCCGTTCGCCCATCAACCGGGTCCAATCCCTCCGCGCCTCGCCACCTTCTCCGGCTCGCCGTCCGGTACACACCAGCTGCTCGCGACCCCCGGTCCGTCTACGGCAGAGACGCGCAAGCTGGCGGTGGGCGTGACAGGTCGAACAGTCCTTAGGCGGTGGAATCCGTCGCAGAGCAGGATCGCCACGCGGCCATCGTACGGTCTCCCTTACCTCCGCTTACCGCTCTCGGGCTCCCCCGCGAAGAAGGAAAATAAAGAAAATTGCCTGATTTCGCGCTAAACAAGCGGAACCGAGAGGAAAAGTGCGCGTGTGGGCGCGATTTGCGATTGCGCATGGACCCAGAGAACGTTGCGCAGCTTTCTACTCTGTAGCAGGGAAGCTCGTTGATTGAGGAGGATTCGTCTTTTCCACTGCGATTTCTCGCGCGAACTGGCTCTCATGCTGGCCCTTAAATTGCGTTACTCGTAAGAAGCACGTCGACTAAGAGGTCTGGGTTCACAATGGCCACTCGGAATAACATATCCAAAAGCGAAATTCTCATCGTGGACGACAATCCTCATATCTTGCAAGCTATGTCAGACTTACTGAAGACGCAGGGACTTCCGGTGCTCACAGCGCGAAATGGCTGCGATGCGCTCGTCAAGATGAAGAATGATGGCAATATATGCCTCGTCCTCCTTGACCTCTGGATGCCCTTGATGGACGGACGGGAATTTCTACACCGGCAAAAGAGCGACCCAGCCATCGCCGATATACCGGTGGTCGTGCTTTCAGCCATTCCACCGGCATCGCTCGACGGCGCCGAGACCGTGCTAAAGAAACCTGTCGATCTCGGGCTCTTGATGGCCACTGTCAGGCACTACTACGAAATGTAGGCTGAGAGCTTGCGACCGTGAGGTCGGACAAGTCGCGGGTGCGGACGCGCGCGAAGCGGCGTACGCAGCTCCCAGCAGACAACAAAGAATCGCTCTCAAAAAAGGCAGATGTACACAGTCCGCTGACCGTCATTAAGGGCGTGGAGCAAGCGTGCTATGCGCCCGGCTCGACATACGAGTCATAAGGAGCTGGAAAGTTTTCGGACGACTGTCCTCCGATCTTCTCTTGCAGCTTGCGGATTTCGACAAAGTCCGCGAAGGTCGGCTCTGGCCCGGGCAGGTCGCGGCGCGCCAGATATGCGCGATAGGCCACTGCGTAACCTCCCATTACGCGGTCTTCGAGCTGATAGCTCTTCTGCTGGAGTCTAATAACCGACATTCCTCGAGCCTCCTTCCTGGCGGCAGCAACTAGGCTTACTGTACGCCGCACTCTTCTCGTTCAAGCTCCCTCGTTAGCCGCGACTCGCTGTCAGGTGTAAGAGACGGCATGGCGGGATCGTCGCGGTAGATCTCGATTGGCGCAGAATGGTCCTCCAGGTGACCGCGCCGAGAAGCATGAGCGGCGAGCGACGGATTCCCGATGGCATTGCTGCGACCTATGTCACCTTTGCGCCTTCGCGGCTGCGGGCGCTGAGGCGAGCTTATTTGCCCCTCCCTCCTGACGTTCGCGCGCCGTCCCAGACGGCGAGGATTCATCCCACCGAATTGCTGCAAGCGCCACTGGTGGAGGCCGTTGCGCAAACAATCAGGCTCGATTCCGAGCGCCTCGCAGATCGCTACGAAAGTGAACGGCCCGTCACTGTTGCGGTCCAAAATCCACCATTCGGTCTCGCCGAACATCCGGCGCCCGGCGCCGCTCTGGGCGTCGGCGTAAGTCTGGAAGCAGCGTACTGCGTCGGCTAGCACCGCGAACATCAGCCGCTTAACGGCTTGCGTTTCGGGATTGTCCCGGCGCATGCCGTTGTAGTACTGCACCGGCATCAGGATATCGGGGACCATTAGTTGCTCGTGCGCACTTTCTTCTGTCATCGTTCTAATTCCTAAGTCGATGGATTCTGAATCGTTTTTCTCTCTCCCGCTGACAGGTGCAGGGGAGCCCCGGCAGCGCCATAATCTGTCAAAAGAGATGTCGGCATTGCCGGCGTGGGACGCCGCTGTTCGGGAGGAGAGAAGCCCGAACAGGGCAAGGAACCGATGGCCCACAGGAATGCTCGGAGCACGCGGCGTGCCAAAGCAGCCTTCAAGAGGAAATAAAGACTTTTTTAGGGATATAATTATCTGTGTGTTGCTATTTTTATCAGACCGTTGCACGCATGCACTCCCCGCGCGCCGGCTGATGAGGAAATCGAACCTTACAAGGCGAGAACGGTACCCTCAAGTGTTGACGGAATGACCTTTTGGGCGAATAAACGCATGGAACGCTCGGCGTCCTTGAGGGGGATCGTGCTGAAATTGACCTGCATAGACGCAATCTCGAAGCCACCCACCATTTGCTGATAGTCGCGAATCTGCTTTGCGATGGTTTCGGGCGTACCGACCCAAGCGGTTCCTTTCTCGACTTGTTTTGCGCGATTGAGGTTTAGTGACGGAATATCGCGGGCAACTGACAGGCCGACCAAACCTCAGGGTCTCACTTCAGCGGCGAACGCGGATCTGGTCAAACAGTCTCACCTGGGGAAATCGCCGATGTCTCGCGACGAAAACGTCGCTTTGGTGACGCAGTGTGTCTGGGCATCGTTGCTCACCCTACCGCGCACCGTCACCACCGATGCCGCCAGCGCGGTCGCCTACGGTAACGTCTACACACCAGCGACACCAATCCTCGGCGGGTTCCATCATCAATACGTCCGGGTTTTAGGTTTTGGATAGGCACACCCATAAAGTTCTAACTTGATGGCTTCGGCGTCAGGAGTGTGCGCGAGCGCGATACAAGCAAGAGCGGTGTGCTACATGGTTTCCCCTTGAACCCCGGAAGACAACCAAACTGAAGGGCCACCGTATTATGTGACGACAGAAATAGCACCGAGGCGGAAAACTCATCTTGGCGCAGCCCTATTGTGCGTCGCTGCGAGTAAGACTATTGAGAGGGAAAACGCTAGCAGGTGTGCCTACGGGTGTGCCTAAGGCCTGCTAGCGGGTCCACGGGGGGCCAGGGACGGGAATCGAATTCCATGTCGTACGCTTCCTTCAGTGAGGGGAGCCAGACTCTTCAGTCATCCAGCGCTCGATCACGTCCCTTCGGAATCGCCAGTCGGTGCCGATTCGAAAGCTCGGAATCTTTCTCTGCCTGACCAGTCTGTAGACCGTGGACGGATGGACCTGCAGTACGTCGCAAATTTCCTTTATCGTCAGGACTTCATGATCGCTTGCCATGGGGCTTTTAACAGCATTCATGACGCGCTCCTCTGTTGAAAATTTGGAGGTGAACAGCCTTCGGTGCGCAATAGCCGTGCCGTAAAAAACCCACCTTGCAGTATGCTTTAGCCGTCGCTTATACGCGGGTAACAGGTAGGATTTTCCGGATGACTTTCGATTGGGAACAAAAGTTCCGCCGGATGTCGGAAAACTTTTCCGGACAGTAGAGCCGAGGAGCGGCCCAATGATGTGCCCCGTCCTCTCTCACCTTCCCTGTCGAAATTTAGACTTACCTGTGCTTAGTCAAAACCTAAACCCTGACATATTGATGATGCAGCCCGCCCAGAATTGAGATAGCTGTCGACGGGACCCGCTCCCCCTTTATCGCGGCGATATCGGAATCAAGGACGGCAGAATTACCGAGATCGGCCAGTTGGGCGCCGGCAAAAGTGCGAACGAGATCGACGCCTCCAGCCTGATTGTCGCGCCCGGATTCATCGATGAAGGCCGGCCTGCCATGGGATTGGGTCACGTTTCCGCAGTTTCTCGAGAGCCTGGAGCGCCAACCCAAGGCCGCAGTGCTCGTCTCTGCGCCTGGTCCATTTTCAGTACGGGCACCATGCCTGATAAACGACGATTTGCTTGGCGCCCGCGCGTAATACGGAACCTAGAGCGCGTACTCCCTCGCGAGGATGTTCCGCCGGACTTCCAGTTGGGTCACGTCGTCACGCCCGGTGGCACGAGCTCGATCGTATTGCCGTCCGGATCGTTCAGTGCCTCCGGCCGCGAAACCCGGCTCGATGCGATCATCAGGGTCTCGTAGCCCCCCGGATGACGCCGCGGCAGCGGATCGCGCGGATCCATCAATTTGATGATCGAGCCTTGGCGATAAAGCGGTGCTGCTTGAAACCGCCGCCCACCGCCAGCTCCGACTCGAACTGAAGCCCCAGGGTTTTCCCATAAAAGGCCTTCATTTCATTGATTCGGTTGGTGAAAAGGCCGACGTCGACTTGCGGTCTGTTGAGCTCCATCAGACTTGCGCACCTCCCGTGCTCGCTTCGCGTGTGCCCCTCGTAGTCAATCTGGCTCGAGGAGAACCTGTTTGAGAAGGAGTACTTTTGGAATAGATGACGACCGATCGTACACGGTCGCGATGCCGGTCGTTCTTGCCTCCCGCATAAGGGCACTAGCGCTCGTAGAGTAACTGCTCGTGTCTTCAGTCATTGAGCGTCTTCTGAGAGTGTATGCCCTGAGCTGAAGAGTAATCGACCGCAGGCGCCGCGCTCGGGTAAAATAGCACCGCTGGAGCGCAGCATCCGAGAGGGACACTCCTTTCAAGGCGGCGCGCCGCGGCGTTTCCGTCCGGCGCGCCCCATGCCCCCCGAGGAACCAGCCTAGTTGACTTGGACCTTAATAGGTTTGGACTCCGCGCGCTTCGCTACGGTCAATTCGAGTATCCCGTCAATGTAGGCCGCGCGTATGCCATCACGCCTCGCGTTGACCGGGAGCGTGAACGCACGTTTGATGGGGTTATATGCTCGCTCCGCAGGATAAACCTGGGTCTCCTGCGGCCACTCGGGCCGCTACCACTAACGAATCGTCCTCTACCTGTACGTCGATTGAATCACCTCTGAGCCCGGGCATCTCGATGTAGAAATGGTAGGCATCCTTGTCCTCCACCACGTCCACCCGGGCCGGTGTATTTGGTGTTGTCAGTCCCTGGGTGTTCGGTAAAAGCGTCTCGACGATCCAGTAAAAGTGTCTGCGGAAGATCCGTTCAGTTAGGCATAAGCGGGTCTTTTTACACACTAGTCCCGCCTTCATTGTCTAGGTACGTACCGGCCACATCAAAGGCAGCACAACCCGGGAAACTGACTTCGGCACGGTTGATGCGGGCCATACACTGTGGGACCGGCTCGTTGCGACGTTTTGAAACCGTCAAAAGCAAGTATTTCCGATCTATGGAGATGAACAGCATCGGCAAGATTGCCTGCGCGACGATTGTCGCGGCCTCGTTGTTCTTGATGAGCGCGTGCACGATAGCCCCTTATCAGAGCCTGGAATCAGAAGCTTTTCTCACTTCCGAGAACAATATCAGCCAGCTAGCGGCCAACGATTCCTTTAATCGGTGCAACGAGCAGACAAGACTGCTGAAACACGAAATTGCCTTATGCCGGGCGGTACCATTGATCAGGGTGCCGCTCCAGTAACGATCGCTCAAGGATTCGGTCAATCCGAAAAGGGCGCGGTAGAGGTGTAAAAATCATGGACTTCAAAAGCACATTTCGCAAGGCAAGCGTCGCGCTAGTCGCCGGCGCCTATGTGTTGTTTGTCGAAGCTACCTCTGTGACTCAGGCGCAAACGCGGGTGATCGCAGGATCGCGGATAGTCGGGTCCAGAACACTCCATGTCGCTACCGCAGAGCGAATTGTGTTACATGGTGTACGTTTTCGAGCTCGGAGCGACAAGATCGACAAATGCTCCATGCCGGTTCTTGACTACGCAGTACAAACTATCAAGCAGAATCCAGAATCACTTATCTATGTCAAGGTCCGTTCCGTCCAGGATACAAGCCAAGACACCGATCGTAACTCTAACTTGGCCAATCGCCGCACGCGAGCGGTGGCGAGCTATTTCGAGCAGAGAGGAATTTCTGCCAACAGATTAATCTTGCTTGGTTCCGGCAGCGCTCCGCATACCTCTGACCAAAGCGCTAATAAAGCTCAAAGCCTAAAGCGGAACTTCGAAGTGGTGCAGCTGGATCTCGCGAGTGAGTTGGACTGAAGCGTTGGCCATTCTTACGACTTTCCAATAATGCGTTCAGGTTGCCCTGAGTGTTCTTGCCAGTGTTATGCACCTGGCGTCGTGCACCTGGCAACGTTGCACCTTGGTGCAGAGTCCAAGTCTCGGTGTAATACGAGGGTGCGTTTGTATCAAGATGCAGGCCGTACTCCGGTTGCTCGCGAAGGACAATGAAGCATCGCGGTGCAGAGAGAAATCCGGCAAACACCACCAGCAATCTAATCGTCGATTCTCCTGTGTCCTTAAAATCGCGCGAAAGATCGAAAGGAGTTTCTTCATCGAATTCGAACCGACGGCACGATCAAGGATTTCGAAACCGACTACTTACTCAAAGGCGTGTCGGTGCCGTACCTCGTGTCGGGCGCAATTGTCGACACCGCGGACGGGCCGATCATTTTCGGCATCTCGCGCGAGATCGCCTCGCACAAGCGCATGGAACAGGAGGTGATGGCGGCGCGCGAGGCCGCGCTGGCCGCCTCGCAGGCCAAGTCCGAGTTTCTCTCCTGTGCCTATGGCGTGCCCCCTTCCCGCCCAACAGTTTGGAGGTAGAGTCCGTCACTGAAAGGAGACGGACAGATGAAGGGCAGCCGGTTCAACGAGGAACAGATAATCGGGATCTTGCGGGAGGCGGAGGCGGGGGCAAAGACGCCAGAGGTATGTCGCCGGCACGGCATCTCGGACGCGACCTTCTACAAGTGGAAGGCAAAGTACGGTGGGCTCGAGGTCTCGGAGGCGCGCCGGCTGAAGTCCTTGGAGGATGAGAATCGCCGACTGAAGAAGCTGTTGGCCGAGGCGATGCTGGACAACGCGGCGCTCAAGGACCTGCTCGGAAAAAACGGTTAGAGCCTGCGGCGCGACGCGAAGCCGTCACCCGACTCATCGAGCAGTACCGCATGAGCCGGGTGCGCGCATGCAGGCTGGTGGGCCTCAACCGTTCGAGCCTGAACTATCAGGCGAGGCGGCCGGAAGATTCGACGGTGCGCCAGCGACTGCGTGAGCTGGCCGCGGAGCGGCGACGTTTTGGCTATCGCCGCTTGGGTTGGCTCTTGGCCAGGGAAGGCCATGTGATGAACCGCAAGAAGCTCTATCGGATCTACCGCGAGGAAAAGCTGATGGTGCGCCGGCGCGGTCGGCGCAAGCGCGCGCTCGGCACGCGCGCGCCGCTGGCACTCCCCGATGCGATCAATCGGCGTTGGTCACTCGACTTCGTGTCAGATGCGCTCAGCGATGGCCGCCGCTTCCGCATCTTCTGCGTAGTGGACGACTTCAGCCGCGAGTGCCTAGCCACGGTGGTCGATACTTCGATCGGCGGCGTGCGCGTCGTGCGCGAACTGGAACGCTTAGTGTTGGAACGTGGGCTTCCCGGAGTAATCGTCAGCGATAACGGCTGCGAGCTGACCAGTACGGCGGTGCTGCGCTGGTCGATCGGGCGGCTCGACTGGCACTACATCGCGCCCGGCAAGCCGGTGCAGAACGCCTTCGTGGAATCGTTCAACAGCCGCTTGCGCGACGAATGCCTCAACGAGCATGTATTCCTGAGTCTGGCCGAGGCGCGCACAACCATCGAAGCGTGGCGCGACGATTACAACCATCGTCGGCCGCATTCGAGCCTCAGCGCTCTGACACCGATCGAGTTCGCACAGCTAAAAACGGAGAAACTAATTCCGCCCCAGGACGGGGAAAACAACCAAAGACTCTACCTATAATCTGACGGGCATTGGGGAGCACGCCA
>Ga0185299_10002266_pt1 | contig 30668 bp, 22 predicted proteins | sample PaiPotPPA55metaG_FD_128002 | JGI IMG/M metagenome (GOLD analysis project Ga0185299, IMG submission 128002) | Iron sulfur acid spring bacterial and archeal communities from Banff, Canada, to study Microbial Dark Matter (Phase II) - Paint Pots PPA... ...
GGTTGCGGGGGGTGGATTTGAACCACCGACCTTTGGGTTATGAGTGAACCGAGGAACGGTAAGTTATAGATTCTACGGGTACGAGTGGCTCTCGAAAAACCCCTAAGTCATTGAAAATCTCTTTGGGTAATCCTTATTGGGGGTCTAAAAGGGGTTTTTGTCGACGCCTCCAATCGTCCAATTCTAAACGTTCGTCCAATTTAATATTCTGGCACTATTGTGATCAAGAACCTCGGCGTTTTAGCCAGAATCTAATCGCAACAGGGCAAACGAAGGGGTCCCCGCATATTTGGGGAACGGGTGACCTCGACGGAGCCAACCTCTCCATATTGCTAGAGCGGACACGAAGTGTGTGCTTTCTCCTAATTTCTGTCCAAAGGTGGCAAGCTGTTTTAGAATTTGGCTGCTGAGGGAAGCCGAGGGACCATATAACCCTAGGTATCATCCTCCAGAAAGTCACTTCCTCAAGAAAAACATGAGCATCAAACCGCACAAGCAACGCACAGGCCTGACCTTCGAACTCTTCCAATCAGAAAAACTCGACTCTGAGCACGGAAGCGTCGGGCATCCCGTGCCTCCTCTTGAAACTCGTGAGCTTGGAGATGCGGTGGTCCGTAGAACACGCAGTTTGATCACGCTCAGCCCCATTCTCGAAATTGAACGGAGCAAGACTCAACGTGAGTTGGACCTCTCGAAGCACGACCTGAGAATGCTCTCTCTCGTGGTACTCGACGTGGTGATTGACAAAATGGGCTTTGGCACGGGGGCGGGCCGACACGATATTGCATTGGCTATGGCGCCCATTCTTCGTGCAGCGGATCCCGGCCTTGCGCATGAAGCTGAAGGTCAGATCATAGACCTAGTGCTCAATGCCCTCTTGAACGAACGCGACCGCCGTCAACAGTTTGTCGAACGTTACGGCGCCTTGGAAGATGGCTTCGTTGTGTGGCGAGAGTTCGCGTACCGGTTACTCGAAGAGCGGCAACTTCCAGATTCGGAAGAACGCATATTTCGGGCCAGCAGTGAAGCTATCAACTTGTACACAGAAATGCTCGGCTACAATCTCGAAGATGCTGCGCAAGCCGATCTGGCGGTACTGAAGTACCAATCAGATCGAGGAAGGCTCGACGACGCGATTCATACGGCTCGCCAAGCACAAATACGAGCCAAGGCGTATGCCGAGAAGATCCGAATGGCACTTGAATTGGCCCGCCGCGACGCAGACCAGGCGAGATGGACCACAGAGATTGTTCCAGTAATTTCTCATGCATTAGAGCATATAGCGGACCGCCTGCACAAAGAGGGTGAACTTCGGGGTGGCTTGGAGCAGCGCAGGGACCAGGCGAGCGATGAGGATCTAAAAAAGATTAATCGTCTCCTGGCGGAAATCGAGAAATCCGAACATACCAATCTTGAAGTTCATAAGCTTTTGCTCACGGCAAACGATTCCTATCGGGAGGAGCACTCACGCCAGCGGCTCCGGCGCCTTACGTCTGGACTACATGTGAACTTGCAAGCTGATATTTTGCTACCGTGGTTGGGAACCGAAGTTTGTGTGGCCAATGAACTTGTCTCCGGCGTCTTCAATATTGTGGCAGGCCACGGGATCATCCCGGTTACAGGTCTTGACCAAATGTGGTCTAGGTTACTCGCACCTCCTGTCCAAGCCAGCGTTCCCGAGGCTGACATAATCATGCCGGCTACTGAACTGCTGCCAGAGCCTCCACCACCGTTTTCGGTTGAGGAGCAACGCGCGGTCAGAGATTTCCTCAGAGCAGAGCTGAGTGGTCGGCGCACATTGGGCGGATTGCTCCTTGTGGCGGGTGATCGCGGATTGACGTCGCCAGCAAAACGTTTATTTGTCCTGCTGACGATGCAACAATTTGGCGCGATCGGTGATCAGCTTCAATTCCGAGTTCGCCCAAGTGGGGCACCGCTCTCCTGCGGCAAGTTCTCCGGGGACGATCTCGAACTTTCGAGGTTAGAGCAATGACGCCGCCTTTGGCCAACTCTGCCTTTGATGCCGGACGCCTCCTAGGGTTCGCATTGCGCTGTCAGAATCCAGTGACCTCGAAGGACTATTCGGATCTCTTGCGTAGGTACGACGACGATACAGTACTTCGTACCATGACCGACGGGATATGCGATGGACTAGGTTTACGTGTCATTTACGTCGGCAAGCTCGGGCTAGTGCTTACGGCAACGGACAATAGTCCATTCCGGCTGACTGCGGAGAACTATAGATCGGGAATGAGTTCTGAAGAACGCATTTTGCAAGGACTGGTCCAGGTTGCCGTGGCAGCATACTCATTTCCAAGAGCTGAGACTCTGGCCCAGGATGACGATGTTCAGCCCGCGTCCGTGACAGCGCATAAGCTAGCAGTTTACGTTCGCGAGTTTGCGGAGGCGGAACAGCGGAAACTGGCTGGCGCTCCAGACCAAAGTGAAGCAGAAGAGCGAAAAGTGTGGCGAGACGTACTCGCGCAAGCGTTAACGAAGGAAACCTCCGGCAAACGTGAATCTCAAAAATCGCTGACCGGAATGTGCAGGTATGCACTGGATTTTCTGGTTAAGCAAGGTTTGATGCGGTTCGTGGATGAGAAGAAGGGCGTCTACCAGGGGACGTCGACTTTCAGGATTCGACTGAAATACTACGGAGGACATGCGCTGCTGGAACAGATGCGAAACGCAGCAGCGAGGCGGAACGCAACATCTGCTCCAGCATAAGGACCATGCCTCGTATAGCGCGGATACATTTCGCCAGCGTTGGTCACCATGATGCGCGTGTTCCCGCGCTAACTCTAGACCTGCGTGACCAAGACGGTCGGCCTGCGGATACAGTCATTTGGGCAGAGAATGGGACGGGTAAGTCTTCGCTTCTCAATTTGATCTTTTCGACGTACCGCCCGAACCAACGGCAATTTCTGGGTAAGCAAGCGGAAGGCAGGGCACGAGAACTTGCGGACTACGTGCGGGAGCGTGACTTGGCATTCGTCATTACAGAATGGGACACTAGTGATGATCAAGCCCAAACATCGCTGCTCGTGGATGGCTCCCCAAGCCTGTTCCTCGTGGGGCAGTTGCTCTCGTGGCGGGGTCTCGACAAATCGAACGACCTCCGGCGACTATTCTTTACTTTACGACCCAACCATTCGGTGCAGCTTCAATCATTGCCCGTTCTCGGATTAGGCCAGTCGGTTGTTTCTTTCGAAGCATTTAGAGATTGGCTGGACGAGCAAAACCGAGTTTTTCCAAAACTTGAGATCCGCTACACCACGAACCAGTCGGAATGGCAAGACCATCTAGCGAATCATCGGCTGGATCCAGAATTATTCACGTACCAGTTGCGGATGAATGAAGGCGAGGGCGGCATTAACAGTCTTTTTAATTCTCTAAAGAACGATCGTGATTTCATTCGGTTATTCTTGCAATTGGGGTTCGATGCATTGTCCGCAAATCAAGTTCGCGACAACCTACAACAATTCCTGCCCAAGCTGCGAAATCGTGCAGCTATGGAACTGCAATTGGAATTCAATGAGAAGCTCCTGCAACAACTCAATGCATTCGTAAATCAATTGGCCGCTTGGCAGGATGCTCAAGCGCGCGCCGTAGATGGAGAACAGAGAGGCAGCACTTTGCTGGCTGCTTTACGGGGGGCAGCAGAAATATCCAGTATTGAAGCGAAGGCTCTCGCGGATGAGTGGGTGCTGACGAAGGATGAGGAAGCCCGGCTTAGGTCACAGAGAACGGCTGTCACAAAGAAGCAAACTTATTTCAAGACTCTGAAATGTCGCCTTGAAGAGGAAGAGGCAAGGGCGGAGTTTCAGATCGCCCAGCGACGCTGCGAAAGCGCAGAAGCAAGCAAGAGAGTCGTGGAGATGGCTGTTGCTCTTGCAGAACTCTCAAAGCTACAGGTCCAGGCGGATCAGCTGCGAATGGCCATCGAAAGTGAGCGCGAGGCCGCTAAGCCAATTCTTGAAACGCTTCAACAGCTGGGCGGCCGGCTAAAGTCGAAACTCGATCAAGAAATCGTCCTTACGGCAGCCTCCATTTCTGCTATCGAAAACGAATACGACGAGTTGCGGAAGGAAATAGACTCCTATCGCGATCAGGAATTGAGGCTCGCGTCGGAGCAGTCGCAAAAAAGGGCGCAACTTTCTGCGGTCGAAGAATTCTTTTCTAAACGGGAGACAGAACGAGAGCGTCTTCGTGTGGAAGGATGGGTTGAGAGCAAAGAAGGTTCAGAAGTAGCTCTTCAAACATGGATTGATGTCAAGGCTTCTGCTGCCCAAGGATATGCGGATGCCCACCAGCGCCGAGAAGCGGCGCTTGGACAGAAGGATGAACTAACGCAACAGTCTTCCAACCTTGTGCAGCAGCTGGCGAAAACAGAAGAGCAAAAAATACAGTTGGATCGTCTTGTGCAAGCTGCCGAGGAGAACGAAGACCGCATTGCAACACATCCACAAATGCGGGCAGCGATCGAGGGCGTGCGAGCAGACTTAAATCTTCCGCAGACCGCAGAGCGTCTCACGCAAAGGTCGGAAACACTGTTTCGACGCATCCTGCGCGTCAATGTCGAAGCTGCTGAGGACCAAAGAAGCAGAACTTATTTTGACAAACACAGCCTGTTCCCGCCTCATCGTGATGTCGAGGCCACAGTAGAGAGGTTAAATTCCGCAGGTGTACGTAGTGCCACAACGTCGTTGAACTGGCTGGCGTTCAACGTCGCTGATTCAGGAAAAGCTGCGGGGATGCTGGTTCGTGACCCGAGCACCTTCAGCGGCGTCATGTTTGATAGTCCCTTAGAAGGTGAAAAGGCAAGCGTCATACTTCCAGAGTTATCCACTGAGCAAATTCCCGTGATGGTATCTCCTTTCCCAGCCCGGTCGGATGTCGAGTTACACTCCCGCCAAGACGTTACGGTAATCAGTAAAGGATCGGCGCCGCTAACCGTGCTTCCCCGCCACGCCGGTAGCTTCAATTTTGAGGCTGCTCGGACTGAAGCACAGAAAATGGAAGCAAAACAGCAAATGCAAAGTCATGAGCTCGAATCACTTAAGACGGATCTTGCCGCGACTCAGACTTTGTTGAATGACCTCGACGGTTGGACAGAGAACTACGGTGGCGCCAAATTGCGTGTTTTGTGCGAGCGAGCGCGAGCCTCTGGGCAGGCGTCCGAAGATTTGCGGGAACGACAGAGCAAAATCTCTAAGCGAAGAGAAGAACTCGAAAACGTCATCAAAGATTCGAACGCGTCGCTGGCAAAGACGTCGCAGATCAAAGATCGAGCAGAGATTGGGGTTGCCCAGCTACAAAGATTCGTGGATGAATTCGAAGCTCGGTATCCAGCGAACGCTAGATATAGGCACGACCTTACTACTCGTCTTCAGTCCATTGAGGTCGAACAATTCTCAAACATCGGGGCTCGTAAAAAGCATGAATCGCAGGAGCCAGCCCTCCAAGACAGAATACTGGGCTTTAAGGTACGCCAGAGGGAACTAGAGAATGAAGTTATCGCAATCCGATACGCTAAGTTGTCTCCGGGTAACATCGCGGAGGGGCTTGATGAGCTACGAAGCTCCTACGATTATCAAGCAAAACAGTTTGAGGGGACATTTCTGAACTCACGAGCGCAGGGCGAGCTTTCGGCAGCCGAGAATAGGATTGTAGAGGCCGAGAAGCGGATCGCGTCTGAGTTCAGGGGCGTCAGGAAAGATGCTGCGCTTTCAATATCTAAGGAACCAGCCCTGGAGAGTCGAATCCGATCCGCAAGCACGGCGGTAACGGCTGCTCATCTGGAACAGGGCAAAGCAGAGCACAAGCTGGAAGCAGCTCACACTCATCTATTGGAAGTGGGCGGGATCTCTGAACAAGATGGGGCAACCCAGATCGAGATCAGTCCCCATACTTCACAGGGGGCAGCTGAGGAGTTGGCCAAGCTAGAAAATCAGCACTCGGAACTCCAAGTAAGACTCGAACGAAACAGGACTGAATCGGAGCGAATTAGTACCAGGCGAGCAGAAGCAGAGAAGCAATCATCGGACCTCAACCATCACGTCCAACGGCTGTCAGACCTGGCATTACGAGAAAGCACTGAGTCCCTGAAACTGCCTGGCGAAGGAGTGCAAATCGCCACACTGGTAAATGACACGATGTCTAGTCTGCAGCAACTTAGAAAAGAGCGCGATAAAGAGCACGCCAAACTCGAGGATCGGTATTCTCAAATTCAAGACCTCACCCGAGATGAAAATTACTCGAAGGCGGTTGATTTGCCGGCACGGGGTCTTTTTGCACATATGCCCTCCGAAGAATTGAGGGCCTGCGCCGCACAAAAACTATCTCCGTTGGATGAGGAGATCAAGACGATTCGTGCCGATCTTGATCTAATGGCCCAACATCGAGAGACTCTCGTTACCTCTCTGTTGAATGTAAGCAAACAGGCTATTCGCTTGCTAAGGCGGGCGGAACGTTGGAGCACCATGCCTGTTGATATGACAGGATGGGAGAGTGAGCCATTCCTGCGGATTCGGTTGTTTGAGCCCCAAGGCGAGCTTGAATGCCGCTCTCGTTTGAAATGGCTAGTAGATTCAATCCTCGAGGAGGGCAAGATTCCTGCGGGAATTGAGCTTGTGTTTCAAGCGATTATGGCGCTGGTAGGAGAAACTGGAATTGATGCCACAATTCTCAAGCCGGAGACGCAACGGAGGAAAGTGCGGTATCCAGTGCGGGAGATGGGCGCCTGGAGCGAAGGAGAGCGGACAACTGTTGCTATCCTCCTTTACTGCACCCTAGTTAAAATCCGATCCCAGAGTCGTGGAGTTGGTGCTGGACAAAGTCAAGTGAGCGCTCTACTTCTTGACAATCCCCTCGGACCCTGTTCCAAGCCCGAGTTTCTCCAGATGCACCGGCATATCGCCGGACAGCTTGGCGTTCAGCTCATTTACGCGACGGGTATAAATGATCCTCCTGCGCTAAGCGTATTTCCGAATTGGATTCGTCTTGCTAAGAACCGCATAGTGCCGGAAACTGGCGAACTGGCCATAGGTTTGGTTGGTCAGCATGAGGACTCGATGCTCATGGGTATTCGAATCTTTGAAGACAAAGTAAAGGGGTAATGCTTGACGGCGTCCGACCGGTTTTACCGCTCCATAATCAATTCTGCTGGAGGACGAGCTCGCGTAGAACAGGAAGTCTTGTGGAGGGCATTTCAAGCCGCACATCCGGAACAGGCGGTCTCCACGGGAGCGCGTTCAATACTACGGGACCTTCTCGATCAGGTCTTTGTTGACGGACTTGCTGAACCCCCAAAAGGACGTGAAGGATGGGACCAATCCGCCAAGCCAATTTTGCCGAAGTGGATCCGCATGCCTCATGCGCGGTTCGAAAATTCAAAGGTTGATCTGCGGACCATTCCCTGGGCCCCCGAGCTTCGCTTCCTGCCAATGATTCACACTAGTGTGCCCATTGACGAATTGCTCAAACTGCAGCGTTTTTTTGCGGAAAACTGGCATGATCTGCCCGTTGTGCCCATTAAAGAGCGATCGATTGAGATCTTCGCCGACGAGAAGCGTCTGGATGAGCTCTATTCGGGTTCGAATCTTTTCAATCCCGGCCGCCTGACATTGGAACAGCTGCGTTGCTGTTCAATCGCTGAGCCGTTGGGATGGAGGCGAGGATCTAGATCTACCTCCCCCATTATCGTCATTGAAAATGTTGCAACCTGGCACAGCTATTGCCAATGGAACGAGGGGGAAGCGCACTTTAGCGCGGTGGTTTATGGAGGAGGAAACAGGTTCATAGACAGCGTTCGAACCTTAGGTGATATTTACCGCGAACTTGGAGGAACTCGCCCAGTTTTGTATTTCGGAGATCTTGATGCCAACGGCTTGAACATTCCGCAGCGCGCCTCACTAGCGGCGAAGACTATCGGACTACCAGTGGTCGAGCCGCATCTTGATAGTTATCGTTGGCTGCTTGAATTGGGGGAATCAACGCTCACAAAGGCAGACAGCGATGTTACCCCCGAAGAGTCGGCATGCGATTGGCTCGAGGAAATGGCTGACCGAGCGTGGGCGATCATTTCAGCGGGAAAGCGCATCGCTCAAGAGCGAATTGGATCGCAGTTTCTTCGATCTAAGATCAATAGCGCATAAGACCCAGGTTCCAGCTTCCATTGGAGGGCGGAAGGCGTAATGCTTTCCGCCTCTTTTAGTCGCCCGGCACATTGGTGTCAATGCCCTGCCGAGCATGGCATTGAGTCTTGCTTCGTCAGCATCGCGATTCGTCCGTGATCGCATCGAGAATCAGCCGTCTGAGATCCGAGTCGAAGAACATCTCGTTGAGTATCTCATTGCGCGCCGACTCAAAGCGCGAACGCCCCAAGTTCGATTGCAGTCTTGCCGCTTGCCTACCGCGCCTCCCGTCCTCCACGTTGATCATTATTCCATAAATGTTCCTCCCGACTCCAAACCATAGCCAACGCGCATTGATCCTCCTGAACTAAGTCTTGGACTTGCGTTCCGGTCGGTCTTTACGATGACCCAGAAGCAAGCATTCCGAACGATCGCGGTTGGAGGTTGTAATGCTCAATTTGGCTTCCCAGAGATTTTCTCTCATCGTGCAATCAACTATGCCTTCACGGCCCGTAAGATCGGGCCTGCTTGCGTGTGCTTTCCTTCTCATCGCCTCCCTTGTAGCTTTCGCGCAAGGGAGTCCCTTTGATACGGGCTTCAACGCACTGCAAAGCCTCTTCACGGGCACCATCGCCAAGGTTGCCAGTCTGATCGCCATCGTGATCGGAGGCTACGGTTTCGCGCACGGCGAACCCGGAGCCAAGAAGGCCCTCGCTGGGGTTGCCGCCGGCACTGGCATTGCTGTTCTCGCCGTCAACGTTCTGAGCTGGCTCTGGGGAGTGTAGCTTACTGATCCGGATCGAAAACCGCCATTCTGAGACTTTATGACTGATCAAACACAATCCAGGCACCGCACAAATCGAGTCTTCAAGAGCCTGCACAAGCCGCTGACCTACTTGGGCGTGGAACGGACGCTCTTCTATTTCATCTGCGTTGGCGCGGTCGGAGCCTTTAACCTCTTCAATTCAATCCTCGCCGGTATCGCCGTCTTCATTGGCGGCTTTGCCTTCGGCCATTGGGTCACGAACAGCGATCCGGCGTTCCTCCGCATCCTCGCCAAGTCCGAACGGTACAAGCTGCGTTATGACGCCGCGAAGCAGCAAGTTCCCCGCGTGGAGGCAGTGTGATGCTGCGTCTCGATAAAGTCATCAAGCCATGGAAAGAGAGTGCGGCTCTCAACGACCACATCAACCTCTATGGCTTCTGGAACGAGACGACCTTCCTCACCAAGAGCGGCGATCTAGGCATGGTTCTCAGTGTTCCCGGCGTGGACTACGAAAGTCTTGACCGGTCGCAGCAGGAGTATGCAGTGAAACGGTTGGAGGCGGCGCTGAAGGCCTTTGGCCCAGGCTTCCATGTTTACCAATACCTCTTCAAATCGAACCGCCCCGATATACCCTTCGCACATTATGACGATCCGATTGTGGAAGCAGCGATCGAACAACGGCGAAAGTTCTTTGAAGCGAAGCGCGATCATCTCTATCAAATTGAAATCTTCTACTGCATCCTGCTCGAAGGCGCCCGGTCGAAGACCGGCGTCGGCACGGCGCTAGCGCGCCTATTACGGGATCCAGAGGGCGCGATCGCCGAACTCAAATCGCAGTTCACCAACGATAGCATGAAGAAGTTGTTGCGGACGCATATCGAGCGCGATCTTCAACGGCTCGACCAGCACGTGCAGGCATTCGCTCGGCAGCTCTCGGATTTCATGCAAATCGAGATATTGAATCGGCAGGGGCAATTCACGTTCTTCCGCCGCTTGCTGAATTATGACGATTGGCGTGTTGCTGGCAGGCCGCAGTCCACCCAGTTCCTCGACTATCAGGTGGTCAACTCCGATATCGAAGCCGAACGCGATCATCTGCGGGTAGGCGATCACATCGTCCGTGTGTTGACGATGAAAGAGGCCATCACCGAGACGCGTCCCCTCGTGCTCGATGCCCTGCTGAAGATCCCCGCCAATTTCTACGTCGTCACGGAGTGGACGCTGCTCCCAGCGCACAGGGCCCGCAAAGAAGTGAACAAGCGCCGCCGCCACTTCAATATGTCCAAAACAGGGTTTGTCTCCCAGATGGGCAACGATGCCACGAAGACGAACCCACGCGACGTGCTGGTGGACGAGTCCAAGCAAGCGGACATCGAGAATCTTGGCGATTGCTTGCGCGCTCTCGGTGACGGTCAATCGCTCGGCGACTTCTCGCTCACGATTGTGCTGTACGGCCGTTCAAAACCCGACCTGGAGCAACTCGGGGCCGAGTTCAGTGGCATCTTCACCAACGCGGATGGCAATCTCTTTGCGGAGACTTATAACCAGCTCAACGCTTATTTTGCCACCGTGCCGGGCAACTATGCGATGAACCTCCGCAAGCTTCATCTGCTAAACACAAATTACGCCGACCTGTCTTTTCTGTTTACGATCCTTCCCGGCGAAAAGACGAACGAGCATCTCGGCACGGAGTACCTGGCAATCGTCGAAACCGACAACAGCACGCCCTACGTCCTTAACCTGCACACCCGCGATGTTGCGCATACCCTAATTCTCGGGATGACGGGGAGTGGCAAGACCACCACTCTCGCGGCCGTACGCGAAGCTGCCCAGCACAACGGCTACGCCGTCGCGGGCTTCGCCCCGACCGCACGCGCCGCTCACCAACTTCGCGCGGCTGCCGGCATCTCCGCCGACACCTTGCAAGCCTATTTGGCCATGGGAACCCGCGAGCAGGCCCAGACCAACCGCGACGACCCGGCAAATCGCCGCCTTTTCTTGATTGATGAGTCGAGTCTGACCAGCACCCAGCAGATGAAGGAATTCCTCGACCGGCTAGGCTCTCATGATCGCGTTCTGCTTATCGGCGACACACGCCAGCATCAGGCCGTAGACGCGGGGAAACCCTTCGAGCAGTTGCAGGACGCCGGAATGCGAACCGCCCAACTCGACCAGATCGTGCGCCAGAAAGACCCCGAACTGCTCAAAGCCGTCGAACATCTCGCCAGGAATGAGACCCACACCGGCATCTCCCTGCTGCAAGCTCAGGGCCGCATTACAGAACTTTCCAACCCTCAGGAACGCATCGCCGCCATCGCCAGGGACTACGCCTCGAACCCCGAAAAAACTTTGATCGTCTCTCCCGACAACGCTTCCCGGCGAGACATCAATCAGGCCGTGCGGACCGAGTTACAAGCCTCTGGCACACTCGGAAAAGAGAATGTTTCTTTCCCTGTGCTCGTGGCTCGAAACGACATGACCGGAGCAGATCGAGCGTGGGCCGCCAGGTACAACCCCGGCGACACCGTGCAGTACATTCGTGGCAGCCAACAGCTGGGCCTGGAAAGAAACAGCTACGCCACGGTCGTCGCGACCGATCCCGAAAACAATCGAGTCACCGTTGCCAGAGCAGATGGCCAGCAGGTGGCCTACGATCCGCAGCGTTTGCGCGGAGTCAATGTTTACACCAGCCTTCCGCGTGAGTTCTCGACCGGTGATCGCATCCAGTTCACGCACAATAATAAGGATCTCGACGTGCACAACCGTGATCGCGGCCGGATCGAAGCCATCGGCAATGACAATCGCTTGACCGTGAAAATGAATGACGGAAGAACTGTCAATTTCGACCCCGCTCGGATGCGGCACTTCGATCACGGCTATGCCGTCACCAGCCACAGTTCCCAGGGTTTGACCGAAGACCGCGTCCTCGTCAATATGGACACCAAAACGTTCTCCGAACTCCTCAACCCCCGCTTTGCCTACGTCTCCATTTCGCGTGCGTCCCAGGACGCCCACATTTACACCAATGATGCCGCGACCCTTGCCCAGCGCCTCAGCACCGATGTAAGCAAAACCTCCGCCCTCGATTTTCACGAGGCACCCGCTGCGCATTCAAAATCCCAAACTCCGAAGGAGCACACTATGCAGCAGCACAAGGAATTGCAGCCGGAACAACAATCTCCGCTCACGCCCGAACAAGCCGAGCGCAACCGCCAGTTCGGCCCCATCGAAACAGCTCTTCCAACCGAAGCGCAGGGCTACAAGTGGCAACGCGAAACCGACGGCATCCACAGCTACCAACATCCTGAAACCCACCGCTGGCTGCACATCGACAGCCAAGGCCAGTTCTTTGACCGGCACGCGCAGCCCATCACACGCGAAAATGCGCTTGAACAAGCGGGCCACTCGCTCTCGCAGTCCGTCGCGGAAAACGCACAGTCTCCTACCGGCAGCGGACTCAACCTCAACAGCGACGGAATTAGTGCCTAAACGCCGCCGAAAACAGACATGGAAAAGGCGCTCATTACCAATAGCAAGAATCGGATCGATCAAATAAAGCGGGAGGAACCCTTATGAACAAGCATATCGTGCAGCTGATACGAGAGCGTTTTTATCCGCTCGTCCGTTTCTGTGGACCGCAATCTGCAGGCGGGGTAGAGGTCGAGGGGGTGCGAGGGACGGTCTACCTCGGCGAACTTTCGATTTGGCTGTGGCCGGCCAAAAGTTCTCACAACGGAGTTCTGTCCGATGAACAACTCGGCGGCGTGATTCGCCACATTTGCTGGTTCGCAATCTGCTGTTGTCGGCGCAGACATCGATGCAATGTCTGTCATGTCACTTGGACAGGATTGAAGCGGCCGACGGAGAGACCGGGTCACTACTGCGCTATTACCTCGAAGATTCCGCTGCAACGGTAGTCGATGGGATGGCTCTGGGGCGGATACTCGGTCCACGGGCGGGCGAGACAGCGCAATGAACCGCACGTTATGACTGATCACTGTGGTGGAAGGACAGGGAATCGGGCTAGGGCGCTAATAATGCCAACTGTTTGAGATGGAAAAGTCGCGATGAGCTCTATCGCCGCACCGCCGGAGGCAAAATTTGCAGACACTGTCTGCAGAATCTATGAACGCTATTGATCCCAACAACACAAAGCGCGACTGCTCAATGATTTGTCTCTGATGTATCCTGGTTAAAAGAGTCTCTATTATAGGCATTGGCTTACCTGCAAGCCATAGATAAATAACTAATTGTTCGTAATTATGCATGATATTTTAATAAAACTATTGACAATTAGAAGTCGCAAAGGATAGCATAACTGTGGAGGATCAGAAATGCGGCCGAGCACACTTGAGCACTTGAAGCGACATCTCCGCCCTGGACGCGTGTACCGCAGAGAAGACCTTTTGCCTTGGTCCCATAGTGTTGATCGACACCTCAAGGAACTCACTGTCGACGGGACCCTCCAGAAGCTCCGTACCGGCTTGTACTACTGCCCTCGTAAATTTGAATTTGGAGAAGCTCCTGCGGACGAGCACGAGCTGGTGAAGGCGTTCTTGAGGACGGACCGGTTTGTCTTGACCTCCCCGAATGCCTACAACCAGTTGGGAGTTGGCACAACGCAGCTCTACAACAAACGGGTTGTCTACAATCAGAAACGTCATGGGACATTTCCGCTCGGAAATCGAATGGTCACCTTCGAGCGCCGCATGAATGTTCCAAGGCAACTCTCTCCCGAGTTTATGCTGGTTGATCTTGTTAATGAACTAGGTGATCTTGCGGAGGATCGGGACGCCGTTCTTTCTCGCGTTCGCGAAAAAGCCAAAGAGATGGACCCGAAAAAGCTTTCACGGGCGGTTTCTCTCTACGGCAAGTACTCGACGCAGACAAAGTTTCAGGAGATGTTGCAACATGCCTGACTCTTTTCTGCACGAGCGAAGCGATTTCAAGGCACTTGTCGAAAGCGTTGCCGACAGCGAGAAGATCAATGATCCGGCTCTCGTGGAAAAGGACTACTGGATCATGCACGCCGTCTTTGGGCTTAAGCAGCTTGGCTTAACGTTTGAGCTCAAGGGCGGCACTTCGCTTTCTAAGGGCTTTGGGATCATCCATCGCTTTTCCGAAGACATCGACATTCGTATCGAACCATTCGAGGGACTACAGGTTGATACAAATCCAAATCACGAGAAACCCCCGCATATCGAATCCAGACGACAGTTTTATGAAAAGTTACGGGACAAGATCAAGATCTCGGGGATTACGACAGTCGAGAGGGATACGACATACGATGACGAAACCCTGAGAAACGCTGGCCTCCGGCTACGCTACGAGACCCAATTCGGATCGATCACCGGTCTCAAGGATGGGGTTCTTTTAGAAGTCGGTTTTGATCAGACGACTCCGAACCGCGCTGTTACGATTTCTTCCTGGATCGTCCAGTTCGCAGAGGCCAAGAAGCTTCAATACGTGGACAACCGAGCCCTCGAAATTCCGTGTTACAACCCTGAATACACATTTGTCGAAAAAGTCCAGGCCGTAGTTCGAAAATACGGCCAGTTCAGTGGAACTGGGAAAGTTCCAGCAAATTTCCTTCGGCACTACTACGACATTCATCAGCTTCTTGACCTAGAAGCCGTGCAGAAGTTCATCGGCACCCCAGAATATTTGGAGCACAAAAAGAAGCGTTTCAAGTCCTTGAACCCGAACGTTGCGGCGAGTGGGGCCTTCACCATCGATGACCAGAATATTCGCAAACGATTTGAAGCGGAATATTCAAAGACAGCCCCACTCTACTATCGTGGACAAATTCCGTTCGACACAATTCTCGCTCGCATTCAGAAGGACCTTGCGCGTCTGTAGCCTTAAGGCCGGCCATTCTCGACTTACGGCCCATCAGTCGTATAGCAGTGAACATCCGCGTCAATCCTCATCCTCTATTAAATAGGTTGTGTGCTAGTTGTGTGCCGGATAGAGTGGAGGTTTCTCGGCGTTCTATGGCGGTTGCTTGCGGGGCCTTTTCATTGGCCCTGGAGCCACGGACTTCGGAGCCAACTGCGATGGACGGCTGACGATTACAACGTCCACAATGCCGGGAATTTCCAAGAGTGCGCGCCGTGTGGTGTCATGCTCCTGGACACTCGCTGAGTCATCGTAAATAAACACGATGAGGGACTCATAGCGCAGGTCACGAAGGTATGGAATACAGTCTTCCTGGACTTCTTTCTCGATCTTCTTGAAATCATCCTTACTCGTCGCGACCTTTGCCTCAATGATGAGTTTCAATGATCCGATGCCAAAATCCGCCTTATAAGTGGAGTGGCCGAGCTTCGGCAATGCATCTTCATCGACCACATCCGGAAAATAAGAACGCAGGATCAGCCACAGAATGTCCTGTATTTCGCGTTCTTGTGTAACCGGCCATCGAACGGGTTTCTGCAGTTCCTCGCCATCCCAGCGCCAGCGTTTCATGGCGGCCTCAAAATTGAGTAGCACCGCAGCCACATGCTTCGGTTGCAACGATGCTGCCCCCAAAGCATAAAAAAGGATAGATGTTACGGTAGACCAGATGAATGCGGCCTGCGATGCCGATTCGAAGCGAAGATCCGTAGCCGCTTGAAATAATATGCTCTGGCGGTCTTCATTGAGCCGTTGCAGCGAGGACTCGCCTTGTTGCATCTGGTGGCGAATGGCCCAGTCGGCGAAGGCCAGTTCGTAAAGGCTTGGGGTGCTATGGGGCGCGGCTGACACTTTCTCGTCAAATGCGCGGAAGAAAAGGTAAGGCACTAACGGATCGAAGTCCGTGAGGCCCTTCTGGCGCATTTTCTCAAGCACTTCCCGGCACCAAGTGAGCGTTTCCGACGCGGCAGCGCCGAGCGCAAGGGAGCCAAGAATAATACCAAGCAATCGCGTGGGATTGTGCGAGAGGCTCAGGTGTTCGCCCTTAAAAGCGTCTCTCTCGCGCATCCGTCCAAGGCCATCCAGCAGTTGAGCCGTGAACTTCGATGTGGGTTGCGCCCACAAAAAGTAGCCTAGAGCCGCGACATGATCAAGATGCGTCGGCTTGAATTCCGTGTCTAGCCACTCCTGCGTGCAGCCAACTTGCCAATCAACGCTGATCCGGGAATCATCTTTGAGAATATGATGCGCGAGGAGACCTTCCACCGATCCGGGACGGTTTTGTTCCAGGACTGCCACACGGAGGCGATCCAGGCTCGGCTGCAGATAGAGACTCTGATTCATAGGAACCATCTGCGTTCCTTGAGCGCCGTTGCAAGCGTTTCGGAATTCCAGTTCTTCACGTGGCGAAGGTGGCCGAGGAGATCCACGATCATATTGGAGTAGGAAATCGATACCGGCAACGTAGAAGGATTGAATCCACGCCATGACATGAAGCTGAGGTTGAAAACTTGCCGGGCGAGGTAATCCAAGCTCTTAAAGGTCGAATCTTCATGAATGCTTACGAGAATCGGATGGGGGCAACCCTGCTGTGCTGTCTTAACCTGATAAGGACCAGAAAGCGTAAGCAGTGCGGTGTTCGGGCCGAGCGGGACGCATTGCCCTCTCTGTGGAACCATCTTCCCCTTCATCGAATTGCCAAATTTTACTCCGGGGGCCGTACGGTCAAACAGCATCCAGTTGTGAGAGTCGCTGACATGGACGAACGCATATTGGACATCGAAGTCCGAGAGAGATGCCGCGAAGACTTTGACCGCTTCCGCTTCCACATCCTTGTATTTCTTGAAGCTCTGATGAAAAACAAACCGAACTCGATCCCTCGGTTTCCACCCGAATCGGCTACGGAGTTCCGCAACCGTCTCCTTAAGTGAGTCCGTCAGGGCTTCCCGATACTGTTCGGCGGATACTTCCCGCGTGTTGTTCGCGAGCAGATATTGACCGTCCCCGCTAAACACCGTCGTTATGCCAATGACCCTTTCGCCGGCCCCGCGGCGGCTGTCGGTTAGGCGGGCACTTCCGATGCCTACAACAATTTCGTGTGCCAGATCGGTATTGGGAGACAGGGTCCAGGGAATCCCGCCAAGCTTCGCGTACATCGCGAGGCTAATATTATTCAGGATGTAGTCGACCTTCTGGCGACGAATCGTTTCGATCTTGAGGAGCTGCACGGGGACACCCTGTGCCATTATGCGGGCTTTACTCGTGTAGTACGGGTTAGAAGCGTCAGGTAAGTCCCGGTGTTGGTCGCGGATAACGGTCACGACAAGATTGGGCTTTTCCTTAATCGCCTCCAGGGACGCGGTTTTATACGCGTCTTCCAATGAGCTCGTCGCCCGCTTCACCTCGTGAAATGTGAAGTCGCAAGCGTTGAGGTGGTACTTGCGCATGAAACCCTTGCGGAATGGCGCATTTTCGTCGGCAGAATTGATGCCGTCCTTGAGCTGCCGCAGAAACTGTCCGGCTTCGCCTACGAACTCCTCGGGGCAGACTACTGCGATTTTGACTCGTTTGTCGGGGAAGGATTCGGCATCGTAGGGTCCATGAAGATCGATTTGCTTATCTACGGGCCAAGGGACTGTGATCGAACCGCCGGGGCGGAGAACGCAATTCGGAGTAGGGAAGGCGTGAGAGAATCCGGCATCGCTGCCTTTCTGGCATTCGTGCGGCGCTTTGTGGACACGTATGCTCAGCCCTAGAGCGCATGCAATGGGAGATTTCTTTTCGAGCCAGGTTCCCAATGCATCCAGACGCTGCACCTGGTGTTCGGCCCCCATCACATTGAATGTTTCCTCCAAGAGCGCCCTGGAGAAAGCATCGTAACGATCGGCTAGAAGCTCCCTCCCAATCCCTTCCACATTAGTGCGGCTTCCTTCGAGGTAACACTGATCTGCCCGAAATTCCTCGACGTCAGAATCTGATAGCATCACCATCCCATTCGAAATGCTCTCAATTCTGCCCAGGTATCGGCGCTGAAACGGGCTGGAAACGTCTTCGTCGTCGCGAAGCCGAACCACATACATGCCGGTCAGCGTGATTCCTTCCGCAAGAAGCTCTGCCACGGTCTTGAGAAAGACGTAGCGGAGAGCAAATCCAACCAGAACACCACTCGTGATGGCGCCTTCGTGCGGAGCCAGAGGACGAACGTCCAACGTATACTCAGGGAAAAGTCCGAATATATCCTTTCTTGCACTTGCTAGGTTGTGTTTTTCAAGCAGCAATGTTACTGGCCGAAAGCCGATAACGGTTTCATTTCCGGCCGCCTTGAAGAACTCGTAGAGGCCAGCACGGGCCAGTGCATTAGCGAGTTGAAAATCTGTGAAGATGTCGAATTGCTTTTCCTGGCCGATTAATTGCGCGTCCGGCCTCAGTGGAATACAGGCAATAGCATCTCCCGAGGCGTGGAAGACATGGGTCTTCCCGTGCTGGTGGCGAAGCTCACGGAGTTTCATCGACAGCGCGTTCTCCCCTGTGTGGAGAGTTTTGGGATTTCCCTCAAATAACAGGATTCCGCCCTTGAAGGCGTCCGAAGTGAAGCGCAGTGGTAGATAGTTCAAATGCATCGAAATACTCCCTAGCCGGGCAAGAGATCCATCCTGGGCTGACCGGAAGCACTAAGTCGCGGCAACATCACGTTCAGCACAAAGCCATCCCGGGGGCTGGAGATCACGCATTCTAGACACAATGTACGAAACATTTCCATGTTAAGTCCTCACGTGCCCTGAAAGAGGCTAAGCCCTACGAAACTCGCATCCTGTAGTTGTTGTAATGCAAACCAGAAATACTTGTCGCGTCATGTAATCCTCCTCTGCAGTTGCTCTGTTTATCTTTGAATCCGCACTACGAAGTCGACTGCTCCAATCGCGCTTTGTGCTGCTCCCAATCAGGCATCACTTTCCGTAACAGTGCAAGAAACTCCCGCCCGTGTGACGCGTGGACTAGATGACAAAGCTCGTGTATCACCACGTAGTCGATGCACGAAGGCGACGCAAAGATAAGGTCGGGATTCAGGTAAATCACCCCTCGCTTCGTCCAACTGCCCCACCGCTTCGGCATTCGCCGCGCTTGAAGAATCACCAACCAATCCCCGCAAACGCTTTGATGCCAAGAGCCTCGAAGAACTGGCCGCCAGTTTCAAGACGCAAGGGATTCTGGCGCCTCTTTTGGTGCGCGAACTGGAGGAAACCAAGTACGAGGTTGTAGCCGGGGCACGTCGCTTGAGAGCGGCGAAGCTGGCGGAACTCGAAAAACTTCCCGTCCGTGTAGTCAAGCTGACCGATGCGGAGGCAATCGAGGCTCAATGCGTTGAGAACCTGCAACGCGAGGACATCCACCCGCTTGAGGAGGCTCTGGGTTTCAAGTCTCTCTTGGAACTCGGAGAGCCTGCCTACACCATCGCCATCATTGCCTCACGCGCTGGCAAAAGCGAGGCGTATGTCTACGGTCGCATTCGACTCGCGGACCTCATACCGCCCGTGGCCGAGGCGTTCCTGAAAGACCAGATCACCATCGGCCACGCCTTGCTGATCGCCAAGCTCCCGGCTTCGCAACAGCAAGAAGCATTCTCGGCAGCTTTTCGGGGTTTGTGGACAAGCGAAGGCAACAGCCAAGTCTTGATTCCCGTTCGTGAACTCGCAGCGTGGATCGAGTCGAACATCTTGCTGCAACTGGCCTCAGCGCCGTTTGACAAGCAGGACGAGACACTCGTTCCCGAAGCAGGTTCGTGCGCCAACTGTCCGAAGCGAACCGGATTCAACAAGCTACTTTTCCCCGACGTGCGTAAAGATTCATGCACATCGCCGGACTGTTTCCGGGCCAAAATCGACGCTTCGGTGAAAAAGACTCTGGAAACCAAACCGCAGCTAATCCAGATTTCGGCGGCGTGGAATTCCCGCGAGGGCGCTCCCTTGGGACGGAATCAGTATGTCGAGTTGGAGATCAAGAAACCAAAGGCAAACGGCGCAAGCACAAAACTCTCAGCGGTTCAAAAACCCTGTGACAAGATGGCTGAGGCCATCGTGATGGACGGCGGCAAGCGCGGACAGGTTGTCAAGGTTTGCGCCGATCCCGCCTGTCGCACCCACCATCCCAACACGCCGTCTCCGCAGCAAGTCGAGCGGGAGCGAGCAGAGGAACGGAGGCGGATCGAGAAAGAGAAACTGGCCATTACGACTCGCCATCGCATCTTGGCTACGATCCTCCAACGCGTATCGGCTCCGTTAAAGAAGGCCGACTTGCTGGCAATTGCCCATTACCTGATCGGCCATCTCTCCTATAGCCAAGTCCCGGCTCTGGCGAAACGGCACAAGGTAGAGGCGAAGAAGGACTCTGGGTCGGCGCAAGAACTTCTGGCTAAGCAAGTCAGCAAATATGATGAGGCCGAACTCTGCAAGCTGCTTCTCGAAATTAGCCTGCTCGATTCGGCATATCAGCGATCCGCCGCCAGCCGCGACGACGTTCTCATGGACGCCGCCAAACGCTATCGCGTGGATACTGAAAAGCTCCAGAAAGCCGTGGCCAAGGAATTCGCCGCGAAACGAGACAAGAAAACAATCAAACCGAAGGGTCGCAAGGAGGCAGATTGAATCCATCCGTTTTTGATTTATGGCGGAGTGCTAATTTGCACTCCGCCCTTTTTTTTCCGGAGCCAAGAGCTCGCTTGGAGCGAACTTGGTTCGGTGCCACTTAGACATGCGGACGTGCCAGCAAGTGCCTCAGAAGGCCCACTGCCGACTACCTCTGATGGAGGCACAACCGGGGGTCGTGCAACGGGTAGAGTGGCAATCACCTGTGTTCCATGACCATTCGACTGAATTTGCAAAGTGCCGCCTAACTGGCGCAACCGTTCTCGCATTCCGCGAAGCCCGACTCCAGTGTGAGCCGACGATCTGAACAAGGACTCCTTTTCGGGCGGAATCCCTTTACCCGCATCTTCGATTTCAACTCTCAAACAAGCCTCGTCCTGCGCAATGCGAATTGCGGCCGTGGGACTTCCGGCATGGCGATGGATATTGGTGAGGCATTCCTGCACGACCCGGAAGATGGAGAGCTCCATTTCTTTGGAAAGACCCTGAAAGCTCTGTGGGATGTCGAGCTTCGCTACGATCTTGCTGCGTTCGGAAAATCCCTCGACGTAGCAGTGAAGCGCAGAGGCGAGACCTGCTTCATCCAGCAACGGAGGATGCAGCAAGTGTGAAATGGTGCGAATCTCCTTCGTAGCCTCCTCAACCATCGCAGCGTTTTCATGGACGCGTTTTGCTGCCTCAGGGCTTAGCTTATGTGATTCCGCCTCCACCACAGCACTGTTCATACTCACGGCAGCAAGTAATTGCCCAACGCTGTCGTGCAACTCACGCGCGATGCGTCTTCTTTCTTCGTCCTGCAACGTAGTCATGCGCGCATTGAGCGCTTCCAGTTGCTGCGTCTTGCGATGCAACTCCGCGAACACCCTGACCTTTGCCCGCAGCAACTCTGGAACCACAGGAACGGAAAGATAATCCACGGCTCCGTGTTGGTAGCCCTTCAGCCGGTCGAAGTCCGTCATATGAATCCCGGAGATGAAGACAATCGGTGTGTTTTGAAAGCGCGGGTGCCCGTGGATCAACTGAGCAGTTTCGAAACCGTCCATTCCGGGCATGCTCACGTCCATGAGCACGACGGCGATGTCATTTTTCAATAGGTGTTCCAGGGCTTCCATTCCCGAATGAGCCTTGATGAGGTTCTCGCCCAGTTCGCCTAGCATGGCTTCGTAGCTCAGCAGTTTGCCCGGCTGGTCGTCGACCATCAGGATGTTGATTTTTTCATCCACAATGTTCAGTACCGATGAGCTTGCAATAGTTTCTAGAATGATTCCTAGAACGCCCCGTCCGAAAAGATCCTCGGCGGCACTACCTATTGCGCATATTTTATGTCACGAGCAGTTTTGGCCACAAGAAAATAGAAGGAATTCCACATCGCATCCCACAGGTGGCACACAACGAAAAACCCAGCACTATCTAAGAAGTTGCGAGAGGCTGAGCAGCCATTCTTTACCCGGTGGCGTCTCCTTGGGAACCGAGTGATCATAGCCAAGTGTATGCTTCATAAAGACTTAGAGGCGGATTAGTTATTTGGCGGACCAATTTCAGGCGATAGACCATCAAGGCTCTGTTAGGGTTTGCAATTGGCTAACGACCTGCTAGCCTTCCTATCTTTCATGCAAGGCGAGAAGCGAGACCGCTGGATGGAGCTCTGTGTTAGGCAGCCAATGAGCAAGACCCGAAAAAACTGTTGGAACTGGTAAAACAGATCAACGATCTTTCTGGAAGAAAAGGAACGTCGCCTCGGAGTCCTTCCGCCCAAACCTGATAAATCCTAAAACGCACTGTCCAAAATTGACCACTCTTGTGTATGGAATTCGGGTATTATTTTCCCCGCCATGACCAAGAAAGAACGTAGCCCTCAGGCCCTCACCATTCCCTGTCCGACCTGCGGAGCCGCTCCGGGGAAGAAATGTGAACTCAGCAATGGCCAACCTCGCACCGATCCGCACCGTGACCGCCGAGTAATCGCCAAAGACCAACCATAGCAACGCACTTAGGACACGACCTGAGTCTCGCCCTCAATTCGGATGCGCTGAGACTGAATCTTGCGCAAAGCAGGAATCAATTCGCTGGAGGCGTTACTCTTAACGACGTATCCACTCGCACCAGCGGCAATCGCTTCCCTTGCAAATGGGGCAGAGTCGAAGTGACTCACCATTAGGATCAAAATCGATGGCAATTCTTGCCTGATGCGACGGGCGGCCTCGAAGCCGTTCATCACTGGCATCGTTATGTCCAAGAGAACGACATCCGGCCTATGCTCACATGCCTTACGCCTGGTATCCGATGGCGGTATTGACTCTCGTTAGTCGCCTTTTTCGGATGGGGAAGGTTTCCCGTTGACCGCACGTGGTCGCAGAACCGGGACAGAAAATGATGGTTCGGGAACAGGGGGCCGGAGGTTCAAATCCTCTCTCCCCGACCGAGTTATTTAAAATCATCTACTTAGAGGCAAGAAGATCCGTTTCAGACGCCAGGTTGCGGTGGCCGCAAGTACCCGTTCTTGCACCCAAACGCTGTTTATAATCAATAACTTAGCTACTAGAATGAAGCCCCTATGGCAAAACCATAGGTGCAAGATTCGTGCGCAGCGATCCTCCGAGACGTTCGTGTGCTTTCTAACGAAATCTCTGGCACGGGGTCGTCTAGCCGTAGTTGAGTTGGACCTCTTGGGATGGAGAGCCCATTCCGATCGATGTCGAACTAATTGACTTTCCCAATTTAGCTGTTGTATTTTTTTTGCTAATTGAACCGACCAATGTTGCGGTTAAACTCTTTCCAGTGAAGGCCATGCGCCCGACCCAACCTGCAGCCCGCTACGCGGTCGCAGTACTCGCGACTGCTGTCTCCTTATTTGCTCGTCAGTTGCTTACGCCTTTATACGGCAGTCAGAATCCGTATCACACGGTGTGGTTAGCTGTTGCTTTCGCTGCATGGTACTGCGGACTCGGCCCATCCATCGTCACCGCCTTGCTGGGGGCGCTCGGCGTTTGGTATTGGTTTATACCGCCGTTTCATTCTTTCGCCATGCACAGTCGTAGCGATTTCTTTGGAGCGCTTGGATTCTTGGTTTTCTCAAGCGCAATTATCGCCCTGGGTGAATCAAATCGACGGGGCTATGTTGCCAGGTCGAGGTTAGCGGCAATCGTACAGTCTTCCGACGACGCAATCATTAGCAAGGACCTCAACGGCGTCATCGCTACTTGGAATAAGGGCGCGGAGCGAGTGTTCGGGTATACCACAGAGGAAGCGGTCGGCCAGCATATTACCTTGATAATTCCGCCCGATCGCAGTTCTGAAGAGACAATGATTCTTGACAAACTCCGGAAAGGTGAGCGGATCGACCATTTTGAAACTGTCCGCATGAACAAGAACGGCACCACGCTCGACATCTCGGTGACGATATCGCCGGTGAAAGACGCCGCAGGCCGAGTGGTTGGCGCTTCGAAAGTTGCGCGCGACATTACTCCGCAAAAGCAGATTGAGCGAGCGATGCGTGACAGCGAGGAGCGTTTCCGCTCCATTGTTGAGACCACACCTGAATGTGTGAAACTTGTCGCTGCTGATGGCACCTTGGTTCACATGAATTTGCCCGGCCTCAGGATGGTGGGTGCCGACTCTGCTGACATGGTGATCGGCAAAAACGTTTACGACCTCATTGACGCCAAGGATCGAGACCGGTTCCGCGCATTCAACGAAAGAATCTGTGGCGGCGAGAAGGGTTCTTTGGAGTTCGATATGGTCGGATTGCACGGGCAGGTCCGTCACATGGAAACTCATGCGGCACCACTTCGAAACCCAGATGGGAGTGTCGTGCAACTCGCGGTGACGCGAGATGTGACCGACCGTATTGAAGCCGAAGCAGCGATCAAAGAAAAGGAACTCTCTGCGCGTCTCCTTAAGCTTCAGGATGAAGAAAGAAGACACATCGCGCGCGAATTACACGACGGAGTAGGGCAACTGCTCGCCGCCATGGGCATGAATGCGGCCAGACTGGAGGGGGAAAAGTCGAAGTTGACCCCGGAAACGGCACGATGCGTGGAACAGAATTCTAGGCTGATTGAACAAGTGTCCGCCGACATTCGCACTATGTCGTATTTGTTTCATCCGCCATTGTTAGACGAAATGGGACTACATTCGGCCTTGAATTGGTATGTTGAAGGATTTGCCGAACGCAGCAAGATTGGTGCGAAGCTCGAAGTGGCGGCAAATTGGGAGCGATTGCCGGAAGACTACGAACTGTGTCTGTTCAGGATTGCGCAAGAGTGCCTTACGAATATCCACCGCCATTCCGGAAGTGCGAGTGCGCAAGTGAGGCTGTTGCGGCTTCCTGGAGAAGTAAAACTGGAAGTAATCGATGATGGTAAGGGAATTAATGAGGAGACTCTATTAAATATCGCCTCCGGCGCGACCGCGGGGGTGGGATTACGCGGAATGCGCGAGCGAGTGAGGCAGCTGGGAGGCAATGTGGAAGTGCGCTCAAACGGTAAAGGAACTACCGTGATTGCAAGGGTACCCTTTACGGAATCTCCAACCGACAGAGGCGAACCAGTCAGCGGCCCCGCTGATAATAGAGTGCCCGCTCGAATGTAGAGCTGACAACTTTGGGCTGCTAACGTTCGTCGCTATGCCAATCTTGCAGCATAGCAGGACCGTTCTCATACATCAGGTGCCTCATAAATAATCGCAGGGACGGTTTTTCGATCGCCCTCCCCACCCCAATTGTTGCGCCTGTCTCGCTGCGCCTGCGAATGACATGCAGTGTAAATCCGCTGCCGCCAGATCAGTTCGGTACGGGACCGTTCTTGACTAAACGAGTCGCGTCTACTCGTGGCCAGAGTCATGGAAAAAACTTCGGATGCTGGAGTTCTTGCTGTATGGACTCAACGTCTGAAAGCGATAGGCTCACCATGGGAGAACTCCGCTCCCTGTTGTATTTTCCGCCGGAGGAGGAAGCTTTGATCCGTATCTTTGTGGTTGATGATAGCGCGATCTTCAGAACCCAGCTTCGTGCGCTCTTGGAAGGTCGGCCGGGATGGGAGGTGGTCGGCGAGGCTGTGAACGGCCGTCACGCCGTTGATACGTTCCACGAGCACATGCCGCACGTTACCGTGATGGATTTCGTAATGCCGGAAATGGATGGGCTGGAAGCCGCGCGGCGACTCATTAGGCGTTATCCTTCCGTCATAATCTTGATTGTTACCGCCGATCCCCTACGGCAGTTGATCGAGGATGCCAAAACGGCCGGTGTAAAGGGTCTTTGTCCCAAGTCAAAGCCCGATTGCCTTCTAAAAGCGATAGAGACTCTAATCAACGGTGGAACTCATTTCCACCAAGAGAGTGCTGTGGCCTAACTTTCAGGCACTAACGATACGGGGGTATTGCGCGCGCGGGGAACCTGTTGCTGGCACCGGCTTAAGGCCGCGGGCGAGTTTGCTGCCAGGGGAGCTACCGAAGCGGCTGAAGAGCAACCTCGGAGATACGGATTATTCAGAGTTTCTGAAGCTTTGCCGCCAACTCAAGTGCATTTGAGATTGCAGCGCCGAAACCGGTGTTGTCGAAAATACACCATACACGGGCTCTTTCATCTAAACTTGCCAATTGCGCGACGAGCCTATTCAGAGAGTCGCTGGAGTAGGCGGAGAAGTATCGACGGGGCGACCCGTGGAGCCGGAAGTAAGTCAAACTTGCCAGACCACCGGGCCGGGCGGCGGCGGGTACGCACGCCGGGTCGGTGGCTACGCGGGCAATCTGAAATTCCATTAGCAAATCATCAACTTGGATATCGAACCAGCTACTGTGGCGTGGCTCCCATACAATGTCCCCCGAAAAACTTCCACGAATCAGCGAAAGGAACTTCCTTGCGCGGGCATAGTCGAATTCCAAACTAGGTGGTAGTTGTATGAGGACCGGACCAAGCCTTTCGTGCAGACAGTTGATTTGTTCAAGAAACGCCGACAAGACCTCCGACCTACAATTTAGCTTCGCCTCATGGGTGATCGTCTTGGGAGCTTTGACTGAGAAGCGAAATTCAGCCGGCACCGACCTTGCCCATTTTTCCCAAGTTTCTTTCTTGTGCGGACGATAAAAAGACGAATTGATCTCGCAACAGTTGAACTCTTGCGCGTAACGCTCCAAGTGGCTTCCTCTGGCTGCGAAATGGGCCGCGGCCAGTCGTGGAACATTCCATCCTGCACATCCGACTCGAACAGGTTGTCGCGAAAAGGTCCGATTTTCTTTAATCGAAACGTCGCGTGTCCACGATTCCGTCATTATCTTTGTGCAATCCAATCGTGGAGGATCTACGCCGTCGCGTCAGGACTCCGTGTATTTCTTCCAATCGCGCTCCGTGACCTTGGCCATTTCCTTCGCAGCGGAACGAAGCCAACCAGCTTTTCTGCGGCGTAAATCCTGCAAAATTCTGTTAACCACCCGTCTGCTTCCGAGATGTAGGTTAGCGGCCTCCGTGCCCATAGCGTGGAGCAGTGCTTCTTCATCCCGCTTTTTCGGCAAATCCTCAATTTCGATAGGGTTTGAATCTGGAGAGAGGCGTCGAATCAGCCAAGTTCCTTGAATTTTCTGGAAGGGATCGCGCGATCGCACCGCGGCCGTGATCGCCTCACCATAGTAGCTCTGGTTGCGCCCAACGTGGCCACTCAGCCAAACGCAAGACGACGGGAGCATGGCTATCGCCTCACGGGCGATGTACCCCCCGTTCCAGTGAGCAATAGCCACAAATCTTTGTTGCCCTCGGCTTCCGAGCCCGGCAGCCCTCCGCACCACTTTATAGTCCATCTTGGAGTCAGGAAGCGTCTTCTCAAGCGTCAGTTTCACATCCTTTGGAAGATTGCCGCGAACGACTGGCAGTTCATTGAGTTTCTGCCAGAAATCCGGCGCAGGATTAATTGCCTCGATGCCTAATCTCTCCAGGTTCTGCTCACGTTCGGCAAGAACGATGGGACAGCCTCCTTGCTTCAGTGTCTGTTGATAGCCTTCCAAGATCGCGTCGCACCCGGCTTTCAAACTGATGGTCAGCTGCTTGGAATCGTTGACGATCTTTACGCTCGTTGCCAGCCGCACGAGGTCATTCGTATAGGGCAACGGGTATGCTTCATCGAAGTCGTCGACGCCCCAGCACAAGCGCCCTTCGGAGTCACGCCATGTACCGAAACTCCCAACATGCAAGTCTCCGCACGCCAAAACTTTAGGAGCTTGAGTCAGATCGGCACAGATTTCTGGCCAATGCTGAGCCCAACGATAAAAAGTACCCCGCAAAAAGAGAAAAGCATCCTCCCTCATTTGCTCGTGCTTCGATCGCAAATCCGATTCGACCACGGTTGTGCACCGCCGCATCCAGCCTTCGTAACTTCTTGTCGCCTCCTGAATATTCACTTCCGTTCCCTCAGTCTTATGCTGGTCTCGCATTAAGATGTTTAGCACGATTTCTTCGGAACAACGGGTATCCAAACCACAGGACGCCGAAAATCGAAAGCATCACCCCTGCAGCGACGAGCGCCGCACTTCGCGTTTCAGTAAGTTTATAAACCACGAGGACAAAGTCGCCACAGATACCAACGGCCAGAGGCGGTAGGGAGCAAATAACCATGATGTGGGCCACGCGATAAAAATGGTTGGTTTCCTCCCCTTGCTCGACGATGCGATGATAGGCCGCCGGGGTTAGCAGCAATACCGTACTCAGGGCGATTAGCGAAAGACTGGCGAGATGAATCCACTTCAGCCACGGTGCCAGTTCCCGGAATCCAGCTTGGAGAATGATCGCGAACTGGAAGCCCAAGAGAGCTTGATTGCCTGGGATAATTACCCGCGCTTCAGTGAGCACTTGTCGAATCTTGTCATGTAAGGGAGTATGACCGGCAACTATCTCTCCTTCGTCTGACGTCATTACTTTCACCGTTTGTCGCGTGTCTTTGTGTTTGCGTCGCAAGAGCACGGGGCCATACCAGAAAACGAGCGCGAGGAAAGTTATCGTCACCCCGAAAATTACACCGGTTATAGGGCCGTTAATGGCTACCGCTGGGAGATAGACGTTCGCCCCAAGCGCGAGCGCGGAGGGAAGAAGAGCCATTTCCATGACGTGTGTGGTGAATTGGTGAAGAGCGACGGAATCCTGCCCTCTCTGAGTAAGCTGGTGGAAGACGGCGGGTGAGATCAACAGCGCCACGGTAATAAGCATCAGTACCAGGGCACCGAGGTTCAGATTCTGCGAGGCTATTGAGAGATGCTTGAACCCCTCCTGGAACACGGCGGTGAACTCAAAACCAACGAGAATTTCAGCCCCAAGAATCAGCATCCTACTCTCATCCAAAGCATTCTGAATCTTGTCTTTGAGTTGCGTCATTTCTCGTGAACGATCTTCCAATCACTAGCAAGAGCGCCGCTCCGGAGTGTTGGGACCCGGAAACAGCGCTCTTTGGCAAAACATGGGGCCTAAAGTTACGCTAGGCGGCGTTCCTTGAGTTTTTCTTAGTTCTCGTTTTTTCTTCGTTGCCGGCGGCTTCTTCGCCCTGATTTGCCTTCGCATTGATATCGCCAGCTAAGTCACTCAGCTTTTCGTCAGTTTTCTTTTCCTCTTCGAGCGTTTCGTTTAATAAGGTGACATGCTCGGACTCGCCGAGTTCCTCCGCAAAAGCGCTCACCGTTCCGTAGCCAGCCATTTCATAGTGCTCGACTCGTTGTGCAGCTCCGATCAACGCAGCGTCGAGCAGTTCGCCTTCGTATTCTTCAATGGCTTCTGAGCCCTCTTCAATGAGGCCTTCCATCCCCTTGCACTTTTTACCCTTCGGACTCTCGCCGAGCTGCTCGAAGATAGTCTCTAAGCGCTGTACATGACCTTTCGTCTGTTCTAGGTGCTCCTCGAAACCGGCTCTCAAATCGGGTGACATTGCTGCCTTCGCCATTTTCGGCAAAGCCTTCACCAACTGGTTCTCGGCGCTGAAGAGATCTTTGAGCTCGTCGATATAAAGTTCCTTTAAGCCTTTGTCTGCCATAACTTTTTTCCTCCGTTTGGAAATGCCGCAGCCTTATGATGCAGTCAATTTGTGTAAGGTTTAATCAGAGGTTTAATCGTCCTTCAGGCTTCGACAGCGTCGGCCCATGCAATGAAATCAATTTCCGTTCTTGAGACTAAAAGCATCCAAGTTCCTCGGGGTAGTGTCGCCAGACGGGAGTCCACGATGACCGACGCACTCATTACTTATCTTCAGGATCATCTGGCAGGAGCGATGCACGCAATCGAGCTCCTGAAGGCCATGCGTAGCCATCACGGCGGCGGAACCCTCGGCCAATTCGCGTCCGAGCTTCTCTCCGAAATTGAGGCGGATCGGGATCTGCTTGCTGGACTGACTGAAAAGGCAGGCGCCACTCCTGGTGGAATGAAAGAATGGGCCGCATGGATGGGCGAAAAGGTAAGCCGACTGAAATTGAAGCACGGGCGGGGTGACGGGCTGGGCACGTTCGAAGCGCTGGAGTTTCTGGTGGTGGGAATTCACGGAAAATGGGCACTGTGGCGCGCATTGTCCCTCGTTACAGTTTGCGATCCACGATTCCAGGGAACCGATTTCGAGCAGCTTGCGATGCGCGCTAAAAATCAGCACAACAAGGTCGACGCGCGAAGGCTTGAATGCGCGCGTTCCGCGCTCTGTCCGCCCACCGAATAAGGGTCGGAACAATCCGCCCGCGCTTCACCACAACCTAACTGCGGAAGAGATCATCAAATGCCGTAACCGGAATAGTGCGGCGGAGGCAACAGACATGAATAGATCGACTAGAGCGGTCGTTGGCGTCGCAGAATACGCAATTTACACCTCACGACCGAAGATCTCAACTATTCGGATCGATCGGCTGAAGAACTCGTTTCCCAGCACCTGATTGATTTGAATGGCGCTAGTGTCGAGCAACTGAGCGAGCTAGGAATATCCGCGGAGTCGCTGGGACGTTTGCTTGAAAATCGTCCGTACCGCAACAAGCTAGAACTGGTATCGCGGATGGTTCTTTCCCAAGACGAATACTCGGCGATTAAAGACAGAGTGTCGGTTGCCGAAGCCGGTGAACCGGTGAAGATCGCATAAGCCCGGCCCAACCGTTCATTAGGGAGACTCTGAATAAGGTCTCCCTTTCCACAGGAATATAGAGTAAGTTGCCGCCAGATGAGATCGACAAACAAACAACAAAGGACTCTGGCGACGATGAATGGTTTTGAGCGGTACACAAAAA
>Ga0185299_10002267_pt1 | contig 30666 bp, 31 predicted proteins | sample PaiPotPPA55metaG_FD_128002 | JGI IMG/M metagenome (GOLD analysis project Ga0185299, IMG submission 128002) | Iron sulfur acid spring bacterial and archeal communities from Banff, Canada, to study Microbial Dark Matter (Phase II) - Paint Pots PPA... ...
ACTCTACTACATGGACACGAGCTACAGTCTCTATGCCCTGCCGGTGAGAGATACGGGCGGCGCTATGCAATTCGGCGTCGCGCAGCAACTCGTCAGCAACTGGTCCGCCCCGCAAGTCTTCTACGACGTCTCCCCCGACGGCAAGAAGATCCTTCTCGACCGTATTTCGCAGCAAGTCAGCCAGTCGGTTACTGTAGTGACGAATTTTGCGGCGGACTTGAAGAAGCAAGCGAAGTAAGAGGGCGTCTAGCACGTTTACATTGCCCGATGCGGCGAGCCTAGGTCTTTGAGGCTGATGCCGCGGCCGCGAATGGCATCGCGTTGGCCGTTCGTGCGGCGTCGGAGAGCTTCAGTAGAATCTCCTCCACCGCCGTCAATAATTTTTCCGATCCCTTGTCCAGCTCGAGGGTGGACTTTTCCAGGAACCCGAAGGCTCCATCCTGCTCGAGCCGGGCGGCATTTTTCTGCGACATGCCCGTGATCACCACGACCGGAATCGTCCGGGTCAAAGCGTCTTCCTTCAGCCCCTTGAGCACATCCAGGCCGCTCATCTTGGGCAACAACATATCCAGTAGAATCAAGTCGGGCAATTTCTCCCCCGCCACGCGCAACGCTTCCTCACCATCGGCCGCGCTGCTCATCTCATAGCCCGCCCGCGCCAGCGCCCGCTCCGTCGCCAGTCGCAGAAACTTGCTGTCCTCTACCAGCAGAATCTTGGTCATTAGTCTTGAGTCTTGCAGTTTTTCCTCGCCTGCTACTGGGATGCTGGTCGTAGCCTCTCATCTACCTATCGGCAAATTTAGAATTCAGAACAGATGGGGGAACCGGCGCTCCCGTGGTCTAAGAATCTTCTGAGAAAACGCCGCGCTATTAGTGGATTTAATTCGGTGAGGAGTCGATGAGGCCCCGGTCGAGCCCGCGCTAGTTTGAACTACTCAAAACCTTCTGCACCGCAGCCACGAGGGAACTCGGCCCGTTCCCCAGCATAAGGTCAGACTTCTCGAAGAACCCGGCGGCTCCATCCTTCTCAAGTGCCTTCGCATTCTTCTGCGAGAGACTGGTCAAGACCATCACGGCAATCCCCGCAGTCGCGGGATCCTGTTTCAAAGCTTTCAGCACATCCGGTCCGCTTACCTTGGGCAGCATCAGGTCAAGCAGCACTAGCGAGGGCAAGTGCTCGCGGGCAAGCCGGAGGGCTTCCTCCCCGTCGCCGGCGCACACCACCTCGTATCCCGCCTTGGTCAGCGCCCGCTCCGTCGATAATCGGAGGAATTTGCTGTCCTCTACCAACAGGACTTTCATCGCAGACGAGTCCCTTCGCGAACTACCACACGGCTGGTCCAACTATGCGCTAACTCACCGGGGATGTCGAGGCTGGAAGCATCGGTCCTGTTGCCGTTTGATGGTCACCTGTGTGGCTGCATCCCTGTACTGGCGCTGTTACTGTCTGTATAGTCTAAGTTCTGCCAGGAACTGTGGGGTTCCATTTCATCGACTCTATGCTTCGACACATCCTTCGACACTATTGGGGGCTCATAAAATGAAACTCTCAAGCATTTTGAGAGTAGTCGGTCTTGTCTTCCTTGTAATTTTCATCTCGCTTCTGAGTTGGTCGGCAGCGCCGTCGACCGTAACCATCTTTGTGGACGCTTCTTCGGCTCCCCGCAAAATCTTTCATGCCAAGCTAAAGATTCCCGCCAGCGGGGGCAACCTCACGCTCTACTACCCGAAGTGGATTCCGGGCGAACATGCGCCTGATGGCCCAGTTGTCGATTTAGCCGGCCTGAAGTTCAGCGCCAGCGGCAAGACATTGAAGTGGCGGCGCGATCTGCTCGATGGATTCACTCTCCACGTGGAAGTTCCAGCCGACGAGACTGAGGTAAACGCCGAGTTGGATTTCCTTTCTCCCGCGACCTTTGAAGGCGGCTTCTCGGCGGGTTCCTCCGCGACCGACAAAATGGCACTTATCAGTTGGAACCAGGTCCTGCTCTATCCCAAGGGCTGGAAGACCGACGATCTCACCTACGTTGCCACTCTGAAACTTCCCGGCAACTGGAAATTTGGAACGCCCTTGCCCATTGCGTCGACCACCGGCGACCAACTCAACGGTGAGACGCAGATTACGTTTCAGCCCGCGTCCCTGACTACGCTGGTCGATTCGCCCGTAATCACCGGCGAATTCCTCAAGGTCGTCAAACTCGCCGACGATCCTCTCACCGAGATGGACATAGCCGCCGACAGCGCCGCTGCTCTCGCGCCTCCGCCGGAAGTCTGGGACCACTACAAGAACCTGGTCGAACAGGCCAACAAGCTTTTCGGCGCGCATCACTATCGCGATTACCACTTCCTTCTTAGTTTGAGCGATCACGTGGCGCACTTCGGACTGGAACACCACGAGTCCGACGACAGCCGCATCGGCGAGCGTGGCCTGGTCGATGACAGCGAGCGCAAAGCTTCAGCCAGTCTGCTGCCGCACGAGTACGTGCATTCGTGGAACGGAAAATACCGACGTCCCGCGGATCTGGCCACTCCCGATTATCAGCAGCCCATGCAGGATGACTTGCTGTGGGTTTACGAAGGCCTCACGCAGTACCTGGGCGAGGTACTGACTGCGCGCAGCAGTTTGCTGACGCCCCTGCAAGTGCGGGACAACGTGGCCTTAACTGCCGCCACCCTCGACCATACCCCCGGCCGCACGTGGCGCAATCTGCAGGATACGGCAGATGCCGCCGCGCAGCTTTATTTCACCCCGCACGCCTGGCAATCCTGGCGGCGCGGAGTCGACTTCTACGAGGAGGATCTGCTGAACTGGTTGTGGGCAGACGTCATCATCCGCCAGCAGAGCAAGGGCAAGAAGACGCTGGACGATTTTTGCAAACTCTTCCACGGCGCTCCCAGTACAGGTCCCATGGTGAAGACCTACATGTTCGATGATGTCGTCAACGCTCTGAACCAGGTCGTGCCCTACGACTGGCGCGGCTTCTGGACCGAGCGTCTGACCAATCACGGACCCGACGCGCCGCTTGGCGGGATCGAGGGCAGTGGGTGGAAGCTCGTCTACAACGAGACCCCATCCGAGATGGAATGCGGCGGCGAGTGCGCCTCGCACGCCGGCGTCAGGTATTCGATCGGGATGGACTTACGGGAGGACGGCACCGTCTCCGACACCATCGAAGGCATGCCCGCGGCTCTGGCTGGAATTGGCCCGGGCATGAAACTGATTGCGGTGAACGGCCGCCAATACACGCCAGAAGTTTTGCGCAACGCCATCAAAGCAGGCAAGAGCAGCGCCGATCCACTGCAGTTGCTAGTCGTGAACACCGACTATTACAAGACCTACAAGCTCGATTACCACGGCGGCGAGCGCTACGCTCACCTGGTGCGCGATGAATCCAAGCCGGACTTGCTGTCTGAGATCTTCAAAGCAAAGTAGAGTTTAGAGTTTTCGACTCAAGGAGAGCGAAGACGAGGATTCCGACTGGCCCGGCGTCTCACCGAAGCAGTCGAGAAACAGGATTAGACCACCGCGAAACAACAAGCAGAAATCCTGCACCAGGCCCTGGCCAACAAATACCAAACTCGTCAACGAACTCAGCTCGAGTCTGAATGGCGCGACCGCCGACGCGGGAAAGTAAAGTCCTGAGTCACTCGATCTCGGGCCGCCAGATCGGCTCGCCGCCGAGTGAGTGATAAAAGCCCCATCCTGCCAGGACCACTACGCTCAACAACGCCAGGATCGACGTGGGCATATACCACGCCGAAAGGTCGGCGGAGAAAGGCACGTTGGCCATGAGGTTGATCGTGAATATCGCACAAACCAGAGGCACAAACCCGAAGCGCAGGACTATCACCACAGCAATGGCATAGACCAGAATCTGGGCCGGGATCTCGACCGCCATGAAAGTGCTGTTCAGCCCGCGCGGCAACGCAAAGATGGCGACCAGCGCAATGCCCGCGATCCACTCCTTGCGCAGCAGAACCTTAAGCCCAAACAGCAGAAAGAAAAAAACCAGCGTGGTTTGGATCGACTGCGGCCATTGATACAGCCATGCGCCCAGCGCTTCGCGCCCGCCGATCAACGCGTCCGTCGAGCCGAGCGTAGGCGCAGCGCCCATGCGCATCATGGGGATGTAGCGAATCTGGAAGATGAGAATCCAGAACACTCCCAGCAGGACGCCGAAGAGAATGTCCCGGCCCACCACCGGATCGCGCGCTTGCCCAGACAGCAGCCGGCTCCAGGAGATAATGGTCGTCGGCCAGTGACGCCTGACCCACGGCTCGACCGCCAGGTACATCGTCCAAGTCACGCCTGAAGTGAACAACGCGGTGCTGACCGCGATGATAAAAAGTCCGAGTGCATCGCCGAGGGCGGCGAAATGGCAGCGGCACAACCATAAGCCCATGGAGAGCAGAAACATCACCGTGGCCAGGCGGAGCGCTCCCGCCCGGTCGCCTCGCCCCTGGCGGTAGTTCCTGCGCGCAACAAAAACCGAGCCTGCCAGCAGCGTACACAGCACGACCAGGCCGATAATTCTACCGGCCCGCTCCCCAATGGATTTTTTCTCCGTGCTCTTCATCCGCTCCGGTTTGGTCCAGTCGCCGATGAGCGAGAAAAAGACGGGCTTGCCCTGAAACGCCGCCGCTTCGACGCGCAGCGGACGCGTCGTCCCCGGCCAGGTTCCAGTCCATGCCATGCGTGTGTCGGAAGCAGCCAGCGATATCCATGTGGGCTGCACCGGCTGTAACTTCGATGGATCTAGACCGGCCGCAGTGAAAAGGCTATTCCAGTCGAATGGCGCAACCGGCGCGGCAACTTCTTTCTCTCCTTCTTTTTGCGGAAGCTGCTTTTGCGACGGGATGGCCTGGAAGTAGGTCAATCGCCCCTGAGCATCGAGCGCCAGATTGATCATGCCCGAGAGCACCGTGGGCGGATCGCTCTTGGTGACAATGCCCGGCGTCAGCAAATTATCGCGGAAATCGCTCGCCACTAAAACATCGGGACTTTGACGGTACCAGTATTGCAGCAGGGAGGGCCGCGCGGCGAGCACCGCATCCCAGTGAGGAGGCTTGTCATTTTTCTCCACATAGTCCTGGAAGTCGGTGTCGTAATCGAGGCCGTAAGCACTGTCGGTGCGGCGACCCCCGTAGCCGAGTCGCGCGATAATTTCGTGAGACTTCTGAGTTAGAACTTCCGGAGTTTGTTCCAGCCCCATCTTCTCCAGGGCGCTGTAGTGAATGGAGAGATAAGTGACCAAGGCCAAGCCGACCAGCACTCCGGCTAGACAAATCACCGCGCTTCTTGGGCGCAACCCAGCCGATTCACCCGATGCAGCCACCAACTGCGGAGAAGGTGTTTCACCTGCGGCCAGCGCCGCCGCAAGAGGATCTCCGCCGGGCAGAGCTGCAGCCACGCTGAAAACGTTTGCGGGACGGGCCGAGGGTTCATTCTCCATGCAGCGAAGGATGACGCGCTCCACCACGGGATTGAGATCTTTCACCACCGACGAAGGCCGGCTGGGAGTTCTGCCGCCATTGCCGCCCGGGTTCGCCGCGAAGGCGCGCTTGCCGGTAAACACTTCGTACAACACCAATCCCAGAGAGTAAATATCGCTGCGTGTGCTTACTTCTTTTCCGGCCAACTGCTCAGGCGCCATGTAGGCTGGAGTTCCGCTACGCACTTCGGCCCCGTGAATCTGATCGGCGACGCCGGCCAAACCGAAATCGGTGACCACCACCTGCCCGCGTCCATCGAGCATGATGTTGGCGGGTTTCAAGTCGCGGTGTAGAACTCCCTTGGCGTGAGCGGCGGCCAATCCGGCACAGAGCTGGCGCGCGATATCGAGAGCCTTGTCTTCTGGCAGTCGGCCGATCCGCCGCAGCAGCGAAGCCAGGTCTTCGCCATCGACATATTCCATGGTAAAAAAGGTGTGGCCCTCAACGTCTCCCACGTCGTACACGCGGCAAACGTTGGGATGCGAAACACGCCGCGCAATCCGTACTTCATTCTTGAAACGCTCCAGCAGTGCCTGATCGCGCGCGGCTTCGTCGGGTAGAAACTTCAGAGCGACCGGTTGCCCAAGCGTGAGATCGTCGGCGCGGTACACCTCACCCATGCCACCTTTTCCCAGCAGAGCAATGATGCGGTAACGGCTGGCGATCAGGCGGCCGGGAAGAAAGCGGCCCTCACTCTGGTACTCAGCGGCACTGCCGGGCCGGGACGAGGATTTGGAAGCGGGCCGCGGGGGCAGGGGCGAAGTTGCCGTAGCGAAGTCGAGCGTGGCTACGTCGTCCGTATTGCTGGGCGCGCCGCAGGCCGAGCAGAAGCGTCCGGTTGCTGGAACGTCAGTACCGCATGATGAGCACGGGGGCATGATTTTTACCGATACAGTCTAACGCTTCGGAGCAAGAAACACCCTCTACCGACTATTGTTTGTCCCGAAAATCAAAGGCCCCACTTCTCGCAAAGAACGCGAGAAATGGGGCACCCAGGTTTCGGCATTTGAGTGACGCGGGCAATGCCGCTTGGCTTTACAACTGCTTCTCCATCATGAAGGTCATCGTCGTGTCGTGCTCCTTATCTTGGTACTCCGCATTGATCGTTTTGCCGTCGGCAGAAACCGTAATGCGGTAGACACCAACCACTTTCCCGTCGCGCTTGTCGATCTCCTCAATCGTGTCCTTTCCGATCCGCTTGAGCGAAACCATGGTGTGGCCGGGATCTCCGTTGATCGGAGAGTCTTTGCCGTCGAACTTCGCGTCGTAACTGTTGCCGTTCAGGTCCGACATTTTCAGTCCGTCGGCTGTGCCTTGATATTTGACGGTAAGTCCGTTGCTGGACATGCTGTCGAACTTCTCCGCGCGCCACGATCCAGAGGTCGCATGCGAACCCGCCGGTCCCGCACTCACCCGCGTGGACGTCACCTCCCCATTCACTGCCTGGGTTCCGGTCGTATCCGTGAACTTGTCGTTCAGACTGCGCTAGCTTATCACAGTGTTTTCGACGATAAGTCTCTCGCCTTTCTCTCGCCGTGGGGCTTCAGAATGCTGGCACTGCTCCGGACGGTCGTGAGATTAACCAAGGAAAAGCCCGGATTATTTAGCAGTGTGTATGGTAGAATGATAAACGCATAAGGTAGAAAGGTAGAATATGAGTCTGAACATCAAAAATGAAGAAACGCACCGACTAGCTCACGAGTTGGCGAAGCTTACGGGAGAAAGCATGACTGCTGCCGTTGACAAGGCGGTACGAGAACGGCTCGAGCGCGTGCGCAACACCAAGAAAGGTGGGCTAGCGGAGCGACTGCTGAAGATCGGTAGGGAATGTGCTCCCTTATGGAAGGAGCCATACCGCTCGATGGACCACGGCGAATTGTTATACGACGAAAAGGGTTTGCCCAAGTGATCGTCGACACATCAGTGATTATCGCGATCCTGCGAGACGAACCCGACGCTGCGGTGATCGGGGAAGCCTTGGGGAGACCAGGGGTTCGCCGTATGTCGGCAGTGAGCTATGTCGAGGCGGGCATCGTCGTCGACAGCAACCGAAATCCGGTTCTTAGCCGGCGACTCGATGACTTACTGCGCGATGTCGAAATCGCGGTCGAACCCGTAACGTTGAATCAGGCGCGCCTCGCTCGCGAGGCGTATCGCGATTTTGGCAAGGGCCGGCATCGAGCCGGCCTCAATTTTGGCGACTGCTTCGCCTACGCGCTGGCCAAGGAGACGGGTGATGCTTTGCTATTCAAAGGCGATGACTTTTGCCACACCGATATCGAGGCCGCCGAGGTTTAACGACTGGCTTCCGACTACTCCACCGTTACCGACTTGGCCAGATTTCTAGGCTGATCCACGTCGCATCCTCTTCTCACTGCGATGTGATAGGCCAGCAACTGCAGGGGGACGATTTCGAGAATGGGCGCTAGCTCTTCCGGCGCCGCGGGCACATACAGGACGTGGTCGGCGGCTTCTCTGACCTCTTCGTCGCCTTCGGTGACCAGCGCAATCACCACGCCGGAGCGGGCTTTCACTTCCTTCAGGTTTGACATCGTCTTCTCGTAACGCAACATCGAGTCGGGATTATTGGCGTCCCGGGTGGCAACGATCACTACGGGAAGATTCTCGTCGATCAGGGCGTTTGGGCCGTGCTTCATTTCGCCGGCGGGATATCCCTCCGCATGAATGTAGGAGATTTCCTTAAGCTTGAGCGCGCCTTCAAGGGCGATGGGGTAGTGAATGCCGCGGCCGAGGAAAAGAAAATCCTGGGCACGCTGGAATCGTTTGGCCAGATCTTCACAAGCCTCGTCGTCGATGAGAATGTTTTCTAGCTTGCCGGGGATAAGTGTAAGTTCTTCAGCCGCGGTCCGGATTTGCTCGGCGGTCACGGTTCCACGCACCTGCGCGAGATAGAGCGCAAAGAGATAAAGAGCGGTGAGTTGGCAGGTGAAAGCCTTGGTCGACGCTACGCCGATCTCGGGTCCGGCGTGAGTGTAGATGGTTCCGGCGGCTTCGCGGGTAATCATGGAGCCGACCACGTTGCAGATGGCCAGTGTGTGTGAACCTTTGGCTTTGGCCTCGCGCTGGGCGGCGATGGTGTCGGCGGTTTCGCCGGACTGCGAAATCACGAGAGTGATGGTGTCAGGGCTGACAATGGGATTGCGATACCGCCATTCGCTGGCGTAATCCACTTCGACTGGGACGCGGGCGAAACTTTCGATCATGAACTTGCCGGCTTGTCCGGCATGCCAACTAGTGCCGCAGGCCACGATGTTGATTTTTTTCGCGGCGCGGAATTCGGCGGCGCCGATTTGCATTTCGTCGAGGAAGATGTGGCCCGTGTCGAGCGAGATGCGTCCTAAAGTAGTGTCGCGGACGGCGCGCGGCTGCTCATAAATCTCCTTGAGCATGAAGTGCTTGAAGCCGCCCTTTTCCGCCATGATCGGGTCCCAGGTCACGTGCTGGACCTGACGCTGGATGGTCTTTCCGTCGAAATCCGTAAGTTGCACGCCCTCGGCGGTGACCACGGCCAGGTCGCCATCGGCTAGAAAGAAAATGTCGCGCGTGTGGTAGAGAATGGCCGGCACGTCGGAGGCGACAAAGTATTCGTCGTTGCCCAGGCCAACTACAAGAGGAGGTCCGTTGCGCGCGGCCACGATCTTGTTGGGCTCATCGACGGAGATGACGGCCATGGCGAACACTCCGCTTAGTTCCTTCACGGTTCGACGGACCGCTTCTTCGAGCCTGGGATGGTGGCCGTTGCCAGTCTTGAAAAGATGTTTCTCGATCAGGTGTGCGATAACTTCAGTGTCGGTTTCAGTCGAGAAGGTGTGTCCCTCTTCGATCAGCTTTTTCTTCAAGCTGAGATAATTCTCGACAATCCCATTGTGCACGACCACGATCTTTCCCGTGCAGTCGCGATGAGGATGAGCGTTTTCTTCTGTGGGACGTCCGTGAGTAGCCCAGCGCGTGTGGCCGATGCCGAAGGTTCCCTCGAGCGGCTTGAGCCGGATGACCTCCTCCAGATTGCGCAGCTTGCCTTCCGCGCGGCGTATCTGCAGCTTGTCCCCATTGCCGGACACGGCAATTCCAGCCGAGTCGTAACCGCGGTACTCCAGCCGCCTCAACCCGTCAAGGATGATCGGAACTACTTCCTTCTTGCCGACGTAGCCAACAATGCCACACATGCGGGAACTCCAGAAATTCAGTCTGCGAGGGAGCTGTGAAACTCTTCAATCACCGGGTTGGTCAGCACTTCGCGCGCAATACGCTCCACTTCGGTCTGCGCTTCTTCACGGCTTAACCCGCCATCCAGCGTAAGTTCGAAGTACTTGCCCTGGCGGACGTCTTCCAGACCCTTATAGCCCATCTTCTTTAGAGCGCTCTGGATGGTTTTGCCTTGCGGATCGAGAACGCTTTTCTTGAGCGAAACGTACACGTAGGCTTTCATTAAGATCTCAATTATACGTCAGTGATCTGATGGCGTGGCAGTTCCGTCGCAGGCACCGAGTGACTCTAGTTTCCGCTGCAAGTCGGCGAGGGCTTCTTCGAGCATGGCGCGGTGACGGGGGTCCTGGCTGCGCTGGAGTCTCTGGACTACGCTCTGCAGCGAAAGGCGAAGGGCTTCCCTCTCGCGGAGCCGCTCGGCTTCTTCCCGCGTCAGGTGAAGCTTTCCGGAAGTGGTTTTTTCGGCCGCCTCGTCCTGTTGCGCCTCGACGGACTTGCTTTCCCAGCCCCGAGCCATAGAGGGATTATAACTTTCCAGCGGCATCGTTTCTCGACAGCCGCCCAGGCCGTGTGGCTACGCCCGAACCCCACTCCCATCTTGGGAAGAGTTTGTTCCAAAAACCGAAATTCGGCGGAAAAACGATTAACCCTATTGAAATATATGGTTATAATGCCGGGTTGTCTGGCCACATCGCGGCGCGCTTTTGAGGGGGAGCGGCCGCCAGGAGCCCCCTGCAGTGTGTCCCTCAAGCGCGCCACGCTTAGAATTCGACGCGCAGCGCTATTCTGCGCTGCTGCAAATGGCCGATGTAGTCTCTCGACGCGAGGACCTGGCCGAAGCTCTCCTCGAATCGGAAGAATTATTAGGCGCTTACTTCAGCGCGTCCAGGGTGGGTTTTTGCATTCTGGATGCTGACTTCCGCTATCTCGCGATCAACCACACGCTGGCCGAGATGAATGGCTTCCCGGCCGAAGCGCATTTGGGGAAGAGCGTCCGCGAGATGCTGGGGGATTTTGCCGAACTGATTGAGCCGCAGTTCAAGCGCGTCTTGGAAACCCAGCAGCCCATCCTGGACCTCCAGATCAGTTCCACGTTGCACAACCGGACCGAACCCGGCCACTGGATCGAGCATTATATTCCTATCAAAGACACGACCGGCAACGTGACGCAAATCGGCGTCGTTGCGGTCGAGGTTACGGAGCAAAAAAAACTTGAGGAATCGCTTCGGGACGTTTCCGAGACCTTGCGGGAGGAGAAAAAGCGGCAGGAAGTAATGATGGAAGTGAGCCGGGCTCTGACCGCAAAGGCGGATGTGCGGCAGGTCTTTCCGCAGATCTCCGCTTACCTGCGCCGGGTGTTGCGGCAAGAGTATGCGGCGCTCACCGTGCACGACGAAAAGACTGGAAAGTTGGTGCGGCAGGCAATAGATTTTCCCCTGCGCAAGGGGCCGGCCGATGCCCGTGAAGTCGATCCAACAAAGGATCCGAGCGGCAAAGCTTTGTTGGAGCGCGCGCCTTTGATTTTCACCAGAGCCGACATGCAAGAGTTCCCTGCCGGGGCGACCGACCACTTGCTGGCCGAGGGCCTAAAATCCCTTTGCTGTGTTCCATTGCTCCGCCCCAAGGGGCCTTTGGGAGTCCTGGTACTTGGCAGCACTCGCACGAATGCTTTTAAAAACGACGACTTGACGCTGTTGAATCAGGTTGCCGCTCAACTCGCGATCACTTTAGAGAACGCGCGGACCGCCCGCGAAGTCGAACTGCTGCGGAACCGGCTGGAGCAGGACAAACGGCATCTGCAAGGCGACATCCGTACTCAGCTTCATTTTGAGGAGATCATCGGGGAGAGTGCGGCTCTCCGGCAAATGCTGGATCAGGTTGCCATCGTCGCCTCCAGCGATGCCACGGTGCTGATCCTTGGAGAAACCGGAACCGGCAAAGGACTTATCGCCCGCTCCATCCATCGCGCCAGCAAACGTAAGGAGCGGAGCTTTATCACCTTGCATTGCGCTGCAATTCCCACCGGCCTTCTGGAAAGCGAATTGTTCGGACACGAGAAGGGCGCATTCACCGGAGCCGTCAGTCAGAAGATTGGCCGCCTGGAGCTGGCCGACAAGGGCACCCTCTTCCTCGACGAGATCGGTGAAATTCCGCTGGAGTTACAGCCCAAGCTGCTCCGCGTTTTGCAGGATCACGAGTTCGAACGGCTGGGAGGGACGCGGACGATCAAGGTCGATCTGCGCCTGATCGCGGCCACCAACCGGGACCTAGCCAAAAGCGTGGCTGAGAAAGAGTTTCGCAGCGACCTGTTCTACCGCTTGAATGTTTTTCCCATTCGCACGCCGTCGCTGCGTGAGCGGCGTGAGGACATTCCACTGCTCGTCCGTTACTTTGTTCTGAAATTCGCCCGCGCCATGAATCGCGGCATCGAGAGCATTCCGAACGAAACCATGAACGCTCTGGTGAATTGGCATTGGCCGGGCAACGTCCGTGAGTTGGAAAATTTCATTGAGCGATCCGTCATTCTCACAGACGCAACGGCCCTGCGAGCGCCGCTGGCTGACCTGCAGGCGGAAACCTCCAGCTCGACAGAACAGTCGCTGGAAGGAACGGAACGCGAACTCATCATGCGCGTGCTGCGCGAGACTGGTGGACTGATCTCCGGACCAACCGGTGCAGCCCGGCGGCTCGGCTTGAAACGCACTACCCTGCAGTCAAAGATGCAACGCCTGGGAATCATGCGCAGAGACCCGGCTCGGGAACCGGAGTAGACGTCGTCTACTCTGTTGACATCCTGACAGTTCTGTTACGCGGAGCGAGGGTTCGTATCAGGGCGCGCCTTCGAGGCTTGCCCGACGGGCTAAAAACCCATTCATTTTCGACGGTCATTGGCATGGCTGGAGCCATGCCGTGATACGAATCTTCTTCTGGAAAACGATGTGCCAGGAGGACGCAACTTCCAGGATGCAACAGAGCCCAACTCATCTCATAGCATCGGTCTCTATGAAGCCCCTGGTTTAGTGCCGTGGCCTGTGCACCTTGCGATTCCCGACTGGGTGATCCAAAACCACCCAACGCACGGAAGAGTGAAATATCGGTGGTCCGCCCAGCGTCACTGCGGGGAAGTGAAACTGCACATTGATGAAAGCCTCCTGCTGAAATCCCGTCGGGTCGAATGCCGTGTTCCTCACCAGATCAATCGCGGAGCGGCTCAAATCCTGATCGGAGTTCTGCAGCGCCTCTGCGTCCAGCACGCTGCCGTCTTGCGCGTCCAGAATCGCGTGAACGATCACAGGCTGGAAGAAGGTTGAAGTCGGAGCATTAGAAGGGTCGACGCGCATTGGAAAGCGATTAGGCGCGGCCAGAGTAAACGATCCGCCAGCCACCATTTCGGGCGTGGGCTTGAACAGATTCGGATCGATGCTGGGCGCGTCTTCGAGGCTCTCCACATGCGCCTGGACTGCCAAGCGGCCATCCTCGAATATGGAAATCTGCCGCGGGAAAGTGTGGCCGTGAAATTCCGCGGCGTCGTTGTAATCATAGACCGCGTAAATTCCCGGAGCTTCGGACCACATCTGCAAGAGGCCGGTGGCAGGATCGACGCAGTATTCGACCTCGACCCACGCGCGAGGCGCGGGATTCGGCGGAATCGCGCGGCTGAGCAGCAGGCACGAGATCGCCTTCCCGTCGCGCTCCACATCCGCGGCGCGTATCGCGGCCGCCCCCAAATCCCGACTGATCGGCCTAAGCAGAGCGGACCGGACCATCTGAACCCGCAAAGGAATTGATTCGGAGGGGTTGGTGCCGTACACGTGGTTATCGTCGCCGACACGCATCACATGTACATCACGCATCTGCGCCGTCCAGCGCCAGTGCGACCCGGCGTCGGATAACTCCTCCATTCTCCCTTCCCCTTCGGTTTCCGCCGTGCCGTTGGTTTCGAACGAAACTTTCAGCGCGTAAGGCGCGGAGATCCCGTGCAGGTCGTAGTTTTTTCGGGCTCGATCCAGCAAATCAAGTGCGCCGGAACGGTCGGCCGGCTTGGTAAGAGTGCGCGGCTCGTGCGTCACCATCTCGTGCGGGTCGGGTGGAGGAGGATCGGTCTGAGCAAAGACTGCGGAGACGCAAAACAAGCAGGATGCAAGTAATCCCAAACTGCGGAGGATGGTTGGCATGAGGACCTCCTCTAATCCGCCAATTTCCAGCCGACGACAGCCCACGATTTTAGCGAAGATTGCGGTCGGGCGCAATAGCTGTGCCCTCCGCTGATGTTCCTAGCCCCTCTTGCTTTCCGCACGGTTCAAGTGCCGACGCATCTTCCAGTTGCCGAATGGTCGGCAGGCCGGCCGTTAGTTGAACTTTCGGTCACTGCCGAACGAGCTTTTCTTTCTTCTAGTTATACTTTTTTCGCTGTTGAGCCATTATGGAACGACAAGTGCACGGCCTTCCTTGATCGGGAACGAAGCTGGGGCGGCTTTTCCCGAATGCAGGCGGACGAGTTACACCCTATTAATACCGACTCCATCCGGGTCAGGAGTGAACCGTGTTAGTCGCCAGGAACTACCAGCCGGAGAACTTAGTCCGCCTGTTGCCGGCGCCCGTCAGACCTTCAGCCCGGCCCGAAGAGATGTCCAGGCTTGGCGGGTCACGGGGCCACCCCGACACATGGGCCAGGATTCCGCTTGATTTCAGGGCTGCGGCAGAACCGCGACGCGGCCAGGTTCCAGCACAGGCCAATGCAGATGTGAACGATCTTCTGTACTTGTTCGCTTGCCACGTGGAGTGGGAGCAGCGTGCCGACCCCAGTGCCGAATGGGAAGTCATTTCTGCCGCGCGCAGCTCGCATCCGGACACACGCGCCCACGCACGGTCCTTGCTCGAACATTCGCAACAGGGGGAGCCACAACCTCTGGAAAGCAATCCCGTGGACGGAGAAGTCCGGAGCACTTCCACAATGGAGGCAGGTATGAGAGCTCCCTATGGACTCGACATCATCGAGAGCTGCATGGGTTGCAAAGCGCGCCGTGACGGTTTTTTCTGCCGTTATTCACCAGCGGTCCTACGGTCGGCGGACGAAGTCAGTCACCACACTGTGATGCCCGCCGGCGCTCTGCTTTTTGTAGAAGGGCAGTCGCCGCGGGGAGTGTTTATTCTTTGCTCCGGCAAAGTGAAGCTGTACACGACCTCCAAGCAAGGCAAGGTACTGATCTTAAAACTAGCGGAAGCCGGGGAGGTTGTGGGATTGAGCGCTGCTATTTCCGGCACGAACTATGAAGTGACCGCCGAAACCGCGGTGCCATCCCAGTTGGATTTTATCGGCCGCCAGGACTTCATGACCCTCCTGCAGAACCACAGTGAAGTGGGGATGCACTCTGCCCTGTCCATGAGCCGCGAGTTCCAGGGCGCATATCGCGATATTCATGATTTAGTGCTATCCCGCTCTTCGTCAGGAAAGCTGGCGCGGCTGTTGTTGTCGTCGTGCGCTCCTCCGGGACTTCGCGAGTCGGAGGAACTGCGCCTGCGTTCCACCATGACCCACGAAGAGATGGCGCAACGAATCGGTTCCTCGCGGGAGACGGTAACGCGGTTGCTCAGTGATCTGAAGAAAAAGAGATTGATCCGGTTGGACGGAGCGAATCTGGTAATTCGCAACCGCAGTGGGCTCGAAGCGCTCACGGTATGACCCTCCCCCGCCTTGGAGGGCGGACGAAACTGGAGCCGCCCTCCGATTCGTACCGAGTACCGAGTCGAATGCCACGTTCGCGAACGCTTTTTCTAGGTACTCGGTACTCACAGGCCGAACAATTCGCGCAGCCGTTTGGTCTGCGCCCGGCTGACTGGAATCTCGCTCTGCTTCTTATCGTCCATGCGCAACTGGTACGAACTCTTGAACCAGGGCACAACTTCGCGAATCCGGTTGATGTTCACCAGGTAGGAGCGGTGAGCGCGCCAGAACAAGCCGGGATCCAGGCTGGAGAGTAGTTCTTCCAAAGTGCGGCAGTTCGAATGCCCCTCCATGCCCGAAGGTCCAGCCGTCACCACTGTGATCACACCGTCCTCGATCGAGGCGTAGCAGATCTCCCGCTGATCCACCAGAAACATTCGCCCCAGGGCCTTGAGCAGAATTTTCGAGGTTTGAGTTTTTGGCGCTTGCAGCATCCGCACCAGGGTATCGATTTTTTCCGCCGGCAAGCCCTCCGCGTCCTGCTGCGTGCGGGCCTTCTGCACCGACAGCGCGACGCGTTTCTTGTCGAAAGGCTTGAGCAGATAATCCACCGCGTTGACCTCGAACGCCTTGACCGCATACTGGTCAAAAGCCGTAGCGAAGACGATCTTCGGCAGTGGAATCTTCTTGTCAAGAAGTTTCTTGATGACGCCAAAGCCGTCCAGCCCGGGCATTTGGACGTCGAGAAAGACTAGATCAGGACTATGTTCTTTGATGAGGCTGACGGCTTCGAGACCGTTCTTTCCCTGCGCCACCACGTTGACGTCGCCAACGCTCTTCAGCAGGTACGCGAGTTCATCGCGGGCGAGCTGCTCATCGTCCACGATGACCGCAGAAAGGGGCATTCCGTCTCCTCAGTTCCAGCCTTCAGAAAAGTATACCGCGCTTGCCAGAGTTCGCGCCGGGCATGCCGCGCTAAAATTCAGTGCGGCTGCCTCATCGCGCCACCCATATCAAACTTGATATAGCCCGCAGGAACTTCGAACAAACTGGACGGCTGCGAGCCTTCCTGAATATTTCGCAGCTCGAATCCTCCTTCATCGGTCTTCACGACAACGTGCAGCTTTGTGTCTACCCAGACATGCATCTTCTCACCCTTTTTGGAGACGCCCTCATACTTGACGGTATTGCGTCCATTCAGAGTGTCGTTGCCTATCTTTGTGCAGCTACCCCAGTTTTTGTCAGTCCCAGTTTCTTCTGACATTTTCTTCCAGGCCGGACAGGCATCATTTACGTCCTGCACGCGCCAGTAATTCGTAATTATGTACTTGACCGTCGGCGTAGGCACGTCCATATACATGTGCCGGTCCGCCATTACCAGGGTGTGGGTATGTCGCGCGTCATCAAAGATGACGGCACTCGGGCCCATTGCCGGATTGTCACTCGTTACTTCGAATCGCACTTTGTCCTTGGCCGCGTAGACCTTGCTCAGTTGCCCACGGCTGCCCGGTTTGGTATTCACCACGTCCGCGGAAAACTCTTGTGCCAGCACACCCTGTGCGATTAGCAGCAATGCAACGGAACACGAAACACGCAGGATCCATCGATTCACGGTATCCTCCTTAAATATGGTCGCGAGAGTTCCCGAGCGACGTCAACTTCAGAGTGAGGAGCGAGAAAAGCATAGCAGAAGCCGGGTTCGGGGCAAAGTTAGGATTCGTCGCGCGTCCCAGCTGTGCGCTCAGCTGCGAAACGCCTCCCGTCTGTCACGCCACATTTTCAAGTGCCAGCGCCATCCCCAATCCGCCACTGACGCAGAGAGTGGCCACGCCTCGGCGGGTGTTGCGCTTGAGCATTTCGTGCAGCAACGTCACTGCGATCCGTGTGCCGGTGCAGCCGATGGGATGTCCGATCGCAATCGCTCCTCCGTTTACGTTGAGCCGCTCGCGATTGAAATTCAACTCGCGGTCACAGGCCAGCACCTGGGCGGCGAAGGCTTCGTTCAGCTCGATCAATCCGAAATCGTGCAGCTTGAGGTTGTGCTTTTCTTCCAGCTTGCGCAACGCTGGGACCGGGCCAATCCCCATCGTGCGCGGATCGACTCCAACCGAGGTCACAGCCGAAATTCGCGCCAGCGGCTTCAGATTGTTTTTCTTTGCGAAATGTTCGCTAGCCACAACCACTGCGGCAGAGCCGTCGGTGATTCCAGAAGAATTGCCCGCCGTGATCGTCCCGGTTTTCGAAAACACCGCAGCCAGCTTGCCCAGCTTTTCCATGCTCGCGTCCGGAAAAGGATGTTCGTCACGGCTGAAGGTGGTCGCGCCCTTCTTCCCTTCAACGGTGACCGGAGCGAGCTCGGCGTCAAACCTGCCAGCCGAAATCGCCCGTCCGGCGCGGGTTTGCGACATCAACGCATACTCATCCTGCTCTTCGCGCGAAATCTTGTAATGCTCGGCCAGCACTTCGGCCGTTTCACCCATCACCATCTTCGCCATCGGACAAAAAAAACCGTCGCGATACATCCCATCAACCAGTTCCTGATTACCCAGCCGGTATCCCCAACGCGCTTCCAGATAGTAGGGAACCCGCGACATTGATTCCGTGCCGCCCGCCAGAGTGCAACTCGCATCGCCGAGCAGGATCGCCTGGTAAGCGAGCGCGATCGACTTCAGCCCCGAAGCGCAGGCTTTATTCACGGTGAACGCCGGCACCTCCTGCGGCACGCCGCTGCGGATCGAAATCTGCCGCGCCACGTTCGGTCCGCCGCCAGCCTGCCGCGCGTTGCCGATGATTGTCTCTTCCACTTGCGCGGGCTGAATGCCAGCGCGCTCGATCGCCGCCTTGGCGGCCACCACGCCCATGTCGGCCGCCGTCAGCGAAGCGAGTGACCCGCCAAACTTCCCAATCGGCGTGCGCACCGCGGAGAGAATGTAAACTGGCTGCAAGCGATCGCCTCCAAAACATTTGAGTTTAGCAGGGAGGGGAAGGATGCGGGGCGGCAGGGATCAAAGTGACCTCGTCTTCTGTAAGCTTCCTCTATTTGCCATTCCCCCTAACCTCCGGCATAATAAGTGTTTGTCTTGACCTCGCCGGACTCTTCCGGAACAAGGATATATATCTGTGTTAATGATTCGACTCTCGCGCATGGGTGCGCGCAAACAACCGCATTACCGCATCGTGGTGATTGAGAAGGCGCGCGCGCGCAACGGCCGGCCGGTGGAAGTTGTCGGGACATACAATCCTCGAACCAACCCCGCCAGCGTGGAGTTCAAGCGCGATCGTGTGGACTACTGGGTGTCGAAGGGCGCGCAAATGTCCGAGCGGGTGGGCAAGCTCTACTCCAAGCCCCCGGTAACCCCAGCGGTTCCCGCGGCATAAGCCAACGCCATGACCGAACCCACTGGAGACGTGCGCGCTCTCATCGAGCAGATTGCGAAGTGGATCGTCGATGCTCCCGATCAGGTTTTCGTGGACCATCTCGATGACGACGTAATCGAACTGGAAGTCGCCGAAGAAGACGTGGGCAAAGTGATTGGCCGGCAAGGCCGCAACGTCCGCGCCCTGCGCACGCTTCTGAACGCCGCCGGAATGCGGGCGCGCAAGCGCTACACACTGGAAGTCATCGACTAAGCCGATCGTCAACTAAGAAATTGCGTAGTATGCGGCTTTGAAAGGGCGCGGCTTCAGCCGCGCCGCTAAAAGGGGCAATAAGGATCGGGCTTTAGCCCTGAGGGATGGCAGGGAACCGGACCATTCGCGATCCTGAAAAAAGTGCGGAGTTCATCACGCTGGCCCGCGTGCTGAAAACACAAGGCCGCCGAGGCGAAGTCGCGGGCGAGATTTACAGCGACGTCCCCGGGCGATTCAGCGCAGGGATGAAGTTGTTGGCGCTGCCGCGGGAGCCGGACGCGCTCCGCCGCGAACTGGAAGTGGAAGAACTCTGGCCACACAAAGGGCTGTTGGTGTTGAAGTTCGTCGGGGTGGATTCGATTTCCGAAGCGGAACCGCTGGTGGGATGCGAATTACAGGTGCCGCGCAGCCAGCGTTCGGAGCTCCAAGCGGGCTGGAATTATGTCAGCGACCTGGTCGGTTGTGCGGTGCTAGACCACGGCCGCGAGATCGGGTGCATCGAAGATGTTCAGTTTGGAGCGGGCGAAGCGCCGTTGTTGATCGTGCGCGACGCCGCGGCAAAGCTGGTTGAAATCCCCTTCGCCGAGGCGTATCTCGATAGCGTCGACGTTGAGCAAAAGCAGGTCCGAATGAAGTTGCCCGAAGGCCTGCTGGAAGTGAACGCCCCGCTCACGCCAGAGGAAAAGCGAGAACAGGCGCAGGGAGCAAGAAAAGAAAGGCCTTGAAAGAGACGCGAAGCGAAGGCCTTTGCTGAGAACTGAGAACTGGGTTGCGGGTTCTGCGATGAAGGCCGACATAGTAACGATCTTTCCGGACTTCTTTCGCGGGCCGTTGGAATACGGCATCACCCGCCGGGCTCAGGAGATGGGGCTCGCGAAAATTCAGGTCCACGATCTCCGGGCGTTTACCCACGATCGTCACCGCACCGTGGACGACCGGCCTTTCGGCGGCGGTGAAGGCATGGTGCTGAAGCCGGAACCGCTGTTTGAATGCGTGGAAGCGATGGGTCTGGCGCCGCGGGAAGATCGCGTCGCGGGACGCGCGAAGCAGTCTGTGGTTCTGCTCTCGGCGCAAGGGCAACGGTTCACGCAGAACGTTGCGGCGGAGTTGGCTTCGCTCGACCGTATCGTTTTAGTCTGCGGTCGCTATGAGGGTGTGGACGAGCGCGTAGCGGATTTTCTCGCCGACCACGAGCTTTCCATCGGCGACTATGTTTTGAGCGGCGGCGAAATGGCCGCCGCCGTAGTCGTGGAAGCGGTCATGCGATTACTTCCTGGAGCGGTAGGAAACGAAGCGTCCACGCAGCAGGAATCGTTTACGATTGACGCGAAGGTACGAGATGTAAGCAGTGCGGATTCGACTTGCGGGTCGAACGGATTGCTGGACTATCCGCACTACACGCGGCCGTCAGAATTTCGCGGGATGACAGTACCGGAAGAATTGATGTCCGGCAACCATGACGAAATCCGCAAGTGGCGCAGGCAGCGGGCGCTGAAAAAGACTCTGCGGAACCGGCCGGATTTGCTGGAAGGCGCGGTGCTGAGCGAGGAAGACAACAAGTTTCTGGCCGGGATCAAAAAGAATTGCGGCTGAGTTTCACGAACGACGAGTTTCAAAGATAAAAGATTAGAATTTCAGAATTCAGAAGGACTAATTATCATGTCGAACTTAATCATCGAAAAACTGCTGGCGAAAACCCAACGCACCGACATTCCGGCGTTCCACCCCGGCGATACCGTCCGCGTTCACGTGAAGATCAAAGAAGGCGACAAAGAGCGTGTGCAGGCCTTCGAAGGCGTGGTGATCAAGCGCGACCACGGCCCGCAAGCCAGCTTCACCGTCCGCAAGATCAGCTTCGGACAGGGCGTGGAGCGCATTTTCCCCATCCATTCTAAAGTGATCGACAAAGTCGATCTGCTGCGCTCGTCCAAGGTCCGCCGCGCCAAACTGTACTATCTACGTGGACTCAAGGGCAAGGCGGCGCGCCTGCGCGATGTTGAAAGACCGAGCTGAGCCGTATCTCTTACTTTACCTGTCGCAGCTGAACAGGCTGCGCTGAGCTGGAAACCCTATCCCGCCGTCGCTGCGGCCATGTGTTCGGTGACCACTTCGAGGTCGGCGAAGTCCTCGACGCGGGGTTTTCTCAAATGTTTCAGCACATAATCGAGCAGCGGGCGGTCCCCTTGCCGGATTTCTTGAAACTCCACGCCCATGGCGCGGTTCTCCGCCGTGTATCGAACATGCCCACGCAGCGCGACGCTGACATCGCACATATTCAAGACCAGCCTTAAACCGGTGCCGGGTGTGAGCAAATCATCGGCGCTAATGAGGCAGCCAAATTCCGAAAGTTCTTCCAGCCGTCCTTCCAGGTGGGACCCTCCGGCGACATCCACCACATCGGCTCCTCCTTCGATCTGATAGCGCGGCCGGCGGCGCCGGTTGGCTCCGCCTCTGCGGAAATTGTTCATCGCGAGCGCTCGGCCTCGTCCACCCGCTTCGACCGGCAAATACTGCTCTTCCATCAGCCGCAACTCGTCTTCCCATGGAATTTTGTTGCCCTCGACGCATTCGACTGTGAATTGACCACGAAGCGCGGAGCAGGGATCCGCGGTCCAGACCACCCGGCACACGGATTTGGTGCGCCCACGCTCGACTGTGACCAAGTCTCCCACATTTACCTCGCGCGAGCTCAGCAGACGCGCTCCGCGGGGGTGAATGTCGTAGGTGCAGGCAAGCTCCGGAACTCCGCGACCGCCGTTCTGCATGTGAGTAAGGCGAACCGGCAGCGCCAGATGGATCAATTTCTCGACCGGCACAGAATCCCGCAGGGCGCTGTCTTGGGGCACTGCGTCTTGCCGGAAGCGGCTTACTTCTTCGTTCACTATTGTTCCTCGCGAATCTAGGAGCTGTGGAAAACATAGCAGTACATGTCCTAACGGACAATGTACGTTCGTAATCGAAGTAATGGTTACCAAAAGGCGTTTACCTCGAGGCGGAAGCGTTCGCCTGATAGCCCGTGAGCGAGGCGGGTGATTTCTGGCTGTGGATTTTTCTTGCTTGCCGAAGTCTCTTCTTGCAGGCGAAGATGGTGGACACGCTTCGTTTCACATCTTAATGTCTAGCACTGCGAAGGTTGCATCCGAGTTCGAGCTTTCTCCATCGGCGGCGAAACTGCGTCTTCTGAAAAAGCTGCGGTGCACACTGCGCTATGAAAAGAGTGCGTGGGCGTCGGGGGCGGCGATGGTGGCCGGAGTGGACGAGGTGGGACGCGGGTCTCTGTTTGGTCCGGTGGTGGCGGCGGCAGTGATTCTCGACCGCGGCTACCGGGTTCGAGGCTTGCGCGATTCCAAGCTGCTGCTGCCGGAACGCCGCGAACTGCTTGCGCCCCGCATTCGCGACCATGCCGTTGCCTGGGCGGTTGCGGCGGTGGATGCGGCGCGCATCGACCAGATCAACATTTACCAGGCGTCGCGGCTGGCCATGCGCGAGGCGGTGATGCGGCTCGCAACCGCGGCGGATCATCTGTTGGTCGATGCGGTTTGCCTGGATTGCGCACTGCCGCAGCAGGCCATCATCCATGGCGACGCGCTCTCTGCCTCGATTGCGGCCGCTTCGATTCTGGCCAAGGTCGAACGCGACCGCATGATGTGCGAGTGGGACGCGGTCTTCCCCGAGTACGGCCTGGCTTCGCACAAGGGCTACAGCACGCCGCAGCATCTGGCCGCCCTGCAACAGTACGGTCCAACGCCGCTGCATCGGCAGTCGTTCGCTCCGGTGTGGAGTAGTCCGGTGGAGCAAGAGGTCTTCGAGTTCGACTGACGATAGTCGGGCTGAGGGCTGCCGGCTGGGACATACAAAACCCTTAACACAAGGGACACAGAGGAGCACAGCGGCAGGCATTCAAAACAGCTCGATGTTCACCACACGGGCAGAAGCGGAAGTGAGGCGGGTGTCGCGTGTAAGAAGCGTAGCGCCGAGTTTTTCGGTGAGTGCCACATACGCCGCATCGTAAGCCGAAAAATTATCCCGCAGCCGCCAAATGCGCGGCAGGAACACAAAGTGGGGGTAGCGCGTTACGCGCAGATCGAATAAGTCTAGGATCGCCTGATCAGCCCGCGGTGCGGAAACCGCGGCTTCCCGCACCAGTCGCCGCAGGACCTGCGCAACCTCAAGATCGAGAAGGTGCGGGGCATGAAGAGATTCGTGGCGCGAGTAAATCCGGTTCTCGATTTGATGTCCCACGGCAGTCTGAAGGAGCCAGTCAATCGCCGCAGACGCGTCAAGGACGATCACCGGGCCTCGCGCTCTTCTCTTACTAGGCGGGCGGTGTCCAGCGAGAGCCTTACTGCCTTGCGCGTGTGCAGCCGCTCGCGCAATTCCGCCAGTGTCGGCCGCTCGGCTATCTCCTTAATCTCAGTGAGCAAATAGTCCGACAGAGACATGCCGGCCATGGCGGCGCGGGCTTTCAGGCTGCGGTGCAAGGCATCCGGCACGTTGCGGAGCTGAATCATCTTTGACATGTGAATAGCATACTTTCATGTGGAGCACATGTCAATTTACTATAGTCCTCTTTTTTCCATTCCTGTTCGAGCCGCCGCCGCTGCGTTTCCCGCGAGGCGGAATATAGTGAAATCGAATCAGATATATGTTATTGCCCTTCGCGAAGACGTGTTGCAAAGACCATGGACTCCTCTGACCATTGCAGCATGCGATTATACCCGGTCATTTTAGGCGGGTGACGGGCTGAAGGCGAGCGGTGGGGTGCCCGGCGAAAATTCTTTAACACAGGGGACACAGAGGAACACAGGGTAGGACGAACTTGTTCTTCAAGCCGGGAGTGTCACGGCTTCTTAAACAGGCCCGTCCTGACTTGCTGCCACAGGATGACATCGGGGTTCTGCTCATGCCGAGCGATACGGTAATCGAGCTCCGCCCGTTGCGCATCCGTCAGTGATGCGGAGTCCGCTTCCAGGCTTTCCCAGAGCGTATCGAGCAGTTCTGCCTTCTCCGCCGGCGAGAGGTTGTTGATCTGGCTTCGCAGGTCACCCATACGCTAACCCCTAGCGCGGTTTTCCCGCTCTGGCAAGCCGCACTTCGCGGAACCAACGGTCCTGTTCTTCCTGCGTGTCGAGGAGGCGGAGCAGCACTTCCTCGACGCTGCTGGAGCCGGTGGCTTGGAGTTGCCTGCGGATTCTGGCTTCCAAGGATGCGTCGCGTATTTCGATGGTCATGGTTAGCTCCTTGGGGTTAAGGGTGCGGGAAAGAGTGGGGTGAATCAACCAAATCGCCAGAGGGATGGGACCGTGGAATCCCACGTTTCGCAAAGGACGCGAAACATGGGGCACCCCTTTTTCGTGAAACGGGACAGAAATGTGGGCCAACCCGCCGATCTTTCATCACTAGCTATACAATCCTTGGCGCGCCTCTTTGGAGAGTGATATGCCCGAGAAGGATTATTTCATCAATAGCATTCAGATGGTCGACGTCCACGGCGGCACAAATGTCCCGACCGTTGTTTACTACAGGAAGGACGGATCGTTCGCAATTGGGGCGGAGGCTCTCTCTCTACTGCATGATAGGGAGGATCTGAACGAGGAATTCAAAATTGATCTCGGTAACCAGAAGCCGGGTCAGGCCGCTGCGGTCAAGAAATTCCGTACTGGCGGCGGGCAGTCAAAATCAGCAGGGGAGTTGACTGCTGACTTTCTCTCTAATCTGCTCAGCAACGTCAGCGATTGGCTTGCCGCACATGACATTGCCAAAGGTACAAGCGTTCTCGTTGCTGAGCCTTTGGCAATGCAGGAGGACCTTGTCTCCCCGGAGTGGCTGGTGAATTATCGAGGCAACTTGCGTCGCATTCTCCTCGGCAAGGGCTTTCAGAACGTGGAGTTTCTTCCTGAGCCGTTCGCGGTATATCAGTATTACAGATATGGTGCAAAGCACCCCATAGTGGCAGACAGTCGGAAACATCAGGCCCTTGTGGTCGACTTTGGCGGCGGCACATTCGACGTATGTCTGATTGAGACGACGAAAGAAGGGGACGTGTGGCAAGCAGGCCGAATGGCGAAGCCCATTTCTGCGTCGTCAAACCCTATAGGTGGATTCTTCATAAATCGCTCCATAGCCGAGGAATTGGTGCGGAAGGTGCTTGCCCATAAGAACATCGCGTCGAAAATCGATAAGGGGATAAAGTTTCACAAGCAGTGGCGTCGTGAAGTCATCGACCTGTCCTCGTTAGCCTCCGAGTACAGGAGTTTCATTCATCATTACCACGCTTTGGCCCACAGGGTTGAGGAGGCGAAAATCGCGCTGTGCAGGCTGATTGGTGACTGGTCGCTCGATTCTCCGTTGGCCATATCCGTGCCGGTTGCGGTACCGGAGGACCCATTTTCTGAGAAATCCAGCGCTGTGAACGTGCAGTTCTCAGCGACTCAGCTTCGCAGTCTTTTTGTTAGCAAGATTTGGGACCAGAATCTGAAGCACCTTATCCGGCTGACAATGCAGCGAGGCCGCGATGAGTTGCGAGGGGCTCCGATTACAGTGGTGCTGCTTTCCGGGGGATCCGCCAATATCCGCTGGCTGGGGGAGCTTTTGCGCAAGGAATTCGGGTCCGAGTTTGCCGACGCGGAAATATTGCCGCTACCCGACTTTCAGGAGGTTGTCGCAAAGGGGCTGGCGGTGGAGTGCGTGCGACGGTTCCACACCGGGGAGAGACACGGTGACTTTGCCGGGGTCACATACAACAGGCTCTGTCTTATCCTAGACCCAGACGAAACCGGTTACGAGCTAAAGAAATTCCTTCCCCGAGAGGCCAACTTTCCCAAGGTTGACATACCCGGCGTGCTGCTGCCCACCGCGAGTGTTTTGACGCGGTATCGCGGAAAGCCTATGAGGTGGAGGGTCCACATGGATACAGCGCCAAAGCGGAGGTTGAACTACTACTTCTTACGATCGAGCTTCGACCCCTCCGATATCCAGAATCTTCACAATGTAGAGGAGCACACGGTTCATACTCCAAAGCATGGTAAGTCTGACCAAGACCTTCTGCTGGAACTCAATGTGACTGAGGACGGGACCGCAACTCCAAAGTTCATCTACAAACAGGGACGTACTGAGTCGGACATCGTTGCAACGGAGGGGCGACCGTTCTATCTAGATATGACGACCAGCGATGCAGGTGTTTCTTCCGCTGCATACCTCGGCTTGGATTTTGGAACAAGCAATACAGCAGTTTCCTTTGTCGACGATACCTCAATCCAGGTGTATCAGCGACGCAGCCAGGAGCGATCGTGGAATGAACTAAGCGATCTAGCTTCGTCTCTGCCGTATCCTCTGGCGTCGCCACTGGCGTTATACCTGTGCCAGATAGATCCTGTGAAGCTGGTCACTGCCGCCCGTGAGTTTTTGGAATCGTCCCTGACGCTCGCGGCTTACCTGGCGTACCTCGAATACTGCACTGTCAAAGGTCGGGCTGAGACAAGGTTGTTCAAGAACTTCAGCAAGCGCTCCGCTGGACCCTTGTGGAACTTATTTAAGAGCTCGATGGCCCAGCTAGGCAAAGCTGCCAACCTCTGTAAGCCGTATCAAGTTCTGCTTGAGCCCCAATTGTTCTCGGAAATCGACAATGCAGTGACCCTGCTGTCTCAACACAAGCACGGCAAGGTCAGTGAGAGCTCAATAAATATCCTCCGTCCTGTTCAGATTTTAGCGAACGTAAGCCACGGCGTTTTCACGGAGAGTGTCTTCCGGGTCTTTCAGCAGGTTCAAAAACGGCGCTTTGGCGTAACGTACGAAGGTCTCTTTCGTCGCACGGACGGTAGACCGCCCTTCCTTCTGACCATGAAATACGTGGGTGATTCAGCGTTCTCCAACTACGAGTCGTTCGCCGTCAATCTTGAGCACAAGATCGCGTTGCCCCTCGAGCCGTTGATCTTCTGGGACGCATGTAAAGCCCACCCAGACTTGGAGACCGGTCATTGCTACATCTTTGACACGGACGAGGGGTCGGGAGGATTCTCTTACAAGGCGGTTGGCTTCTCTTGCACATGCGTTGTAAGGCCAGACAATGAGCACTCGACTCTTTTTGACCGGCTCAAACAGATGACGGAGCGTGATGAATCGGTTCGAACTATTGCCGCGGCCCTAGTTTCTTAAGCCAATGATTGGAATCCTGCGCCGAACCCCCCGCATCTAAACCTTGACAACATCCCACTCAGGTCTTAGCATGGGGTTGTTGGCAATCATAAGCGCATTGATTACAAAGCACTTATTTGCATTAGAGGAGAGATAAGAGGAGACGATTATGGCCAAGATTATTGGAATTGACCTTGGAACCACCAATTCCTGCGTGGCGGTGATGGAGGGCGGCGAGCCCAAAGTGATCGCTAATGAAGAAGGAGGGCGGACTACTCCATCCGTGGTCGGGTTTACCAAGACTGGGGAGCGGTTGGTGGGGCAGGTGGCGAAGCGGCAGGCCATCACCAATCCGGAGAACACGGTTTATTCGATCAAGCGCTTCATGGGGCGGCGCTTCAACGAAGTGACGGAAGAGATCAAGATGGTGCCCTATAAGGTCGTCCAGTCGGGCGACCACGTGGCAGTGCTGGCGCAGGGCAAGGAGTACACGCCTCCGCAGATTTCGGCGCTGATTCTGCAGAAGCTGAAGAAGGCGGCGGAAGACTACCTGGGCGAGAAAGTGACCGAGGCGGTCATCACCGTGCCCGCCTACTTTAACGACGCGCAGCGGCAGGCCACGAAAGATGCCGGGCAGATTGCCGGGCTCGACGTGAAGCGCATTATCAACGAGCCTACGGCGGCGGCGCTGGCCTACGGGCTCGACAAGACTAAAGACGAGATGATCGCCGTGTACGACTTTGGCGGCGGGACTTTCGACATTTCGATTCTGGAAGTGGGCGAGGGCGTGATTGAGGTTAAGGCCACCAATGGCGACACGCACCTGGGCGGCGACAATCTGGATCAGCGGATCGTCGACTGGCTGATCGATGAGTTCAAGAAGGATGAAGGGCTCGACCTGCGCGGCAAGGGTAATGAGATGGCTTTGCAGCGGCTGCGCGATGCGGCTGAGCGGGCGAAGATTGAGCTTTCGACCACGATGGAGACTGAGATCAACCTTCCGTTCATCACGGCGGACGCCAGCGGTCCGAAGCATCTGGTGAAGAAGCTGACGCGGGCCAAGCTCGAGGGGATGGTGGAAGACATCATTCAGCGCTCGGTGGGTCCGTGCAAGCAGTGCATGAAGGATGCGGGCGTGGATGCCAGCAAGATCCAGGAAGTGGTGCTGGTCGGCGGGCAGACTCGTATGCCTCGCATTCAGGCGCTGGTGAAGGAGCTGTTCGGCAAGGAAGGGCATAAGGGAGTGAATCCTGATGAAGTGGTCGCGATTGGCGCGGCGATTCAGGGTGGCGTGCTCGGCGGCGAGGTGAAAGACCTGCTGTTGTTGGACGTGACTCCGCTGTCGCTGGCGATTGAGACCCTGGGCGGCGTGGCTACGCCGATGATTCCGCGGAATACTACGATTCCGACCAAAAAGACGGAAACGTTCTCGACCGCAGCCGATAATCAGACTTCTGTTGAGGTGCACGTGCTGCAAGGGGAGCGTCCGATGGCGGCGCAGAATAGGACTCTGGGCAAGTTCCATCTGACCGGGATTCCTACCGCTCCGCGCGGCGTGCCGCAGATTGAAGTGACGTTCGACATTGACGCCAACGGCATCCTGAACGTGACCGCGAAAGATACGGCTACGGGCAAAGACCAGAAGATTACGATCACGTCGTCTTCCGGACTGTCGAAGGAAGAAGTCGAGCGCATGGCCAAGGAAGCCGACGCGCATTCGGCTGAGGACAAGGCGCAGCGCGAGGCGATCGAGGCCAAGAACCAGCTCGACAGCATGTTGTACAACGTCGAGAAGATGCTGCGCGAGAACGGGGATAAGATCTCCGGCTCGGAGCGTGGAGACGTGGAGAACGCCGTGGCCGACGCCAAGAAAGCGCTGGAGTCGAACGATAAGGCGCAGATGGAGAAGGCTCGCGAGAACCTGACCAAGGCTTCGCACAAGCTGGCCGAGGAGATGTACAAGGCAGCGCAGGCGAAGGGTCCGGCGGCGGGGGCGGGCCCGGGTGCTGGTCCGACGGATGGGGCTGGTCCGGCGCCGGGCGCGAACGGCGGCGGTCAGAAGAAGGACGAAGGCGTGATTGACGCAGAGTATGTGGACGTAGAGGACAAGAAGTAAGTAGGAAGCTTCTAGCTGCTAGCTTCTAGCTTGAAACCGGTGGCGCGGGCTTTGCCCGCGTCATCACGTTTGTGCGGTTAACTTGTTTACGGTCTTGGAGAAATTGAAATGGATTTTCAGGTGAATGACCAGACTTATTTTCTGAGTCTTGCCGAGGACGAAAAGCGGTGGCTGTTTTTTGTTTCCACGCCAGAGGGCGCGCTGTCGATTCCGGTTTACGAGGACGCGGCGGAGGGCCGACCGCTGGTTGTGTTACAGGAAGAGAAGCAGAGGATGCCGAATTAAGAAGTAGAAGATGACAGAACACTGATCGTTTCCAATGGCAACGACCTCCAAGAGAGATTACTACGAGATACTGGGCGTGAAGAAGTCCGCCTCGGCGGAGGAGATTCGCAAGGCGTTTCGCAAGCTGGCGCGGAAGTACCATCCTGACGTTAATCCTGGGGACAAGTCGGCGGAGGAGAAGTTTAAGGCGCTCTCCGAGGCGAATGAGATTCTCAGCGATCCCAAGAAGCGCAAAATCTATGACCAGGTCGGGTTCTATTCCGACAATATTGATTCCGCGACTGCCGAGGCCTATGCAAAGGCGGGCGGAGGCGCGGGCGGATTTCCGGGAGGCTCGCCCGGGGGATTTTCCGGCGGCGGAGCCGGTCAAGGCGTTCCCTTTGACTTCAGTGGGTTCGATTTCTCGGATTTGACGGACGCCGCGGGGCGCGGCCGGAGAACCGGCGGCAGCGGTGGATTCCGCGACATCTTCTCGGGAATCTTCGGCGGTGGCCGCGGGGCGACGGCAGCCGGAACTGGTCCCGAACCGGGTGCCGACCTCGAATATCAAGTCAACGTGCCGTTCTGGACGGCGATCCGCGGCGGCGTGATGCGGCTCAACATTACGCGGCAGGATGTCTGCTCGAATTGCCACGGGAAAGGTTACATCGAAGCACCGGGGAAGTGTCCGGAGTGCGACGGAACCGGGCAGGTTACACAGACCGGCGGGCGCATGAAGTTTAACGTGCCGTGCCCGCACTGCGAGGGGACGGGCAAGAACATTTCTACTTGCCCCGGCTGCCACGGCGAGGGTACGGTCAGCCGCACCGAGCCGCTGGAAGTGCGCATCAAGGCCGGAACGCGCGATGGGCAACGCATACGGCTGGCCGGCAAAGGCAATGCCGGGACGCACGGCGGCGCGGCTGGCGATTTGTACGTGATCATCCGAACCGGGGAGCATCCCATCTTCCGGCGCGACGGGGACGACATCCACCTTACCGTGCCGGTCAGCGCGACCGAGGCCGCGCTCGGAGCCAAGATCGAGGTGCCGACCATCGATGGGCGGGCGCTGCTGAAAATTCCTCCGGGGACGCAGTCAGGGCAGAAGCTGCGCTTGCGCGAGAAGGGCGTGCCTTCG
>Ga0185299_10002269_pt1 | contig 30622 bp, 25 predicted proteins | sample PaiPotPPA55metaG_FD_128002 | JGI IMG/M metagenome (GOLD analysis project Ga0185299, IMG submission 128002) | Iron sulfur acid spring bacterial and archeal communities from Banff, Canada, to study Microbial Dark Matter (Phase II) - Paint Pots PPA... ...
GACATCGACCTCGCCGAAGTACGCGAAGAACGCCTCACCGTGGACCCGACCGGGCATTACAGCCGACCCGACGTCTTCACCGTGAACGTGGACCGACGCCGCCGCACAGCATCCCGGTTCCAGGACTAACCCGTATCGCGCAACGACAGGCAACGCACCAAGCAAGGGACACAGCGGCCAGCAGCCACCGGCGTCGAACCGGGCGAGTTTCACCGTCGATCTCGACGCAGCGGGTGCCGTAGAAATGCACGTTCCCGTGGTGGCCGGGCCGGATGTGAGCCAGCAGTTCGTCGTCGAGGTCGTGGCCGCCCGCGCGTAACGCGCCCACGGCCGGGCCGTGGTATTCCGTCGACCAGCAGACGATGGCGTCGGCGGCCAGGGTCAGGCACCACATCTGCTCGGGCCGCCGGTGTCGGGAACTGGATCACGCTCGGGTCGTCATCAGTGGCGCGCAGGTTCAGTCCAGCGCCTTGATGACTGCGCCCGGCGTTGTAGTGATCAACGAACTGATCCAGGACCGTACGCAGGTGCCGTTCGCCGACGATCAGCATCCGGTTCGCATCCCGATCCTGGATCAGATGGGTGAAGCGGTGCCCGGCCTCCTAGAGATCGACGGTAAAGTCCCGAGCCGGCTGCGTGGCCCAGGCACCAATCGGATACCGGGTCACCCCGAGCAGGTGGATCCGCCGGGTGCGGTGCTCGATCACGGACGCGACATACAGCCGCGTTCGAGCGACCGCGCAGTCCACGCGGAAAACGCCTGCCGAGCACTGATCGCGGCATCCCCGCAGATCCAACGCACAACAACGCATCTCACTCAAGGAGAGGCAGTATGAAGGCCACATGTCGCCGACCCATCCGGCCACTCCGGTGTAGAGCCTCGCAGACGCTCACCTCCACTATGCGCAGCATGCGGCCGGAGCCGGGGCCGACGAGGCGAACGCCGTTGCCGGGGGCGGCGAAGGAGCCCGGTGGAGCGGAGCAGCGACTGCGCGAGACGCCTGACTCAGCCGGCACTGGTGAAGTACCGCGAGGTGAACCGATGGATCTGGTCTGCTGGGATGGAGGCGATGCACAGGAATCTATCCTGCGGGCCGAGGCGCCGGGCGAAGTGCTCGTTCACCTTCGGATCGGCACAGTCCAGCCGTTCCCGGTAGAGCGCGGGAACCTGTACCGCGTTCTTGACCACGCCCGTCGCGGGCTCGAACTCGCACCCGGGGGAAACGCGCCCGCTCAGCTCCGCGGCGAGCCGAGCCAGGCTGCTCTCCCCGTCCAGGCGGTCGATCTCGGGGTAGATCGTCACTCCGGGAAACCGCTTCAACAGCCGTAGCGACGCGTACATACGCGGGCTGCACGTCTTCGCGGCGAGCGTCCGGAAATCCTCGAGGCCGTCCGGGTAGCCCGCGCGCAGATGGTGCGACCAACTCGCGGTGAACGCGCCGAGCCGTCGGTACCGCTCACCGACGAACTGGGCGGTGATGTGGGTGAGCCGCAAGCCGTCGGACAAGGCCAACCGCTGGGTCGCCAGCAGGCCGACAGCTTCGCCGGAGGCCTGCGCCACAGCGACGGTGATGTCGCTCGCCTCGGTCAGCAGCTCCGGGTGGGTATGTAAAAGGTCACCGATCGCTATCCGTGGAAGCGCCGTGGCCAGTCCCCGGACCAGCCAGGTGATCCGTTCGCCGGTGAGCTCCCGCGGATCCATGCTCCGCGTCGTCACCGGCCCCTCGTACCCGTCGCCCGACTGACCTCCAGCGCCGAGCATGAAGCCTCCATAGGAACATCTGGTCGAAGCCGACAACCGGCACGCTCGGGAATCTCCCGGCACTACCTCGTACGGATCACAGGCGGCGTCGGATTCAACGATGAGCGCCACGCCCGATCTCGTCGGCGGCGGTGAGCGTCGACCTTGCCGGTTATCGAGGCCCCTACCTCCATGTCTCCGTGGTACTCGTGACGATATTCGATGCCTTATTCGTCAGCCGGAGCCGGGGCACCGGCCCACGTGCCGGTCCTCGTCTGGCGGGTTCAGTGGTCGGTGACGGTTTCGACGGTGCCGGCGATGCGGGAGCGTTCGGCCGCGAGGACGGCGAGGTGGCTGCGCAGGGATTCGCGCGCTCCGGATCTGACCAGGGTGCGGTCGCCGGTGGCCACGGCGCGCACGAAGGCGCCCATCAGTTCGCCGTCGCCGCCGCCGTGGCCTTCGGCCGCCGACATCGCCGCGCGGGCACCAGAGTCAATGGTCTGCCATTCGCCGCTGCGGAAGTCGTGGACGCGGATCGTCTCGCCGTCGCCGTGCAGTTCGCCGCGGGTGCCGAAGATCTGGGTTCTGCGATCGGCCATCTCGGTGAACGCGGTCATGGTGAAGGTGGCGGTGGCCCCGGAGGCGAATTCCATGGCCACGACCTGGTGGTCGACCGCGTCGTTGTCGCAGGCGTAGACGCAGCACCCGTACGGGCCCTCGCGCAGCGCCTGGTCGAGAGCCGCCGTGGTGGGCCGCTCGATCACGACTGAGAGCGGCCAGCCGTGCCGGCCCTCGGCCAGTTCCTTCGCGTAGAACCGGGTGGCCGAGTAGGCGCAGTCGTCTTGCAGCGGGCAGTCCACGCAGCGGTTCGCCGCCTGGGCGGGTCGGTTGGCCGGGGTGAAGTGGGACAGGCGGCCGAAGCTGGAGACCCGGGAGGGCGGCTGGCCGACGATGTGCTGCAGCCAGTCCAGGTCGTGGCAGGACTTGGCCATCAGCATCGAGGCGGACAGGGCGCTGCTGCGCCAGTTGCCGCGCACGAACGAATGGGCTTGGTGCCAGTATCCGACGGGCTCCAAGTGCTGGATGCTGATGATCTCGCCGATCCGCCCCGCGTCGAGCATGGTCTTGAGCGCCTGGGTGTACGGGGTGTAACGCAAGACGTGGCCGACCGCGAGGATCACGTCGGCCGCCTCCACCGCGTCCACGATCGCGCGGCAGGATGCTTCGTCCAGTGCCATCGGCTTCTCGAGCAGGATGTGGTAGCCCAGCGCCGCGAAGGCGAGGACGGGCTCCACGTGCATCCGGTCCTGAGTGCAGATCAGCACCGCGTCCGCGATGCGTCCGCGCGCCGCCAACTCCCTCCAGTCCTCGAGCGCGTTCTCGGCGGCGATACCGTGCTCGGCCTCGAGAAGCGCGCGGCGCGCGGTGATCGGCTCGGCCACGGCGACGACCTCGGCGAGGTCCTGATGCTCCAGGATCCAGCGGGCGTAACCCGCGCCTCGGTTGCCCGCGCCGACGACGGCCACGGAGACGGGTCGCATATTCAAGCTCCTTCGGTGTTGTGGTTCTTCGACACGGGCCGGGCGCGCACGGCGTATCGGCGCGGAGCGGTCCGGCGAGGCGAGGGCCTCGCCGGACCGCTCGGGCTCGGTGCCGCGCTAAACGACGATGTGGTCGAGGTCTGGTGCATAGGCGCCGGGATTGGCGAACGCAATCGTGTTGGTCCCGGCGTTCAGCGACACCGTGACGGTCTTGGTCTGCACGGTGTCCCAGTTGCTGTTGTCGGTGCCGGTGAACGAGACGGCGCTGGCCGTCCCGTTGACTGACACATCCGCGTTCCGACCCGCATCACCGTCCACGTAGTAGATGGTGAGGGTGTAGCTTCCGGCGGCCGATTTGGTGACGTCGGGGAAAGCGATGGTGCCACCGTCGCCGATATAGCCGACCTTGTTGCCGTCCAGGCAGGCCGAGCATGAGCTCACGGCGGCGCCTCCGGCCAGCACGTTCGCGGAGGCGTCCGCCTCGTAGACGGTGCTCGAACTCCCGCTGCTGCTCCCGCTGGAGGCGTTGACGGTGATCTGGTCGATGTCGGGCGCGTAGGCGCTCGCGTTGGAGAACTCGATGGTGTTGGACCCGGAGTTCAACGACACCGTGACGGTCTGGGACTGGACGGTGTCCCAGTTGCTGTTATCAGTGCCGGTGAACGAAACAGCGCTGGTCGTGCCGTTGACCGTCACATCCGCAGTCCGACCCGCGTCACCGTCCACATAGTTGACGGTCATCGTGTAGCTTCCCGCGCTGGATGCGGTGACGTCGGGGAAGGTGAGGGTGCCGCCCTCGCCGATGTAGCCGACCTCCTCGCCGCCCGAGCAGGCCGAGCACGTGGCCAGCTTCGCGCCACCCGCCAGCGTGTTGGCCGGGGATTCGGCCTCGTATCCGGTCACGCCCGTCGCTGTCGCGGATGCCGACACCGAAGTCGACTGCGCGGATACGTCGCCGCTGGAGTCATAGGCATCCACGGTGTACGTGTACGAGGTGGACGCGCTCAGGCCTGTGTCCGTGTACGAAGTCGAGGTCGACGTACCGACCTTGGTTCCGTTGCGATAGATGTCGTAGCCGGCCACACCATTGCTGCTGGTCGACGCGGTCCACGAGATCCCGATGCCACTGGAGGTCTCCTGATCGGCGGTCAGCCCGGTCGGCGTGCTCGGCGGGGTGCAAGAAGAGCACGAGGCCGAGGATGTGGACACCGAGATCGAACTCGATTGCGCGGATAGGTCGCCAGCCGAGTCGTAGGCGTCCACGGTGTAGGTGTACGAAGTCGAGGCGTTGAGGCCGGTGTCAGTGTACGAAGCCGTGGTCGACGTACCCACCTTGGTTCCGTTGCGATAGATGTCGTAGCCGGCCACACCATCGCTGCCACTCGACGCGGTCCAGGTCAGACCGACCGAGCTGTCCGTCTGGGCGGACGAGGCGAGGCCGGTCGGAACGCTGGGCGCGTCGCTGAGGGTCGCGGTCGTGGCGGTGATCGCGGTGGATGCGGAAGAGGTGTCGCCGGCCGCGTCGAAGGCCTTGACCGTGTAGGTGTAGGTGGCTCCCGAGGCGAGGCCGGTATCGGTGAAGAGGGTCGGAGTCGGGGTGCCGGCCGTGCCTTCGGCTGTCGCGGTCGCGGTGCCGACCAGCGTGCCGTTTCGGTAGACGTCGTAGCCCGCGACGCCGAGGCTGGAGGTGGACGCGGTCCAGGACAGGTCGATCGCGCTGCCGGTCTGGCTCGGGGAGGTCACCGCGGTCGGCGTGCTCGGCGCGGAGGCGCTGACGGACGCGCCGGTCGTGATGCCGGTCGAGCCGGAGGCGGCGGAGACGTTGCCCGCCGGATCGTAGGCCTTGACCGTGTACTGATACGAGGTGTCCCCGGCCAGTTCGATGTCCGGGTAGCTGGTGGACGTGGTCGTGCCGATGAGCGTGCCATTGCGATAGACGTCATAGCCGGCCACGCCGGTGTTGTCGGAGGACTGCGTCCAGGTCAGCGTCGCGGAGTCGCCGGTGACGTCCGATGCGGTCAGGCTCGTCGGAGCCGTCGGCGGCGTGGTGTCGACGCCGTTGGTCGTGGACCCGGATACGGCGGTGGAGGCGGCGGAGGTGTCGCCCGCCGCGTCGAAGGCCTCGACCGTGTAGCTGTGCGCGGAGCTGATCGGCAGCGACGGGTCGGTGTACGAGGTCGAAGTCGTGGTGGCGATCACGGTGCCGTCGCGCAGCACCTCGTAGCCGGCCGGGGTGCCGCTGGACGGGGCCGACCAGGACAGGCCGATGGTGCTCGCGGTGCCGGTCGCGGTCAGGCCGGTCGGCGCGGAGGGCGCGGATCCGGCGGTCGCCGAGTCGACGGTGACGGAGCCGAGGCCCAGCCAGCCGTCAGCGTTCTGCGTCGCGTTGGAGAACAGCAGCGGCTTGGCCGCGGAACTGTCCGCCGACAGAGGGTTGTCGGCCTTCAAGACCCACTGGTAGCTGCCCGCGGGCACGCCGGAGAGGTTCACATCGGTCTGGAAGTACTGCGGGTAGCCGTACGGGATCGAACTCGGGTTGCCCGAGACGTTCCAGTCCGGGAAGGGCTGAATGGTGGCGGGCATGACGGTGCGGATGTCCCAGGGCGTGTTCCAGGTCTGCACGACCTGGCCGGCGGAGTTCTCCAGGCCCAGGCTCATCGTCCAGGGATAGTAGAACGGGGCGACGCCGCTGTTGCTGATCTGCACGCCCACCTCGGCGCTGCCGGAGGCCGTGGACTTGAAGTACGCGTTGTTCGCGGTGAAGTTGTAGCCCATGTCGTCGACCGCGGCGTCAGTGCCCGTGTCAGTCGAAGCAGTGCTCTGACTGCCCTGGTCCAGCATCCAGGTGGCGTGGGTCAGGTTGATGCAGTCCTGCATGTTGTCCACGTCGTCCGCGGTCGATCCGTCCGGATAGTTCGCGAACGCGTCGGCCTGGATCGGCGGATAGACCTCCCCGCCCATGGAGTCGGTGACCCACTTGTTCTCGGTGCCCTGATTCAGGTCGAGCTGGAGCTGGGAGTACGAGGCGCCGCCGAGCGACTCGGGCAGGGTGACGCCCTGCAGCGGCGAGCCCTCCAGCGCGCAGAACGAGTCGTCGTGGTAGCCGATGTTCAATCCGCTGGCCGCGCCGCCCGCCGTGTACGGGTAGCGCACTTCGACTTGGGTGCGGTGGAAGTCGTCCGCGAAGTCATCGACGATCTTGGTGAAGTCGGCGTTGGTCGGCATGTAGTTGGGGTAGCCGCCGCTTGCCGGGTCGCCGTTGTAGGGCCAGGTGTGGTTCTCTCCCCACAGCCCGACGATCCCGGCCTGGATGAACCCGATGCGCGGGTCTCCGTCGTAGCGGGCGGCGAGCGCTGAGATGAAGTCGCCGACGGCGTTGAGCAGGAACGGGCTGTCGTAGTCGGGGCTCGTGGTGTCCCAGTAGCTGTCGGCGCGGGTCGAGACGTGCCCGGTGAAGCACGCGGGGATCCCGTCCGCCGGGGATCCGCTGGGGTATTCCAGGTAGAAGCGGATCGCGGCGGTGTTGCCGTAGGACGCGACCTCGTTGAGCATCGAGTCCACGGCCGACCAGTCGTAGGACTGGCAGTTGTTCGCGTCGGTCATCACCTGGTTGAGGGCGAAGTAGCTCCACTGCATCGAGTGCGGGTACTCGCTGGTGGAGTTCTCGTTGTCTCCGGCGCTGTAGTAGGTGACCAGGCCCTTGTCCGGGTTGTCCAGCGCGCCGGACGCCGCGGTGAGCGGGTAGGCGGTCAGCGCCGGGTCGGGGGTGGCCGGGGCGGCGGGACGCGCCGGGACCCCGGCCGCGACCGAGGTGAAGTCCGCGCTCGACGCGGCGGCGGGCTCCGCGGCCGCGATTCCGGCGGCGGCCGAGGCGAGCAGGGCGAATCCGGCGAGCGCCGCGGCGGCTCGCCGATGGGGGGTGCGCGTCCGCCGGGGCGGGCGGGATGAGCGGAACATGCGGCCTCCGAGACCGTGGGTGGATGAGCGGCAGCGACCCGACCTCGCCGATGCCGGATGGCATCGCACGTCATCATCGACCCTTATGAAAATTTGTCAACCCTTTCGATGTGAGGCAGTAAGCCAGAAGATCGAAGCCCCACACGCCGACCTCGACACGCCCGTGCCCGCTCCCGCCCGCTGCGGCCCTGGTCTGCAACGTCGAGCCAAGCAGCCAGCTGAACGGCGGCTGAGCCAGCTCACGAACCAGCTCTTGACAAACGTCGCCGCTGGCATCACGATCGCTCCTGCACAGCCCAATGGAAAGTAATGGAAAGCTTCGGAAAACGAGGAGGCGTGTGTGGCCGAGATCTCTGGACCGGTCGGCGGCGTGGCGCTCGCGGCACGGAACCGGCCGCGCGGCACGTCGGCCGGCGCCGCCCGGCGCAGGAGGGGATCGGGTGCGCGGCGCGGCGACGGCCGGGTCGCCTGGGTGTTCCTGGCCCCCGCGCTGCTCGGGTTCGCGCTGTTCTACCTGTATCCGACCGTGCGCGGCGCCTATTTCTCGTTCACCGACTACGACCTGCTCTCACCGCCGCACTCGGTGGGAGCGGCCAACTACCGCGCCCTGTGGCACGACCCGCTGTACTGGAACGCGTTGCGCGTGACGCTGCAGTACGTGGTGATCAACATCGTGTCGCAGACCGTGCTGGCGCTGGGCCTGGCCTGGCTGATGTTCCGGCTGACCCGCTCCGTGCTGATCAGGGTGCTGCTGCTGGTGCCCTGGCTGGTGCCGAACGTCGCGGTGGGCCTGCTCTGGCTCTGGCTGCTGGACGCCAACCTCGGCTTCGTCAACCATCTGATCACCGCCGCGGGCGGCTCGAGCCAGGGCTTCTTCACCACCCCGGCCCTCGCGATGCCCGCCATCGCGATGATCAACACGTGGCAGTACACCGGATACACGGCGCTGCTGCTCTACGCCGGGATGCTGCAGATCCCGAGCTCGCTGTACGAGTCCGCGCGGCTGGACGGCGCCGGCGAGATCCGCACCTTCACCCGGATCACGCTGCCGCTGATGCGCCCGATCCTGGCGCTGGTGCTGATCGTCTCCGTGATCGGCTCGTTCCAGATCTTCGACACCATCTCGATCACCCCGACCCACGGCGGGCCGGTCAACGCCACCCGGGCGATCTACTACTACATCTACCAGCTCGCCTTCACGCAGTTCCGCATGGGCTACGCGTGCGCGGTGGCCATGACGCTCGTGCTCATCCTGGGCGTGCTCACATTCCTCCAGATGCGGCTGCTGCGCGCCTCCCGCTCGGACCTGGCTTAGGAGGCGACCGATATGGCTGATTCGGAGAACACCGCCGCGAGCGCACCGCGTGTCCGGCGACGGCTGTCCCCCGGCAGAACCCTGGCCTGGGCGGTGCTGATCGCCGCGCTGGTGATCACCTTGTTCCCGTTCTACTGGATGATCCGCACCGCGCTGACCCCGGCGGCGGACCTGCCGACCGACACCACCGCGCTGTGGCCGCACCACGCCACGCTGATCAACTTCGAGCGCGTCCTCGGGCTGACGACCACGGCGCAGGACCTGGCCGCGGGCGGCTCCGGCGCGACTCTCGACTTCCTGGTCTCGCTGCGCAACTCGATCATCTACGCGGGTCTGATCGCCTTCGCGCAGACGTTCTTCTGCGCCATGGCCGGCTACGCCTTCGCCCGGCTCCGCTTCCGCGGCAGGGACCTGCTGTTCGGCGTGTTCGTCATGGCCCTGATGGTCCCGCCGATCTTCACCCTGCTGCCCAACTTCGCCCTGGTCAAAAGCCTGGGCTGGATCGGCAGCTTCGAGGGTCTGGTCGCCCCGAGCGTGCTGATGACGCCGTTCGCGGTGTTCTTCCTGCGCCAGTTCTTCCTGTCCATCCCGGCCGAGGTCGAGGAGGCCGCGGCGCTGGACGGGGCCGGGCGGCTGACCCAGTTCTGGCGCGTGGTGCTGCCGATGAGCCGGGGCCCGCTGTTCACGATCGGCCTGATCACGGCCGTGTGGGCGTGGAAGGACTACCTCTGGCCCCTGCTGGTCGGCCCCGACCAGAACACCAGGGTGCTGACGGCCGCGCTCGGGATCTTCCTGCAGCAGTCTCCGGACGCGGCCCCGGACTGGACCGGTCTTATGGCGGCCGCCGTGCTCGCCGTCATCCCCGTGGCGCTGCTGCTGGTCTTCTTCGGCCGCCGCCTGGTGGAGTCCCTGAACTTCACCGGAATCAAGTAACGCACCCGGCAACACCCCGCACAGCCTGTCAAGACACCGACGTATCGAAAGGCTGGAACACCGCGATGAGACGACGTACCCGACTGACCGCCGCCCTGGTGGCCGCGAGCATGCCGCTGGCCGCGGCCGGCTGCTCAAGCAGCAGTTCGGCCTCCTCCGGGCCGGTCACCTTGAGCTACGCGCTGTGGGACCAGACGCAGCAGGCCGGCTACCAGGCCTGCGCCGACGCGTTCACCGCGCAGAACCCCGACATCAAGATCAAGATAACCCAGGCGGCCTGGGCCAGCTACTGGCAGAACCTGACCACGGAGATGACCGCGGGCGACGCGCCGGACGTGTTCGTCGACCACGTCGCCTACTATCCCCAGTTCGTCGCCGACAATCAGATCCTGGACATCTCCAGCGACGTCGCGTCCTCCGCCGTGAACCTCAACCAGTACCAGCCCGGCCTGGCCAACCTGTGGGTGGACGACGGCAAACGCTACGGGCTGCCGATGGACTGGGACACCGAGGGCCTGGTCTACAACGCCAAGTCGCTCAAGGCCGCGGGCATCGCCCCGTCAACTCTCAGCAGCCTGACCTGGAACCCGACCGACGGCGGCACCTTCGAGAAGCTGATCGCCGAACTGACCGTCGACGACAACGGCAACAACGGCCTAAGCCCGAAGTTCGACAAGAACCACGTGAAGGTCTACGGATTCGTGCCCACCTACGATGACGGGGCGACCGGGCAGAACGGCTGGGGCGACCTGGCCGCGGAGAACGGATTCAGCTTCCTGCCGCAGCCGTTCAGCACCAGCTACGACTACAGCTCCCCCGCGCTCGCGCAGACCATTCAGTGGATGGCGAGCCTGGCGCAGAAGGGCTACGCGCCGCCGTACAGCAAGTCCTCGTCGCTCGGTGTGCAGACCGTGCTCGACTCCGGGCAGGGCGCGATGACGATCCTCGGGTCCTTCGACGTCTCGAGCTATACCGGTTCCACCGCCAAGCAGAGCTACGGCTTCGCCGAACTGCCGATCGGGCCGGACGGGCGCAAGACCTTCATCAACGACACCTCCGACGCGATCTGGGCGGGCACCAGTCACCCGCAGCAGGCGTGGAAGTGGGTCGAGTTCCTCGCCTCCCCGGCCTGCCAGGACCTCGTCGCGACCAAGGGCGTGGTCTTCCCCGCGATCACCGAGGCGAGCAAGAAGGCTGAGACCGCGCGGATCGCCGAGGGCCAGGACATCACCCCGTTCGTCCAGGAGGCCCAGGCATCCGGGGGGACCCTCATCTACCCGATCAGCCAGCACGAGGACCAGATCAACACCGAGGTCCAGTCCCAGCTCGACGCCGTCTGGCTCGGCCAGTCCGGCGCCGCCGCGGCGCTGACGACCGCGCAGAGCGCCGTCAGCGGATACATGTCCCAGCCCTAGCCCGCCGGGACCCGAGGACCGGGACGGGGCGTCGTCCCGACCACGACGCCCCGTCCCGCCCGCCCCCGCACAGCATCCGAACCACCGACTTCGACGAGGGGACCCCATGCCCGACGACGTACACCTGCTCCAGTTCGGCGACCGGACGTTCGCCGCGCGCCTGGAATCGGCGCCGCGGCCCGTCGACGGCGGACTCGTGCTGCCCGCCGGACGCATGGCGCTGCTGCACGGCATGCCCGAAGCCGAGGTATACCGGCACGGTTGGAACTCCTGGTCGCCGAGCGGATGGCGGGCGATGGCCGAGAAGCCGTTGCGCATCGCCTCCGCCGAACGGCGGCTGACCGCCGACGACTCCACCTGGGACGATCCGCGCCTGCACCACAGCTCCGCGCTGACCGCGCTGGCCGGGGACGACGGCAACGTGCTGCTCGTCGGAGCGCTCGGCCTCGACGTGCCCCGGCTGACCGTGGACCGCGACACCGTCACCGGATGGTACGAACACGACGATGCCCCCTGGTTCGCCGCCTACGGCCCGGAACTCGAGGTCTTCCAGCGCTACGCCCGCCTGCTCGGCGAACACCTCGGCGCCGGGGGCGAGCGCAACCGCGCGGGCAACGTGTGGTGCAGCTGGTACGCGTATCACGAGGGGATCGACCAGGACACGCTGCGCACCGAACTCGCCGCACTGGCCGGGCTGCCCTTCGACGTGTTCCAGATCGACGACGGCTGGGAGCAGGCCGTCGGCGACTGGCAGCCCAACGGCAAGTTCCCCGACGGCATGGCCGACCTGGCCGCGCGCGCCGCGGACGCTGGACTGCGCCCCGGGCTGTGGCTCGCCCCGTTCATCGCCCACCCGGACTCCGGCCTGGCCCGCAAGAAGCCGCACCTGCTGCTGACCGACGAGTCCGGCCGGCTCGCCCCCGCCGGATACAACTGGGGCGGCCCGTACTACGCGCTCGACCTGACCCTCCCCGAAGCCCAGGATCACATCAGAGATGTGATATCAACCGTGGCCGGCTGGGGCTACCGGTATCTCAAGCTCGACTTCGTCAACGCCGTCGCCCTCCCGGCCTCGCGCCACGACCCCGACCGCGGCCGCGAGTCCGTCTACCGCGAAGCCATGCGGCTGATCCGGGAGGCGGCCGGGGACGACGTCTATCTGCTCGGTTCCGGCGCGCCGGTGCTGCCCTCGCTCGGGGTCTGCGACGGCATCCGGATCGGCCCGGACGTCGCGCCCTTCTGGACGAACTACGCCACCGACGATCCTTCCGACGCCACCGCCGAGAACGCCCTGGTCGCCAGCGTCCACCGGCTCTGGCTGCGCGATCTGGTCGATCTGGACCCGGACGTGGTCTACTTCCGCTCCCGGCAGAGCCTGCTCAGCGCCCACCAGCGCGAACTGCTCGCCGACCTGGCGCACGTCTGCGGCTTCAAGGCCACCTCCGACCCGATCGGCTGGCTCGACCGGCAGGAGCGCGCCGCGCTCGCCGCCTTCCTGACCCGCGACGAGCCCGTGGCCCGGCTCGACCGCTACCGCTTCGACCTCGGCGGTCGCGTGATCGACTTCACCGACGCCGCCGAGCGGCACAGTGGGTGACCCGGCCCGCCGGTGTACCCTGACCAGGGCCTCGCATCGGAGCACTCTACGAAGAACGGGAGAGGCATGACCGGCCTCGTGCTGACCGGCGCCGGCAATGTCGAGCTGACCCGGCGTATCCTGTCCGACCTGCTCACCCTGCCCGATGTCGCCCGCGACCTGCGCATCGTGCTGCACGACATCGACCCCGAGCGGCTGGCCACGGCCGAGGCCCTCGCACGCAGCCTGAACGCGGAGACCGGCGCCGGAGCCCTCATCGAGGCGCACGGCGAGCGGCGGCGGGCGCTGGAGCACGCCGACTACGTCGTGTGCCAGCTCTCCGTCGGCGACTACGAGACGACCCTGCGCGATTTCGAGATCCCGCACCGCTACGGCGTGCACCAGACGATCGCCGACACCATCGGCATCGGCGGGATCTTCCGCGGGCTGCGCACCATCCCCGTCCTGGTGGACCTCGCCCGGGACATGACCGACGTCTGCCCGGACGCGTGGCTGCTCTCGTACACCGACCCGCTGGTGATGACGCTGTGGGCGGTGCGCGAGGCCACCGGCCTGCGCAAGGTCGCGGGCCTGTGCCACGCCGTGCGGGAGACGCACGCCGCGCTGGCCGACCTCGTCGGCCGGGAGGCGTCCGAGATCGACTTCCTCACCGCGGGCATCACCCACCAGGCCTTCGTGCTGCGCTTCGATGCGGACGGCCGCTCGCTCTACCCCGAGCTGGCCGAGGCCGTGGCCGCCCACCCCCGGCTCGACCGGCACGTGCGCACCGAGCTGTGGCGGCACCTGGGCTACTACCCCACCGAGTCCAGCGAGCACGCCGCCGAATACGTCCCCTGGTTCCTGCGGCACGACGCGGAGATCGCCCGGCTCGGCCTGCCGATCGGCGAAGAGATCGGCCGCGACGCGCAGAACCTGCACTTATACGAGGAGATCCGGCGGGGCCTGGCCGCCAACCGGCCGATGCTCACCCGATGGCAGGACCCGGAGATCGCTTCGGAGGTGATCACGGCCCTGATCACCGGCGAGGAGCGGCAGACCAACCTCACCGTCGCCAACGAGGGGCTGATCCCGCAGCTGCCGGCCGACTGCTTCGTGGAGGTGCCCGCCGTCATCGACGCCCGCGGCATCACGCCCATCCCGGTCGAGAACTACCCGCCGCAGCTGGCCGCGCTGAACCGCAGCTACCTGTCCGTGGCCGAACTGACCGTGCGTGCCGCGCTCGAGCAGAGCGTCGACCACGTCCTGCACGCGGCGATCCTCGACCCGAACACCGCGGCCACGCTCCCGCTCCCCGAGATCACCAGTCTGTGCCGAGAGATGCTCGACGCCCACCGCGACCTGCTGCCCTGGACCGCGCAGAGCCTCTCCGCCGGTCCCGGGCACGGCACCACCAGCACGAAGGACGCGAAGTGACCACGACCAGCGAGCCGATCCCCGCCGAAGTGCGCCGCGAACGCATGCTCGAGCTCGTCCAGGAGCAGGACTTCGTCCGCATCGCCGCCCTCGCCAAGGCCTTCGCCGTCTCCGTGGTCACCGTCCGCGGCGACCTCGACGTGCTCGAATCCCAGGGCCTGATTCGGAGGGTACGCGGCGGCGCCCGCGCAGCGCCTCAGGGATCTGCATCAGAACCCTCCTACGAACAGTCCCTCGGTGCCGCGGCGCTCGAGAAGACCGCCATCGCCAAGGCCGCCGCGCTTCTCGTCAACAGCGGCGAATCCATCATCATCGACGCCGGGACCACCACCACGTTCCTCGCCCGCGCCCTCGTCGCCCGCCGCGAACTGACCGACCTGGTGGTCTTCACCAACTCCACCAGCGCCGCCCACGAGCTCGAACCCGCCGTCCCGCGTTTCTCCGTCGTCCTGTCCGGCGGCACCCTGCGCCCGCTTCAGCACTCCCTCGTCGACCCGATGGCCGGCCGCATCATCGAGTCCATCCACGCCGACACCGCGTTCCTCTCCTGCAGCGGCATCCACCCCGACACCGGCGTCACCAACATCAACATCCCCGAAGCCGAGATGAAGATCAGGATGCTCAAGGCCACCGGCCGCCACATCCTGCTCGCCGATCCCACCAAATTCGGCCGTACCGACCTCGCCCCGGTCTGCGGCCTGCGCGAAATCGACCTGCTGATCACCACCGGCCCCGACACGCCGCTGCTCAGCCAACTGCGCGAGACCGGACTGCAGATCGAACTCGCCAACTGACGAAACAAGGGGCGGGCTTCGGCTCCGAGGCCCGCACGGGAGCCCGCCGCGCCGCCAACGACGAAGCAGCGGCTCGATCGTTTTCAAGCCGATATCGACATATCGACACCCTGAAGAGCCTCGAACCGCCGTGGAACAGCGGCCGGCAACGAACGCGACGCTGGAGTTCGACCGGGCCAGGGCCTGGTTGCGCGCTGCGCTGGTTGGCGCCGTGGAGCCGTCGGGCGCCGAGGTGCGGGTCCTGGATCCGGCCCTGGAGCAGCGAACCGCAAGAAAAAGGGACAACGCAGCCCCGCACGGGACAGACACGGACTGGTCGGCGAGGACGATGCGCATGGCCCGCCGCGGCGCTTGGCCGCGGGGATCTACTTGGATTCGACGCGTCCGACCGCGTCGGTGCCGGTCGTCAGTGTCTCGCATGCCGCCTGCCAGGCGTTGTCGTCGGGCTGGAACCGGGTGCGCAAGTAGGCGGAGGTGAGGCGGGCGAGGGCGGTTACCGTCTCAGGGTTCTCATCGGTAGTCTCATCGGCGTCGTATCCGGAGATGCCGCCGAGCAAGTGCTCGGCGCCGAACAGGGTGAGCAGGGTCTTGGGTGCGGGGGCCAGGCGCTAGGGGTCGGCGTGCCACGCGGGGCCGACGTCGGTGAAGTGCTTCGAGTCGTCCTTGTCGCCGGCGACGACCAGGGCGGGCGTGGTCATCGTGGAGTGGTCGGTGGTGCGGAAGAACGGCACCTTCTCGGCCATCCATCCATTCAGGACATCGCCGCCTCTGCCCGGTGCGCCCAGCAGCACGCCCGCCGTGATCCGGGGCTCGGTCAGGTCTAGTTCCCGCCCGGTGTCCGGGTCGGCGATCCGGGCGCCGAGCAGGAGGCTGGCCGTGTGGCCGCCGAGGAAGTGCCCGGCTACTGCGATCTTGTCGTGGTCGATGCGCCCGGCGAGTTGCGGCACGGTGTTCTCGATTTGTTCGAGCCGGTCAAGGATGTGGGTCATGTCCTCGGCGCGGGAACGCCAGAAGAACGGGGCGGCGGGGTCCCCGGCGAGCTCGTCGCTCAGGGTTCGGGAGCTGAGGTGGGTGGGCTGGATGACGACGAACCCGGCCGCCGCCCAGAGATTGGCGATGGGCGCGTACCCGTTGAGCGAGGACAGGTTGTTGGAGCCGCCGTGGCCGTGGGAGAGCAGGATGACGGACAGTCCGAGCCCGGCCACGGGGGCGGAGACGCGGAGCTGGAGGTCCACGGGGCGCCCGGGCACCGGCAGGATCACCGGGCTGTAGGACAGGACGGGGACGGCGGTGTCGATGGATGCGCTCATGGCGGATGGTTCCCTTCCGGTTGTCCCGCGGCGGGCGGGTGGTCAGGTGCCTCCGCCGTCAGCCAGATTCAAGCGGAACGCCGTTCCGTTTATTATTCGGAACTCCGTTCCGCTTTGTCAAGGGTGCAGAAAGGAAGCCTGAGGTCCGCCGAGCGCCAAGCCGAGGAGACCTCGGTCCGAAGCAGGCGGGCCGACGCGGTGCGCAACCAGCAAACGCCGAAGCGTCCCGGGTTCCATCCGCAGATTGATGTGCCCTGGATTTGATGGAGTCGTGATGCTGGGCACTTGTTGATCCAGTAGCTATGGAGTTCTCGTGCCCCGCTCGTATCCGCCGGAGTTTCGCCCCAGGGTTCTGGACCTGGTCACGTCCGGGCGCCCGGGGTGCTCGCGAAGTCCATGCACGACGCCTGGGTCCGGCTCATCGCCACGGGGTCGCCCGGCCGGTCGCCCTACGATCTCCGCAGGCGCGCGACCATGATCATCGACGAACAGTGGCCGGAGGTCGCCGACCCGTTCCGCGCCGAGCGCGAAGTGTGGAACTGATGCGTCAAGCGGCCAACTAAGACAACTAAGACAGCTTATGGACGACCCGAACATAGAACCGGTGCAGCGATCTGTCAGCTCCGGTGCCCGGCCGCGGCTGCCAGTCGATCTTCGCCAGGCAGGCCCGGGTTATCCGGTCGGTGATCGCCGAGACGGTGTCCTTGCTCGCCCCGACCCCGAACCGTCGGATGCCCCCTTCGGAGTCAAAGCACGCGATCGGTCATATCCACCTTGTGATCACTCGACTGAAGGACACTCGGTGGCAGACGGCCGTCCCGGTGTGGCCGGCTCCACCTGGTTCGGTGTCGGCTCGAGGCAGAGGGCTGACGTGTTCGTGGCTATCGCTGCCCGCACACCGGGCACCGCGTCGGTCGCCGCACGACGCGCGGCGGCATCGGCCTTACCCTGCGGCGCGGTTGAAGGCGGCGAGAGCGGCGTGCGCGTCGGCGTCCGGCCCCTTCGCGTGGGCCTCCAGCCTGCTTCGCCAGAACTTCCAGCGTCGCGGGCTGAATCCGCCCTCCGTGATCCCCTGTCGGGTGCACAGTTCGCCGACGCGCGCCGCAGCGTCCCACTCCGGCGGCGAATACCCGCGAGCCGAGTGGGACGCGAGCAGCGACCCGCAGATCGTGAACCACTGAGCGACGAGCGCGAGCTCGGCAGAACTCGCCTCCTCCTTCTCCTCGAGGCAGTCTCGCAACGTCCACAGCGCGTACAGGGAGAAGTCCACGCCAACCACCGTCAGGCGCGCGGCGAAGGCGTTCAGATTCGGCCAGGCCTCCGGCGGCCTGTTCTGTCCGAAGAAGGTGAGATCCCACTCCTCACGCATATTCGCGCCGAACGCGGGACGATCGGCGTACACCCGGAAATTTCCCCAAACCGTGAAATCGCGACGCCCGTCAGGATGCTCGGGCAGGCTTTGGTCACCGATCTTCGCGACCAGTTCGGCAAGCCGCTCCTGGGCGGGCCCCGCAGAGACCTCCGCCGCCAGCACCACCACCTCCCACGCGTCCCACAAGATATGCGGGACCGCCTGCTCGGGGTCCGCGGCTTCCAAGTACGCCTTGTTCACCGGGGCGACGAACCGGGCAACCGCATCGTCCACCGCGCTCTCGCCGTCCGAAGCCAGGTACGCACCGACCAGGGCCTCGTAGTACTCATCGATCTGATCGAAATCCACGGCGTCGAAATCCGCCCACCACCCGGCCACGCTGTCGCTTGCCATGAGGCCCCCTCTACAGCAGGGTTCCGCCACCCCCTCGAGTCGGCGTGCCGACCAGACTACCGCCGGCAGGTACGGCTTCACGCACCCGCCGCGGGACCGTGGACGCCCTGCACCAGGCCGTGCCGGAATCCGAACCCTTCCGAGCCGACGAACAGGCCGCCGGCGCCGCGGCCACCTCGAATCGCGGCGGCCGGACGACCCCGTCCCGATGGCCGGCAAGCACGGGACAACCGAACCAGCCCTCGCCCTGGAAGGGGATGAGTCCGTCGGACCCCGAGGGCCGGTTCGCGATCAACGCCGAGCGCACGGCCTGCTCTTCGCCCGCGAGCAGCCCGAGATCAAGCCCCCAGTGCACGACGCGCGGCAACGCCGAATCCGCGAAATCGAGCAGGAGAGCGACGCCTTGCGCCGAGAGGGAGACAAGATTCGGGTCAGGCGACATGGAGTCCCCAGATCAGTTTTAGTGGGAATGGGAGCGCGAAGTCAGCTGATCTGGACGGCGGCCAGGACGCCGGCGTCGATGCGCACCGAGGCGGTGGCTGCGAGCCGACTGATCAGAGCGTTGTAGCCGGTGGTTTCGTAGTCCTGCGTGACCTCTGCCTTGACCTGTGCGAACGGGGCGATGCCGGACTGCGTCGGAGGACCGCTGACTCCGGCGTCGGTGCCGGAAGCGTTGAGGTCGGCCTCTTGGTAATTCTCGCGGTGGGCGTTGTAGTACCGCAGGAGCGCGCTATCGGTCACCGAGATCACTTTGTGGTCGACGAGGGCGGCCTGCAGGCGGTTGCCGGTCTGACTTAGGACATAGGTGAAGTAGGTCGTCTCAGTGTACTGTTCTGGCCCGTAGATCGGCTGGTGCTGGCTCAACGCCAGTGCGCGGCTCTTGTTCTCAGCAGTGAGGGAGTCCAGGAACGCGGCGTATCCGGGGTCTGGTATCAGGCCATAGGTGTGCGCGAGATTGAACTGGACTGTGGCGTGCACCGCGTCGGCGAGGGCGAGTTTCTTGAGGTATACGGTCGGGGTCTGGCCGCCGTGGGCGGTGGTCCAGAATCCGGGCTGGTCGCTGACTGCGTAGTGCTGCTGGTAGTAGGCGAAGGTCTCGGCCCGGTCCTGGGCGAGGAACAGTTCGAATTCGCGGACCGGGACACCCTGCCCGTCGACGGTTAGGACTGTGGTCATCGACGTCGGCGGGATGGTTGCGGTGCTTGCGGCCGTGCTTCGGGCAGGTGCGCCGCCGAAAGCGGCGAGCAGAGTGAAGCAGAGCGCTATGAGTATGAGTGCTGCCACGCCGGCCGAAACCGCCCATCGGGGGCGCCTTTTGGACGGCCGGGTCCGCGTGGCGATCGGATGCGCACGCGGCGTGCTGACGGTCTTGGGCATCGGGTTTCCTCCGTTCGAACCTCATCCGCGCCGATCAGGCCAGGAGCCCGGGCCCGTTCCGGGCGGCGGGTGCCGCCCGGAACGGGGTTCCCGCGGCCGACGGTCCCGTCGGCACGCCTTGAGTCAGTGCTCGGGTTTAGTAGGCGCCGCGGTTGGGGGCGGCGGTGGAGGAGACGGTGTTGCCGAAGAAGTCCTTGCCGCCGTTGTTGGAGACGAGCGTTCCGCTGCCGAGGTCGGGCGATCCGCTGTCGAGGTCGTAGGCCGAGGCGGTGCCGCGGCCGGTGCCGCCGCCGCCCGCGTCCGCGAAGTCGGGGTTGCTGGTGAGCTTGTGCGCGTCCGAGGGTTCGGATGAGGGATGGTTGCCGTAGAAGGTGTTGTAAGCCCAGGTCTCGCCGCTCGTCGACGCGTACCCGCCGCTGCCGGTGTTGTAGATGATGTTGTTGGACAGGTGCAGGTTGGACCCTGAGGGATTGTCGGTGGTGATCGCGGAGTTGTCCGAGCCGTCGACGTAGATCGTGTTGTTGTAGATGTACGAGGCACCGGACGTGTTCACGCCGAACAAGCGGAAGACGGCTTCGTCCGTGCCGTCGTCCTGGCTGATGTTGTAGCGCACTGTGGCGTTCTCCGACGCGTTGGCATCCGCGTTGCAGCAGAACTCGAAGAAGCCCCACACGTTGCTGTGCGAGTAGTTGTACTCCACGGTCGTATTGTCGGTGCCCAGGTCGACATCGAAGGCCTGGCCGTCCGAGCCGTGCTTGTGCTGGTCGTAGACCTCGTTGTCCTCAATGGTCCCGTTCTCGGAGATGGCGGTCCATATTCCCGCCCCCGAGTAGCGCGAGCCGCCGTCCTCCGCGACGTTGTTCGCCACGACCGCGCCGTTGCAGAACACGCACACGATGTCGTTGCCGCCCGCGTTGTCGAGCGAGTTGTTCGAGATGGTCACGCCGGTGGTGTTCTCGTCGTGCCCCTTGCCGGCCAGCGAACCGAGGTAGATCCCGCTGGCATCGGTGTTGGTCAGGGTATTGAGGTGGATCAGAACGTTGTTCCAGCCGTTGGTGGAGTACGAGTCGCTGAGGTTGAATGCGATGCCCGCGGAGGTCGAGGGCTGGCCGGTGCTGTCGGTCCAGTAGCCCAGCACGTTCTCGATGAAGTTGTACCTGATGACGAAGCCGCTCAAGATCCCGCTCGTGTCGTTCTCGACTTGGATCCCGCTGCGAATCGCCGCGCCCGACGAGGTGGTGTTGGTGATCTCCAGGTCCTCGACGGTCCAGTATTGCTGGTCGTCCAGGTAGACCGCCGCAGCGGCGCCCGCGCCCGCGATAATCGGGTCCGCGCCGCTGCCGTAGTTCGAGATCTCGATGTTGTCGCCGTTGGTACCCGAGCCGAGCGGGTGCAGTTCACCCGTCCACGACTCGCCGTCCTCGAACAGGATGCTGTTGCCGGCCGCGAAGGTGGTGCCGTTGACCTTCGCGATCGTCTTCCAGGGAGCGCTCGTGCTGCAGCCGCTGTTCGAATCGCTGCCGGAAGTGGAAACGTAATAGGTGGTGCACGCGGCGCTCGCGGTGGTGGCCGTGGCCACACCGACTCCCGCCACGCTCAGCACGGTGGCCGCCAGCATGGCAAGCCGCCTTCGCCAGGTGGACATCATTGTCACCTTTCGAGTGGGAATGGGTTGCGGTGGTTCCTCCGCACGGCGTGCGGGTGTTTCCACCGGCGCCGCCCGGTGCGGCGGGCGACGCCGGACCTTCCCGACCCTGAGTGCGCCGGGAAAGCTCTTAGGGCTGGGGGCTCGGCAGGAACCCCTCGGGAACCGGCGCGTCGCGGTCGCAGACGAGCAACCCGTCCGCCACGCGCAGCCGCGCGACCTCGATGCAGGAGCGGCGGGCCTGGTAACTCTCCGCCGCGGCTCCGGTGACGAGGCCCGGATGAGTGAAATAGAAGATGTAGGCGCTCTCGCCGTCCTCGCACTCGACCACGTCGGCGTGCCGGCCGAAGTCGGCGTCATGCTCGCGCTTGCCGGGCGTGTCCAGGATCAGGCCCTGGGATTCCCAGGCCTCGAGATCCGTCGAGCGGTAGACGCGGAGGCCGCGCCACTCGTCCACGATCAGCCAGTACCAGCCCGCGAGCGCGAATACGTTCGGACCCTCGTGCGGACCACCGATGATCACCGGGACCGGCTTGGTCCAGGAGATCAGGTCGGCGCTGTCGACGCTGTAGGTGTGCGACTCGCGAGCCTCGTCCTTGAACCACATGCGGTAGTCACCGCTCGGCAACTGGTAGACAGCCGCGTCGATGACCTTGTCCGAGGCCAGGTCGACCGGTCCGGCCAGGCGCCAGTCGAGCAGATTCGAGCTCGTGTAGCGCAGGATCGCGCGCGCGTGGCCCTCCCAGCGGTCGGGAACGCCGCGGATGTAGGACACGAACATCTGGTAGGAGCCCTCGGCCCAGAAGATCTCCGGCGCCCAGTACGTGTCGCGTCCGGGCTCGTGCTCCAGGCCGCGGGCGGTGCCTTCGTACAGCCACGTCGTGCCGGCGTCCTCGGAGACCGCGATGCCGATATCGGTGCCGTGCACCCAGCCGACGCCGGGCCCCGGCACATTGGCCCTGCGCGCGGTGTAGAACATCCACCACTGGCGCAGCCCGCGGCTCCAGACGACCACCGGGTCGGTCGCGCCGTCGAAGATCGGGTCCCGGTAGAGCGCAGTATCCCCGTCCATCTCAACCCTTCAGTCCAGCGTTGGCGAATCCGCGCACGTAGCTGCGCTGGGCGATCAGGAACAGCGCGACCACGGGGATCACGTAGAGCAGGGCTCCGGCGGCCAGCAGGTTGTAGACCGGGTACCCGGCGGTATCGACGTATCCGGAGGAGACGCCGACCGCGAGCGTGGTGTTGGAGGAGTTGAGGAACAGGTTGGGCGCCACGAAGTCGCCCCACACGGCGTTGAAGGCCAGTACGAACGCGGTCACCAGCAGCGGTCTGGACAGCGGCAGGAAGATCTGCGCGAAGATCCGGACGCGGCCTGCGCCGTCGAGGATCGCCGCCTCCTCGAGTTCCTTGGGGAAGGAGGCGAAGAACTGCCGGTACAGGAAGATCGCGTACGGCGCTCCGGCGATGCCCCACAGCACCCAGGGCCAGTAGGTGCCGACCAGATTGAACCGGGAGAAGAGCAGATAGGTCGGGATGAGCGTGACGATCTGAGGGATCATCATCATGCCGATCAGGATGGCGAACAGCGCCTTCTTGCCGGGGCCGCGCAGGCGGGCGAAGCCGTAGCCGGCCAGCGCGGAACTGAAGGTGGTCAGCACCCCGAATACGCTGGAGAGCACCAGGGAGTTGCGGGCCAACTGCCAGAACGGGATGAAGTCGATCGCGTCGGCGATGTTGCGCCATCGGAACGTGGTCGGTAGCCAGCGGTCCACGCCCATCTGGTCGGATGGTGTAAGGGCACTGATGACCAGGGCGATGACCGGGAGCGTCACGGCGACGGCCACCAGGACCAGGATGATGAAGGCGACCGGATGGCGCATCAGCCGTCGTCGCCTCCTCGGTCGGCCGAGGGTGGCAGGGCGCTGCGTCGCGGGCGTGGCCGTGGATGCCTTCTGCTGGAGTGCCATAGCCGATCAGCCCTCTCTGCGCGACTCGGTCGGGTCTACGGCGTAGAACACACTGCGCCCGAGCACCCGGAAGACCAGGACGGTGATGACGAGGATCACCGCGAAGAAGACCACGAGCATCGCCGAGCCGTAGCCGTAGCGGCTGTAGGCGAAGAACTGCTCGTACACGTTGACCATGTAGACCCGGTTGGCGTTCGGGATGTTGGTCACCACGTCCGAGTCCCCGATCGGCGAGAGCAGGATCGCCGGGACGAAGGTCTGCAGCGTGGTGATGGTCACCAGCACGGTTTGGAACAGCAGCACCGGGGAGATCGCCGGCAGCGTGACGTGCCGGAAGGTGGTCAGCGCCCCGGCCCCGTCCATCTTCGCCGCCTCGACCTGCTCACTCGGCACGGTCTGCAGGGCGGCGAGGTTGATGATGATGCCGGTGCCCGCTCCCCACAACAGCACGATGATCAGCACCACGAACGAGGCGTTGCCCTCCAGCCAGCTGACCGGGCCGGCGCCGAAGAGGGAGAGCACCCGGTTGGCGTCGCCCGTGTCCTTGTCGAAGACGGTCTTCCAGATCAGCGCGGCGGCCACCGGCGGCACCACGGCCGGCAGGTAGATCAGGGTCCGCAGCACGATGCGCCCGCGGATCCGCTTGTCCAGCAGCACGGCGAGCACCAGGCTGCCCAGGACGGTGGTGGGCACGACCACGGCGACCAGCAGCAGGGTCTTCTCGAGCGACTGAAGCGTGTCGCCTGAGGTCAGCACCTCCCGGTAGTTCGACAGCCCGGCCCACGGCATATAGGGCGTCAGGCCGTTCCAGTTCGTGAAGCTGAGGAAGAACGCGTAGCCCACCGGGAACAGCGTCAGCAGCACGGTTCCGAGCAGCCAGGGGGAGACGAATCCGTAAAAGGCCAGAGACTCGCGCAGTCGTCGCGCCCTTCGCACACGGCCGCCTGCGGCGTGGTGGATCATTTGCATGCTCGTGCCCACCCGCCTTATTTGCCGAGGGCCGTCTTGCCGGCCGCGAGTACCGCGTTGACGTCCTTGGTGAGCTGGTCGGCCAGCGCGCCGACGGACAGGCCCCCGCTGATGGCCGCTGGGAAGTCCTTGGCCAGCGTGGTGTTGATGGCGGTGCTCTGCGCGTACGGCGTGGCCATGTGCACGACCTTGAAATACTGCAGCTCGTTCTGCTGGGTGTCGTAGGCGGCCTTCTGGAAGGCATCGCCCTGCGGGAGCAGCGGGAGCAGCGACTTGAGCGTCGGCAGGCCGTCGCCGGCGGAGATCCGCTGCTTGGCGCCCTCGCCCCCGCAGAACCACTCCATGAACGCGAAGGACGCGCCCGGGTTCTTGGACTTGGCCGGAATCCAGAATCCGACCGCGCCGTAGCTCGGGCTGATCCTGGTCGAGCCCATCAGCGGTGCGGCGTTGAACACCAGCTTCGACTCGTACGCGGTGTTGGTGGTCTCGACGTAGTCGGTGAACCAATAGCCCTGGTTCGCCATGGCCTGCCGGCCTGCCAGCAGCTCCGGGCCGTCCCAGTCCGGGCTCGGGTTGGTCACCGAGTACCCGGCGCCGCTCTTACCAGCCTCGACGATCCAGGCCAGGGCCTGCTGTGCCTCGGGCGAGCTGAAGTCGACGCTGCCCAGGTCCTCGGAGATGATCCGGCCCCCGGCGGAGGCCACCATGCCCGCGATGTAGTCGATGTTCGGGCTTATCCCCCACAGACCGTAGACGCTGGTCTTCCCGCCGGAGGTCTTCGTCATCTCCTTGGCGTAGTTCAGGATCTCGTCATAGCTGAGCGGTGTGTCCGGGTTCGGCGCGGTCAGCCCGGCGGCCGACCAGAGCTCGGAGTTGTACCACCACATCTGATCCTGCGACCAGTCCTTGGAGATGCCGAAGCGCGAGCCCTGGCCTTGCTGGCTGCCGTCCCACTTCCAGACGTCGTTGACCGGCATGATGTCCGATTCCTTGAGCACGGTGCTCTGCGCTAGGTAATCGTCCAGGTTCAGGGCCAGGCCCTGGCTGGCGATGTACGGGGTGACGTCGATACCGGCGTCGCGCACCAGGTCCGGCGGGTCGCCCGCGGCGAGCATCGCGTTCAGCCGGGTGACGTCGGTGTCGATGCGGTTGATCTTCATCTGCGGATAGGCCTTCTCGTATTCCGAGATGAACTGCTGCGGCAGATCGCCGGACGGGATCATGATCGTCAGCGTGCCCGACTTGGCCGCTTGGACCGTGGCCGCGGACGTGTTGCCGCCGCCGCTGGCCGAGCAGCCGCCGAGCACGGCGGCGCCGGCCAGGTAGCCGGCCCCTTTGAGCAGGGATCTGCGGGTGAAGGCGGTGCGTTGCTCCATAGTGCGTAGCTCCCTCGTTATCGCACTGAATAAGACAGGATTTTTGTGATCTTGATCGAAGATCAACTTATTGATTTACTGTTCCGCCCCGGCCCCGGCGCCGGGGCCGGCTTGCCTCAGACCCGCGCCGCGCCCAGCAGCGGCAGCCGGTCGGCCGGCACCGTCAGCACGGAGGCGTGCCGCACGCCGACCGGCAGCAATATCTCAGCCTGCTGCCATGCAATGCAGTCGGTGCTGGTCGCGGCGCCGTACCTGCCCTCGAGGTAGTGGTCGAACAGCAGCACCCACTCCTCGTCGCGGCGGAAGAAGGCAGGGCCCTCCACCGCGGCCGGGCTGACCGGCCCGGTCGGCTCGGTGAAACCGCCACGGGGCCGGGTGAATGTGGTGACCAGGATGTGCTTGTGCTCCGTGGCCGTGTCGTTGACGCCCCGTTCGTCCTTGAAGGCCATCAGGAACCGGCCGCCGTGCGGGGCGACGGTCGCGTCGATCACCGAGTAACCCGGGTCGAAGAACAGCGCGGCCGGGGAGAACTCGAGGAAGTCGCGCGTGGTGCAGTGCCAGATCCGGTGGTCCTGGCCGACGTTCTGCCAGTCACGGCCCTCCGCCGGAGCATCCGGATCGACCACGGACGACCAGATCAGGTGATAGTCGCCGGTTTCCGGGTCGAAGAAGAACTCGGGTGCCCACGCGTTGTGAGCGCCGACGACTCCGGCCAGCACCGGGATCAAGTGCTGCGGCGACCATTCGAGAAGGTCTCGCGAGGTGGCGTGCACGATGTTCGGGCTCGTCCAGCCGTCGGTGGCCAGGAGGTGGAACACCCCTTCGGGGCCGAGACCGATGAACGGGTCCCGCAGTCTTCCGGTCCCGACGGTGCCGCGAAGCACGGGCTGGGCGCCGTTGCAGGGCACGAAGACAAGGCCGTCGGTGCTCAGCGCCAGGTGCAGTGCTTCATCCTCGTCCGTGAAGTAGGACATCACGTGCATCACTCGGCGCCCTGCCCAATCCCCTGAGACAGCGCGTCATCGCTCAAGTCGGCGCGGGCGAGGTCGTCCGCCGAATACTGCGCGGCCGCGGCGGTGGAGTTCCGGGTCACCAGGCTGGTCGGCAGTCGCATGTGCTCCATCAGCAACGGCTGGCCGTCAATGAGCGAGACCATGGCCCGCGCCGCCATCTGGCCCATGTCGTGCAACGGCTGCCGCACGGTAGTCAGGCCGGGGAAGCTCTGCGCCGCCTGCGGCAGGTCGTCGAATCCGAGCACTGAGAACTGGGACGGCACGTCCAACCCGTGCGCCCGCGCCGCGTCGATCGCGCCGAGGGCGATCAGGTCGGCTCCGGCGACCAGCGCCGTCGGGCGGTGGTCGCCGATCAGCCGGGCCGCGGTGCGAAAGCCGCAGTTGTAGGAGAAATCGCAGGAGACCACCAACTGCTCGTCCACCTCGATCCCGGCCAACCGCAGCGCGTCCGCGAAGCCCTGGTACCGCTGGGCGGTGCTCTCCAGGTCGTCCTCGCCGCGGATGTACGCGATCCGGCGGTGGCCGAGGCCGATCAGATGCTCGGTGCCCGCCCGCATGCCCCGGTAGTTCTCCACCGTCACCCGCGGCAGCGCCACATCCTGGTTCCTGGGGTCGACCACCACGCAGGGCAGCTTCGTGCGCCGGAGCACCTCGACAGTCTGATCCTCCAACGCGGGGGCGACCATGATCACGCCGTCCACGAGGCCGCGGGCCAGGAACTCGACCCGCTCGCGTTCCCGCACGGCATCCTGGTAGGTCGCGTTGATCAGCAGCTCCCGCTCGGCGGAGGCCAGTTCGTCCGCGATACCCCGGACGATCTCCAGGCCGTACTGATTCGTCAGGTCGAGCGTCATCACGCCGATCAGACCGCTGCGACCGCCCTTGAGATTGCGGGCCGAGAAGTTCGGCTGGTACCCCAGCCGCTTGGCCGCCGACTGGACCCGGCGACGGGTCTCCTCCGACGCCCCCGGCTTGCCGTTGAGGACATTGGACACGGTCATCGCGGAGACGCCGGCCGCCTCGGCGACCTGCGAGATGGTCACACGGTCCGGCACTGCGCCTCCTGATGATCCACGGGTTAGTGAAACTTTATCGATCAATAGATGCCCTGCTAGATCAAGCTCCCAGTGATCGAATTCGATGGCCAATTAGATAATCAAAGGCTTCGAACTGGGATGATGCCGCACCCTCTTGCGCTGAGCGTGAATTTAACGCCAAAGTTTCTAAGCGTCAACGGTTGCGGGAGCGGCCTCAACCGAAGCGTCCCCCGCCCGGCTTTTCGTTAAGGAGGCGAACATGCGATTCGGCCTGGTTATCCCCCAGGGCTGGCGACTTGATCTCACCGGCATCGAGCCAAAAGATCACTGGTCGACGATGCTCGAGGTGGCCCGCTTCGCGGAGAACGATTACTCCGAATCCGTGTGGGTCTACGATCATTTCCACACCGTGCCGGTGCCCACGCAGGAGGCGACGCACGAGGCGTGGACGCTGACGGCGGCGCTGGCCGCCACCACCAGCCGCGTGCGCCTCGGTCAGATGTGCACCTGCATGGGCTACCGCAACCCCGCCTACCTGGCGAAAGTCGCCGCCACCGCCGACCTGATCTCCGGCGGACGGATCGAGATGGGCATCGGAGCCGGCTGGTACGAGCACGATTGGCACGCCTACGGATACGGCTTCCCGACACCCGGCGAGCGGCTACGCCGACTCGAAGAGGGAGTGCGTATCATGCGGGAACTGTGGGCCGACGGCGTGGCCACTTTCGAAGGCGAGCACTACCGGGTACACGGCGCCATTTGCCGCCCGCTGCCTCTCCAGCCGGACGGAATCCCGTTGTGGATCGCGGGGAGCGGCGAGAAGAAGACCCTGCGCGTAGCGGCCCGGTACGCGAACTGCACGAACTTCGACGGCTCGCCCGAGGGCTTCCGCCGCAAGTCACGCGTTCTCGCGGATCATTGCAGAGAACGGGGCCGCGACTTCGACGCCATCGTGCGCAGCACCGAGTACAACGTCGTCATCGGCAGCACCCACAAGGAGGTCCGTGAACGGCTCGCCGGATTCCGCGCCCGGCTCGAAACCGCTCCTGCCGAGCGACGCCCTCGTGCGTAGCTGTCGTGGCCTGGCCGATGGACCCCTGGTCGGCAGCACCTGAGCAGATCGCCGAACGGCTCACCGCGATGGCCGCGCTGGGCCTCGGCTACGCGATCCTGTACTTCCCCGTGGCCGCCCACGACCATGGTGGACTGGACCTGTTCGCCGAGCAGGTCGCCCCGGCGCTCGCCACCGTCTGATCAGCCGGTCGAAGAGAACGGAGAGGCCAACACACATGCCACGCCAACACGAGTACGCGATCATCGGCACCGGCCAGCGCGCAGGAACATATATCGACGCGATCACCGGACCCTACCGCGACGTCGCCCGGGTAGCAGCCCTCTGCGACCCGAACCCGATTCGCGCTGCCTACCACCGCACGGCCTACGCGCTGAGCGACGTCTCCGTCGTGACCCCCGACCAGTTCCCGGACCTGCTGCAGCGCCAACAATTCGACGCGGTCATCGTGACCAGCCCCGACCACACCCACGACACGTACATCTGCGGCGCGCTTGAAGCGGGCGTCAACGTCATCAGCGAGAAGCCGATGACCACCGACGCGAAGCGCCTGCGCCGAATAGCGGCCGCGGTGGATCGGTCCAGCGCGCGGCTCATCGTGACCTTCAACTACCGCTATGCCCCGCGCAACTCCGCGGTGAAGCGCCTACTGTCCGACGGGGCGATCGGAACCATCACCTCGGTCCACTTCGAGTGGCTCCTCGACACCTCGCACGGAGCGGACTATTTCCGCCGCTGGCACCGCATGAAACGCAACTCCGGAGGCCTTCTGGTCCACAAGTCCAGCCACCACTTCGACCTGGTCAACTGGTGGCTCGCCGACACCCCGGCCTCGGTCTACGCGCGGGGCGGGCTCAGGTTCTACGGACAGGACAACGCACACCGACGCGGACTCGGCCCGCGTCCGCGCCTGGGCCGAGACCTCCCGGCAAGCGATCCCTTTCGGCTGGACCTCGCCGCGGACGACCGCCTACGCGCCCTGTTCCTCGACGCTGAGAGCGCGGACGGCTACCACCGCGACACCGACGTGTTCAACGGCGACATCACCATCGAGGACAGTCTCAGCCTTCTGGTCGAATACGAGCGCGGCGCCACGATGACCTACTCCTTGAACGCATTCAGCCCGTGGGAGGGCTACCGTGTCTCCTTCAACGGGACCGGCGGCCGTCTCGAACTCGACGTCGTCGAACGCTCCTGGGTCCCGGAGCCGAACGATCAGAAGCACGGCGGCCGCGTCATCGATCCGAGCGCCGAGCGAGACCCCCGGGCGGACACCGTCGGCACTCGCCCCGAGCAAGAACGGATCAGGCTCCAGCAGCTCTGGGAACCCGCCGTGGACGTGCCGATTCCGGCCGGCGCCACGGCCCATGGCGGTGGGGACGCGCTCTTGCTGAATGAGCTGTTCCGCAGTCCCGCCGATGACCCGCTCAACCGCGCCGCCGGCTTCCAAGAGGGCATGCGCAGCCTTCTCGTCGGCATCGCCGCCAACCGCAGCCTGGAAGAGGACAGACCCGTTCAGATCTCAGAGTTCGGCTTCGACGTCATCTAGCGCCGACCCTTCGCGACGCAGCGCCGCGGGTGAACTCGGCCGCCTCCACGTGAGCTGAGATGGCCGACGAACTGCATGGTTACACCTGGCTGCTCAGCTTCACCAGCCACCCTGCGGACCTCGGCGTGATCCCTACGCTGACAATCCCTACACAGGCCGAGCAGACCATGTCGCTGTGGTCGAACATCGGCGAAGGGTACCGCCGGATCGAGGCCGTGGCGCCGCGCTCCCCTGCCGTGCCCGAGGACGCGTTCAACCAGTTGCCGAGTTCGAACCGTTGCTCCCGACGAAGACGTTCCAGGTGCTGCCGTCGATGGTCAGGTCGCCGATCGAGGAGCCGGGCGGGGCTTCGTCCCCGTTCGTATCCGTCCACACCATGACCTCGCGACTGCCCCACTCGTTGTTCTAGAACGTGTAGGACCCGCTGGTGCACTCGCCGTACCGCGCCGCGTTTCGACAAAAAAGTGAGCGCGGACACCCTCCTCCCCACGATAGAGCGTACGAGGGAAGGTCTCCTTTTTTAGGTGGCACCGGGCTTGGAGCACTGCTTGACCTTGACCGCCGACAAGGGCGCGTATGACGCGTCGTCGAAGTCGGCGGGATGGCCGGCGCCACTCAGGTCCCACGCCCACAGGCCGAGGAACGCCCCGGTGAAGCCGAGCGACCGGATCTGTCCGTCCTCGAAAACCTGGACGTGTTCGTCGGAGAGCACGGTGGCGTCATACGCGATGCCGATGGTCCGCCAGCCCTCCCCCGCGTCGTAGCGGAACGTCAGCTCGGCGTCGGCCATGTCCAGCCCCAGCCTGAGCCGGGATAGGCACGCCTCGTCGAGG
>Ga0185299_10002270_pt1 | contig 30615 bp, 30 predicted proteins | sample PaiPotPPA55metaG_FD_128002 | JGI IMG/M metagenome (GOLD analysis project Ga0185299, IMG submission 128002) | Iron sulfur acid spring bacterial and archeal communities from Banff, Canada, to study Microbial Dark Matter (Phase II) - Paint Pots PPA... ...
GAGTGAGACGACATCCATGCGCATCGAGGATAACAAATACGGTCGTGGAGCAACGGGCGTCTCCGCCCGTTGGCGGGCGAGACGCCCGCTCCTCCATTAAATCTATTAGCGCACTCGGCCTGCGATAATCTAATCGCGTCATCGCGCCATGAATCCCTCAGCCAGCACAATCCGTTCCCTCCTCCTCGACGGCCCCGCCGGACGCCTCGAAGCCTTACTCAACTCCGGCGCGGAGAACGCAACCCACGCCGCCCTAGTCTGCCATCCTCATCCCATGTTCGGTGGCACCATGCACAACAAAGTCGTTTTCCACGCAATGAAAGCCCTGAACAGCTTCGGATTCCCGGTGCTGCGCTTCAATTTTCGCGGCACCGGCCTCAGCCAGGGAGAGCACGATCACGGAGTCGGTGAAACCGACGACGTTCACACCGCCCTCGACTGGCTTGATCGCGAGTTCCATTTGCCGCTGATCTTCGCCGGGTTCTCTTTCGGCGCCGCCATCGGCCTGCGCGCGGCTTGTCCACACGACCGTGTAAAAGCGGTGATCGGCCTGGGAGTGCCGCTGAATCCGGTGGACGAGCGCAGCTACGACCTGAACTTTCTGCAGTCGTGCCACAAGCCCAAACTCTTCGTCAGCGGCAGCCGCGACCAGTTCGGAGCCCGGGCAAAACTCGAGGCGATGGTAAATTCTCTCCCCGAACCGAAGAAGTTGGTAATCATCGAAAGCGCCGACCATTTTTTTGAAGGCAGGTTGCGCGAGATGCGCGAGGCGATTGAAGTTTCGATCAAGGAGGCGGTCCCGACGTGAATCATCTGTCGCAACTCGCGGATGCGTGCCTACAACCGGTAAGAGCACGGCTTAAAGCCGAGCCAATTGATGCACCCAATGATTGGGCTTCAGCCCCTGACGTCTGGTCTTGGCCGGGCGCGAGCGAACCCCAGCGGCTAAAACCGAAATCAAGAGCGCTGACTTGCGGCACGGCTGGAAGCCGTGTCCTTCCGGGTCATGCCAATTCGCGGCCGTTTCGAAGACGCAGAAGCTATAAATGAAACAAATCGCGCGCCACATCTTCGACCACGCGCTCCGCGAATCCACCATCCAGCAGGCTTTCGCTCGCCACCTGCACTGCGAGCGCAGTGTGCTCCGAATTTGCGACGACCTCTACGACCTCTACGCGTACGGCCGCGTCTTCGTCATCGCCATCGGCAAGGCTGCACACACCATGCTGATTGCCCTGCATGAAATAGCGGGCACTCGCTTCGAAGGCATTGTCGCCAGCTCCGTCGAGCCTGAGTTCCAAATTCGCGGCTTCCGTTATTTTCACGGCGGACATCCCGTGCCCAACGCCGAATCCATCCGCGCCGCCGACGCCATGCTGAAATCACTCAACGCCCAAATCGAATCTTCTCTGGTGATTTACCTGATCAGCGGCGGAGGCTCTGCGGCCGCCGAAAAGCCGATTGATAATCAGATCTCACTCGACGATCTCATCGCAACCTACCGCGTGCTGGTCGATTCCGGCGCGCCTATTGCCGAGATCAACGCCATCCGCAAGCATCTGTCCTCCATCAAAGGCGGACGCCTCGCGCAGGCCGCATATCCGGCGACACAGGTTTCAATCCTGGTTTCCGATGTCCCCGACAACACCCCCGATTCCCTCGCATCCGGCCCCACCTTGTCCGACTCGACCACGGCTGAAGATTGCTACACACTTGCGGCCAAATACAAAATGCAATTCCCGCCATCCGTACAAGAGCTTTTCGAGCGCCGCGCCCTCGACGAAACCCCGAAATCAGACGACCCCGCCTTCGTCCGTACGCGTTGGTGGGTCGTTCTTTCCAATGCCGCGTTACTCAAGGCCGCCGCAGAGGAAGCCTGGCGTCAGGGTTTCATCGTCGAAATCGACAACCATTGCGACGACTGGGACTACGCCAAAGCTGCCGATTACCTACTGCGGCGGCTGCGCGACTTACGCCAAAAGCATGAGAGAGCGTGCCTGCTCTCCGGCGGCGAAGTGACAGTTCACGTCGAAAATGGCGGCGCCGGAGGCCGCAACCAGCAGTTTGCTTTATATTGTGCGGAAAGAATCGCCGGAGACAACGTCTGCATCCTTAGCGCCGGCTCCGACGGGATAGACGGCAATAGTCCCGCCGCAGGCGCGATCGTGGATGGAACAACTTTGGAGCGAGCAAAAGCCCGCAGAGTCGATGCGTCAAAACACCTCGCCGGCTTCAATGCCTATCCATTCTTTGAAGCACTGGGCGATGCCATCGTCATCGGGCCCACGGGCAACAATCTGCGCGACCTCAGAATCCTGCTGGCTGCTTAAGCGGTCTTTCTCTCCGGCGCGGGCATCTTGGCCATTGCTTCGTCCTGGGCCCGCTGCATCTCTTCCGGCGACAGGTCTTTTGTATGTGTCGCGATTGACCACTTATGTCCGAATGGATCGGCGACCAGGCCGTAACGGTCGCCCCAGAACTGGTCCATGACCGGCATCTTAACTTGAGCGCCAGCCGAGACCGCACGATTGAACGCCTTGTCAACATCGTCGGTGTAAATGTGAATGGTCACGCCTGTACCGCCGATCGAAAGCGGAGACAGGCCGCCGTATTCCGGAAACTCCTCATTCAACATCAGCATCGAGTCACCAATGCGCAGCGACGCGTGCATGATCTTTCCGTTTGGCATACGCGCCACACCCTGGACCTCGGCTCCAAGCGCATTCTTGTAAAACTCCAACGCCTTGTCCGCATCACGGACCGTTAGGTGCGGAGTAAGAGTGTGAAATCCAGGCGGAACAGCTTTCACTTGTTCAGGCATAAGAGAATCTCCTTAGGCCGGATATTTTAGATCAGGAGAACGTTAAGAAAATGTCAAAAAATCCTAGTGACGCCTTCTTTCAAAATCAGCACCCGGTCTTTGACCCCCGCAGCCGTAGCTTCCTGTTCCAGCAGTTGCAGAGGTTCGTCCATAGGCTCGTGCGACAGGCGAAAAGTTCCGTAGTGCATGGGAACCATCCAGCGCGAATTTAGGTCGAGGAATGCGCGCGTGGCGTCGGCTGGGCTAGCATGGACATTGCGAAATGATGGCGGATTGTAGGCACCGATTGGCAGCAGCGCCAGCTGGGGACCAAGCCGCGTCCCGATTTCGCGAAAGCCGGAAAAGTACGCCGTGTCTCCCGCGTGATAGACCGAATGCTTGCCGCTGCGCAGCACGTAGCCACCGTATCCGCGATGTGCGTCGCGCAACACGCGCGCTCCCCAGTGCCGTGACGGCACGTGAGTAATGGTCAGATCGCGATGCCGGTAGCTGCTCCACCAGTTCAGTTCAACCACATCGCGGAAGCCCAGATCGGAAACCAGATCGAAAACGTTCGCCGGCACCACAACCGTCGGCGCCGATCCGCGAAAACGCTTCGTATGCTGCACAATCGCGCGCAGCGACGGCCGGTGCAGGTGATCAAAGTGCGCGTGCGTGATCAGTACCAGATCAATCGGGGGAAGATCGTTGACTTGGACTCCCGGCTGTCGCAGCCGCTTCAGCACAAACAGCCAGCGCGCAAAATTGGGGTCAATAATTACGTTTTCCCCGCCCACTTGCACAAAAAAGCTGGCGTGCCCAATAAAAGTTACGCCCATCTCGCCGTTGGAGACCAGTTTCGGCTTATGCGATTCCCCGGTCCGCGGCGTGACCGCCGAATGCCGCACCAGTTTCCCAAATTGCTGCGCCCGTTTGCGCAACGCCGGATTCTTGATCGCTTGTTTGAGCATCAGTTCTTAGCCTTTAGCTCTTAGCTCCGATATCCTTACGGTTCAACTTAGAAGCTAAGAGCTATTAGCTAACAGCTTTATTTTACCAAGCCGCAATCATTTGCTTGACCCACCGCGATTACGTCAGTTCTAATTCCAGTTGCTTCATCAATTCAGGAGTACTCCGATGCGAGTTGCATTCTTAGGTTTGGGAATCATGGGCCAGTCAATGGCCACCAATCTTGTAAAAGCTGGACACGAAGTCACGGCCTGGAATCGCACTCCCGGCAAGCCGGTCGAGGGCGCGCGAGTGGCATCTTCTCCTGCAGAAGCCGCGCAGGGCGTCGAAGTTGTCTGGATGGCGGTCTCCGACACCGCCGCCGTTGAAAGCGTACTTTTCGGGTCGGATGGAGTTGAGTCGTCACTCACCGAAGGTATGATCGTCGTCGATTCCAGCACCATCTCTCCATCCGCCACTCGGAAATTCGCAGAACGCATCGCGAAAAAAGGCGCGCAGTACGTGGACTCCCCTATGACCGGATCGAAAGCCGGCGCCGAGAGCGGGACCTTGCTCTTCATCGTTGGAGGCGAAGAGCAGGCCATCGAACGCCTGAAGCCACTTTACGCCGCCATGGGCAAGAAAATCTTCCGTATGGGCGAAGTCGGCAAAGGTCAATCCGCCAAGTTGGTGATGAATCTGCAGATCGCGCTCATCTACGAAGGCTTCGCTGAAGCCCTCACGTTGGCCGCCAAACTGGGGGTCGACGCGGAAAAGCTAATCCCGTTAGTGAACGCGTCGATGGTGAAGTCGGGAGTGGTCGAATACAAAGCGCCGTTTGTCCTCGGCCGCGATTTTTCCGCCAACTTCCCGCTCCGCCTCATGCGTAAAGATATCCGTCTCGCCCTCGACGCAGCCAAGGAAGTCCGTGTAAAGCTCCCTGGCCTAGAAACCGTGGAAGAGATCTACGAAATGGCCATCGAAGACGGCCACGCCGACCTCGACTACGCCGCTACCCTGCTGCTGCTGGAGAAGTGGGCAGGCGTGGAAGTGAAGGGCCAGGCAGCATGAGCAAAGAGTCGACTCGCACAAGGCTAAGAGATTTGCTGGCAGAACGCGCCCTTATTCTCGGCCCCATCACTCTGAGTAGCGGAAAGCAGTCCAACCACTACTTCGACTGTCGCAGGCTCACGCTCAACTCCGCGGGAGCCGACCTAGTTGGTGACGCCGTCCTCGACGTGATTCAGGAGCTTCCCGAAAAGCCCCTCGCCATCGGCGGACTAACTCACGGCGCGGACCCGATCATTGTCGCAGTCATGATGAAGGCGCGCCACCGCGGCTTGGCCATCGACGGTTTCTTCGTCCGCAAGGAAGCCAAAGCCCACGGCACAAAGAACCTGATCGAGAATGCGCCTAAAGCCGGCACCAAAGTCGTGATCGTGGACGATGTTGTTACCGCCGGCGGATCAGTGCTCAAGGCTATCGACGACGCCGAGCAGGCCGGTTGCGAAGTGGTCGCGGCGATCACCCTCGTTGACCGCAAAGAAGGCGGCGGCGACAAAATCCGCGCTAAGATCGCGCGCTACATTCCGCTTTTCACTCTCGACGATTTTCGCGAAGAACTCAGTCGCGCCAGTTGAGAAATCCACCGAAATCCACCGCCCGTTCGTTGACACTAATCCTCGCAAACTGCTAGATTTAATGGTTCCTGAGCATTCGAAAGAGACCTTTCGCCCGGTCACTACCTAGCAGACAATAATGGATGAAACGTTCCGACAAATAAGCGAATTACTGCTTGGTTCCATCCCAACCATTATTTTTTTCCTTTTGCTGTACGGGCTGTACACGGTGCTCGTCCATAACCCGCTGGCTGGGGTCCTGGCCGAGCGGCGTGCCCGCACTCAGGGCGCAATTGAAAAGGCCCGGGCCGATATTGCCTTGGCCGAGCAGCGTACCGCCGAGTACGAACAAAAGCTGCGGGACGCGCGAATCGCGATTCTGAAAGCTCAGGAAGCCTGCCGGACGTTGGCTTCGAAAGCCCGTGAGGCCGCCCTCGCCCAAGCCCGCACCCAGTCTCAGGCACAAGTGCAGCAGGCGCGCGCGGCCATCGAACAAGACAAGTTGGCGGCCAAGACTACGCTCGAAGCCGAAGCCGGACGACTGGCGACGGAAATCATTCGCATCGTCCTCGAGCCGGCGCTGGCGCGGGCTGGCGGTTAATAAGTCATGAAGATGACAAGTTTCGACACATTCCGAAAGCTCGGATTCAGAAAGATTGGCTTGCTGCTGGCCGCGGCAATGCTACTGTCGGCATTTGCTGTGGCTCAGTCGTCCCAGTCGCAGCCCGGGAACGGCTCGGAGGCGCAAGTTTCCGCCGATCAGACAAAACCCGATCAGTCCAAGGAACCCGCAGCCGAAGACGAGACCACCCCGTTCAAACATTCCGCCTCGGTGAAACTGCTTGCGAAGATTACGGGGCTAAGCCTGGACGGTGCTTACTGGCTGGCCGTCGTTCTGAATTTCGCCATCGTCGCTGGCGTCATTGTTTGGTTTTCAAAGAAGAATCTGCCAGCGATGTTCCGCAGCCGCACCGCGAACATCCAGAAGTCGCTGGAAGAAGCGCGCACCGCCAGTGCCGAAGCCAATCGCCGCCTGGCGGAAATCGAATCCCGCCTCAAGCATCTGGGCGAGGAAATCGGCCAGATGCAGGCGACCGCTGAAACCAGCGCAGCCGCAGAAGAAGAAAGGATTAAAGCTGCCGCGGAAGAAGATGCACGCCGCATCGTCGAGTCCGCGCAGCAAGACATTGCTGCCGCCGCGCGCACCGCACGCCGGGAGTTGACCGCCCATGCCGCCGATCTGGCCGTCTCGCTCGCCAGTAAGCAGATTCGCGTGGACGCGTCCACCGATCAGGCCCTGGTGCGCCGCTTCGCAAACGACCTCGCCAGCGACGGCGCCGCTGGAAAGAAAGCCTAGTTTATGGCCACCGTCACCAACACGTACGCCCGGGCCTTCGCGGATGTGGTCATATCCACGCGCCTTGATCCCGCCGTGACCCTTGCCGAGGCGCAGCAGATGGCCGCATTCGCCCGCGACAACAAAGACCTTCGCGAAGTCTGGGACGCGCCAGCGATCTCCGCCGATCAGAAGCGCGCCGTGCTTGACGACATCGTTAAGCGCGCCGGAATCTCGCGCCCAGTTCGCAATTTTGTTGCGGTACTCATCGACCATCGGCGCACAAGGTTTATCGGCGAGATGGTCACCCAGTTTGCGCAAGAACTGAATCAGCGCCTGGGATTCGCCGAAGCCGAAGTAACGACCGCGCGCGAGTTAAGCGCCGAAGAGCGAGCCCGCCTTGAGGGCGACCTGGCGAACGCAACCCGTAAGCGAATCCGCGCCAGCTACACGAAGGATGCAACAATCCTAGGCGGCGCAATCGCCCGCGTAGGCAGCACGGTTTACGACGGCTCGGTAAAGGGACAGTTGGAGAGGATTAGAACCGCACTTAGCAGTTAGCACTTGGCCCATCGGGTTCCTTGCGAACTATCACAAGCCGAGAAGGGCTAAACACCAAGTGCTAAGCGCCAATTGCTAGAAGCTAGGAGCTAAAAGCTAGAAGCTGATTTTATGGCCCAAATCAAAGCAGACGAAATCACCCAATTAATCCGCCAGCAGATTGCGAATTACGAAGTCAAGATCGCGGTGGATGAAGTCGGCACCGTGCTCACTCTCGGGGACGGCATCGCCCGCGTTCACGGCCTCGATAAGGTCATGGCCGGCGAACTGCTCTCCTTCCCGCACGGTCTTGCGGGGATCGCGATGAACTTGGAAGAAGATCAGGTCGGCGTGGTGCTGCTCGGCGAATACACAGAGATCAAGGAAGGCGACGAGGTCAAGCGCACCGGGCGCATCATGAGTGTCCCCGTCGGCGACGCCATGATCGGACGCGTCGTGAATGCTCTCGGCCAGCCCATCGACGACAAAGGTCCGGTCTCGACCGACAAGTTCATCGCTCTGGAGCGCCTCGCGCCCGGCGTGATTGATCGCCAGCCGGTGCGCGAGCCCATGGCGACCGGGATCAAAGCGATTGACAGCATGATTCCCATCGGTCGCGGCCAGCGCGAATTGATCATCGGAGACCGCCAGACCGGCAAGACCGCCATTGCCATCGACACTATCATCAACAGCAAAGGCAATGACCTGATTTGCATTTACTGCGCTGTCGGCCAGAAGCGGTCTTCGATTGCTCAGGTGGTCAAGATTCTCTCCGACTACGGCGCCATGGATTACACCATCGTACTCGCTGCGTCGGCGTCCGAGCCTGCTCCCATGCAGTACATCGCTCCCTATGCGGCCTGCGCTATGGGCGAATACTTCCGCGACACCAAGCGTCACGCGCTCGTCATCTATGACGATCTTTCAAAGCATGCTGCCTCGTATCGCGAAATTTCGCTGCTGTTGCGCCGCCCTCCCGGACGCGAAGCCTACCCCGGAGACGTTTTTTATCTTCACTCGCGCCTGCTCGAGCGCTCGGCCAAGTTAAGCGACAAGAACGGCGGCGGTTCGCTGACCGCGCTGCCTATTATTGAAACCCAGGCGGGAGACGTCTCGGCATACATTCCGACCAACGTCATCTCCATCACCGACGGACAGATTTATCTCGAAACCGATCTGTTTAATCAGGGCGTGCGCCCAGCGGTAAACGTGGGATTGTCGGTAAGCCGAGTCGGCGGCAGCGCTCAAATCAAGGCTATGCGCCAGGTTGCCGGCAGCCTGAAACTGGAGCTGGCGCAATATCGCGAGCTGGCAGCCTTCTCGCAGTTTGGCAGCGACCTCGACAAAGCCACGCAGTCTCAGCTCAATCGCGGACAGCGCCTGGTTGAGGCGCTGAAGCAGAAGCAATTCTCGCCGCTGCCGTTTTCCAAGCAAATCCTGATGATTTTTGCCGGAACCAGCGGTGTCCTCGACGATTTGCCAATCGAGCAAATAGGAGATTTTGAAACCGAACTATATCGCTACGTAGAGTCGGCGAATCCCGGCGTATTACGCACCATCATGGAGAAAAAGATTCTGGATGACGGCCTGCAGGCAGAAATGAAGAAGCTGATTAAGGAATGCAAAGAAGCCTTCGTGGCGGAGAAGCAAGCTGTAGCAGCAAAGTAGGTTGTGATTTTGGCCAACGACCGCTCTTAGCTTGCCCTGAGCGAAGCCGAAGGGACGAACCACCAACGACTGATTCATGGCTAACATTCTCGATATCCGGCGTCGAATTCGCAGCGTGATTAACACGCGGCAGATCACCCGCGCCATGAAAATGATCTCCGCCGCCCGGCTTCGTCGTGCCCAGGAGCGTGCGCTGGCAGCGCGTCCTTATGCACAAATGCTCACCAACGTCCTGAAGTCACTGGTTTCCCGAGCGGATATCTTCGATTCCGAGACCGGAGAAATTCTGCACCCACTTTTGGTAAAACGTCCCGAGCAGAATGTCCTTCTGATCGTGATCACCGGAGACATGGGTAAAGCCGGCGGATTCAACTCGAATATCCTGAAAGCTGCGACCAATTTTCTGAATTCCAAGTCCGGTAAAAATATTGAGCTTGAGACCATTGGCCGCAAAGGTCGCGACTTTCTCCGCCGCCGCTTCAAAGCCGCTGAGCCTCGAAAAGCAGACTCGACCGAAGCTCCCCAAATCACATTGGTCGGCGAACAAATCGGTGTCTTAAAAAAATTCGATTACACATTGGCTTCCGAGTTGGCTGAGCGCCTGATCGAACGTTACACCCGCGCCGAAATTGATTCGGTTTACATCGTGTACAACGAGTTCAAATCGGTAATTGCGCAGCGTCTGGTGGTGGAGCAGTTGTTGCCCATCGAGCACATTGGCGCTCCTGATATTGCCCAAGCCAGTGAAATGGATACCAAAGAGAAGCGGCGCGCTCTCGAGGCTGCGAAAGGCGCAGGCGTCTCCATCCGGGCCGCCGACACCAGCGAAATGGACGCTCATGCTGCCGCCTTCGCCGCCGCTCCGGTGGACTACATTTACGAGCAACCGCCGCAGCAGTTGTTTCGATCGCTTCTGCCGAAATACGTGGGCACACAGATTTTCCACGCGTTGCTGGAATCGGTGGCCGCCGAACATGCCGCCCGCATGACCGCGATGGAATCGGCCACCAAAAACGCTAGCGAAATGATCGATTCTCTGACGCTGGTGATGAACCGTGCCCGTCAGGCGAAGATTACGAAAGAGATTATTGAGATAGTGAGTGGAGCAGCAGCATTGTGAATAAGAAGCTATTAGCTTTTAGCTCTTAGCCGTTAGCTTGATTCCAAACCCGTACGAATTTGTGGTTAAGATCAGGCCTCTCGAACATCAACGGCAAAGCTAGGAGCTAAAAGCTAAGAGCTGAGGTCTCATGTCAGACAACATTGGAAGTGTAATCCAAATCACCGGTCCCGCCGTGGACGTACAGTTCACCGAGACCGCGATGCCGTCGATTTACCAGGCCCTTCGCATCGTCAGCGATGGCTTTACCGTGCCTAAAGAAATCAACGTCATTGTGGAAGTGCAGCAACATCTCGGCGAAGGCCGCGTGCGCTGCATCGCTATGTCAGCCACTGACGGCATGGTCCGCGGGATGAAGGCCATTGACCAGGGCGGCCCAATCTCGGTCCCCGTAGGTCACGGCACTCTCGGCCGCGTCATGAACGTAATCGGCGAGCCCGTGGACAACCTCGGCCCGGTGGCTTACAAAGAGCGCCATCCCATCCATCGCACAGCCCCCTTGTTCGACGAACAGGCCACCACCGCTGAAATGTTTGAGACCGGCGTGAAAGTCATCGACCTGATTCAGCCATTTCTCAAAGGCGGAAAGATCGGCCTCTTCGGGGGCGCAGGCGTAGGCAAAACCGTCGTTATCATGGAACTGATCAACAACGTCGCCAAGCAGCACGGAGGATTCTCCGTGTTCGCGGGTGTCGGCGAGCGTACCCGCGAAGGCAACGATCTGTGGCTGGAAATGACCGAATCCGGCGTCATCAAGCCCGGAGATCCAGAACACTCCAAGGCCGCACTAATCTATGGCCAGATGACCGAGCCGCCCGGTGCCCGTTTGCGCGTGGCGCTTACTGGCCTGACCGTCGCAGAATATTTCCGCGACGTGGAAGGCGCAGACACCCTGCTCTTCATTGACAACATTTTCCGCTTCACCCAGGCGGGCTCCGAAGTTTCCGCTCTACTCGGCCGCATGCCGAGCGCGGTAGGATATCAGCCCAACCTGGCCACGGAAATGGGCGAGTTGCAGGAGCGCATCACCTCCACCAAAAAGGGCTCCGTCACCTCGGTACAGGCGATTTACGTCCCCGCCGACGACCTCACCGATCCCGCGCCAGCCACAACGTTCGCCCACTTGGACGCGACCACGGTGCTCTCGCGCGCATTGACGGAAATCGGAATCTACCCCGCCGTTGATCCTTTGGCTTCGACTTCGCGCATTCTCGATCCGCGCATCGTCGGCCAGGAACATTACGATGTCGCTCAATCCGTGAAGAGAACTCTACAGACTTACAAAGACCTGCAAGACATCATCGCCATTCTCGGCATGGATGAGTTGAGCGAAGACCAGAAACTCACCGTAACTCGTGCCCGCAAGATCCAGCGCTTCCTGTCGCAGCCGTTCCACGTTGCCGAACAATTCACCGGCGCGCCCGGCCGCTACGTAAAGGTCGCCGACACCGTGAAGGGCTTCAAGGAAATCGTGGAAGGCAAGCACGACGAGATTCCCGAGAAGGCGTTTTATATGAAAGGAACAATAGACGAAGTGCTGGAAGCCGCCGAGAAATCGAAAGCGGCAGCGTAAAACCGTCGTTGGTCGTTGGTCGTTCGTCGTTGGCCAAAGACCTCAACGGTTTGCAGTTCTGAATCAGGTTCGGCAGGAAAGCCGGGAATTGGGGTTTCCGGCCAACGAGCAACGACGAACGAGCAATGACTGACACCTTCCAACTCGAAATCGTGACTCCCGAGAAGATGGTCGTCCGCGACAATGCGGAGTCCATCCAAATTCCCGGACTAAACGGACAACTCGGAGTTCTTCCCGGCCATGCGCCGCTGATTACCGAACTTGGCGCGGGCGAAATCGCCTACCGCGCCAACGGCCAGTCGTACCGTTTCTCGGTAGCCTGGGGATTTGCCGAAGTTTTGCAAGACCGCGTTACCGTGCTCGCTGAAACCGCCGAGCGCGCCGACGAGATTGATGTCCCCAGAGCGGAGCGCGCCCTGGCAGACGCCGAGCAGTCCTTAAAGTCGGCCCAGACGGAGGATGATTTCGCGCATGCGACAGCGAAGATTCGAGTAGCGCAAGCCCGAATCGAAGTCGCGCAGAAAAAAGACAGCCCGGCGTAGCTGCTCACTTTGCTAGAAGGCAAGAGCTAAGAGCCGGGAACCCGATTCAAATGACCCGCCTTCGCATTTCCGCAATCTCTTACCTGAATACCGCGCCCTTAATGTGGGACTTCGAGCACGCCAGCGCCGGCGCCGCTTTCGACATCGCTTACACACTGCCCTCCCAGTGCGCTTTGGAATTGGAACGAGGCAGCGCCGACATCGGCATCATCCCCTCCGCCGCCTACGCCACCATCCCCAATCTCTCCATTCTTCCTGGGGTTTGTATCGCATCCAGACGAGCGGTCCGCTCAATTCTCTTAGTGAGCCGCAAGCCGTTGGACGCAATCAACAGCGTCGCGCTCGACAGTTCTTCCCTGACCTCGGTGGCTTTGCTTCGCGTCTTGTTTGAAAAATACTGGGGCGGCGGCCGTCGGTTCAGTTCCCTTCCACCCGATCTCGATACCATGGTGGCCACGCACGACGCGGCCCTCCTCATCGGCGATCCCGCTCTGAAAATAGATCGCTCACAGTACCGGACATGGGACCTGGCTGAAGAATGGAACCGCTTTACCGGCAAACCTTTCGTATTCGCCTTCTGGGCAGTCACTCAAAACGCCGCCAAGACTTCTCGCTTGGATCTGGCTGGCATTTTCCAGGAATCGCGCGACCATGGCCTCATTCCTGTCAACCTGGCCAAGATCAGTAACATTTGGGCGCCCAAACTCGATTTAACCGAAGCAGCAGTGCGCGATTACCTCACCACCAACATTCACTATTATTTGGATGAACCCTGCCTCGATGGCCTGCGTCTTTTCTATCGCTATGCGAATGAATGCGGTGTGCTTCGCCGCGCGCCTGATCCGCATTTCACCGACACCAAACCGGCTTTGACTTGAGCCAAAAGGCCCTGGTCATGAAAACAAGGGATCATGAAGTAAAATACTCATGTCATCCATGTCCCTAACGAAAGCCCAAGCCCTAGACCTCTACGCCTCCGACGACCTCATCGGAATCGGCATGGAAGCCGATGCCGTGCGCCGCAAGCTGCATCCCGAAGGCGTCGCCACTTACATCATCGACCGCAACATCAACTACACCAATTTCTGTACCGAGTACTGCACCTTTTGCGCGTTTTACCGTCCGCTGAAAGGCCCGCAGGCCAAAGAGGGATACATCCTCGACTTTGACACCATCTACGAAAAAATCCGCGAGACCGTAGAACTCTGCGGCACGGGGGTGCTGATGCAAGGCGGCCTTCATCCCGATCTGAAAATTGACTGGCACGAGCGCATGCTGCGCGGAATCAAGGATCGCTTCCCCAAAATCCATCTCCATTGCTATTCCGCGTCAGAGATCATCGCCATCGCCGAGTACAGCAGCCTCACCATTCGCGACACGATTTCCAAATTGCGCGACGCCGGCCTAGATTCCATCCCCGGTGGCGGAGCCGAAATTCTCGACGACGAAGTCCGCCACCGCATCGCCCGTCTGAAATGCCTTACGGCCGACTGGCTCAACGTGCACCGCACCGCGCACCAACTGGGCATGAGAACCACAGCTACCATGATGTTCGGCGTCGGCGAAAAGCACGAGCACCGCGTCAACCATCTGCAAGCGATCTACGATTTACAGGAAGAAACTGGCGGCTTTACCGCGTTCATCCCATGGACATTCCAGCCGCAGAACACCGCGCTCGGTGGCCACAAGTGGGATGAAGCCACTGCCGTCGAATACCTGAAAAACCTTGCCATCTCGCGCCTGTTCCTCTCGAACTTCCAGAACGTGCAATCAAGCTGGGTCACCCAAGGACTGAAAGTCTGCCAGCTAGGTCTGCGCTTCGGCGGCAACGATGTCGGCTCCGTGATGCTGGAAGAAAACGTAGTCCGCGCTGCCGGCGTCACCAACGGCGCCCCCGAAGAAGAACTGCGCCGCATCATCCGCGACGCCGGGTTCAAGCCGGTGCAGAGGGACACGCTGTATCGGACGTATTTCCTGAATTGATCTCAGGCGCAGGTCTCCAAACCGCTGTCCGCGAATTTTGCAAAACTGTCCGTGAGCAGTACAATTCGGGAGATTTCAACCCAGGGAAATTCCTGTTCACCTGTTTGTCGGACCAACTGTGTCCCTGCAGTCCGAATAATCAAACGTGAACTGAGGAGGCCTATATGAGCGCGATTCGAGCGATCCCAATGCCTGACGAAACGCCATCAACACAGACCTACAGCGCGAAAGCGTACGCGGCTGGCAGTCCGACGTCGGGCGTGGCGGCTCTTACAATTCCTCGCCGCACGCCGCAACCGCAAGATGTGCAGATCGAGATTCTCTACTGCGGGGTATGTCACACCGACGTCCATTTCGTCCGCAATGAATTTGCCGCCATCATGCCAACCACCTATCCCTGCGTGCCCGGACACGAGATCGTCGGACGCGTTGTGAAAACCGGCAACGCGGTCAGGAAGTTTAAAGAAGGCGACCTGGCGGCAGTGGGCTGCATGGTTGATTCCGACCGCACTTGCGAAGCCTGCCGCGCCGGCGAAGAGCAATTCTGCGCCAGCCAGCCAATCTTCACCTACAACGCGCCCGACAAGCACCTCGGAGGCATGACCTACGGTGGCTATTCGCAAAGCGTGGTCGTGGACGAGGCCTTCGTGTTGCATGTGCCGAAAAATCTGGACCTCGCCGCGACTGCTCCGCTACTCTGCGCCGGCATAACAACCTACTCTCCGCTGCGTCATGCCGACATCAAAGCCGGCAAGAAGGTTGGGGTCGTGGGCCTTGGCGGACTAGGCCACATGGGCGTAAAGCTCGCGGCCGCATTTGGCGCCAACGTCGTTGTCTTTAGCACCAGTCCAAACAAAGCCGCCGACGCAATCCGCCTCGGCGCACACGAGGTCGTGAATTCAAAGAACGATGCCGACATGCTTAAGCATGCCAACACCTTCGACTTCATTCTCGACACCGTTCCCGCGAAACATGAAATCAATCCCTACATCAATCTGCTCAAGCGAGACGGAAGCCTGACCTTCGTAGGCGCGCCGTCCGAGCCCTTGCCTCTCGAGGTCGCCGGGCTACTTTTCGGGCGAAAGAAAGTCGCAGGTTCGCTGATCGGTGGCATCCGCGAGACCCAGGAGATGCTTGATTTCTGCGGCAAGCACAATGTCACCGCAGACATCGAAACAATCGGTGTCCAGCAGATCAACCAGGCCTACGACCGTCTCCTGAAGAACGACGTGAAATACCGCTTCGTCATCGATATGGCTTCGTTGAAATAAAGAACGAGAAGCGGGGATTTCCGCTGCCTATTCGTGCTTCCTGAATAGATCCAATACTGCCTCTTGACAATATTCGTTATAACGACTATTATTGAATCCAGTGAAACCTGAAAACCAATCCGGCGGCCAGCGACTCGCATCCCCCGAGGAAACGGCATTTCTCGATCTATTTCGCACCTGCGACTTACTGTCCCGCGGCCCGGCCGAGGTGCTCAAGACTGAAGACCTCTCTCCGACCCAGTACAACGTGCTCCGCATCCTGCGCGGCACCCCCAAAGGTCTGCCCTGCGGCGAAATTGCCGGTCGCATGATTACCCGCGATCCAGACATCACTCGCCTCCTCGACCGCCTCGCAAAGCGGGGCTTGATTGCCCGGCGGCGAGAGACCAAAGACCGGCGAGTCGTCCTGACGAAGATCGCGCCCGAGGGGTTGGAGGTACTAGCCCGCCTCGATGGTCCCATACAGCAGTCTCACCGCCAGCAACTGGGGCATCTCGGCCGCGAGCGCCTGAAGAAACTCGCGGACCTTCTGGAGGCCGCACGCAGCGAGCTGGTCTGACATTTTTTCACCTTAGTATATGTTGCAACGTATATCGTTATAACGCATCAAATACCGATAGCAAGAAAGGACCAACACCATGAGCGCATTAGCTACTCCCGAAATTGCAACTACTACCTGGAAAATCGACCCGGTCCACTCCGTGGCCGAATTCAAGGTCAAACACATGATGATCACCAACGTAAAGGGCCAATTCACCGGAGTCTCTGGCGCCTTATCCCTCGACGAAGCCGACCTCACGGTTTCCCATGTCGAGGCCACAATCGACGCCGCCTCCATCAACACTCGCGAGCCCCAGCGCGACACGCACCTGAAGAGTCCCGACTTCTTCGACGTGGAGAAATTCCCCACCCTGTCATTCAAGTCCACTCACGTCAGCCGTAACGCGGATGGCGGCCTGACCGTGGCCGGCGATCTCACGATTCATGGCGTCACCCGCAACGTGACCTTCGCCGTCGAAGGTCCAACTGCTCCGGCTAAAGATCCATGGGGCAACACGCGCCTCGGCTTGTCGGCAACGACGAAGATCAACCGCAGAGATTTCGGCCTAACCTGGAACGCCGCGCTCGAAACCGGCGGTATTCTAGTAGGCGACGAAGTGACCATCACCCTCGACGTTGAATTCATCAAGGGCTGAACAACGCACGGGATCACGGCGACCCGCCGGTGATACCGCGAGGACGTGCACCGGTAAATTTGATCCCACCCGGTGGCCGTCCTCGCTCCGGCGGCTGGCGGCCATATCAGATTGGCCGGCGGCTGGGGAGACGCTAGTCGGCGCCCTCGTCAATCGCAGAGATCGCCTCGACCAGTTTTCGCACCCGTTCTTCAAAGGCCAGGAGTTCAGCGTTCAGGGGCCCGTCGGCCTGAGATGACAAGGCGCGACCAGAATGGGATGACGCACTCAACCTCGCTGTCCGTCCCAAGCCTGCTACCAACGAAGCGTGCACTTCGCGCACATTTGACTGGCGAATCAGGCCTGGAACATTCTGCGCGTCAATACCGCCGGCGGGCATGATGATCACGCGATCCGCGGCCGCCGCGACTAACTGCGACAAGTTCTTCGCGCCTTGGGTGGCGCTCGCACAACCTCCAGAGGTCAGAATGCGTTTGGCTCCGGTTTGAACTACGGCTTCGAGCGCGCACAACAAATCACCTGACCCGTCGAAGGCGCGATGGAAGGTAACCTCCAGAGGGTGCGCGAGACCCACAAGTTCTTTGCTCCGACCGATGTCCACACAGCTCTCAGAATCGAGAATTCCGAGAACGATTCCATCCATGCCAAGCTGCTTGGCGATGGCAATTTCCTTCTGCAGGGCTTCAAATTCCGGGTCCGTGTAGCAGAAATTTCCGGCGCGAGGGCGAATCATCGCGTAAATGGGCAGATCCACTTGATCGCGCACCGTCCGCATGAGTTCCAGCGCGGGAGTGAGACCGTCAACAGAAAGATCGCTGCACAGCTCAATCCGGTTCGCGCCTCCGCGCTGCGCGGCCACAGCACAGTCGAGGGATTCCACGCAGACTTCCAGAAGGCAGCGATTCTGCATTTTCGGGTTAGAACTAGCGATTGCTTCTAAGCTCGATCCCGATGCTAACGCATCAGGCGTTTGGTCGCATTCCTGCGCGACAGCGCGAGGATCATCAGCTCCGAGGATCTTCCGCTCTTAGAGGCTTCTGGGAAACTTCAACCCGAGGGGTGCCCCATTTCTCGCCTACTGTGCGAGAAAGCCCGCCCTAAGCGAAGTCGGAAGGGTGGAGCTTCTCGGGTGGAGCTTCTCGGGTGGAGATATTCCAACGATCGGTACCCCATCCTTCGCTGCGAAGGGTGGGAACCACGGACCTCGGCGCAATGGATCTGGAAAACCACCCCACCCAGTGCTACCATCCCTACCCATGTCCAAGTTGAACAAGCCAAAAATCAAACTAACAGCCGCCCTCCTTTGCCTAGCACTGACCGCGTCCGCCGCCGACCTACCCAACAAGAAATATCTAAACCTGGCCGCGATCAAGACCATGGTCGCCGCCGCCGAGGCCGAGGCGCAACGCCAGCACGTCGAAGTCACCATCTGCATCGTGGACGAAAGCGGCAACCTGCTCTTCCTCGAAAAAGCCGACAGCGCTCCCCTCAACACCATTCAGTGGGCGCAGAAAAAAGCCCGCCACGCCGCCTTCTACAAAAGCCCCTCGAAAGACGCGCAAGACACGGTAAAGAAGGGCACCATCGAGGCCCTGGCCTATCCCGATTTCTTCCCCAACCAGGGAGGCCTTCCCATCCTCGCCGACGGACAAATCCTAGGCGGCATCGCCGCCAGCGGCGCCAAGTCCGAAATCGACGAGGCCATCGCTCAGGCCGGGTTGGACGCGCTGTTTAAGAAGTAGGGGATGGGTGGTCGGTTCACCTTTTGAACTATGCCACACCTCGGCTGCCCCACCCTTTGCGCCTGTCCAGCCACTCAAATTGCTAAGATTGACCGAACCACAACGCGTCCTACACGCGTAGGCGTCCAACATCCCGAGGTCACCCCGATGTGCCGAAATATCAAGACCCTTTTCAACTTCGATCCGCCGGTCACGGAGGAAGAGGTTCGCGCGGCTTCGCTGCAGTTTGTGAGAAAGATCAGCGGGTTCACCAAACCGTCGAAGGCCAATGAAGCCGCGTTCCTGGCGGCAGTAGACGAAGTAGCCGGCGTCTCGACGCGGCTTCTGCGCTCGCTCGAAACAACCGCCTCGCCGAAGAATCGCGAAGAAGAAGCCGCCAAAGCCCGCGCCCGCGCCGCCGAGCGCTTCGGCGCGGCCTGACTCCAACTCTTGGCTCTTCGTTCTTGGCTCTTGGTTCCCGCTGAACCTGCCGCCGCCCGCGGCTCGCCGCACCGACCTACCGCCTTACGGGTAAGTATTGGTACACATAAACATCGGCGTGGTCTGACCAATACTGAAGTTGTTGATAATGGATTCCTGCTGCATCACCCATGACCCGCTTTGCGCGATGTAATGCTTCCAGTCATAGAGTCCAATCTGATATCCCAGACTGAACACCTCCATATCGGTACAGTTCGAGTAATTCAGGTCGCAACCGTACTGATATTTGAACTGCCGGGTCTTCACCTGTCCAAGACTGCCGCCAGTGTTGGTCAACGCCGGCTTGGTGATGGAGTTCACGACGTATCCTAAATTCGACGTTTGCTGTGCCGTACAGCTGTTGTAGACAGTGAAGGCCGACTGCGTAGGAGTAATGTGAATGTTGCGGCTGGCCCGGTTGGTAGGCACGTTTCACATCCCAGGGATAGCCGTTCACGCTCTTGGTCCACACAAAATATCCCTGCGCCGCAAAAACCGACTGCAGTTCGGGATTGATCGAGCTGTAGATTGGGTTAGCATTGCCTGGCCCCATATAACGGTCAACGCGATTGGGATCTGCCATGACGAAATAATTGAGCATGTCCTCTGTGCCCGAGGGACAGGTAAAAGCTTGTGCGGCCGCACTCCCGCACAGACCGAGAGCGGCCGCGAGAAAGAAAATAGTTTTCACCGGGGAACTCCTGGAAACAGATCTCGACTCTTCGAGTACAGCGCACTGAATTGGCGGGGAAACGCGAAGAAAGCCCGAAAAATAGTAGCTCAAAATAAGGCGCTTTCGCCAGGAATTTTTAAGAAGATTCTGCTTAGAATTGCGCCATCCAAGGCGGACGAGGACTTTGAACCTGGTCCAGCGTGACAACTGTTCACTACCCAGTAAACATAGAAACTTGCCCTTTGACGGCGTACCATCGGGGCGTTTTTCGTCTTGAAAGGACGCCCCCATGATTCTCGGCATGTCCACCGCGACTTATACCCTCATCCACGTATTGATCAGCCTGATCGCCATTGCCTCGGGATTCGTCGTAATGTACGGCCTGGTCCGCGGGAAACGGCTCGACCGCATGACTGCCCTCTTTCTTACCACCACCGTGCTAACCAGCGTGACCGGCTTCGGCTTTCCTATTGGAGACCACCTTTCGCCCGCGAATAAGCTTGGCATCATCTCGCTGGTGGTGCTGGCGATCGCGGTCGTCGCACGCTATCCGCTTCACCTCGCTGGCGGTTGGCGCCGGACTTACGTCATCAGCGCCGCGATGGCCCTGTATCTCAACAGCTTCGTCCTGGTAGTGCAGTCGTTCGAGAAAGTGCCCGTCCTGAAAGCTTTGGCTCCCACGCAAAAAGAGCCGCCCTTCGCAATCGCCCAGGGAACTGTTCTGGTGGCTTTCATTGTATTGACGATTTTTGCGGTAACGAGGTTCCGTAGTGGGCCGGTGGTTGCGGTTCGAAACACGGGCAAAGCAGCCTAGCACCGAGGGATCATTCCACAAGCAAGAACGGCCTCATGCGAGGCCGTTTTCTTTTCCTAGCACCCCGTCAAGGTCACTTAAACTATCGCCTTCCGGCAGCCGAAAATCGAAGCCAATGGGGTCGTCTTGGATCAGCAGAACCCGGCCACGAAGTTAACCGGAAAGGGCATCAGTTCCACTCGTGCTGCATCAGCTCCGAGAAGATTTGCGGCTTCCAGCCGCTGGGGTTTGCTTCGTTACACCAAAACCGCCTGATACTCCTCGTACACACCCTTGAAGTCCGTAATCTTGTGATCGCCTTCGAAATGCCAAATCCTCGTCGCCACTTCGTCAATCAAGTCCTCGTCATGCGTGACTAAGAAAACCGTCCCCTGATACCGCTGCAGCGCAATGTTGAGCGCGTTGATGGACTCAAGGTCAAGGTGATTGGTCGGCTCATCGAAGACCAGCACATTCGGCTTCTGCAGCATCAGTTTGCAGAACAGCAGCCGGCTGGCTTCTCCGCCGGAAAGAATTTCGGTGCGCTTGTCGGCGTCTTCACGGGGGAAAAGCATCTGTCCCAGCAGCCCGCGAATTTCTTCGTGCGCCGCCGCGGGGTCCCACTGATGCAGCCACTCGAAGGCCGTCGTCCCCGGCTCGATCAGCGCTTTGTGGTCTTGGGCGAAGTATCCCACCGAAGCTTCGTGGCCCCAGATAACTTTTCCGTTGTCGATAAATTCGCCGTCATAGCCGCTGGTCTTTCTCAGTTCAGCATTCGTGACGGTCGGGGCGTTCGCCAGAAGCGCATTGACCAAAGTAGTCTTGCCCGCGCCGTTCCGGCCCATCAGCGCAATCTTCTCGCCGCGGGTGACGCTGGCCGTAAAGTTGCGCACCACAGGCGTCTCGCCGTAAGACTTGCTCACGCCTTCCACTTCCAGAATGTGCTTCCCCGACGGCCGCTTCTGCTCAAACTTCAAATACGGACGCTGGATGTTCGACCTAGCCAGCTCCGTCACCTGCAGGCGCTCTACTTCCTTGCGCCGTGATTGCACCTGGCTCGACCGCGTTCCCGCCGAGAAGCGCGCGATGAAGTCGTTCAACTGCGAAATCTTCTTTTCCCGCTGCGCATTCTGACTTTCAATCTGCGAACGCACCTGCGTCTTCGCCACCACCATGTCATCGTAGGTGCCGGTATAAGTGATGATGGTTTCATAATCAATGTCGGCGATGTGCGTACACACGCGATTCAGAAAATGGCGATCGTGCGAGATCACGATCAGAACGCCTTCAAACTGATTCAGAAATCCCTGCAGCCAGTGGATCGAATCCAAATCCAAGTGGTTGGTAGGCTCGTCGAGCAGCAGGGCTTGCGGATGTCCAAACAGCGCCTGCGCCAGCAACACGCGAACTTTATGCCCGCCCGGCAACTCACCCATTTTCCGTTCGTGCATTTCGTCGGGAATATCCAGGCCCTGTAGCAGAACAGCGGCATCGCTCTCGGCGGTGTAACCGTCCTCCTCGCCCACAATGCCTTCCAACTCTCCCAGCTTCATGCCATCGGCATCGGTCATTTCTGCTTTGGCATAGAGCTTATCGCGCTCTTCCAGCGCTGCCCACAGCCGTTTGTTTCCCATGATGACGGTATCGATCACCCGATAGCGATCAAAGGCAAACTGGTCCTGGCTTAACACGCCGAGCTTCTTCGGCCGGACGACGGTCCCCTTCTGCGGGTCCAATTCGCCCGACAGCAGCTTCATAAACGTGGACTTCCCCGCCCCGTTCGGCCCCGTCAGGCCATAGCGTTTTCCCGGCGTAAAGCCTGTGGATACTTCATCAAACAGAATTTTGGCGCCGTAGCGCATGGACACATTGCCGACTGAAATCATGGTTCTCTGTTTCTCTTCTATTTCAAGGGAACTGCGGAGGAATTGCCCAAAAGGACGAACGCAGCTACTGTATTCAGGATATCATGGCACCCCGTGGAATCGGACGTTGCCGGTTACCACCGGGTCCAGGGAACCATTGAGCAGCCTCCTGCGTCCAATCTGACATGCGCCACTCGATTCGGGCCTTCTACTGTCTACTACTAGCCGGGGTTTCAGCAGCACAGACGGCACCTTCCACAAAACAATCTTTGTGCACCGTGTCGGGCCAGGTAGTCCAAGAGCCAGGCGGGACGCCGCTGCGGAAGGTGCTGGTTTCGCTGGCTCAGACTGCAGGCATTTTCATGGATGGCAGAAGCCAGCAGCAGAACCCATACGCCGCCGTCACCGATGCCGAAGGCCGCTTCCACGTCGAACGACTGCCGCCCGGAGACTATCGGGTCACACTGGAGCGCAATGGATTCGTCGCCACCAACCGTAGGTCTCGCGCATACTCCTCGACATCTCTCTCGCTCACGGCCGGGCAGGAAACTACCGGGCTGCTTTTCCGGATGCTGTCAGCGGGAGTCATTCAGGGAAAGATCGTGGATGAAGATGGTGATCCAGTGCAGGGCGTGGGGGTGGTTGCAATGTCCGCGACAAATCAGAATGGCTTCGCTGGAGGACAGACCAACGACTTGGGTGAATACCGGCTTAGCGGTCTTGCAGGTAGGGAGTACCTTGTCATGGCGCAGTCCGGTCAAGTACCGGTGACTGCCAACCTCAAACCGCAGGAACCAAGACTCTATGCTCCTACCTACTACCCAGGCACCGCGGACCGGCGACAGGCAACCAGAATCGAAGTTCATCCCGGAGACGAAGTCAGCGCCAACTTCAATTTAGTTTCCGGCCGAACCTTCACCGTGCGGGGCACTGTTTCGGGTCTGACCCTTCGCAGGCCGCAGGGCGCGTCGACGTTTCCAAACGCGACTGTGACCCTTCTACCTGCGGACGCGCCAATGGGTCAGCAATTCCAAGCGCCCATCCTTCCTAATGGGACGTTCGAAATCGCCGGCGTTTTCCCGGGATCCTACCGGGCCAGTATCACCGCACCAAGCGGCCCTATTTGGCAGACTCTTCGTACCGGCCAAACCATCGAAGTCCGCGCCACAGATATCGATGGACTTCAATTGTCCCCTCAGCCTTCAACTGAGCTCCGCGGCCTTCCACATGGACACTGACACCGAGCGAAAGCCGGACTGGTCGCAGTTAAACGTTCAGATCGACCCCGACGAGCGCGATGGTTCGACTAATCCGGTAGTAGGCAAGGTCGCCAAAGACGGATCGTTCACCCTGGAAGTTCCCGCCGGCAGCTACCACGTCGTCGTCACTTCCAATTCCAATTTAGAGGAATGGCGTGATTTCATTGTGAAAGAAGTACTTCTCAACGGAAAAGACGTTGGCGACTCAGGCTTCTCACTCGCGGGCGGAATGACCTCTCTTGAAATCGTCGCCAGCAGCCAAGGCAGCGCAATCGAAGGCAACGTTTTGGATGAGGACGGCAAGCCGGTCCCCGACGTGCCGGTGGTTTGCATCCCCGACGCCAGCCGCCGCAAGCGTCGCGACATTTACCAGCAAGTCCAGACCGACCGGCAGGGCCATTTTGACCTGCGCGGACTGAACTCCGGTGAATATCAGGTGTTCACACTGGAAGACGACGCCGAGGACATCACCGATCCTGAATTCATACGTACACATGAGGCGCTCGGCCAAAGCGTTAAACTCGACCCCGGCGAGCGCAAAGGCGTCGTGCTCAAACTGGCCGCCGAAAACCAGCCTTAACTGCGACCGCCCTGTCGTTTACAATAGGGGCTTCCGGTGCGACCCGCTTTCCGTCTGGGCGGGCCATCCCTGTTCAAGATGACCTTGCCGGTTCCAGCATTCGTCCTCCTTCTCGCCCAGCGCGGCTTCTCGCAATACTTTCGCCAGCACTTCCTCGACACCACTTTCAAAGGCCTGTACAAAGCCAACGCCTTTGACATGGCCTTGCTGATCCCATATTTTGTCGTCCTGATTTTGCTGGCCGGGTACGGCCTGCACCGGTACACCCTGGTCTATCTTTATTACAAGAAGAAGAAAAATAAGACGGTCGAACCAGCGGAGAAGTTCGCCGACCTGCCCAGCGTCACCGTCCAGCTCCCGATTTTCAACGAGCAGTACGTCGTGGACCGCCTGCTGCAAGCCATTTGCCGACTCGACTATCCCCGCGAGAAGCTCGACATCCAACTGCTTGACGACTCTACTGACGAAACTGTGGATGTGGCGCGCGCCCTGGTCGAACACTATGTGGCCCACGGACACCCGGTGAGCTATATCCATCGCACCAATCGAGAGGGATATAAGGCAGGAGCGTTGCAGGAAGGCTTGAAGACTGCAACCGGCGAGTTTGTCGCCATCTTCGACGCCGATTTTGTGCCGCCCCCAGATTTTCTTGTGCGCACCATTCACCATTTCACCGATCCCAAGATCGGCATGGTGCAGACCCGCTGGACCCATATCAACCGCAATTATTCCTTTCTCACCGAAGTCGAAGCCATCCTGCTCGACGGCCACTTCGTCCTCGAGCACTCCGGCCGCGCTCGCCATGATGTGTTTTTCAACTTCAACGGGACTGCAGGAATCTGGCGGCGTCAGGCTATCGAAGAGGCTGGCGGCTGGCAGCATGACACCCTCACCGAAGATACCGACCTCTCCTATCGCGCGCAGCTCAAGGGATGGAAATTCATTTATCGGCAGGACATTGAATGCCCCGCCGAGCTGCCCGTTGAAATGACCGCGTTCAAGACGCAGCAAGCACGCTGGGCCAAAGGCTTGATTCAAACCGGGAAGAAGATCCTGCCCCGCGTGCTCAAAAGCGATCAGCCCTTCCGCGTAAAACTGGAGGCCTGCTATCACCTGACCGCCAACTTGAGCTATCCGCTGATGGTGATTCTGTCCGTGCTTCTCTTGCCCGCCATGGTGATCCGCTTTTATCAGGGCTGGTTTCAGATGCTGTACATCGATATTCCTCTCTTCCTGGCCTCGACCTTCTCCATCTCCAGCTTCTATCTGGTTTCACAGCGAGAGCTCTTCCCCAAGACCTGGCCGCGGGCGCTTCTCTATCTGCCGTTCCTGATGGCGCTCGGCATTGGGCTTACGGTCACTAATACCGTCGCGGTCCTTGAGGCGCTCGTCGGCAAGAAGAGCGCATTCGCCCGCACCCCCAAATATCGCGTCGAATCGAAAAAAGACAAACTTCACGCGGCGAAGTACCGCAAACGACTGGGCTGGGTTCCCTGGATCGAGTTGCTGATTGGCAGCTACTTCGCGATGACGGTTTTCTACGCAGTGCAGAACGAGAACTATCTCACCGTCCCTTTCCTGCTTTTGTTTGTCGTGGGATATTGGTACACCGGGATGATGTCGCTCTTGCAGGGGCGCTTCGCTGGGATTTCTCTCAGCGCGTCGGAGAGTCATTCCAAGCCCTTTCCTGTTGGCGTTTGACGGGGTTGCATGGCGCAAAGCGCCGCGATGCAAACCCACTTTCCTTTTCTTTGCTGCGTCAGAGGTTTAGAATGCCATTCGCTTCACGCGTGCAAGGAGGCCTTATGACTTATCGCCGTCTGGCTGTTTGTCTCCTATTGGCGGCTGGGCTGGTTCCGCTCCTCAGTTGCGGAAACGAGCACAGCGGTGAAACCTACATCTTAGTGTCCGTAAACATCAAAGTGCCTTACTGGCAGAGCGCCGGCGCCGGACTCGCGCTGGCCGGTCAACAGTTGAAAGTCGCTTATGCGGTCACAGGGCCCGACACTTACGATCCCAGTGCCGAGCGGCAGGCGCTGCAGAGCGCGGTGAGCAAGAAAGCGACTGGCATCCTTGTTTCTGTGGCCGACGCCAACCTTCTAAAAGATGACATTGACGCCGCCATTAAGGCCGGTATTCCGGTGGTCACGATCGATTCCGACGCACCTGCCAGCAAACGCCTCTTCTTCATCGGCACCAACAATTTTCAGGTCGGCCAGATGGGCGGCAAGCGCTTAGCGCAGGAACTCAAAAACAAAGGCAACGTCGCCGTATTCACTATGCCCTCGCAACCCAATCTCAACGAGCGCATGCGCGGATACTTGGAAGCTCTCGAAGGGTATCCGCAGATTAAAGTGACCCACATTGTGGACATCAAAGGCGACCCTCGCATCGCCTTCGACACCACAACTCAGTTCCTAGGTAACGACAAGAAAGAACACATAGACGCATTTGTGTGCCTGGAAGCCATCTCGGGAAACGAAGTCGCCACCGTGCTTGACAATAATGGAATTAAGGGTCGCGTCGTAATCGCCATGGACGCGGATCCCGCTACGCTGAGATGGATTCAAAAGGGAGTCATCGCTGCCACCATCTCGCAGAAGCCTTTCACCATGGCCTTCGTTGGCCTTAGAATGCTGGACAATTTGCACCACGAAAACTTCGCCGCCCTCGATTCCGACTGGGCCCGCGACAGTTTCGCTCCCGTGCCCGCGTTCGTCGATACCGGATCGGCGTTAGTAGATAAGAGCAACGTGGACGCGTTTATCGCGGCCTCAAAATCTTTGACAGGAAAATAAACGATCTCATGAAGAAAGTATTGCTAGCCGTTCTCTGCTCCGTAGTTTTTCTTTGTCCGCCTGCCAGCGCCCTAGACCGTCAACCTGGCTCCGATTACCACGCCCGCCGCGAGAAACTGGCAGCCAAGCTCGACGGTGGAGCGGCCCTGGTGTTCGCGCCCCCTGAAGCCGAAGGCCCCAACGCCATTTATGGCTATCGTCCCGACGATAACTTCTATTACCTGACCGGATGGCCCGAGCCGGGCGCAGCTCTGCTGGTCGTGTCTTCCCGCGAAGCAAAAGATAACTCTCCTGCCCGGCCCTACACCGAGATCCTGTTTCTGCCCAGCCGCAATTACTCTGAGGAGCATTGGACCGGGCCCAAGCTCGGCCCTGAAAATCCCAAGGCCGCGCAACTGACGGGCGCGGACCGGGTCGAATCCCTTGACAATTTGCGCACTCAACTGGTCAGCCTTTTCCCGGACCGCGGTGTGAAAATCTACACCGACGTCCCCGTGGCCGGCAATACCTCCAACTCCACCGAGCCGTTAAGCTGGCTGAAGAACGCGAATGCGTTTCCCGTAGGTACTTCCTATCAGGATATCCGTCCGCTGCTGGCGTCGCTACGCGCCATCAAAGATGACGGTGAAGTTGAACTGGTCCGCAAAGCTACCAATGCCTCGATTACCGCCCAATTCGCCGCCATTCGTGCCATCAAGCCCGGCGTGACTGAGCGCGAAATCTCAGCTCTCTTGCAATATGAGTGGGGTAAGCGCGGCTGTGAGCGGCCCGCGTACGCTCCCATCGTCGGATCAGGACTCAACTCCACCGTGCTGCACTATTCCGACGACTCCGGCACCATCCAATCCGGTGATCTCATCGTCATGGACGCCGCCGGCGAATACTCGCTGTATGCCTCCGACATCACTCGCACCATGCCCGCGAATGGCAAGTTCTCCGCGCGCCAGCGCGAGATTTACGAAATCGTCCTCGGCGCGCAGAAAGCCGCCATCGCCGCATTCCAATCCGGCAAATCGCATCTACAAAGAAACCAGGCTGACTCCATCTATCAGGCTGCCTACGACTACATCAACACACATGGCAAAGATTCGCACGGTGATCCTCTAGGCAAGTACTTCATCCACGGCCTCGGCCACTACGTCGGATTGAACGTTCACGACGCCGGTGACTATTCTGTGCCCCTTAGTCCCGGCATGATTTTCACCATCGAACCCGGCATCTACATCCCCGAAGAAAAACTCGGAGTCCGCATCGAAGACATGTTCTACGTGAATAAAGACGGCAAGCTGATCCGCCTGACCGAGTCCTTGCCCCAAACGCCGGATGAGATTGAGCGCTTGATGTCCGGAAAGTAGCACCCCGAACCACGTCAGGGCGGACGCCTTCGTCCGCCTAGGCAGCGCCGGGAACGTCGGCGCCAAGCGACGCTGCCTCATCCGATCCGTACCGCCAGCCGCGAAGCGGCGAAAGAATGCAGCCCAGGGCGCAAGCCCTGGGTAACGACGGAAGGCGAAGTCCAGCCCCGAAGGGGTGAAAGAAGCTCACGCCGACGTTGACCCCCTCCCCCTTTTGGTATTCTTATTCATCGTGCGGATGATCTGGTGGTTTCTAATCGTAGCTATCGCCGCCGGGGCCGTGGTGTGGGCCGTTTTGTCCGCATACGTTCGCGTGCGCCAGCGCCTGAGCAACGCGGCAAACCGGCGTCCGGAACCAGGCCGACGAGAACCCGGACACGATCTTTAAGTACGCGAGGAATAGGGGAGAAAAAGGTGTCCCGTCTAACCGCCGTCAGCACCCGCGAAATCAGCATTGCCCACAGCCCCGATTCCGATGATGCCTTCATGTTCTATGGCCTGGCCACCAACAAGGTCCCGGTTCCCGGCCTGCGCTTCACCCACACCCTTGGTGACATTCAGACCCTGAACCAACGAGCCATGAGCAAAGACGGTGACGGTGTGTACGACGTCACCGCCGTTTCCTTCCACGCCTATCCTTATATTCAGGACCACTACGCGCTCATGACCTGCGGCGGCAGCGTTGGAGAAGGCTACGGGCCGATGATCGTCGCGCCCCGCGCTTATCCGCTCAGCGAAATCAAGCGCAAGACGATTGCGATTCCCGGCGAACTTACCACTGCCTATCTCGCGCTGAAACTGTTCGCTCCCGGAATCGAAACCGAAGTCGTCCCCTTCGATCAGATCATCCCCAGCGTGCTGCAAGGCAAATACGAAGCGGGATTGATCATTCATGAAGGCCAGCTCACCTATGATCAGTCCGGCCTGCACCGCATTGTGGATCTCGGCAAGTGGTGGCAGAAAGTCACCGGCCTGCCGCTGCCCCTCGGCGGAAACGCCATCCGCCGCAGCCTGGGCCCGGAGCTGATTTCGAGCGTCTCCACCGCCCTGCGCGACAGCATTCAGTATGCCCTCGACCACCGCGAACAGGCCCTCGCCTACGCCATGCAGTTCGCCCGCGACCTCGATCCCCAAATGGCCGACCGCTTCGTCGGCATGTACGTAAACGACCGCACGCTCGACTACGGGCCAGATGGGAAAGAAGCGATCCGGCGCCTGCTGGATATGGGTTATCACGCGGGGATTATTTCGGTGGAGCCGCGGGTGGCGTTTGTGGAGTAGCTATTTCTCGGGCAATGACGCGCCAAAAGAAACCGTTCTGGCGAAGACTTTGGCAAGCGGCACTGCTCTTGGTGCCCCTGCCGATCATCCTGCCGCTCGTATTGATTGCTCTGGTTCTGTACTTTCCGCACAGGCTCACTCTTTACATGCTCGTGTGGGTATTGTGGCTGTCGAAAGGTCTGGACGTATTGGTTTGTGTACTCAGACAGCCTGATATGGCACGAATACATGGCGACACAGATCTTGCCGCTAGTACAAGAGCGGGCCATTGTTTTGAATTTGGTCTGAACGCAGCAAATGGTCGCGATGGTCACTTCACGTCCATGTATTTCACTGTTTCGGTGGCGACCGCGAGTTTAACCCCTGGTGGTATTGTTCCGGCCATTTTCGTCGTGCAAGAACCTTTCGCTTCTGGTCACCTTTCAAGGATTGGAAACGGGGTGACAGGGAACCTGTGGAGCGGTTGCGGGAAGAACTGCTCTCCCTTCTGTGACACTCGGCGATGGGGCAGCGCCCCAGCCGGACAGGCTACATCCCGCAAACTGATTAACAACGGCGACCTTCTCCAATCAACTCGCGTATCCTACTTCTTCCCATGACAGTGCCTTTCCACAGCTCGCGAATTTCTTCGACAACTTTCTTCAAATCCAGTCGCTCACAGAAATCCGCACGAACTAGCTTCGCGACCAAAACACCGTGACGCGTGATTTGTACCGTTTCTCCGTTGGAAACTCTTTTCAGCAGCGCTCTCCAACGGCTCCTGGTCTCAGAAACGCCAACTCTCATGTAACGAACTTACAAGAAAGCGCAATTCAAGAATTAGAATCGCACAATCCTCCGTTACCCAAACGCCTGATACTCCTTCCAAAACTCCGGCCACCCCAACCGCGGCCCGCCGCACACAGAAACATCCGGAGGGTCCTCGCTCTCCTCGTTCTTGACAGGATTTCCTTCGCGTCTTGACGGTTCTTGACTCTCTTTTGCGCAATGCTAGGTGAAGCGCACTGACGGCTTTTGGTGGCGCAGTTGTATAATTCCAGGCCGAGGCCGCCAGCTACCGAAGGAGCAGCAGATATGAGATTCCGACTTTACGTTTTCAGTTTGGCAGCTCTGATCGGGACCTGCTCTTCGACGTTGGCCGCCGGCCAGACCATTGCGGCCGGCCCGACCTACGTCTGCAATGGCGAACGCCTTCACCTCGAAAGCTGCGATAT
>Ga0185299_10002271_pt1 | contig 30603 bp, 27 predicted proteins | sample PaiPotPPA55metaG_FD_128002 | JGI IMG/M metagenome (GOLD analysis project Ga0185299, IMG submission 128002) | Iron sulfur acid spring bacterial and archeal communities from Banff, Canada, to study Microbial Dark Matter (Phase II) - Paint Pots PPA... ...
TCTCTACGCGGAGCAAAATGCCGGCAACGAAGCCGGCCTGAAGGCTGTCGACGAATTCGCCGTAGGCGCCCTGATGTACGAAGAAGCTGCCCCAATCGCTCAAGCCGCGCGCCTGGCTCCCTACTCTCCGGACTATCGCTCCGTCGTAATGAATAAAGGCGCCATGATCTTTCACATGGTCCGCGCACAAATGGGTGACGTCGCCTTCAAATCGCTCTTGCACGATTTCTACGTCAAATACGCCGAGGGCAGCGCCACTATCGAAAATTTTCAGGCCCTCGCCGAACAGCACGCGCAAGCGAGCGCCAAAGCCGGTCAGCCGCCTCCGGACCTGCACAGTTTCTTCGCGCAGTGGCTCAATTCCACCGGCGTTCCGGATTTCACCATCGAATACGTCACCTACCGCACGCACCAGGGTTTTCGTGTTGTCGGCAAGATTAAGCAGCCCCTCGACACCTTCCACATGCCCGTCGAGCTGCGCATCGATACCGAGGGCAATCCCGAAACCAAGATGATCGACGTCGTCGGGACGGAATCCGAATTCACCGTCGAAACGTTCGGTCGTCCCAAACCGGGCGGCATCAAGATCGATCCCAACAATCTCGTGCTAAAGGGTAGCTCCACGCTGCGCGCTCGCGCCGCCATCGCGCGCGGTGAAGAACTTGCCGAGCAGGGCCGCTACTACGACGCCATCGGCCAATACCAGCGCGCGCTTGGTATTCAGCCCAGTCGCCCTCTCGCCAACTTCCGCATGGGCGAAGCCTTCTTTTATCAAAAGAATTACCAGGCCGCCGCCAACGCCTTCCGTGACGCCCTGCAAACTGTTCCCGAACCATCCGAGAAGTGGACCGAAGTCTGGAGCCACCTCTATCTCGGCAAGATCTTCGACCTGCTCGGCCAGCGCGCCCGCGCCGTCAACGAATACAGCAAAGCCAAGCAAACCAATGACGACACCGGCGGCGCCCAGCTCGTCGCTGAGCAGTGCCTCAAGAAGCCCTACACCGAAGGCACCATCACTGCCGCTACTCCTGGCACCGGTGCAGTCCCCGCCGCGCCCCAAGCTCCGCCGGCCAATGATCGCCCAGTCCTGAAAAAACGAACCGACACCAGCCCCAACTGAGCTCGCTCCTGCATATCCGCTCCTAATGTGGTACAGCCATTTCTGCCTGCCCGCTACAGGCGGGGCTGTCCGCATAAGGTCTGGGATTCACTCGCCGTCGCTAGCAGACGCATGACTCGGCGCGGCAGCCGTCACAATCGCCTCCCAATTCAAAATCGCATTCCACACCAGCCGATGATCCCCGCGATTCATGTCTCGATGAAAAGGATTGAAGTTAAACGAGACGACATGCCCCCGCCCAGTAGACATGTCAAGAATTGCCGGCCTCCCGAAAATATTTTCTTCTCCCCACGCCTGCCCGCTGATCACAAACAGCGCGCCACCCGAGTCGCCCCATTCGAGCACGATGCCAGACCGGTCTTCAGGACCATCAAGGCAAGTCGTGCAGTAGGCCATGCGCAACCAGGCTCGCGGCGCACTGTAGAGCGGAAAGTTCTGGCGAAAAACGTGCGTGTGCGCCGGATAACCAGGGTGCTCCGGTCGCGCGAACGTGACGCACACGTGCGCGCCGGGGATGCGTGTGATGGATTCCTGCGCGGCTGCTGCTGAAGCTGATCCCCCGCCCGCGGTGCTGCGCCGCACTCCGCCGGAAGCCCTTCGCACGCCGCGCACGATCCCGCCCTCCAGGGCTAGCATCGAACCGCTGCCCAGGGTAACGAGTAGACCGCCACTGTCGACAAACCTCTGCACTTCCGCTAAGCCCGCATATCCGATTCCGCCAGTAATGTCGTCCGACTCCGCAGGAGTGCCAAAGCTCGGCGTCTGCGGCGTTTTCTTGAAGGGCATGGGCCCCCACCGTTTCGGCAAACCTTCAATCTGCTCAGCGAGTTCCAGATCGACGTGCCCATAGAGCAGCACGTCAATATGCTCGCGAAGCTTTCCCGCGCCAATGTCTTCGTCGCGAACATATAAATACGGCACGCGCCGCTGATCCAAAATGTAGCGGACCCATCCGATCGAGTCGGTGTCGGCCCACGGCACCCACACGCCGATTCGCGGAACCTTAGCAACGTGGTGCCCAACATCAGGCATTGAAGCTGCGCTGACGAAGTCCAGGCCAAGCTCCTTGGCCACAGAATGAATCGCGTCCGTTAGCCCGCCCTTCGCCGGCAAAATCCACGAGCCCGCAGGAAACTCTACGCTGCCCACGCGGAACGAGTGCTCGGCGATTTCCACATCAAAGGAAGCCAAACGATACCGCGCCGCGAACAGGCTCTCCTGGCCCGTATCCTTCAGCAGGAACACCGGACCTCCGCCAGACACGTTCCCCATCGGCTGTGGCGCTTCCTTCAGCGCCATGAGTGCCGCGGATCGAATAGACGCATCAGCAGTTGGAATCGCGCCGACGGTGGTCCACGATCTTCACGAGGGCTCGCGTGGTCTCATGCGTTTGCTGGTGCGTGTCGCGATTAATATCCACGAAAGCGTACTTCGACCAGTACGGAGGAGACATGCGCGGCGAGTTCGCTTTATCCGTCTTGCCCTTCAGATACCGATAGAACCACTCCACCACTTTGTCCCGCCCGTCAGGATTCGACCCGGATTAATGAGCACCACAAGTTGCTCGCGGATGCGACGAATGTTTGGCTGCTCGGAGACCGCGAGGCGATAGGCAAGTTCCAGCACAGCTTCCGCCGATCCAGTTTCATCAGCGTGCAAACTTGCATTGAAGTAGTAGACCGGGCGTGACGCGGCGATCAGCGCCTCCGCAGTTGCCGGTGAGGTAGTGCGAGGGTCAGCAAGCGATGCGGTAGCCGCCTTGAGCCGGTCGAGATCCTGAATGCCTCGCTCATCGGCGATGGCCACCATCAAAATTTCCCGGCCCTCTTCGCTGCGCCCGATGGAAAAAGCACGAACACGCGGTGAGGCCGCGGCAAGCGCGCGGCAGTAGGCCTGAGCCTTCGCAGTATCAACGAATTCACCCGGAGCACCGGCAATGCGCCCAAAAAACGCCAGTGGCGAAGGAACTCCCTTCGATTGGGGCAGATAAGAAACCCAAGGCGAAAGAAAACGCGGATCGCCGGTCGCCTTCGCAATAGCTTCCACCGAACCAGGCTCAGGAATATCAGGCGCGGCCGTGTCGCTAGAGAACGCCGCAGCCCCCATAACACCGAGCAATGCTGCGATCCCCACCAGCCATCGAACCATCGCTCGCCTCCCCTTAGGCAAACTTGTTTGATTTCGAGCGAGCGGAGTCTATCACGAGCACTAGAACGGCCGCAGGAGAGCAAGCGTCACCACATCTTGTTGGGCATGGTCATCGATTAGTACGGGTCAGATTTCTTTACTCAGGGACACCGTCAGGGATTCAATGTTGCGGGACAGGGTAAGAAAGGTCTGCACTTCAGCTGTGAGCAATTTTTGCGGCCCTTCCGAACAGCAACTCCGGATCGTTTGTTCCAGACGCTCGAACGAATGTTCCAGGTTATCTTTTCTCTGCGATACTTTTCCCGCCATCCTGTCTGCCATGCCGTCCAGCACCTTGGCCAGTTCCTCGTCGAACTCCTGTTGGGCCAGTTCTACGGGTTCCGGTAAATCGAAGCCTGAGAGACGCAAGCGATACTTCAGCAATGCAACTCGTATCAGGAAAAGCGTGCGCAGTTGCGGTTGCCACCGCCGGATGCGGTCGCGCAAAGCAAGATCGTGCTGGCGCGAAGGACCGAATTCGAAAAGAACGCCGTCGGCAAGAGATCTCACCTGGTCGAAATATGTGTTGATCGTTTCGCGAAGAGCATAGGCGCGCTGGATTGCAACCCTTTTCTCCGCCGTAAGCGGTTCCCTTTCAAGTTGAGCCAGCGATCGCAGGCTGGAAACGAATGTCTGCTTCATCTCCACCGCCGCACGAGACCCCCATAGGTGATCAAAGACGAGCCACATCATGAACAGCCCCAGCAAGATGCCGACGACGCGGTCCCTTGCTATGGAGAGCGATGTCTGTGCCGCGAAGTCCTGCAGGTTGATGAGGTAGAAGGCCAGCGCAGCCTGCAATCCGAAGTAGGACAACCGAGGGCTGGAGGTCATGAACCAGGAAGAGAAAACCGTGACGAGTATAAAAAGAATGGTGAATCCAGTAATCGAATCGAGGTAGGGCAGAATGAACACCTGCGAGCCCATCCCGATAAGAAAGCCACCAATCAGGGCGCCCGCGATACGCAGGATCCCTTTCTGTCGAGATGAACCGATCGTGGAAAGCCCTGTCAGCAGGCACGTGGTCACCGCCGTACTGATGCCCGGCCAGGCGATGGCATTGTAGATGATGTAACAGAGGCTCGCCGCAAGGCAGCCTTTCAGCGCGAATTTAAGGTGTTCGGGATTGGTGAGCGCGTCTGGGACGACAAGCTTCGATCGCGGTATGTCGTCTGAAGGCGGCAGGTACTCGTCCATTGATTTAGAACCCGCGACTACCTGAGAGATGAGCGTAACGATTTTCTCCATCTCGAGCAGCAATGGAACACCGCGCGAGGGTTGGTCGTTGGGATTGAACTGAATCGAGACCGGAATTCTCCGGTTCATTAGATCGGTGCGAATGCTCGCGATGGTAGCTGCCAGGTTCCGCAATCGCTTCTGATCAGTGCTGGAAGGCTCGAAGCGCACCTGCGTCAGGGTTGCACCAACGTCCACCAGCCCACCGACAAGCGCTACAACACCACTCATCTGTGCGCGGTAAGGCGGCGAGTAGTCAGAGCGGCGCAGGGCGCGCCGCAACGTTGATGTTCCCAGCATGCCCAGCCTGGTAATTTTCTTTTCAGTCGCATGATCTACGGGGCGGTCCTCGATGTAGCAAGCCAGCAAACTCTCAACCGCGGCTAGACGTTCCGCAATGGGCAGAACGATATCGTCTCCAGGCTTCATGCGCGCAAACGCCACTTCTACCGCCGCAGTGACTACGACTCCGATCGATGACACCAACACAACCCGAAGGGTATCTTCCACATTGGTTTCGGCTGATACATGGCGATCCCACAAGGGGACTCCGAGGGCGGTCATGAAGGCGAAAATAGCAGCCGCACTGTAGTTGGTCAGCGTGCTAAACGCATAGAAGGCGGCGAAGAACGAAACGATGATCCATAAAAAATGCAGCACGGGAAAGCTAATCACAAACCGTGCCGAGATCAGAATATAAGCCGCGCCGATGCCGGTAACGAGTAGCATTGTTCCGGCTGATTGCAGAGTGGCTCGAAGATTTTCGCGAGAAATCATAAGTGCATAAACCACGCCTTGGAACGAACGGGGAATACGAAAGGTCATGCAGATGATCATGACGAGGGTCGCTGCAATGACCATCCGCGCGACTGTTCCGGCGCGGCCCGGGTACGGAGCGAGTTCCTCTTTTAGAAACTTCCAGAACCAGGGCAACGGTAGGGGTGACTCGCTAACATTTTGTGCAAGAGTGGCCATCTTCAACGTCCGCGAATGATCACAACGGCTGACTCGCCAATTCGAAACAGATCTGGCGGGGGATCCTTGACACGGACGCGGACCGGGTATCGCGATGCCAGATGCACCCAACTCAGCGTCCGCTGTGCGTCGGGCAGACCGGGAGTTAATGTGCCAAAAACGTCGGCATCAGGCGTTACGCCAAAGCCGACGCTGTCCACTATTCCGGAGAAGCGCACTTCGGGTTTCGACAGCACATAGACATCAGCACGCATCCCCGGCGCGATGTGTCGAAGGGTGCCTTCACGAAAATTACCGATCGCCCACCATGTGCGCGCGTCGATCAGTATGAAAACCTGTTGGCCTATATGCGCGTACGCGCCTTCCGAAATAGTGAGATTCGTGACCCGAGCATCAAATGGTGCATAGACCTTGCAGTTGTTGAGGTTGTATTGTGCCGTCTGGACCGCCGACGTTCTGGCCCCACGCTGGTTAGCTAGCGGTTCAAGCGTAGTTACGGCATGCACGGATTGTTCGTGTTGTGCCTTGCTCTGATCCAGGGCTGCCTTCGAGCGTTCGTATTGCGCCAAGGCCGACTTTAACCCTGCCTGCGAAAGCTGCAGTTGTGAGGACGCCTGCTTGAGGGCTTCCGCCTGAGCGATTTCCAACGTTCTCGCTCTGTCCACCTGATCCGCCGTTACGAACTGTTTTGTCAGCAGTGGCTCAATGCGATGCAGATTATTATTCGAATAGGTCCACTCCGCCTTGGCTCTGTTCACGCCCTGCTCTGCGTTCGCCACGTCAGCACGCGCCTGATCGACAGCAGCTGCCCATCGGACTACGTCAGCTTGCGCGGCCTGGATATTAGCTTGCGAAACGGAAACGCCGCTTACCAGTGCCGCAATCCTCCGCCGCTCGTCTCCTATTAGCCCTTCGAGTGCAGCCTGCTGGGAAAGGGCGTTTTCGAGAGCGTATTGATACGGCCGGTCGTCGATCTCAAACAGTAGTTCGCCTTGCTTCACAAACTGATTGTCGCGGACGTTCAAGCGAACGATCGGCCCTTCCACCTGTGGTGCGATTCCAATGAAATTGGCCGTTACTTCCGCGTCGTCCGTGCGTGGCTGCCGATTCGCTTCGAAAAGCACAACGAGACCCAGAACAACAGCTCCCGAGATGATGGCAATGCGAAGCTTGCGAATCGTTTTGGGGCGGGAGTCTTGTGAGAATTCCAGTTTCATAGGGCCTCCTCAGTGAAAAAAAAGGAGCCAAAGTCCGAACGTGAACATGGCCGCCAGGCAGGGATACATAACTATTGGAGGAGAGAGCGCTTCTTCCAGGTGAACCGCCAACAGTAGAAACCGAGCTCCCGTGCTCAGCAGGATTCCCAGGGTCAAACAAAGGAGCCAAGCCGGGAAAAAGGATCCCAGCACGTCGATCGATGGCGCGTGCTGACAACCTGCAAGCGGAAGCATGCCAACCAGAAGTAGCACTCCCGCAGCTGCACGATTTGCCGGCTGTCTCATGGGTGGTCCTTGGAGCCGCCGAGCCGCATCAGGTCACCCGTTCGAAAAGCCAAATCGGCCAATGCGTCGAGAACCCCCGTGCGTGCCGCGACATCAGTAGATCGGGCCTGCGCCAGCGCTCGCTGCGCCGCCGTAACATCGAGCAAACTGCGCACGCCGTAACCGTACGCTTCGACAGCCGCGGCGTAGGATTGGCTGGCGGCTTCCAGAAGTGCGGTGGCCGCCTGACGCTGCCGCAATGCTGTTTTTACGTTCGAATAGCTTCGCCATACCTCATCGGCAATCTGATCCATAGTGACTTCGGCCTTGGCCGCAGCCGCGTTGCGATTTGCCTCGGCCTTCAGCAGATTGTTCTTTCGAGCTCCTCCGTCAAAAATGGTCCAATCGATTCGCACGGCTGCCGCGCCCGTCAGTCCCGTCATCCGAGTTGCCGGAAGTTGTTGTTGCCATCCATATTGAAACGGTCCACCCGCCGTCGTCTCGAACTTTACCGAAGGGTAGTAAGCCGCGCGCGCCTCTCGAACCGTTCCCTCTGCAGTTTTGACCCCCTCCAGCTGTTGCAGCAGGTCGGGGCGTTGCTCGAATGCGCGATCCAGTAACTGCTCGATGGAATCATCGTGCATCTCGGGAACCGGCAGTTCATCGAGCGGCTGCACTCCGATGCGGACGGTCGGCGCAATCCCAAGCGTCGTCGCCAGGTCGCCACGCGCGATTTCTTCGAACCCACGCGCCGACTGCAGATCGTATTCCGCCTGCGCTGTGGCGCTCCGCGCCTCAAGAACATCTGGAAGGGTGGCAAGTCCATGTTCCAACCTGTTTTCCGCTGCTTCCTGCACGGTTTTCGCGTTCAGCAAGCTGGCTTCGGCCGCGTCGACTTGCCCGACGGCGTTCAGCAGCCGGTAGTAAGTGTCCGCGACTTGGAAGATGATCTTTCGGTGCGTGTCGTTGAAAGCAAAGTTGGCTGCAGCAAGTTCGGCTCGGGCAGACGCGATGCGCCCCGCGCGCGCGCCAAAGTCGAACATGGTGTAATCCAACTGCACCGCCGGTCCAAACGCTGCGACGGTCTGACGCACAAAACTGCTGCCGAACAACACGTCGTTGCGTTGCACTTGCGAGAGCGCGACGGCAGCTAGGGCTGGATACAATTCGCTCTGCGCGATATGCAGCGCAGCTCCTCTAGCCTTAGCGCCTTCCCATGCCACGCGTGTCTCTGGATTGTTGCGCTCCGCGAAATCCACCAGTTCAGCGAGCGAATACGAGTTCGTCGCATCGATCTCGAGTCGCGAAACTCGCAAAGCTTTCGCCTCCTCCCGCGCTTCGCGTTCGGCAGGGACATGCCAGGAACGGTCTGGTGAAGGAGGTGCAGTCTGACCCGCGGCGATTTTGCAAATCGCCGCGGTTACTACTAAAAGGACAAACCATCGCCACGTCGTGTTCATCACAGCGGTTTCTCGTTTCGATCAGCCTTGTCACCATTGAGGACGCGATCCACCATGGCACGGAATTTGCCAAGTAGTTTGTCGGATCGAGCAGCTTTTCGCGCAATCTCGAAGAGCAGCAAAAATTAAAGACCGTTTCAGCCGATCATGCAATCGGATTCTCCCCGGATAATCGGATGACCATGGCCGAGTCAAGGGTAGACACAAACAGCCGGGTGCCGCATCCTTGTGTTTTTTAAGGATGTGGGGTTTGACTTTTCTAGGTTGACGCCTGCGGCGGCTCGTCTGCGTAGAGTGACGCAAGCCAAATCTGGTTTAGGGACAGTAGTAAGACAATCGCGCCCGTGTACGCGCGAGCGTTGCGTACATACCTTCTATTCGTGACGGTGTCCTTGGCAAAATTGACCATGACGATTCCGCAACAAGGGCGTTCGACATTTCTAAGAAAACGGGATCGTCACGAACCCAGGAAGGGAGAATAGATCAGGGGAAATCGGGGGGAAATCGGGGAAATCGGGACAGACGGGACGTTTCCGACCCTCTTAGAAATCGACCACCTGTCCCACAACCGCACCTCCGGCCAGTTGTCCCCGCGTACCCCTCCTGCTACTTTTTACCCCGAGTGGAATCAAGAGGTGGGCCGTGACCTTCGCCATGGACCGCCGGCGCACGTGCCCGGCTTCTCGAGTCCCGTAGCGCCACAGCAATATAGTCAGCTGTTAAGTACCTTTAGAATGAACACTTGCAAAAGTGTATCAAAACAAAAGACTTTAACTACGTGCAGAATGAACACTTACGCAAAAAAGGGGGGGAGGGGGTCATCCGCGGAACCCACTAGTACGGCTTGTTCGGGGTGACCGGAAAATGAAACCCGGACTTGGAGAAGTTATATTCAAGGTAGGCGTATGGGTAGCTGTAGTCGTGTCCCGGCGTAGTGGTCTTTAGAAATTGTCCGGCGAACAGGCGGGCGTAACCAAAACCAAAGTTCAGCCCTTTATTGAAGTTGTATTCGGCCACGAGGTCAATCTCGTTGCCGATATGACGGCTAGCGCCGGGGTGGGCCGCAACCGAAATTGCACCGCTGCTGGCATAAAAATTGTCGTGTGAGGTGGCCAGCCAGTAGCCTTCAAAGGCTTGCTTGAATATCCATTTCTTAGTGAAGTTTTCCTCCACGCCGACCCGGAACTGCACAAGATTCCTGCGGCCCACCTGATCGGTGAAGCCGAACTTGTCGTGATTAGAAGGATAGAGCTGGTCAAAGGTATTCCAGTCACGGCCCGCCGGATTTTTCGTCCCGGAGGCGTAGTTGCCCTCGATATAGACCCGCGGCGCGGCGGCAACCTTGGGAAACGTCCTGCCCACGCTGGCATAGCCCGCCCACGCGCCGATGGAAGATGCGCCAAGAGAACCCTTCTGTCCGTCAAATTCGGTGTCGTAATCGAAATCCAGGGGGAGAGTGCCTTTGACGTGTAGGCCGATGGTAACTTCATCTAAATGGCCGCGGCCAACCGTTTCTGGAAGACCAAAGTTCCCCGGTGCCAAACGCCAGAGAACATACGGCTCGAAGGTGGCGCGCGGAATGATGTTCTTGAAGCTTCCGTAGATTCCGTAGAGGTTGTTCCCCGGAATCGCGCGGTGTAAGAAGGTATTGCTGCCGGGCACAACCGAAGAGCCGAAGACGGCCACTTCATAACCGGGATGATGAATGTCGATGCGCGCGACATCAAAAGTGCGGCCGACGTTGGTCCAGTTAGACGGACCGATTACGCGCTCGTCACCAAACAGGAGGACTTGGCGCCCTGCAAGCGCATCGGCCCAACCTGATGTGGAACTACCGAGCTGAACGTAGGCCTGCCAAAGGGTCCAATCGTCCTCGAAGGGATTAGCGTTGGGGATGTGGTGATTGAAAAAGATGCGAGCGTCCTGCACTTCCCCGTAAAACTTCAGCCAGTCCTTGGGCTGAATTATTAGTTTCACGCGCAAGCGGTCCAGCACATAAAAATCGCTTGTATCCGCGAAGCCGGTACCTATCGGGCCCTCGAGACGATCGCGATATTCGCCGCCAATGTGAAGCCAGGGAGGTAAAACCTCATCGAGTATCTCGATCGGAAACAGCCAAGACGGATCATCTGACTCGGCTGCCCCTGGGCTGGGTGCAGGACTTGAGTTAGGGTCCGTTTGTGCCTGCGTCCGGTCTGGAAGCATGATGATGCCAAGGAAGAGAGCTAACAGCAGCGAGGTAGGCGTTCTCATCGAAATAATCACACTAAGTCGTTAAGGGTTTCGGAATATCTAGGGGACGGTGCACTGCACATCAGCGACATTGCTAGCCAGGAACAATGTCCAGCGCTTGTGAGGGAATCTTACTGATCGTGTCTGCATCCAGATTCAAATGCGACGTGACCGTCTCGGGAGGGAGGTGCCTTAGCCAGTTATTCAGCGAAAAGTTCATATACTCATTCGCTTTAAACATTTCGAGAAACACCAGGTCCGTATTGCCCGTGTTTTCGATGTAGTGACCTGCGACGGCCGGCACAAAACCGACGTCATTGGTGTTGAAGTCCATCGTGCGCGCTCCTTCGCTGGTAAAGACTGTCATGCGCCCCTTACCGGCAAGGTAGTACTGCCATTCAGAAGCGTTTGGATGCCAATGCAGTTCGCGCATACCACCCGGTTTAATGATGACCAAGGCTGACGCAATATTTTTCGACGCCAGGAAGTTACGCGAGTCAACGATGCGAACTTCACCGCTCTTCGTTTGCTGCGTGGGGGCCATCGTCGACATCTTGAAGGTGTATTCGTAGGGGGATTCGGCGCGACGCCCTCCAACCGCAGCCTTGTCCTGTGCCAAGGATTTTGGCAAGTCTGCAGGAAAGATGTACAGGCTCCTATTTGGCAAATTTTTCAGAGCACTCGCCGGCAGCCCAAAATTCTTCGACAACACCGATGGCGGCGTGCGCCTCACCCAGTCGGAAAGGAGGAAGGTGTTGTCTTCAGAAAACGAACCTTGATCGAATATCAAAATAAATTCACAACCATCCGGTCCCAACCCTTGGATCGAATGAGGGAATCCTGCCGGAAAGTACCAGAGATCATTTTTTCCAACATCGCCGATGAAAATGGTTCCATCGGGGTTGAGGCAGGTCACGCGGGCATTTCCGTACAGCATAATGGCCCACTCGTCGGCCGTGTGCCAATGTAGCTCCCGAAAGCTGCCAGCCGTAAGCCGCATTCTGACGCCCGCGAGGTCTTTTGAATTCGGCAGCACTCGTTCCGTTACTTGGTTTGTCCATCCCCCCTCTTCAACCCGTTTGGTAGTTAGATCGAAGGAGTACCATATCGGCTCGATGTGTCCGTGATCGGTCGGCGGAGGAAGATTTGAATTCGGATTTTCATCCAAAAGCGGCGTGTTTTCCGGGCCCGGATTACTTGAGGAATGATCCTGATCTGCTTTTTCAGTGTCACTTCTCTGTTGCGCGACAGCCAGGGAAGCCAGCGCCGCGCTAGCTAGCCCAGCGGAACCGACCTCCAAAAAAGTACGTCTGGACAGTCCCTCCGTGCTCGATTTGCTTTCTTGCTCTCCACTCGTTAGATTTTCTGTTTCACTGGCACACTTGGTTTGCTTTGGTTCACTCATCCGCGAGACTCCTTCGATGGGCTCCGCCCAGGCAAATTTCGTAAGATCGTGAGATAGGCCACGAATGCTCCTGCGGCAATTCCCTGGCCATTCGTAATCCTCATAACGCGCCCTGAATCAAGCGGGTGCCCTTCTTGACTCGAGTCGTGGGGCCGCGCATCTGACACCTGTGTCAACATCTTGGACGCAGCACGTCGCGTGGTTGCATCGAAATACGTCATCACATCCGAGTGGACCTGAGCGACCTAAGGTCCAGCTACCTAAAAAAGAACAGGCCCTGCGTAATGCAAGGCCTGTCCGGTTGTCTGTGATGTGAAGAATAATTTCTGAAGGTTATTGTCGAACGGATGTGTGCATCAAATTCTTAGCCGGGGTGGCTCATCTGCCATTCGTGGATGAAGTTTTCCTGTTCCACGGCCGGCCGCCTGATTAGGTACAAACCGTCTGGTGTAAGCACGAAAGTTGTGCCCGTCTCGTCATTCGTGATCTCTTCAAGAACATGCTTCATGTCGGCAACGGTATGGGGCTTCAGTGGGTTCGAGATATCGATGACTTCCTCGTTTGGGTCGGTTGCGACAGATGGCACGCTAGACTGATCAGAGACGATCAGTCCGTCGTCACCCAGGCGCTGCGTGGAACCCTGGACATTCAGGCCTTCCACCGTGTTAAGGGTCGGAACCTTTGCTTTGTGGAGGTTTAATATCGCCTCGCCCTCGCCGTCCCGGAACCGAACTAGTTCTGCATAGTCTCCAAGGGGGGAGACAAAATCGAACGAGCCCGGAGCCTCAAGCCGCGCTGCGGTCTCTTCTTTGATGTCGGCCGGGTCGGTTACATCAAAGGTGGCCAGCCGGGCGCCGTCGTTCTGTTCGATGTAGAGAAAGGTTCTGCCATCGTTTGTAGCATGTAGCAGCATCGCTTGGCCGGGCACTCGTGCGAGTTCGGGAAGCTCGTCTGGACGCTCGACGATGATTTTGGCAGGACGGTTCCCCGCTTCTGCTTTGCCGGTGAGTGTGAGGGCTGCTGCAGCCGCGATGCCTATTTGAGCGATTCGGATTATCTGTTTCTTGTTCAAGGTAGTTCTCCTTCAAATGGTGCGATTCTGACCATTCGTTCTTGTTCTCAGTTCTTTTCGAGAGCCTCAATCATTTTCGCCTTGGTAGTAATCAGACCTTCTATCCAGGGCTGGGCTAGCTACACGCGCCGTCATTTCTGGTCGGGCCGTTTGCTGTGCCATTCGCTACTCTCTTCACTGGGTAAGATGTTTCTGGGCTTAATTAGTCAGATTGTTTGTTTTATAGCCTGTGATAAGGCAGGCAAATGGGGTAGCAACATGGAGTATCGTCAAATTCGGTCATTTCTCTCTATCGCCGAGACACTGCACTTCGGGCGTACGGCGGAGTTGATTCATCTCAGCCAACCAGCGTTAAGCCTTCAGATACGAGCTCTCGAGGAGGAGCTCGGCGTGCGACTCTTCGAGCGCAACCGACGCAAAACAACGCTCACCGCTGCTGGTCTCGCCTTTCGTGATGATGCCGTCGCAGCGCTCTCGCAATTGGACCAAGCGATTCGCAGCGCGAGGCTGGCTGCCAATGGGAAGCTGGGAATATTGCGGATCGGCTTCGTCTCAACTGCGGGAAGTGAGATTGTGCCCAATATCATCCGTCAGTTTAGAGAATTCAATCCCGAAGTAGAGTGCTCTTTGCGCAATATTCTCACGGCGGAGCAGGTACAGATGTTGGAGAGTGGGTCGCTCGACATTGGATTTCTTCGGCTGCCAATTGGCGACCACCCGGCCCTCGACGTTGTCACCGTGCATCGCGAACCGTTCGTCCTCGTGGTGCCCTCGTCCCATAAACTCGCAAAAAGGAAAAGGGTGCGCCTACGCGAAGTGTCGGGCGAGGATTTCGTGATGTATGAGCGTGCCTATGCCCCTGGATTCCACGATCGAATCTTCGGGATGCTTCGCGATGCCGGGATTGTTCCCAATGTTTCCCAGACCGCAGCAGAGATCCCGACGTTGATCGCACTCGTCGATTCGCACATGGGTATCGCCATTCTGCCCGCGTCAGCCGTCAAATATAGCGGTGCTTCGGTAATTGCTTGTGAGATTGCGGACCAGATACCGATGTCTGAAATTGGCATCGCTGTGAGTAAACCAGTTCGGGCGGCAGTCGTAGACAACTTCAGATCTTTCGCTCTGAAAAAATTAGGCCGGCCGAGGAACTCTTCGTAGACTAATCGGAGTTCAGAGTCAAACCGCTTGCAGCCGCTTCCAGGTGCGCTCGAACGTCTGCCTGGCCTCTTGGTCAAACAACACAAAATAGATGGTTTCGAGCGAACTCCCATTCCGCAGGTGCTCCGAGGCTTCGTGCAGCATGATCTCCGCGCATTCCTTCATCGGGAACCCCGCGATCCCCGTGCCAACCGCCGGAAACGCAATCGTCTTCAGGCCGCGCTCCGCGGCAAGCCGCAGTGCATGTACCGTCGAGCCCCGCAGCGTTTCTGCTGTGGTCAGGCTGCCCAGTCCCATGCTCGCTGCGTGAATCACATACTTGGCTTTCAGGTTGCCGCCGCCTGTAATCGCTGCAAATCCGATGGGGATGCTGCCAATCGCATCACACTCCTGCCGGATCGCGTCTCCACCCTTGCGACGGATCGCTCCCGCAACTCCCGCACCTAGAATCAGATCGTTGTTCGCGGCGTTCACAATCGCATCCGTCTCCATCTCTGTCAGGTCGCCCTGCTGGATCACGATCTTTGACGGCATTTGCTTAACACTCTGCTGGCTCATCTAGCCACCACGGTCAGCCCTGCGAAATCTCAGGAAGCGCAACAGATTCGGCCGCAACGGCAACGGCTTTGCCCATTCGTCGGCCAACCTCACGACATCTTGCAACGGTTTCTTCGGAAGTGTCCGGTGTGCATAGCAACTCCAAGGCATCCGCGTGCCCCGCCACGGAAACAAACCGCATCCCGATGCAACGCTCCGGACAAAACGTCACTGCCGCCAACTCGGCAATGGGAACTGAACGCGAACTGGTCGCAAAAATGGCATCCGGCCTCGCGAATTTGTCAAAGATCGTGAACATCTCAATCTTCATCTCCATCTCTTCCGCCACAGCTTCGATGATCAGATCCGCCTCGCGAACCGCCTCCTCGACGGTGCGCGAGAGAACAAGCCGCGAAGACGCATCGGCATCAACATTCGCAATCCACGCAATGGCCTGCTCGAGCCTGGAATCAGAGACATCTTCAATGATCGTCCGGTAACCGGCACGAAGTGCACCACTTGCGATTTCGCGACCATCGTAGCCAGCGCCAATCACTGCGATCGTCTGAATTTCGGTAACCATGTAGTTGTAGGGCGCGCTTTGGTTTGCGCCGACCGACTAAGAGCAATTACGCTGACTTCAGTCGCCTGCCACAAGCTAATATCGCGGGACGCTCGGGTCAATCTCCGTGGACCAGCGATCGATGCCGCCGGCCAGCGATTTCGCGCGCTCTACGCCTTGGCCGCGCAGCCAAACCGCCACGTCCAGGCTGCGCATTCCGTGATGGCAATAGCAAATCACTTCGTCATCCGTATCCAGCGCCTGCAAGCTCGCCGGAACCGTGCCCATGGGAATCAGCTTCGCGCCTTCAATGCGGCAACTCTCGAATTCCCACGGCTCGCGCACATCCACAAGCAGAACGCCGTCGCCGCGCTCCAGCCGCTGCTTCACCTCTGCCGGAGTGATCTCCAAATCGTTCATAACATTGCCTCAACCGCAATTATAGGCTGGAAGGCACAACCGCTGGAAACCGCCGGGCTTGGGAACGCCATTCTCCTGAATGGCGGTTCGGTGGGGGAAGAGCAAATCTATTTGCCGCGGAACTTTGGCGCGCGCTTTTCAAAAAAGGCGCGAATGCCTTCTTCACAATCTTCGGAGTAAAAACATTTCAGCTGCTGCTCGACTTCCAAGTTCAACAGCTCGGTTAGTTCGTCTTTGTCGCGGCCGAACAAAACTTCCTTGATTGCGCGAATCGCAATCGCCGGTCCGTTCGCAATCTTATGGGCTAGCGTGTGCGCTTCTGTCTCAAGCTGCGCCAGCGGCACCACGCGATTCACTATGCCGAGCCGCAGCGCTTCCGCCGCATCAATCATCTCGCCGGTGTAAAACAGTTCCGCCGCTTTGGCCGGGCCCACCAACTGCGGCAGAACAAATGTTCCGCCATAATCCGGAAACAGTCCCACCTTCGCAAAATTCTGCCCAAACATGGCGTCATCGGAAGCTACGCGAATATCCGCGGCCAGCGCGATGTTCATGCCCGCTCCCGCTGCCGCGCCATGCACAGCGGCGATCACCGGCTGCCGCATCGTGCGAATCTTCAGCACGACTTGCATTCCCGCGCGCAGAATCGGCTGCAGCTCGGCAATATTATTTTCCTGGCGCCCTTTGCCGATGACGGCCAAATCGCCGCCGGCGCAAAATGCCCGTCCGGCCCCCGCCAGCACCACGACATTAATTTCCGGATCCGTTTCCACGCGCGTCAACGCATCGTTCAACGCCAAAACCAAATCCGCATTGAGCGCATTCATGCGCTCCGGGCGGTTCAGGACTAAAGTGGCGACGCGGCCTTCACGCTTTTCCAGCACGGCGCGATTTTCGTGTCCCGCTTGCGCCGACGTGCTCACACCGTCTCCATCACGTGCGCGCTGCCGGCGCGCTCGTTCTCCACGCGCTTCACCAGTTGCGCCAGTTTGCGGAAGTGTTGCAGCTTTTCATTCTTGGTTTTCATCTGCGGACCGGGCGTTGCCGGCAGGACGTAAACGCGCGCACCATACAGCGATTCCTTCTGCAATCCGAGCTTGCATTTTCTCTGCGCGAACAATTCGTACGTCATCTTTCCGTTAAACGCTACCACGCGCGGCGCAAACTCTTCCAGCTTTTGCGAGAGCACGATGCGTCCTTCGGCGAAATCCTCGCGCGTGATTTCGGCGGCCGTTTTCGATGGACGCTTTACCAGATCGGTCAGGCCAATTCCAAACTCGATCACACGCTTGTCGTCCCGATAGTCAAACGGTTCGGGGACTACGCCGCTTTGGAAAATGATAGGCCAAAATTCGTTATCGCGGCCGGCATAGTAATGCCCTACGCGCACGGAAGATTCCGTCGGATGGCAGCCGATAATTATCAGCTTCATCCCTTTTCTAAGGTGATCGGGCAGCGTCCGCATTTCTCCCTAGCTTAACGCGTTCCGCGGCTTGCGTGGCCAGATGGTTCGATGGTGCTGCGCAAATTGTAACTTCCCTAAAAGCGCGTAAACCTGGACGGGTTTGAGTCGCGGGGGCTCAATCGCCCTCAACTGACCTCCGGAAAGTCTGAATCGCGGCCCGGGGTCAGGTCATCCAAGTATGGGAGTTTCGAGGTATGGCATTGTATTGTGCTACTTTAGCAGTGCACAGCATCCAAACGGGGTTACTCGCACTCCTTGCGAAAGCGCCTACCTTGAGCACCTCGAATCCACATCGGCTTCCTTCCAACGTAGTCCGCGAAGACGAACATCTGCTTGTTGCCGCCGCGAAAGCGGGCGATGCCGCCGCTTTTGAAGAGCTTGTAAACCGCTACGAGCGAAAAATCTTTCGCCTCACCATGAACATCACGCGTAACCATGAAGACGCGGAAGACGCGATGCAAGACGCATTTATGAAGGCATATTCGCACCTAGATAGATTTCAGGAGGACTCGCGCTTTTACACGTGGCTGGTTCGAATCGCCGCGAATGAAGCACTGATGCGCTTGCGCAAACGGCGGCCGAATCAATTTTCGCTGGACGAGCCGATTGAGAGCGAAGATGATTTTATTCGACAGCAAATCGAGGACTGGGGGCCGAACCCGGAACAGCGCTTTGCACAAACGGAGATGCGCGATATTTTGCGTGGCGTGATTGAGGAGCTGCCGCCGGATTTCCGAATAGTGTTTCTGTTGCGAGACGTCGAAGGGCTTTCCACCCAAGATACAGCGGAGGCGGTGGGAATTTCCGAAGCGGCGGTTAAATCGCGGCTATTGCGTGCGCGGCTGAAGCTGCGCCAGAAACTAAATACACGGTTTCGTCAGGATGGAAAGCATTGAACTGCGCGGGCGTAATTCGGCGGGTTTCGAGCTATATCGATGGCGATCTGGAAGCCACGATCGTAGAAGAGATCGAACTTCACCTGAAGACGTGCCGACACTGCACTATTTTGGTGCAGCAGACCAGGTTGACTGTCCGCTTGTACTACGATTCGGATTTGGTGGATTATCCGGTGGAAGTGCAGGCGCGGTTGCATGAGACGTTGCGGCGGAAGATTTGCAAGGATCCGAATTGACAGTACTGCCCGCGCTCATCACTGTGGGTTCAGCAGAAAATGCCGGAGCGCTCGCGTTGCGCGCTAGCCGGGCTGAAGCCCAGCCGCTACAACTGACGCGCTAAAGCGGGCAACCCCTACAATTTCGACGCCCTGCCGCAAATTATTCAGACCAGAATGGTAATGGCCTGCCGAGACCTTTTTCGCGCGCAAGAGCATAGACGCGTATCGCTACGGCCAAATCCCAGGCAGCGATTCCATTTGATTTGAAGAGGGTCACTTCGGTATCGCTGGTTCTGCCGCTAACTTTCCCCGCTGCAACATCCGATAATTTTTTAACGCCGGTCCAACAGATTTCGTCTCCCTTGAAAGCGATGATCAGGTCGCCGGTTTCCTGGCGGGACTGCTCGATGGAATCGACCACGATCACGTCGGCGGAAGCCACCGCTTCGTCATCCAGTTCGCGTTTGTGCGCGTGATTCGCGCCGATGGCGTTGATGTGCACTCCGGAGGCGAGGTCCGGACCGTGCAGCACGGGCTGGGAAGCCGTTGTGGCGGTACAAATAATGAGCGCGCCACGCGATGCCTCCGAGGAAGAGTTAGCAGGTTCGACAGGAATGCCGATCCGCCGGGACATCTCTTCGGCGAAGCGCTTGCGACGGTCCGGGGTGCGGCCATATACGCGAGCGGAGGAAAGTTTGCGCACGGCGGCGACGGCTTCTAGTTGCGTCCTGGCTTGCCCGCCGGTTCCAATGATTGCGGCGACGGATGCATCGCGGCGTGCGAGATATTTTGTTGCTACTCCGGAAGCGGCGCCGGTGCGCAATTGCCCCATGTAGTCGGCTTCAATCATTGCGACCAGGTCGCCGCTTGCAATCTCGTATAGCGGAACCAGAAAGCGCATTTTGCCGCGCACGAAGGTGTACTGCTTCATGGCCAGGAAGCCGGCCGTGAAATCTGCGGCAGCCATATAGTGAAAAAATCCGCCTGACGGGAGCTCGAAGCGGCGGCGCGGATGATTGACGACTTCGCCGGTGGCTTGCTTGCGCGAAATTTCTTCGATAGCCTCGAGGGCCATCGGCATGGTGAGAACCTGCTGAACCTCGGCTTCACTGATGTGCAGCGTCATTAGGCGCCTCTCCGAGAGTACCTGGATTCTACAGGTGTAAGCGGAATCTGAAAACGCGAGCGGCTGCGGTGTCGAGAAGGAGCAGATCGTTGGCGGGCGTGACGACTATTTTGCGCACGATCACTGATCCTGCACCGGGAACCCAGGCGGACAGATCCTGGGTGAGGCGGTACACACCGTCGAGGGACCAGACGTACACGGAGGGACGTGTTGCGCTGACTGCGAAAATGAACTTGTGGTTCACCGCGACGCCGGTTAGCTGCGCATCGGTGGCGTCAGCGGGCACCGAAAGCGTGCGCTGCCGCGTCCCGCTCGAGTCGTAGGTCTTGATTTGCGGTTGCGCGGATTCGCTGAGATAGATCAAGCCGTCAGGACCGACGGCGAGCGCTGATGGATTATCGATCTGATCGCCAATTGGGGCTTCTTTTGGCGCGGCCCTTCCCTGTTTTGTCGCGGCACCTCCCCATGATCCGGCCGGACGAAGAGCGGGGCTGAATTTGTGAAGGCCGTAGGGATGCTTGGCGGCGACGTAGATCGTGCCGTAGGCATCGACGGCGATGTGCATGGATTCGCGGACCGCAGGCGGCGCGGCAGTCCGCAATTCGCGATGGCGCATTCCATCGGAAAAGAAAATGGCTACCGTGACGCGGCGGCCGTCTGCTACGTAGATGGCCGCTCCCGCATCCACTGCGAGGTCGACGGGATGCATATTGGTACGATCGTCTTGAAACGACAGGCGCGGCTCGCCGCTGGGCGAGAATTTGTGGATGAAGCCGGTGGCGGCGTCGGCAATGTAGATGATGGACTCGCCGTCGCTGGCCATAGCGATGGGCTTGTCGAATTGGCCAGGACCGTCGCCATGAAAGCCCCAGGTATCGACGTACTCGAATGGCGGCGGAGCTGTCTGCGCAGCAGCGGCGCTTTGCGCGGGGCGTGAGCAGCCCGAGACTAACGCTGCGAAAAGCAAAACAGCAAGCAGACATTTGGCGCGGGCCGGCAAGATGCCAACGCTATGGGGCGCCGGGATTACGCGGGGAGTTGGGCAATACGCCGCGGCGTTCACTAGCGCTTTACAGCCTTTGCGGAACTCGTTGCTCCAGCTTTTCGGGGGACGTCGCCTGGCTCGCGGATGCGGCGCACGACGGTTTGCATCAGGCGATAAACGCGCTCTTCTTTCGCGCCTTCGATTTGACGAAAGCGAAATTCGGGCTCGCCCTTTGGTCCTTTGTAGAGGCGAATCGGCATTTGGCCGCACAAATTGTTTTCGATGAAGGCGGTTTCGTAGCGAGTGCGTTTCGGGCTCCACGTGTAAACGCGGAGAGTGGTGAAATCACAGGCTTGCCCTTCGGAGCTGCGCGTTCCTGCAACTAGATATTGCGGCTTGTCTCCCGAGGGACTCGCCACGCGGTTCAGCTCGAACCACGCAATCGGGCGCACGTTGGCAGACGCCATGCCTTCGCGGACTGGGTCCGGCAAATCTAGCTCGACGAAGCGGGCCACGACCCAGCCAGCGATGGGCACGGTCTGGTCGCCGGGCTGCGTGGTGGTGTTGGATTCGGAGGTGCGGGCGGAAGCCTCGCCGGGCGGGCGAGTAGCCAAGCCGCGAACGAGGAACCAATCCTCTTTCTTTTCCGGCGCGTCATTCCCATTGTCATGCGCATTCTCACGGGCATTCTCGCGCTCATCGCTGACTTGCACCCAATCGGCAACGGCGCGCGCGACGATTTCCAGAGGAACGCCGCGGCCGAACTGGTACAAACGGGGCGCTGTGCGTCCGGGCTCGACGCGGAGATTGGTCTGAACTTTGGTACGGCCGCGAGCTTGCACAGGCATGGCTTTCGCGGAGTTGAGCAGCTTGACGCTGCGCTGCCAGAGCGCGGGCTCAACCAGAAGTCTGCTGTCGACCCAGCCGATCACGCCACTGACGGTGCGGACTTTGACGCTATCGTTGCGACGAGACATGACGTCGACGCGATCGCCGTAATGCAGAGTGTCGATCGGCTCGCGGACTTGCGCTACGCTACTCCAAAGCGTGACGCTGCGCTCGCTGATGTAGGCGTCGCCGAGATATTCGCGCTTGGGGCGGAAGAACCACGCCGCGACTCCGACGAGGCAGAGGAGGGGAACGGCGACCAGAAGTTTGCGCTTCATGGGCGAGCCTCAGGGATGAGGAATGACACTAAGGGTGATAGAGCGTTCATGCGTTTGATTTTTTCTGCGCGCCAGATGATTGTAACCGATTCTTTACCGGGGCCGGAGGAAGCGTCAGAGAAGTTTCTGTTACAATGCGCGCGCTCAGATTTTCACCGAAACAGATTGTTCGCTTCAAAACGCCGTAAAAGCGGCGGCCCCTCGAAGCTCGGGGCAAACAAGGCCGCCGCACTCCATATCGGAGAAGATGCGTGAAATTCTTGGATTCGCTTCGACCTGTGGGACTGCTGGTGCTCCGTATTGCGCTGGGGATTATTTTTATTTCGCATGGATACCCCAAGCTGGCGCATTTGCGCGGCGCGGGGCAAATGCAGGGATTTTTTGTGGAGCACGGCTTGCCGGGATATTTTGTGTACATTGCCGGCGTAATTGAGACGTTTGGGGGCGGGTTGCTGCTGCTGGGATTATTCACGCGAGCGGCCGCGCTGCTGCTAGCGATTGAGATGTGCGTGGCGATTTGGAAGGTGCACAGCGCGCATGGCTATTTGGCGGTGAATGATTATCAATTTCCCCTGACGCTGGCTGCGTCGTGTTTTGCGCTGGCGACGATTGGAGCGGGATTGATTTCGCTGGACCAGCCGCTCTTTGAGGGTGGGGGAAGAGCGCGAGCGGCGCGGGGGCCGAAGAAGTAGATTCGCGAAAGCTTTAGCCTGGGGCCGTTAAGGGGCTTGAGAGCTGGAAGCCCAGGCCTAGTGATCGGCCGGCACTAAAGTTTAACGCCTCGAAAGGCGGCGGCCCCCCGATGGCTCGGGGTAACCAATCCGCCGCACTCCAGACTACGGCGTTACGGGGGCTGATGGGACAGAGGAAGTCCGCTCTACACCTGTCGGACCTGGGGGCAGGGCGATCCAGAGGATAATGTAGGCGAGGACACCTGTTCCGGCGAAGAGTGCGGCCAGCAGCCAAACTAAACGAATAATTGTGGGATCTAGATCGAAGTAATCGGCCAGACCCGCGGCTACGCCAGCGATTTTTTTGTCGTTTGTGGAGCGCACTAGACGCTTTTTGGGGCCGCAGTCGGCGGTGTACGCAGCGGCAGTGCCGGTCACAGGCTGCTTGGCGCCGCAGTTGTAGCAGAAATTCGAGCCCTGCGCGATTTCTTTCTGACAATTCGTGCAGACCATAGATTCACCTCCACAGGCCTCATTCTACTTATTGATACGAATTGATGGCAAATAAAGTTTCCGGATATATAGAATTCAGACTGCGGATCATTTTGCTCGTGTTTGGGAAAAGCCTCCGGTCCAAACACCGGACCCGAGCTACGGATCTTCGCAAGCGAAATCTTACAGGGCTTCAGTAGTCGAGGAGCTGCTTGACTGCTGCAGTGATGTGCTCGGTTTGGGGGAGGATTACGTCCTCTAATTTTGGTTGGTAGGCGCAGAAGGTGTCCATGGCGGCTACGCGCTTTACCGGGGCGTCGAGCTCGTCGAACAGCTCGTCGGCGATGCGCGCGGCGATTTCGGCGCCGAAACCCCAGCTCAGCATGTCTTCGTAGGCCACGATGACGCGGTGACTCTTGCGCACGGTGGCGGCGATTGCATCCCAATCGTAGGGCGAGAGCGAGCGGAGGTCGATGATTTCCACAGACACGCCTTCGCGCTCGAGCTGCGCGGCGGCGACTTCGGCACGATGCACGATGGCGCCGAACGTGATGATGCTGACTTCACTGCCTTCTTTGACCAAACGCGCTTTGCCGAATGGAACAGTATAATCGGGACCGGGATATTCGGAGCGATTGTACGGCTGGCGATAGAGATGCTTATGCTCGAGGAACATCACGGGGTCGTCGCAGCGGACTGCCGTGCGCAAAAGTCCGGCGACATCGAGCGCGGTGGAAGGCATGACGACGCGCAAACCGGGGCAATGCGTGAAGATGGATTCACCGCTCTGGCTGTGATAAATGCCGCCGCCGGTAAGATAGCCGCCGACGGCAACGCGGAGCACCGTGGGGCATTTGAAACTGCCATTGGAGCGCCAGCGTAGGACGCAGAGCTCGTCGCGAATCTGCATCATGGCGGGCCAGATGTAATCGAAGAATTGAATTTCGGCGACGGGCTTCAGTCCGCGCGTGGCCATGCCGATAGCGCGGCCAACGATGCTGGCTTCCGCAAGCGGCGTATTGAAAACGCGATCGTGGCCGTACTTTCTTTGCAGGCCGGAGGTGGCTTTGAAGACGCCGCCCTTGCCCTTGACGTGTTTCAGATTTTCATCGCGGCTGGCATCCGCTACGTCTTCGCCGAAAACCGTGATGCGCTCATCGCGCGCCATTTCGTCGGAGAGCGTGGCGGCGACCATCTCGACCATGGTTTTGGGGGCGCCGTGAAATTGCGGCTGGGCAGCAAAGGCGGGTGAAGTGGGATCAACATCGGGCGAGTAGACGTTGACCATGATCGAGTCGACCGACGGTGGTTCGGCGGCGAGGGCTTGGTCGGTGGCGTCGCGGACTTCGCGATCGACATCGGCTTCGAGCGCTTCGATTTGTTTTTGGTCGAGCAGGCCTTCGCGAACGAGGAACAAAGAAAATTTGGAGAGCGGGTCGCGATGCGCTTCTTCTTCGCGCTCCTCGGCGGTTTTGTAAAGCTTTTCGTCGTCCGAGAGCGAATGCGAATAGGGGCGAATGACGTGCGCGTGAAGCAGCGCGGGGCCGCGGCGCTGGCGGACGTAGTCGACCGCTTCTTTGCCGACAGCGTAGCTTTCGAGCGGATCCGTGCCATCGAACTCGGCGACGTGAAGGCCGGGAAAATCGCGCACTAGCTTGGAGATGTTGCCGCCGGCGGTCTGGACTTCGACGGGGACGGAAATGGCGTAGCCGTTGTCTTCGATGAGATAAAGGAGCGGCAATTTTTTGGCGCAGGCGGCGTTGAGCGATTCCCAAAACTCACCTTCGCTGGTGGCGCCGTCGCCTGCGGAGACGTAGACGATCTCATCGGCATCATGACTAACGTACTGTCCGAGCGGCGCTTTTTTTGCTTGCGCAAGCGCTTTGGGACGATCCTGGTAATACAGCGCGGCTTCGGCGGCGCCTACGGCTTGCACGAACTGCGTTCCGGTGCAGGAAGACTTCGAAACGATGTTCCACTTGGGATGGCCCCAGTGCGAAGGCATCTGGCGTCCACCGGAGGCAGGGTCGTCTTTCGCGCCGACAGCCTGGAGCAGAGTGTCGAGCGGGGTAACGCCAAGCATCAGACAGAGCGCGCGGTCGCGATAGTAGGGATAGAGCCAGTCGACGCCGGGACGCAGAAGGAGACCTAGGGCGGCGGTGACGGCTTCGTGGCCGGCGCTGGAGATCTGGAAGTAAATTTTGTTTTGGCGCTTGAGCTGAATTTCGCGGTCGTCGAGGCGGCGGGAAAGAAACATCGTGCGATAGATGCGAATGAGCGCTTCGCGGTCGAGGCCGTGAAACTTATCGGCGTCGAGCTTGGCTATCTTTGTGCGCGTTTGTACCGCCATTCAGTTGGCCCTCACGATGGAGTGGAGATGCTCGCCGTGGAACTCTTATTATATCGAAAAGATGCTTGAGGTGCCGGAAAGGACTTGGGGATTTCGCTGGATTCACAGGCGGATTGTCAGGGATGCCAGTGGCTATTGGCTTCACTCGAGGGTGTCAAACTGCTTGAGGGTGTCGGCAAAATCGGGTTCGCTTTCGCGGACGATCTTGGGCGAGGCGCTCTTGAACGGCTCCTCGGCGGGGATGCGGTCGAGCCAGCGCTGCTCGGAGAGTTTTTCGTGGCCGGAAAAATAGAGGCGGACGAGTAGCTTTACGGGGCCGTGATCTTCGGTTGCCGCCGTGGCATCGCTTGACTTGGCTTTGGGCTTCGATTTCCCCTTGGCGGACTTGGACTTTCCCGATTTCGCGGGCTCGGGCTCGGAGTTCGCTGCTGCTTCCGACTCTGCGGCCGATTCCGAGGTCGGAGCTTGCTCGCGTTCGAGCTTGTACTGAAGCTTTTTGTCGAGGCGGAAGGCCTGCTTCCAGTTTTCGAGTTTGTGGCGGGCCTGCTGAACTTTTTCTTCGTCCGAGCCCAAATCAAAGAGCAAATAGGTTTGTGCCATGACGAAAGTCTGCGATGCGAAGTGGCGGGAAGTCAAGGCGCGGGGTCGAGGGAGTGCGGCTTGGTTATGCCAACACAAGACTTATTGGATGGGCGGGGAGCGCCGTTTTGCCGTATTCTACGTCATAGAGAACAGGGGACGTGATCGCCTCGAGCCAGCAGCGTAAGAGAATCGTCGCCGCGTGGGTATGCTTATTCGCGGCTGTGGCTTTGTACACTCCGTTGGCAGGCGCTGCGTGGTCAGCGCACGCGATGAGCTGCTGCACAGGGGACTACTGCCCCATCGCGCAGCATCATCACCAGAAAAAGCAAGCTTCGCCGCACTCCGACATGGATTGCGGGCATGACATGGGCGAAATGATGAATTGCTCGATGTCTTGCTGCCAGGGATCTGAAAAACCGCTGGTCACCGCTGTTGCGTTTGTGCTGCCGGACATGGCTTCCACTTCAGCCCCCATTGCGGTTACCGGCGCTGCTGATACTTTGCAGTCCCTTGAGATTCCCCGGTCCCTCGAGCCGGTTTTTCCTCCGCCTCGCTTCGCGCACGCATAGTAGGAGTCGCTGTCTCCCAACCAATCTGATCGGCTCATGCCGCGACTCTTGCGTCGCGCTATTGCTACTTTGGAGAAACATCATGCGAGGCGTCTTGAAGTTGCTTGCTGCTTTACTTTTTCTGAGTGTGCCTGCGCTAGCGACAATTTTTGGCACCGTGCGCGGGATTGTGCATGATCCGCAGCACCGCCCGGTAGCAGATGCCACGGTCACGCTGAAGGCGAAAACCTCGGATTATGCGCAGACGGTGCGGACGGATGCGGAAGGACAGTTTCACTTCGATGCTGTGCCGGTTGGCGAATATAGCGTGACAGTGTCGCAGGCGGGGTTTGCGACGCAAGAGCAAGGCGTTGCGGTGTTGTCCGGCACGGCCCCTATTTTACATTTCGAGTTGCGGCTGCCGACGCAAGCGCAATCGGTAACGGTGTCGGCGGACTCGGCGCCGGCTCAGACAGAATCCGTGATTACAGACTACGTGCCGGGGGCGTATGTGACGCATGACCAGCTGCACGTGCGCGGAGGTCACCAGGTGAGCTGGCTCATCGATGGCGTGCCGATCCCGAACACAAATATTGCGAGCAACCTCGGGCCGCAGGTTGACCCCAAGGATATCAACACGATGGAAGTGGAGCGAGGGAGCTACGCGGCGGATTTCGGCGATCGCACGTACGGAGTATTCAACGTGGCGCCGCGCACGGGCTTCGAACGAAATAATGACGGCGAGCTGGTTCTAGGCTTTGGGAATTTTTACCAGTCGGATGACCAGGTCAATTTTGGCGGACATACGAGCCGGTTGGCGTATTACGCAAGCGCCAGCGGCAATCGCACGAACCTGGGGCTAGAGACGCCGACCTCCTCAGTGTTCCATGATGCCGCGAATGGGTACAGCGGCTTTGGATCGCTGATTTACAACTTGGGCTCGCAGGATCAACTAAGATTGGTAACTTCGCTGCGGCGCGATTTTTATCAGGTACCGTTCGATCCGAATAATCCGCACAATGCGCCAAGTGATTTTTTTCGCGATGCGAACCGGGAGAGCGACGCGTTTGTCGCGTTTTCTTGGGTACACACGTTTAATCCTGGACTGTTGCTGACGGCTGCTCCTTTCTATCATTTCAATCGCGCAGACTTTGAGAGCGACCCGCATGATTTTCCTACAGCGACCACGGACAATCATGCCTCCAAATATGCAGGCGGACAGGCGACACTCGTGTACGTTGAGGGGCGCAATAACGCTCGGGCCGGAATTTACGGATTTGGCCAGCAGGACGACGAACTGCTCGGTGTGACGTTCAATGACGGGAGCAATCCGAATTTTCGGGCGCCCGTGAGTGCGACGGGAAGTTTGTTGGCGCTATTTGCGGAAGAACAATTTCGCGCAACGTCTTGGCTGACTCTGAATGCCGGTGTCCGGCAAACGCATTTTTCCGGGCATTTGGCGGAAAACGCTACCAGCCCACGATTCGGCGTAGCCGTGCGCGTGCCGCGTCTGAATTGGGTATTTCGCGCGTTTTATGGGGACTTCTATCAGGCGCCGCCGCTGCTTACGGCGTCGGGTCCGGTCGTGCAATTCGTGAATAGCCAAAATCTCAGCTTCATTCCGCTTCGCGGAGAACGAGATGAGGAATCGCAATTTGGCGTCACTATCCCATTGCGCGGGTGGACAATCGATGCGGACACGTTCAAGACGCGCGCGAACAATTACTTTGACCATAGCAATGTCGGCAACTCCGACATTTTTTTCCCGCTGACCATACAGGGAGCGCGCATCGTAGGGTGGGAACTCACTATTCGGTCTCCGAAGATAAAGAATCGCGGGCAAGTGTACCTCACGTACTCGAACCAGCTTGCGGAAGGCTTCGGTGCCGTAAGTGGCGGGTTGACCAATTTCTTGCCGCCGGGCGGTTTCTTTCTACTCGATCATGATCAGAGGAACACCTTGCACTTCGGAGGCACTCTGAATCTCCCGCGGCGCAGCTATGTGTCAACCGATGTGTACTATGGGTCAGGATTCGCGAATGGCAATCCTCCGCCCGACCATCTGCCGGGTCATACAACCTTTGATCTAAGCCTTGGCAAGGACCTTGGAGAAAAGTTTACAGCTTCATTAAGCGCAACGAATGTGGCTAACCGCCGCGTGTTGCTCGACAACAGTTTCACATTCGGTGGCACGCACTACCTGAATCCGCGGGAAATCTTTGTCCAAGTGCGGTACCGTTTCCATTACTGATTTTCGTTAAAGGAAGTTCAGCAGCATCGGGTGCGACGCATTTGCGATTAATTCTAATAGCGCTTTTCGGAGCCGTGGGCACGCTGGCACGTTACGGACTACAGGGCCTGGTGCAAGTGCGCGTGGGTGGAACTTTCCCGTATGGCACGCTGCTCATTAATCTGAGCGGATGTTTTTTGCTGGGCTTGATTGGGCAATTGACACTGAATCGGCTGGTGATTTCTCCAGACTGGCGCGTTGCGATTGCGGTGGGTTTTTTCGGCGGCTACACGACTTTTTCCAGCTTTGGCTGGGAGACCGCGAAAATGCTGGAAGATGGCGAGTGGCTTCCAGCGACAACCTATGTCGCCGCGAGCGTCGTTATCGGCTTGCTGCTGTCTGTGGCCGGAATCCGGTTAGCGAACAGATTCTAGGAGCTGGGAATGCCACGCGAAAAATTTGAGGGCGAGCGCACGTTGATGCGCATCCACATCGGGGAATCGGACAAGTGGCATGGCAAGCCGCTATACGAAGCGATTGTGGAGATGCTGCGCAAAGAGGGATTTTCCGGCGTGACGGTCCTTCGAGGCGTAGCAGGCTATGGCGGTTCCAGCGTCTATCACACGGACAAGCTTCTGCGGCTGTCTCAGGACTTGCCAATCATTCTCGAAATTGTGGAGGCGACGGAACGCATTGAGCAGATTTTGCCGCGCCTCGACGGCATGGTCGAGGGCGGCCTGATCACGCTTGAGAAGGTGCGAGTCATTTTGTATCGTGCGGCCAAGAAGTAGCCGGCCGCTCTCGCGTCCCCAATTCTGCTTCCCATTAAGAAAAATTAGCCCAGAACGCTGTTGCGCATGCAAAAACCCCGTGCTAGCCTTTGGCGAATAAAAGGCGAATTCACGGGAGGCTCTCGGATGTCGGAATCGCTAGCGGTTCGCAGGGCAGGCGCTTCAAATAAGGTTCAGGATGGCCCTGCCTCCTCGCGCGAATCGACAGCCATCACCCGCGTACATCAGGTGCTGGACGCGTTCGCCGCTCGCGATGTCCACGGCGAAATCCTTACCGCCGTTCGCCATTTCCCCGCGCGCGAGGCGCAGTGGGGTGACTTCCCTGCTTGGGCGCACGCCGACTTGAGGACGGCCTATGCTGGCAAAGGCATTCGCCAGCCTTACAGGCATCAAGCTGCCGCTGCGGAAGCGGTTCACGCCGGCAAAAACATTGTCGTAGTTACGCCAACCGCCTCCGGGAAAACACTCTGCTACAACCTGCCAATCCTGAACGCGATCCTGGAAAGCTCGGACAGTCGCGCGCTCTATCTGTTTCCCACCAAGGCCCTCGCGCAGGATCAACTGGCCGAGCTACACGATTTGAATCAGCGCCTGGAAAATCGCTTTGGCGTTTTCACCTATGACGGTGACACACCAAGCGATGCGCGCAAAGCCATCCGTGAGAAGGGGCACATAGTGCTCACAAATCCGGACATGCTGCATACCGGGATTTTGCCGCATCACACGCGCTGGACGCGGCTCTTCGAGAATTTGCGCTACATCGTTGTCGACGAGCTGCACACATACCGCGGGGTCTTCGGCAGCCACTTGTGCAACGTGCTGCGAAGACTGCGGCGCATCGCCCGCTTTTACGGGCGTGAGCCGCAATTTATCTGCTCGTCGGCGACAATCGCGAATCCAGGGGAACTAGCATCGCGGCTCTTGGAAGCTAATGTGGAAGTGCTCAACGCGAATGGTGCCCCAGCCGCAGAGAAAACGTTCGTTTTCTACAATCCGCCGGTCGTGAACCGCGCGCTGGGCATTCGCCGCAGCTACATCAACGAATCCGCGCGCGTGGCGCAAGAATTCCTGAAACATGAGCTGCAGACAATTGTGTTTGCGAATTCGCGCCTGCACACCGAGCTGCTGCTGACGTATTTGCAGCAAGCGAATCCTCACGGGCCCGGCAAGCCAGACACGATTCGCGGCTACCGCGGCGGCTATTTGCCGAACGAGCGCCGCGAAATCGAGCGCGG
>Ga0185299_10002272_pt1 | contig 30602 bp, 32 predicted proteins | sample PaiPotPPA55metaG_FD_128002 | JGI IMG/M metagenome (GOLD analysis project Ga0185299, IMG submission 128002) | Iron sulfur acid spring bacterial and archeal communities from Banff, Canada, to study Microbial Dark Matter (Phase II) - Paint Pots PPA... ...
TCGCTTCGCGGACTCCGCTCGGAATGACGAATGGGTGGGGGCGTGGGCAAGAGCTACTCCGGTCGCCCTACGGGCTCCTTCCGTAGCTCTTGCCGTCATCCTGGTTGTATCTGTAACCGATGTCATGGCACTTCTCGGTGTAACCCAGGTCGTGGCACTTGATAGCTAGCGGCTAGGGACCAGTCGTTAGTGGTGGTGCGGCTCGGATTTGGAAGGTGGCACGGTGGGGGCTCGGTTCAAGAAGTCGTTTTCCTTTTGCTCTTCCTGACGGTCCTCGGGGCCTTTTGGATTGTACTTTTCCATTTCGAGTTTTTCTTCGGCGGTCAGCGTGGGCAGATGACGGATGAAGCGAACGAGTTTCCAGGTGTCCTCGACATCGTGATCATGTTCCGATCCAGCGCCAGCAAACGCCGGCATGCCAGTGAGGCGCACGCCATTTTCAATGATCCAAAAAATGTCGCCGTCATAAAGCTCTTGCGTTTCCTGGGCGCGTAGGTCGGGTGGCTTGGGATATAGGCCTCTGCCAAGCATGGTGTCGCCGCTGCCGTCGTTGCCGTGGCAGATGGCGCAATGATCCGCGAAGTGCAGACGCGCTTCACGCTGCAGTTGCGGCGAGTCGGGGACAGGATTTTTTGTGTTGTGTGCGCCGGAAGGCGCGGCCATTTTTCGGGCGCTGCGGGCAATTGCGGTTTCAAGAGCGCTGGGCCTGGCGCGCGAGCTGAGGCCGTCGTGCAGGATGCTGACCGCAGCCGCGGCGATCAAACCAAGCGCGGCTACAAAAACCAGGAGCAAAACAGTTCCACGTTTCATTGCAACGCGAATGGTAGCGCAAGGAAAGGTGTTGTAACAGGACTAGAAGAAAAGACAGCAGAAGAGAGATTGCTCGCTTCGCTCGGAATGACGGACGCGCGGCTCTTGGCGGTTCGGAATAAACAGCGCCGGCTGCTTAGTCCTTCCGGCTGATTCCAAGTCTTCAGTAAGAAATCGCGCAACTTTGATTAGAGGCGAGCGGCGGTGCGGGCGGCGATTTTGTGATCTTCGCTTTCGATGATTAATACCAGGTCGTTGGTCAGGGGAACGCCGGCGCTCTGTATTGAGAAGGTGTAAGTCCATTGAAATCGCGGCGCCAGTTCGTCGGCGGCTTGAGTGGCGAAGGGTGCCAGGCGCGTCACGCCAGCGTTGAGGCGTTTGCTGCTGTCGACCGGGCGAAGAGCGACGCCATCCTTCCAGTAAAAATGCAGGCGCAAGGCGCTGATTATTTCGGGAGTAAGTGGCGGGCGGACAGCGGTGTCCTTCAGATCGCGGGAGCAGGGGTAGTCGAGCACATGAAGCGTTAGAAGAAGTTCGTCGGGAAATTCGGTGACGGGTTTGTTGTTAAGGAAATAGGAAGTGCCTTCGTCGGTGTCCACGCGGCGCAGGCCATCGAAAAAATCGGTAGCGGTGACGCCTCCGGAGAGGCGGAAACAGGAGCCGTTCTCGAGGTGGCCGTCAGTGGCAAAAAAAACTCCACCATCGAGATTCCAAACGGTGCGCTTGGGGACTTTGGCAGGTTTTTTCTTGGGTTCGGGCTGGTTGATGCGGTCTTCGATACGCGATTGCTGGGGCGGACATGCGTTGGCGCTGTAAAGAAAAATACCGGTCGATGCGGCACATAAAAATGCCGCGCATGATACGGACTTTGCGAAAACCGCGAGCATCAGTTTGGCCCAGGTTTTGAGTTTACCGCGGGCAAGGGGTTGCGTAGGCGAAAAGAAATTTCGCCAACTTGATAGATGGCCTGATCGTCCTTGACAGATTTCGCGGCAACTTTGCCGTCGAGCACGGCGTGGATAGCGGCGTCGAGTTGCAGGAGGATAGAAGGCTGCGCGACCGGGACATTGTGCGCGCCGAGGACCAGTTTAATTTCGGGCGCGAGTCCCGCGAGTTTCTTGGTTGAAGCGAGGTAAGCGGGGAAATCCGTTTCTGGGCGATAGAGCCAGATTTCTCCGGGGTAAAAAGTGTCTCCGGTGAAGAGCAGGCCGTTGCCACGATCGATTATTGAGATGGAGTCTGGAGTGTGGCCGGGAGTGGCGATGATTTCTACAGTGCGGCCGCCTAGGTTGACCTTGAAACCATCGCGGACGAAGAGCGAAATTTTCCAGGGTTTGGTCGAGTATTTTGCAGGATCAAAATTTTTGGCGAGAGCGCCGCAGATTTGGTCTTTGGCGATCTCGGATTGTGCGTCCTGGCGGGAGCCTTTTGCGTTCGTACGTGTGAAGGCAGTGTCCATGCCGTAAATGAAAGGGAATTGCCAGTTGCCGCCGACATGGTCGTCGTGGGTGTGGGAATTGAGTACGACGATGGGACGCGAGGTGAGGCGCGCGACGATGGCTTTAACGTTGCCGATGCCCATGCCGGTATCGAAGAGAAGAGCTTGCTTGGTGCCTACCATCAGGTAGGAGATGACTTCTTCGGCTTGATGCGGCTCGTAGATGGCGAAGGTGGCGGGGGCTACTTTGTAGACTTCAAACCAGGGGTCGTTGAGGGGAACTTGTTCTAGTGATTTGTATTCCGGGCGGGGAAGATTTTTGCACCACTCGGGTTTTTCGGTCTGCTGCGGCGCGAGGAAAGAAATATTTAACACAGAGTGCACAGAGGCCGGAGCACCGATGGCGCAGAGACTTAGAAAAGCGATGCTGACGGTGCGGCAATTCATTGGGCTCACGATTATTTAGGTTCCTTTGCTCCCAAAATCCATGGTATCCGGGCGGTGAATTCCAGTTGCACGAGTTGGAGTCCCATAAACGGCTCGCGGACAAGATGCACGCGCGACGTGAATCCCATACTGAAAGTTTCACATTCGCTTTCCAGATCAGGCCGCCAAACGTTTTCCGAAACTTGTTTTGCGGCATCGGCACCCGAAATAATCGAACCCTCGGAGTGAAACCAGCCACCGTAGAGATGCTTTCCCGATTCCAAGCGAGCCATATGGTAAGTTTCTGCTTCGCGGTTCGACGCTATTCCGAGAGATTCAAACAAAGCGAGCGTAGCCGTCGAGTAGGTTCTATTTCTTTGGGTGGCGAAGTTGTGGCACGGCTCACAACCGCACTCCTCCGGGCTTCCCGCAGTTAGTTTTGCATAAGCTGTTCTCGTAGCTGTCGTATCGCTACTAATCTTCCAGCGGCCGTATTCGAGTGACTTCAGGGCATCGCTCATGGGTGGGTTTTGTCAGCTGTGGACGGCTCAGCGACGAAGACGGATTTGGGGAGCATCATGTGGACGCCTTTGTTTCCGTCGACTAGCTCGGTGATGTGGAGATCGGCGGCGACGCTGGAGAGCATGTAGGCGTCGTCGCGGGAGAGATGTTTTTCGGTCACTAGGAAATCGATCATTTCGCGGACGGCGAGCGTGGCGCAGGCGTTTAAGTCATCGTTGAGGCCCATGGTGATGTAGTGGGTGGGCGTTTCCGCGCGCGGCCATTTCAAATGCACGTCCTTGCGGACGATGAATTGAAATGTGCCAACGAGGGAAGTTTCCAGTGCGGTGATGTCCACTTCGCCGTCGCCCTGACCGGCATGGCCGTCGCCGACTTCAAAGAGCGCGCCCGGCGCGTGCACGGGAAGATAGAGAGTGCTGCCGGCGACGAGGTCCTTGTTATCCAGATTGCCGCCCATAATCCACGGCGGAGCGCTGTTGAAGCGGCCCGCGCTTTCTGGCGGCGCGTCGCCCATGCTGCCAAAAAAGGGATGCAGCGGAATGTCGATGCCCGGCGCGAACTTCGCGACCATGCGCTTTTCATCCAAGGGAATAATTCTGATTTTCGCGTAAGGATAATCGTCCGGCAGATAGCCGCGGCCCGGCCCGAAGGCATTGTAGGCGTAAGGAAGCGCCAATTTTATGGCGAGAATTTTCACTTCCAGCACGTCGCCCGGTTCCGCGCCTTCGATGAAGATCGGTCCAGTGAGGATGTGCCCGCCGGGGCCTTTGTCCTTCACCTGGTCGGTGATGTCGCGTAGCGATTGCTCGACCTGATCGGGCGGCAGGCCTGCATCTTCGAGGCGCTTGGGACTGGTGGTGATCAGCGTCTGAATCTCCACGGTGTCGCCGGACTTGACGCGCAACACCGGCGCGGCCTTTGCGTCGTAGTAGCCCCACGCTACGGTCTTCGGCGTCGGCTTCAGCCTCAGCTCCTGCGCCGTCACTCGATTCGCGGTGAGAAAGGAAAACGAAGCCAGCATGGCCACGGCGGTTGTCGTCTTCCGAAAAATGAGTTGAGCTCTGCTCATGATTCTGTTCCTAGCATAGCTCTCACTACTTTCCCAATCTGCAGATACGAAAGCGAAGGGTCGTCAGCCCACTTGATGCATTCTTCAGGATTCACCTCCACGCCGGCGCTCGTAAATTTGCGCATTTGTGGAGGCACCCAAGGCAAGAGATACCGGCCTTCCATCGCCACCCAGGTATCCCAAGGCGGAAGGTTGTCGAAAAAGCCTAAAGATTGAACTCCAGCCGCTCCATGCTGCTGTGACCGTTTCGCGGCTACCTCGTTAACGTTTGAAACGCATTGCGACAGGGGTGGCAACGATTCTTGGATCGCAGGCCTTAACTGCGAAGAACGCAATTGACCAGTCAGAATTAGGTGCGGTTGAAGCTCTGACTCTGACCACATTTCCTCAGAAGGTCTCTGGGACAGAAATGGCCCGTCGTACGGAGCTTCGCTGGTCAAGCGCTGCAAAGAACACCAGGCGACGGTTTCATTGAGCCGCCGTATAAGTTCGCTCGCGCTTAGTGAGATGTTCATAGTCACGAGCGGTTCATGGGTGGGTCATGTCTTCGGGTTTGACTAGGGCGTCGAATTCTTCGCCGGTCAGGAAGCCGAGTTTCAGGGTGGCTTGGCGGAGGTTGGTGTGTTCGTGGTGGGCGGTGTGGGCAACTTTGGCGGCGTTGTCGTAGCCGATCTTGGGGGCCAGGGCGGTGACCAGCATGAGGGAGTCTTTGACGTAGTGGTCGATGATGTCACGATTGACTTCGATGCCACGGACGCAGTGGTCAACGAAGGAGTTGCAGGAGTCGGCGAGAAGTTCGACGGAGTGGAGGTAGTTGAAAATCATGACCGGCTTGAAGACGTTGAGCTCGAAGTTCCCTTGCGAGCCGGCAAAGCCGATAGCGGCGTCGTTGCCCATCACTTGAATGGCAACCATAGTGATGGCTTCGCACTGCGTGGGATTCACCTTGCCGGGCATGATGGAGGAGCCTGGCTCGTTTTCTGGGAGCGTGAGTTCGCCCAGGCCGCAGCGCGGGCCGGAAGCCAGCCAGCGAATGTCGTTGGCAATTTTCATCAATGAAGCTGCGAGAGTCTTTAGGGCGCCGCTGGCGAAGACGATTTCGTCGTGCGCGGAGAGGCTGGCGAATTTGTTGGGATGCGAACGGAAAGGCAGGCCCGTCAGCTCGGCGATTTTCATCGCAGCGCGCCAGGCGAACTCCGGATGCGCATTCAATCCCGTGCCGACCGCCGTGCCACCAATCGCCAAGTCATAGAGGCCGCGCAGCGCGTCATTAATGCGCTCCATGTCGCGGTTGAGCAGCGACACCCAACCAGAGAATTCCTGCTCCACGGTCAGCGGCGTCGCGTCTTGTAAATGCGTGCGGCCAATTTTCACGATCGGGCCAAACTCTTTCGCCTTCGCATCCAACGCCTCTTGCAGCCTGTTTACGGCAGGCAACAGCCGGCGCGAAGTTTCGGTCGCGGCGGCGATGTGCATGGCGGTGGGAAAAGTGTCGTTGGAAGACTGCGACATGTTGACGTCATCGTTGGGATGGATGGGCTTCTTGCTGCCCATCGCGCCGCCGACGATTTCTATGGCGCGATTGCCGATGACTTCGTTGACGTTCATGTTGGTCTGGGTGCCGCTGCCGGTTTGCCAGACGCGCAGAGGAAAGTGCTCGTTGAGCTTGCCGGAAATGACTTCGTCGGCGGATTGTGCGATGAGCTTGGCTTTTTCGGCGGAGAGTTTGCCGAGATCCTGATTGACGAGGGCGGCGGCTTTTTTGAGGACGCCGAAAGCGCGGATGAGTTCCGGCGGCATGGTGTCCTTGCCGATGGCGAAGTGGACCAGGGAACGCGCCGTTTGCGCGCCGTAGTAGCGGTCGGCGGGGACGTCCATTTTGCCCATGGAGTCAGATTCGGTGCGGGTGGGCGCGGTGGAGGTCACAGGCTTTACGGCATCCGGCATGAACCCTCCTAATTAGCGGAGAATAGAAAACATAACACATAGTGATTAAGGAGGGAGGGCTGTCGCTTGCCAAGGGCGCGAAATGACGCCGATCGCAGCTCGCGGAATATAACAATATTTGTTATATCAAGAACCACTGAAAAGGGCCTATTCTTGGCTTAGAAAGAAGCTTGGAAATGAAGGGGCAGGAACTTAAAGAAGCACGGTTGAACAAAGACTGGACGCAGGAAGAAGTTGCCGATCGGCTAGGGGTGACGCAGGCATATCTCTCGATGCTGGAGCGTGGACGGAGGGTGGTGCCGGCTGGCTTGGGGCGGAAAGCGGCGGAATTGCTGAACGCGCCTGTGACGACGCTGGCGCTGCGCGAAGAGCGAACGACAACGGTTGTGGCTGCGGGTAGCGAGCGGGTGCGGCGGGAACTTGCGGCACTGGGATACTCCGGATTTGCGCATCTGCGGGGCGGGATCCGCGGAATCCGGCGGAAGTGTTGCTGCATGCGTTGAACGAGGAAGAATTGGAGAGCCGAGTGTCGGAAGGGTTGCCGTGGCTAGCACTGAAGTATCCGCAGATGGTTGGGACTGGCTGGTCGATGGCGTGAAGCTGCGGGATCGGCAGAACCGCCTGGGATTTGTGGCGACGCTGGCGGAGCAGTCGGCTGCGCGGGCCGGAGGCGCGGCGCGGAAACGGACGCTAGCGGAATATGTGGCGGTGCTGGAGCGGTCGCGGCTGGTGCGGGAAGATACTCCGTGCCATGAATCCCTGACCGAGACGGAACGAAAGTGGCTAAGGGAGAACCGCCCGGCGGAGGCTCGGCATTGGAATTTGTTGACGGATCTGAGGGTGGAGAATCTGGTTCATGCAACGACGTGAACACATCCCGGAGCCATGGCCTTCGTTCCTCGAAGCGCTCGACCGCGAAGCACGCAAAGAGACGCGCTTGGACTGCATGGGCGGATTTGTAGTCGCGCAATTGTACGGATTCGAGCGCGAGACGGCGGACCTGGACGTCTTGCAGATTGCCCCAGGCGAACAGCGCAAGCGCCTGCTGGAGATAGGCAAGCAGGGCGGCGCCCCTACATAGGAAATACAAGGTGTATCTCGATCACCTCGGCGCAGCCAAGGTGCCGGAAGATCATGAGGCACGCCTGACGGAAATTTTTCTAGGCGCCTACGAGCACCTGCGAATTTGCGCGCTGGACCCGTACGATCTGGCACTCTCAAAATTGTAGCGCGACATTCAGCGCGATCGCGATGACGTGAAGCATCCGGCGCGTTCCCTTCCGCTAAAGATCGAAACGCTGAAACAGCGGTATGAGAAAGAATTCCGCTGGCAATTGGGAATTCCAGAGCGGGAAGATTTGACGTTGAAACTATGGATCGAGATGATCGAGGAGTTGAACGGAACGCGAACGCCGTGAACGATATTTGTACGGAAGCCTTAGACCAACTCTACTTGTTGGGAATTAAGGTGTCTTGCCTGGCGGCGCAGCGCCAGACGCCATTTTGCTTGATCCAAGTGTCGGTAAAACGCACGCGATGAATGTAGCTTTTCCCTTTGCTGGTGCCGGTTTCGCGATAGATTCCGGAGACGACGGCGGCGTTGCCGTAGATGGCAACTTTAAGGCCTTCGTCGTAGAGATGGTCGGCCTGGTATGAGGTTTTTGCGACGTCCCGAATATATTCAGACTTGTTCATAAGGCTGCCAGCGAAGTCGATGTAGGTGAGCGTGTCGGTAACGATGGCGGTGACGGCGGCCGAGTCATGGTGAGCTTCCGCCTGGTTCCATGCACGCTCCAGTTGCCGGACCTGAATTTCGTCGTTGCTGGCGGCGGATTTGTCCTGGGCGGCGGGCACAGAAGTGAATACAGAGAAGGCGAACACTGTGAAAAAACCAGCTTTCACGTGGGCTCTGATCGGGGCTCTCATTGGGGCAACCTCAAGATGAATGGGAACGTGAATTGGCTGATGCTAACAAATACCCGGTGCGCAGCGGTGGGGGATTGCGAGCGGAGTGACCAAGCGAACAAGAGGCGCGCGCCGGACGACGAGAGTGTCGAGAAGAATGTATAATTTAGGAGCAGGAGAACTGCATCCAATCCAGATATGGGAACCGGGAAAAAAGCGATAAAGGCGAGCCGCAGTGTGAAAACCCAGCGCAAGCTGCGGTTTTTGCGCACGCGTGCACGCGAATTGAAGATGATTGGCAAGGCGCTGCTTTCGACTAGGCATCCGGTGCTGGTGCACATTATTCCGATTCGGCGCTGCAACCTCGATTGCGGATATTGCAACGAGTACGACCAGGTGTCGAAGCCGGTGCCGATCGAGGAGATGAAACGGCGACTGGATTACCTGGCGGCGATGGGGACTTCCATTATTACCATCAGCGGCGGCGAACCGCTGATGCATCCGGAGCTGGAGGAAGTGATCCGGCACATCCGCAAGCACGGCATGATTGCCGGGATGATCACCAACGGATTTTTGTTGAGTGTGGAGCGAATCAAAAGTTTGAATGCGGCGGGGCTGGAGCATCTGCAGATCAGTATTGATAATGTGACGCCGGACGAGGTATCGAAAAAAAGTTTGAAGACGCTGGATTCGCGGCTGGAGTGGCTTTCGCAGCAGGCGATATTTCAGGTGAACATCAATTCGGTGCTGGGCAGCGGTGTGAAGAATCCGGAAGATGCGCTGACCATTGCTCACCGCGCGGTGGCTTTGGGGTTTACGAGCACGGTGGGAATCATTCACGACCATAACGGTCAGTTGAAACCGCTGGATGCGCGGCAAATCCAGATATTTGAAGAGATCATGAACCTGGGGAAGCGTTCGTTTTCGCGGTTCAATGAGTTTCAGCATAATGTGGCGCGCGGCAAAGAACACAACTGGCGCTGCCGTTCGGGGTCGCGCTATTTGTACATTTGCGAAGACGGGCTGGTGCACTGGTGCTCGCAGCAGCGTGGGTATCCGGGAATTCCGCTGTCGAAGTACACGCCTGAAATGCGCCACCGCGAATATTTGACGGAGAAGTTTTGCGGGCCGCGGTGCACGGTGTCTTGCGTGCAGCAGATTGGAATACTGGATAACTGGCGCGATCCACAGAATTTGAAGCCGATGCCGGTGGCGCCACCGGCGGATTTGGTGCAGATTGGAAAATAAAGAATGAAGAAGTAAGGAAGTAATGAATTAACGAAGTAAAGAAAGAGGCGCTCATTGTGATGCGCCTTTTTTCTTTTGCAGTTGCGGATTTTCGCACAGCGCAGTGTGAGGCACGTTGACGCTGCACCCAGAATTGCAAGAATAGAGACATGACGGCAGCCATCGAAACGCACAATCTGACGAAGGAATATCCGCACGGATTTCTGCATTTGAAGCGGAAAACATCTCTCGAAAATTTGACCATGCAAGTCGAGGACGGCGAGGTCTTCGGATTTTTGGGCCCCAATGGCGCGGGGAAAAGCACCACCATCAAGCTGTTGATGGGGATTATTTTCCCGACGGCGGGAAGCGCGCAGATTCTAGGCAAGCCGGTAAGCGATGTGAGCATGCACCGGGACATCGGGTACCTGCCAGAGCAGCCGTATTTTTATGATTACCTGACGGCAGCGGAGGTGCTGGATTATTTCGCGCGCTTCCACGGCTTCAGCGCGGCAGAGCGCAGGGAACGAGTACAGAAGATGTTGCACAAGGTGGGCCTGGAGACGGCTGGAAAGATTCAGCTGCGGAAATTTTCGAAAGGTATGTTGCAGCGCGTCGGGCTGGCGCAGGCGATTGTGCATGACCCCAAACTGGTGATTCTGGATGAGCCCATGTCCGGGCTGGATCCGGTGGGGCGCAGGGAAGTGCGGGACATCATCCTGGAATTGAAGAACGCGGGCAAGACGATACTTTTTTCGACGCACATTTTGTCGGACGCGGAAACACTTTGCGACCGCGTCGGAGTGATCGCGGGAGGACAGTTGCGGGGAGTAGGCGCTCCTGGATCGATCGTGGGAGTGAAATCGCTGGGAATGGAAATCATATTCGAGCTGACGGGCGGCGGCGCGCAAATTGAAAAGGTACGCGCGAAGGCGACAAAGTCTGGCGCGAATTACCGGATGAGCATAAACGAAGCTGACTTGTACGCGGCGCTGGAGGAATTACGGGGAGCCGGCGCGAAAGTAATTTCGCTGACGCAGATCAAACCGACGCTGGAAGATTTTTTTATGGAGCTAGTTGGCAAAGACCGCGCGCAGGCGGCGGCCGTCGAGGTAAGCGGACAATGAACCGCATACTGATCGTGGCGAGAAACACCTTTCGCGAAGCCGTGCGCGATCGCGTTTTGTACAACCTGGTGTTTTTCGCGCTACTGATGATTGCGTCCGCGGTGATCGTCGGGCAGATTTCCATGGACATCGAAGCCATCGTGATGGTCAGCCTGGGACTGAGCGCCATTTCGCTGATCGGGCTGCTGATTGCGGTGTTCACCGGCGTTGGATTGGTGTCGAAAGAGATCGACAAGCGAACCTTGCACGCGGTTTTAGCGAAGCCGCTGAGGCGATGGGAGTTTTTGGTGGGAAAGTTTACCGGGCTGGTGCTCACGCTGACGGTGAATACGGCGGCGATGGCCGCGGGGCTTTTTCTGGCGATGTGGTTCGTAAAACATTCGCTAGTGCGCGGGGATACGGTGGTGCTGGTTGCGGTGTACTTCATGTTGCTGAAGCTGACGCTGGTGGTGGCCCTGGCCATGATGTTTTCGTGCTTTACGTCACCGCTGCTGGCAATTCTATTTACTGGCGGGTTGTACGTGGCGGGACTTTTCGTGGCGCAATTGCGCAGCCTGCAATTGACGTCAATGAGCGCGCATACGCAAAAGTTTTTCTCGATACTTTCCTACCTGCTGCCAAATTTTGAAAATTACGATGTGATGGGCGCCGCGGCGCACGGGCGTGGAATTTCCGGCAGCCTGGTGCTGCTCAATACGTTGTACACCGCCCTGTATTGCGCCATTGTGCTGAGCGTGGCAACGGTGATTTTTTCCCGCAAGGATTTGAAATGACGCCGGGAAAATCCACGGCTTGGCTGCTGCTGCTGATTCTTCCCGCAGGATTCGTTGGCGTGTGGAGACTGCAGCGAAAAGTAAACGTTGAACGGGACGCGATGTATCAGGAACAGGATGAAGTGCTGGTGCGTTCGCCGAAGCTGATGAAATTGGTGACGCTGGAATACGCGACGCTGGCGGCGGACATTTACTGGACACGGGCGGTGCAATATTACGGGAACAAGCACCTGGGGGAAGAAACGAACCTGGAAAGTCTGTGGCCGTTGCTGGACGCAGCTACGACACTCGATGAGAATTTACTGCCGGCGTACCGGTTTGGCGCGACTTTTTTGAGCCAACCGGAGCCACGCGGAGCAGGACGTCCTGATCTGGCAGTGCAATTACTGGAGCGTGGATTGAACGCCAATCCTAGCTACTGGAGACTGAACCAGGATTTGGGAAACGTGTACTATCTGGAATTGAAGGACTACGCGAAAGCGGGACGAACTTACCTGGAGGGAAGCAAGAAGCCGGGAGCTGCGCCGTGGATGAAAGTTATGGCGGCGCGATTCATGGAAAAAGGCGACTCGCGCGAGACCGCAACAATGTTATGGACGGAATTGCTGGACTCTAGTACGGATGAGTCCATCAAGGAAACGGCGCGAATTAATCTGGAATTGTTGCGGGCCGACGAAGACGTCGATCAAATCAACGTGCTGGCGCAGCGATTCATCGCCAAGATGGGCCGTCCACCGACGAGCATCAGCGAAATGGCTCAGGCCGGACTGATTGGCGGAGAACCGGTCGACCCGACTGGACATCCGTACGTGATTGGACTGGACGGCAAAGCCCGGGTTTCGAGTAAGAGTCCGTTGTTCAAGGAAAAGAGCGTTTACCGCCGGCCATTGTAGGTACGCAACCTGGCGAATCAGAATCTCAACATTTTAAACCGAATGCGACAAAGGTCAGCGGTCGATAATGCACAGCAGAGTCATTTGCGGGTCGATGAGAAGTTTGCCGGGCTCGCGTGCGGAGTTGAAATGGAAGCTCGTTTCCGGTCCTGACGCTATGACGCGTCCCAGATAACCGCCATTGCTGGAATAAATCGGCACTGGGGCCACGAAGGAACTGGCAACGCCGTGCTGCAGCAATTTGCCTTTGATAACGTAGCCTTTTTCCGAGTGCCGCACGGAATATTCGATGTGGTAATGGGGGATGCCGGTTCCGCGCACCCAGTCAGCGAAAAACCAGTCCATGGAGCGCCGGCTTTCGATTCCCATGGAAGGAGTCATCACGGCTTCGATTTCGCGCTGCAAATTATCGGTGGAAAGCGCGCGATAGGCATACTTGGTCTGCAGCGTGTGCAGAAGCGCGATAAAACGAGCGTCGGGATTTTTCGCGGCTGGTTCACGAAGCATTTCGCGGAGCATGTGAAAAACCCAAGCGCCTTTTCCATAGACAAGCAGATCGAATCCTTCTGGAGCGCGCGAGGAATCAAGGCGGAAACCCAGATCCAAGCTGCCGATTTCCGCGGGGGCAATTTCGTTCGAATCTTTTTCCACCAGGCGTTTCCGGTAGCGATCCAGCCATAGCCGCAGTTTGTGCTGAGGGATTTTCTGGCTGTCGGCAAACAAAAGCGCCAGGTAGTTCGCCAGTCCCTCGTCGATCCATTGATCGCGATAGCTGGACCATCCCACCACGTTGCCCCACCACTGATGCGCCACTTCATGAAATGGAACCAGGTCGTGGAAATGTTCCTGGCCGCTTTCGGAGAGGCCAGCGCGCTGCTGGGTATCGGATGGAAGGAACGAATACGTGGAAAGATACAGAAGACCAGGCCAGCCCTGACCAAAAGTTCCAGGAATCTGAGAAACGCTTAGCTGATGGAAAGGAACCGGCCCGGAAAAGTTCTCGTAGAAGTGAATCGAGGAATCGATGTCGCGCGCCAGCGCTTTCAGAGCGTCGGCCGGACTCGGCGGAGGCATCTGCAAGCGCAGATGGTCGCCGCGCTGCGCGCCGATGGGGCCGGCTAACGAATTAGCGAGGTCATCCATCTCCGGTTGACGAAGGCGGCTAAGCAAAGCCTGCTCGAGTTGACGATTCGCGTACACATCGACGGAGTAGCCGTTATCGGCCAGCGATGCAAACGCATATTCGCCCAGATTGAAACCGGCGACGCTGGCCGGTTTTTCCGTCCGCCAGTGGCCGGTATGAATATCTCCTTCTTCGTGTTCGTCAAGTTTGCTGCCGGTGGCTGTCAGGCGAAGTTTGCGCGGCCAATGAAAGGTCAAGTCGTAGCTGGAGAATGAAGCAGTGTCGCCGAGATGCGGATACCAACTTTCCCGTGCGCCGACGAAGAGAACGCCGTTGCCGGCGTTGCGAATGACGTTGCCGTGATAGCGAACGGTAAGTTCGATCTCATCACCGGACGCTGCAGGGCGCGCCAGCAAGATATAAAGAAGATCGTTACCGCTTGCGGCGCGGGCTTCGGCCGTGGTGCCGCTGTCAGGAAACGAGGAAAGCGATTCGGTTCCCTGAGTTACCGCGTCGATGTTCAGAAGCCGGGAAAACTGGAAAGGAATCAGCCGTTCGCCGGATTGCGCAGCGCGAACGTGAATTGTGGCTACTCCATTGACGGAATTATCGGGATGCACGGTGGTTTCGATGCGGTAGCTAAGTGCTCGGAATGCGACCGGCGGTGGCCGAGTTCCGGGCGGGCAATAGGAACTCCACACGTCGTAGTAGTCGATGCCGCCGACCTTGCGGCCCTGCCCAAAAAGCTGCGGCTCATCGCGTTCCAGGTCATAAACGAAATCGAAGGAGCCCTCTGAAACACCGCCCAGGGTGGCAATAAAATACGGATGCAGCGTCTGTGAATAGGACTCAGAGAGAATGCGAAACGAGTGTGCAGGATCGCGGGACAACACCGGAGCCTGCCAGCCGTCGGCGAAAGCATTGTTGCTTTGCGGTTCGCTGTGGGCGAGTTGCAAATCGTGGCGCAGTTCGGCCATGGTGTCATCGGTAAAACGCAAGTATGCACTGCTGAAATTCTGATCAATCATGGGCGCGCCGAGAAAATGTGCGAGTTGTTGCTTTTCGACAGGGTCGCGAGGTATCGCCAGGATGTGACCGCGGCCAGAAAATACCGCGCCGGTGACCTTTCCTTCGACGGCCGAAAAGAAGCCGAGATAGCCGTCTTCAAATAGAAGCTTAGCGTCGCCGCGGCGCAGCTCGAGGTGGCTCGATGAATCGACTTTGTAGATTGCGGCGGGATCAAGCTGCACGCGATCGAGCGCCACAAGAAGCTCGTGCGGTTCACGCGGCGGAGCGTCTTGCGCGTTGAGCGAAACTGCGCAGAGCAAGATCATCAGCGAGAAGGTGCAAGCACGGAGCGACATGCTGGTTGTGTATTGAGATTGGGCATAGAGCGGCAAGGTTGCCTCGATACTAACGCAGCCGTGAGGTAAATTCAGAGGATGGAGCGAAGTTGGAAAATTCGGCCAGCGTGCTTGCTGGTGGCGGTGTGCCTGGTGGCCACAATAGCTGCGCATGGCGACACCATCGTGCTGAAAAATGGACGAAGGATCGCAGCGCTCAGTGTGACGCAAGAGGGCGAGAAAATCACGTACGAAACGGCTTCGGGTACGCTATCGCTTCCGCGCTCCATTGTGGACCATATCGAGCATGAGTCATTGGCCAACGCAGCTAACAGTGCATCCACGTTTACTTTGAAGCCGCCCGATACGGAAGCTGCGCCCACTGCGCTGCCGCCTAGCAGGAATGAAATCGAGAACCGCGTGATCCAGGGTGGCGAAGTGGATCGCAGCTATGTGGATCAGCTGGATCAAGAAGCGCACTCGGGACAAGGGCTGGCCAATCAGAATGCGGCCATGGCGCATCACACAGCCTCGCAATTCGAGATGATACACGGCGCGATGGATGCTGCTCTGGAGGATGCACGGAGCGCCTTGACATATATGCCGGAGCAACCGGTGCTGCTGATGGACGCTGCTTATCTTTATTTGCGGCGGAGCGAGTATACCCAATCGCTTGATTACATCGATCGCGCACGGAGATTGGTGCCGGAAGATCCTGAGGTCCCGAAGCTGGCGGGGTGGGCATACTACGGACTGAATAAGATGGATTTAGCGGTAGCGGAATGGAAGCACGCGCTGTCGTTGCGCCCGGACGCGGAAGTGGAAGCGGCCTTACAAAAAGCCCAGCGCGACAAGCAGGAAGAGGAGCAGTACAAGGAAAATGAGAGCAGCCACTTTACGCTGCGCTACAGCGGAGCGTCGGAGCCAGCACTGGCGCGCAATATTTTGCGCACGCTGGAAAGACACTATGGCGCGATCGAATCGGAGCTGAGCTACTCGCCGCCGGATTCGATTGGCATAGTTTTGTACACCCAGCAGGCTTTTGCCGACATCACCCAGGTGCCGAACTGGGTTGGCGCACTAAATGATGGGCGAATTCGAGTTCCGGTGCAGGGATTGAGCGCGGTTACGCCGGAACTGTCGCGTGTATTGAAACACGAGCTTACGCACAGTTTTATTCAGCAGAAAACGCTGGGCCACGCTCCTACCTGGATTCAGGAAGGGCTGGCGCAATGGATGGAGGGCAAGCGCAGCGATCTGAATGCAGCGGCACTGGTCGCGATCTATCAGAGCGATCCAGCGCTGGGCATGAGGCACTACCAGGGCGACTGGATGAAATTTTCGAATGAAGCTGTCAACGCGGCGTATGCGTGGGCGCTTGCAAACGTGGAATATATCGTGCAATCCGGTGGAATGAACGACCTGGACCGCATTCTGGACCGCTTGGCAGCGGGCGAAGCTCCGGAAGCGGCGTTGAAAGCAATCCTGCGCTCTGACTATACAGATTTGACGCACGATACCGTGCAATATCTGCGAAAAAAGTAATAACGAAATTGATTTCTTGGAGAGCGAAAGACGAATGGCGTTGATCAAGCAGTTTGGCTTGCACTGGCCGCGCAATCAGGAAAATCTCGATGAGCTTGAGGATCTGGCCGGCCACAAATCTGGCATCTACGTTCTTTATCACGGCGCGATGCCGGTGTATATCGGCCGCGGCGCAATCAGTGCGCGGCTGCGCAGCCATGGCAAGGAAGGATCTAGGAAAGAACAATTCTGGGATCGGTTTTCGTGGTTCGTCATCGGGAAAACCGCATCGGAGCGCGAGTTGGAATCATTGTTGCTGGAGGCGCTGCCGTTTTACGTGCGCAGCTTGAATAAACAGGGCGGCAAATTATTGAAGAAGCTGCAGGTCGCGGCGCCGAGCAGGGAATTAAATGATTTTGCGCTGCCGAGGCTGGCGCCGGTGCGGCGTAAGCGGGCGCGCTAGAAAACGCATCAACTGTCAAGCAACAGCGCCGCAAGGAGTGCCGCGCGCTGCGGCATAGCGCGGGCCACGACGTATTCTCCCGGTGAATGAGCGCCGTCTCCTACCGCGCCAAGTCCGTCCAGAGTAGGAATGCCCAGCGCTGCGGTGAGATTGCCATCGGAGCCCCCGCCTGCGGTGCCTTCGCCGATCGGCAGTCCCATACGCTTCGCCAATAATGCTGCGCGTTGAAAAAGTGCGGCACTGACTTTGTGCTCGAGCGGAGCGCGATTAAAGCCGCCGCGCACAGTCAGCTTTGCCCCGGGCAGAATGGGCCGCAAGCTGCGCAGTTGCTTTTCGATTTTTCGCATGTCGGCGATGCGCAGAGCGCGCAGGTCCAGCACCGCTCGTGCGTGGCCGGGGATGACGTTGGGCCGCGTTCCACCGGTGACCAGTCCTACGTTTACGGAAACGCCGCGCGGCAGGTCATTCCACTTTTTGACCAAAGCGATTTGCAACGCGAGTTCATGAATGGCGTTGACGCCTTTCTCTGGCGCCAAGCCGGCGTGCGATGCGCGGCCAGTCACCATAATTTCGGCTTCGCCGACGCCCTTGCGCGCAGTTTTCAGGAGCCCTTTTGCTCCTAGCGCCGGCTCCAGCACAAAAACGGCATCGCTCCGCAGCGCTTCTTTCTCAAGCAACTTGCGTGACGATTCGCTGCCAACCTCTTCGTCGGAAGTCCACAGGAAAAGAATTTTTTTCGAAAGCGCAACGCCGTTCTGTCGAATCGCATCCAGCGCAAAAAGCGCCTGGACGATGCCGGCCTTCATATCGAAGACGCCGGGGCCGTAAATACGACCTGCGGCGGTTCGAAACGGCATTTTGGCCAAAGTGCCAGTGGCATAGACCGTGTCATAGTGTCCGAGCACCAAAAGTTGCGAACGCGGTTTTATGTTGGCTGGCACGTACGTAATGCGCAAATGCGCGCCGCGATTTTTTTGCTGCAGCAATTCGACGGCGAGGTCGCGCTTATCCCATTCGGCCGCGACAACCTGGCCGCAGAGGTCGGCGGCAGTTTTTTCGGTACTCGGGGATTCGCTGCGGACAAACGTTTCTAGAGTCCGAAGCATGTTCGGCAGTTGCGGACGAAGCCAGTGCAGGAGGACTTTAGGTTCGAAGACGGTGTTCATGTCCCGCCGATGCTAACAAGCGCACAAAATCGTGGCAAATCCAGCGGTGAAGATAACAGGTAGGTGCTCGCCCGCTGTCGCGGCGAGAGTACATTCTAGGCTCCGGGAGTGCGCCAGCTTCGCTTATAATAATAGTTTTGGCGGAGAGGCGGAGAGGCCGCAGTCTGGGGCACCGCGACGGAGAGTTTCGGATGATTATGGACGTGATGGAAATCCAGAAATACCTGCCCCATCGCTATCCCTTTCTGATGGTGGATGGGATTTTGGAAATCGAGCGGCTCAAGCGAATCGTGGGCATTAAAAATGTCAGTGCAACGGAGTCGCACTTCCAGGGACATTTCCCGGGTCAGCCGGTGATGCCCGGCGTGCTGATTATCGAATCGATGGCGCAGACCGGGGGATTGCTGCTGCTGCTGGAGGTTCCGGACCGCGACAACAAATTGTTGTTTTTTGTGGCGGTGGATGGAGCTCGCTTTCGCCGTCCGGTGGTGCCCGGAGAGCAGTTGCGCCTGGAAATGACAGTGCTTTCGTGGCGCGGTGATTTTTGCAAGCTGCAAGGAAAAGCGCTGGTGGATGGGCAGCTGGCCGCCGAGGCGACGCTGATGTGCAAGATGGTAGATCGCGGTACGGCTCCGCCGAAAGAGCTAGCGCAGGCTACGGAGAAAGATGCGAAGTAATGAGTGTTCTGGCAATTGATCCCAGCGCTTCGATCGCCGCTTCAGCGAAACTCTCTTTGGGCGTCCGTGTCGGCGCATTTGCGGTGGTCGGCGAGGAAGTCGAGCTGGGCGAGGATTGCGTGGTTCACGCGCACGCCATGGTTTCTGGTCCATCGCGTTTCGGCGCGGCGAACGTGTTTCATCCTTTTTGCGTAGTTGGCGGCGAGCCGCAGGACTATACGTTCGCAGGAGAACGTACGGAACTGATTGCGGGCGATAAGAATATTTTCCGCGAATACGTCACGGTGAGCCGCGGAACTAAAAAAGGCGGCGGCATTACGCGCATTGGTAACGAGAATTTTTTTCTGGCGTACTCGCACATCGGGCACGATTGCCAGATCGGCAGCAACAATTTGTTTGTGAATGCAGCCACGCTGGCTGGACACGTGACGGTTGAAGACTTCACGACGATCGGCGCGCTTTCGCCGGTGCACCAGTTTTGTCGCGTCGGAAGCTACGCCTACGTCGGCGCTTCCACGGTGATCACGCAGGACGTGCCGCCGTTTTCGCGCATCGTCACCGAGCGCGAGACAAAAACTTTCGGCGCGAATGCCATTGGACTGGAACGCCGGGGTTTTTCTGCCGAGCGAGTGAGGACGCTGCAGCGCGCCTTTCGAACGCTGTTGCGTTCGAAGCTCAACACCACGCAGGCGCTCGAAGCGTTGCGGGTGGACTTTGCGAATTCAGATGATGTGCGCGAGCTCATAAAATTTATCGAAACTGCCGAACGCGGCATTGTGAAATAGGCTGGCGCTTTCTCTAAATGACCACAAGCCTTTCCAACAGCAACTCGTGGGGACTCATCGCCGGCAACGGGCGCTTTCCGTTTCTGGTGCTGGAAGGCGCGCGCAGTCAGGGAATTGAGATGGCCGTAATCGCGATTAAAGAAGAAGCCGATCCTGAGCTGGCCGCTCTGGCTTCGCGGCTGCACTGGGTAAGCCTGGGCGACCTTTCGAAGACCATTGATTTGCTGCATCAGGAAGGCGTCACGCAAGCGGTGATGGCCGGGCAAGTGAAGCACAATAAAATTTTCAGTGCCATCCGTCCCGATTGGAAGTTGGCGAAGCTGTTGTTCGCGCTGCCGAAGAAAAATACTGACAGCCTGATCGGCGCAGTGGCCAAGGTCTTGGAAGACGAGGGCATTCGATTGGTGGATTCGACAGTATTTTTAAAACCATTGCTGCCGGATGCCGGTGTGCTCACCCGTCGAATGCCCAGCGAAGAGGAATCCGCGGACATGGTGTACGGCCTGGGCCTGGCACGAAATATTGCGGCCATGGACATCGGACAAACCGTGGTTGTCTCGAGCCGGGCGTGCATCGCGGTCGAAGCCATGGAAGGCACCGACGAGACGATTGCGCGAGCTGCGCGCATTGCGGCTGGCAAACCATTGGTGGTGGTAAAGGTCAGCAAACCGAAGCAGGATATGCGCTTCGATGTTCCCGTAGTGGGATTGCCAACCATCGCAACCATGAAAGCCTCCGGAGCCACCGCGCTGGCGATTGATGCGCAGCGTACGCTGCTCTTTGACCGCGAAGCGCTGATCGCGGCCGCAAACGATGCGGGCATCGCCGTGCAAGCTTTCCCGCCCGTGGTGGTCGCGGAACCAAACACGGCTTCGCTGGGAATAGATAAGAAATGACGGCCGCTGGCGAAATCAAGCGCATACGTGTGGCCGTTGCCGGGTGCGGCGAGTTTGGCCGCAATCATGCCCGCGTCTATTGCGAAATGGAATCCGCTGAATTAGTCGGGATATTCGATACCGACCCCGCACGTGGCGCTGCTTTCGCGCAAGAATTCAATACTCGGGCGTTCTCTACTTTGCAGGAAATGCGTGGCCGAGTGGATGCCGCCAGCGTGGCGGTGCCGACGATCGCTCACGCCGAGGTTGGTTGCGCGTTAATGGAGTTAGGAATCGACGTGCTCGTCGAAAAGCCCATGGCGAAGGATCTCGCAGATGCCGACGCCTTGCTTGCTGCCGCGAACAGGTACGCAAGAATTCTGCAAGTGGGCCACGTCGAACGGTTCAACCCGGCGGTGCTCGCCGTGGAGCCGATCATCAATCGCCCGCTGTTTTTTGAAGTGCACCGCCTGGGAGTTTTCACTCCGCGCAGTCTGGATGTGGATGTGATCTACGACTTGATGATCCACGATCTGGACATTTTACTGGCACTCGTCGGCGAACCCGTCACCGAAGTAAAAGCCGTGGGTATTCCGGTGCTCAGCGACAAAGTAGATATCGCGCACGCCCGCCTGGAATTTGCCGGAGGCGCAGTGGCCAACGTCACTGCCAGCCGCGTGTCCACCGAACGCGTTCGCAAGGTACGTTTTTTTCAACAACACGAATACATTTCGCTCGATTACGCACGCCGCGATGCGCTGCGTGTCGGCGTCAAGCGGCCTGGCCCGGAGCCCGAGTTTGCATTTGAGAAGTTACCCTCCGCAGGAGTGGAACCGTTGCGTGCGGAGCTTGAAGCCTTCTTGCACGCTGTGCGTACGCGGAAAGAGCCCAAAACCAACGGCACCGCAGGGCGCGCCGCTCTGGAACTGGCCACGCGCGTAATGGCATGCATCCAGGAGCACGCCGCGCGCGTCCAACCAACGGGCAGCCATCCGGCGGCGGATTTGCCTGCGTTTCACCCTCCGAGAAAAGACGAGAAATGATCCCACGGTCACTGGTACCGTTCGATGCCCGACCATCCACACTGGAGCCGACTTCGCGCCGGCGACCTTCTACGCTGGACGATAGAACGTTGGTGCCTTCAGGCCTCGCGCTCGCGCCGCTGGAAACCATATCGAAGATTCCCACCAACCTGCCCCTTGAATCCATCGCCAAACGATTCATAGTTCCGCGCGACATTCATCCGGAAGCCTATCAGGTACTGGAAGAGCCGCACGCCCTGCCGCCTCAGCCGTCGGAGATGGATGAACGCATCACCGTGCCATTGGGCGCGGCTTCACCGGAAATTATTCCGCCGCCTGCGCCGCTGTACACCGAGCTGGTGGAAAAAGATATCTTTCTCACCGGCGAAGTCAGTTTTCTGAATGATGAGGAAGTCGCGAAGCGCCAATACCGCAAAAACTTTGCCGAGCGGGTTTATTCCGTCGCCATTCACGCCGCCGTGATTGCGCTGTTGATCTGGCCGCCAAAAATATTTCGCCACCGCCAGCCAACAGCGGAAGATCAGGAAATTGCCCGCAAGCAAATGTTTTTCTTGCCGCCCGGCGCGTTCGAAATGTCCCGGCCAGAGCCGCGAACCATTACGCCTGCGCCGCGAGTAAAAGTCGATCCGCGCATTTTGCGAAAGGTAGCGCCGCCGGAGCCGGAACCTGTGCCAGTTGTTCCGCAGCCGAGAGTGGAACCGAGGGAATTGCCGAGCGCGCCAACCGTTAAGCCGAATGCCAGCCAGCCGCCGCCTCCCTCTGCGCCCGCGCCGAAAACGGAAGCTCCGCCCAACTCTGCTCCTAAACTGGAAGCGCCGGACGCGCCGAAAACCCAGCCGAATCTGGTGCTGCCGAAAAGTTCAAGCAACACGCTTCGCGATTCCTTGAACAATTTGTCGCGCAATTCGAGTAACGCTGGAAGAAGTGGCGGGTACTCGGCTCCTGTTCCGCGGGCTCCTGGCGCGGGAAGTGATCGGCAGGGCGGGGGCGGGCAGCCCAGCATGGGCAACGCTTATCAGATTCTGACGCCGACGGAAGGCGTGGACTTCAGCGACTACATGCAGCGCGTGCTGGCCAGCGTGCGCCGCAACTGGTATGCCGTGATGCCCGAATCCGCACAATTAGGCGACCGCGGAAGAGTAGTGCTGGAATTCAGCATTCGCCGCGACGGCAGCGTTCCCAATGAAGATCCGCAGCGTTTACTTGGCTCCGGAAAAGAGCCGCTCGATCGCGCGGCGGTTTCCGCGATTCGCTCCTCGAATCCTTTCGACCATTTGCCGCCGGCATTTTCCGGTCCGGAAATTCGTTTGCGTTTTATTTTCCTGTACAATCTGCCCATCGAAGCTGCGAACGACCGATAGCGCTTCTTTTGCCTTAAGATCATTTTGAAAACGCCGTGAAAATCGTCCGCCAACAAGTCTTGGGCAGCCTGCCACTCGCGGCGGTTGTGCTGGTCATTCTCATCATTCGCAGTTGGCATATTCTTTTTCGATGACAACTTTTTCCAGTGATCCCCCGTTGCTGGTGATTATTGGCCCAACAGCCTCGGGGAAATCCGCGCTTGGCGTTTTTCTTGCCAGGGAATTTGGTGGCGAAGTCGTTGCCTGCGATTCTACGCAGCTGTATCGCGGATTTAACATTGGCACGGCCAAACCTACCCGGGCCGAACTAGCCAGCACGCCGCATCATCTACTTGACGTTCTCGATCCGGCTGAAGCCTCAACCGCGGGTGGCTATCGCGAACGAGCGCTGATCGTTCTGAACGATTTGCGCGCGCGGTCGCGACTGCCGGTCTTCACTGTAGGCACGGGGCTCTATCTGCGCGCGCTGCTCGAAGGATTGGCAGACTTGCCGTTGCGTTCGGACGAATTGCGCGAACGATTGCGGGCCTCCGCCGTCGAGCACGGCCCCGGACATTTGCACGCGATGCTCGCGCGTCTCGACGCGCACGCCGCACAACAAATTTCTTCCGCCGACGAACAAAAACTAATTCGCGCGATCGAGATTTGCCTGCTCGCCAGGAAGCCGTTATCTGAAATTCATCGAACCGGAAGAAATCCGCTCACCGGATGGCGCATTTTGAAAACTGGCCTGCAGCCAGAACGCGAAGCGCTGTACCAACGCATTCACAACCGCACTGAAGCGATGCTGCAAGCCGGATGGCTGGGGGAAGTTTCTCGCCTCAACTCGAGCGGGCTGCCTGAAAACGCCAAGCCATTCAACTTTATCGGTTATCGCGAATTGTGCAGTCACCTCCGCGGCGAAATTACGCTGGATGTTGCGCGCAACGCCATCCAGCAGGGCACGCGACAATACGCCAAGCGGCAACTCACCTGGTTTCGCCGCGAGAAAGACGTCCACTGGTTCGCCGGATTCGGCGAGAACGAAGCCGTACAGTCTGCTGCACGCGATTGGCTGAGCCCGCAACTGATGCGTAATTCAGCCGATTCTTGATGGTGCTAACTTCTGCTTGGGAGCGCAGCGATGTCCAACTTTATCCAGATCACGCCATTCATGCATGTCGAAGACCTTGCAAAAGCGCTGACTTTCTTCAACGACATTCTTGGCTTTGAAACGCAACTTCGCGCCCGCGATTACGCGTATATTCACCGCGAAACTGCAGGCATTCGGATCCTGGAGCAGAAGGGAGCCGACGCCGCGCCGCCCGGTACGCGACGCTTCGCTTACTATATTGACGTTCGCGACGTCGACCAGCTGTACACGGAACTTAAGCCGAAACTGGACACGCTTCCCACTCGCGATGTTTCCGGTCCCGTGAATCAGCCCTACGGACAAAGAGAATTGCTGGTGCTGGCTCCGGATGGGAACCTGATCGCCTTCGGGCAAGCGATTGAAACTGCAAAGCGCAGGAATTGAAGGCCACAACCGACACTGCCCTAGTAATGCGTGCGCATTTCCCGCCGCACGTGCATCGGGCGTATACTCGGCAAGATGCAACGAGCTCACTTCCTACTCTCTAGAATGGCCGGCATGGCTTCGAACTTGGCACGATGAAAACCACGCAAGCCATCCCCTCCACTGAACGTGCTCTGCTCGTCGGCGTAGCCTGGAAACGTTCTCCACGCGTGCATGGAATTCCTGCGGGCACGCCCGAACGCGAATCTCTCGCCGAGTTGGTTGAGTTGGCGCGCAGCGCAGGAGCAGCCATTGCCGGAACCCTCTTCCAACTACGCGACAAAGCCGATCCGGCCACGCTCGTTGGCCGCGGCAAGCTCGACCTAATTCTCGCCGAAGCCAACGCCAAAGACGCTCCGCTGATTATTTTCGATAGCGATCTTTCGCCGGTGCAGCAACGCAATATCGAAGAACACACAGCGCGCCGGGTCATCGATCGCACGCAACTCATTCTGGATATTTTTGCCAGACATGCGCGCAGCCGCGAAGGTCAGTTGCAAGTCGAGCTGGCGCAATTGAATTACATGCTGCCGCGGCTCACTGGAAAGGGCACTGCACTGTCTCGCCAGGGCGGCAAAGGCGCCGGGGGGGCCGGCGGTGCGGGTGGCGGCGGCGGCCGCATCGGAGTTCGCGGGCCGGGCGAAAAAAAACTGGAAACAGACCGCCGCCGGATTCGCGACAGAGTTTCAAAAATCGAGAAAAATATCGAAGGCGTACGCAAACAACGCGCATTGCGGCGCGAGGCGCGCAATTCCGTGCCGCTGGGCACGGTCGCGCTTGTCGGCTACACCAACGCCGGCAAATCCACGTTGTTCAACGCACTCAGCCGCGCCGAAGTTCTCGTCTCTTCGCGCATGTTCGCCACGCTTGATCCCACGATTCGCGCCCTGCGTTTACCATCCGGCCGGCGCGTGCTTCTCTCCGACACCGTGGGATTTATTCGCGCCTTGCCGAAAGGTTTGTTAAACGCTTTTCGCGCCACGCTGGAAGAAGTGCAGGACGCCGCGCTGATCGTGCACGTCAGCGATGTCGCGAGCGCTCATAATCAGGAACTGGATGTAGCCGTGAACAAGATTCTTGGCGAGCTCGGCGTTGCGGGACGTCCGACGCTGCATGTCTGGAACAAAATGGACTTACTTGCTCCAGACGAGCGCAGCGAATGGCAAAAATCCGCCGCGCATCCGCCGGAAGGAACCGAGCCCCCAATTCTGGTTTCTGCGCTTAACGGCGCGGGTCTTGACGAACTTCTGCAGCGCATCGACCATGCACTCCCCGGCGACCCGGTAAAAAGACTTTCCTTGCGTCTGCCGCTAACCGAAGGGCGAACGCTGGCCCTGGTGCACGCGCTCGGTCATGTGTTTCATTCCGAGTTGCACGATTCGCATATGCTGCTCGACGCCGAAGTCCCGATTTCCGTGGCGCGCCGGTTGAAGCTTCAGCACTTCTCTGTCGACGGAACTTTTTAGCGGCCGCCATCGTTTACAAAGAGAGAGAGAGGTGACCCGTGGCCGGATTCTTACTGTGGTGCATCCTGTTTGTTCTTTGCTGGCCCCTTGCGTTGCTGGCGCTGATCGCCTATCCATTTGTATGGCTGATCAGTCTGCCATTCCGGATCATTGGCATCACGGTGCACGGAGTTTTTGCCCTGCTGAGCGCGATTCTTTTCCTGCCGGTGCGCCTGCTGCGAGGCCCGCGAGCTATCTGAGGCAACGATCAACCGGTCGGTTTCCGCTCGGCGTTAACGTTCGAGTAAACAAGGCGAAATTTTCCCTAATCCCTGATTTTTCAACGATCTTGCGGCATTTCACACTGCGCCAGAGCCTACCCGGAACGGTGGAAATCCTTGTGGAAATCGCTGCGGGCCGGTTTCCCCAAAAGTTATCCTCGGTCGCGCGAATATTTTCTGGTGGTTCTGCTACTGTCTGTAAGTTATTGAAAATGGCGATGTTATATTAGATTACTAGGCGATGAATGGAACTTTTCCGTTAAATTTCGACGCTATACGGTTTTACGAATTTGCACAGCTATAGGGCATTGCTGTTACGAAAAGGTATACGTACTGGCATTTTTCCCAGCCAATTCACTGTTAACCCTCAAGTACCGCCAGGGCCCAGAAATCGGCCAGTCCGGCTGCCGTTGACGGCTTCCAACGCGAAGCTTATAGTCGTTTCGGCGCCGTATCCGAACCATTTTGCGATTGCGGGCGCTTTGTGCCAAATGAATCTTCCCAATTCACTCACGCTGCTGCGCATCTTTTTTGTGCCCCTGCTCATCGTTGTACTGCTCACCCGCAGCCCGAACGTGGAGCTATGGGGATTTCACATGCGCTTTGAGTTTTTCGGCGTGCTGATTCTGCTGGCCGCCGCAGCCACCGATTGGGCCGATGGCTACTTTGCCCGGCGCCGGCTGCAGGTGACAACCCTGGGAATTTTGCTCGATCCCATCGCCGACAAGCTGCTCATTTCCGCGGCCTTCATCGCGCTGGTGGACATGCATCTGGTTCCCGCGTGGATGGTAGTGATCATCATCGGACGGGAATTTACGGTACTCGGTTTGCGCAACATCGCTTCCGCCGAAGGCTTCACGATTTCCGCTTCCGCTCTCGGAAAAACAAAAATGGTCTTGCAGGTCGTCGCGGTGGCCGTCCTGATCGCTGGCTCGCGTTATATCTCTCTCAAGCCGATTGCGTATGTGCTGCTGTGGCTGGTGGTGGCCAGCGCTTTAATTTCCGCCGCGCAATATTTTTTCCGTTTCTGGAGCCAGCTTGATAGCCGGATTACCCAGCGCAGAAAATTGCGCATGATGGAAGCGCGCGCGAAGTCCGAGGATGTCGTTCCTTCCTGATCATCCATTCTCCCCGCAAGATCGCCGAGCTATGCTGGCGCTGGCGCGTGCCGCCATCGTCAGCGCGCTCGAAGGCCGACCGTTGAGCCAAAGCGCTTCCGAGCCCTCCTGTTTTTCCTTGCGCCAGGGACTTTTCGTAACCCTCGAAGTTTACGGAAAGCTGCGCGGCTGTATTGGCGTGATAGAAGCGCAAGGGCAACTTCGCGAAAGCATCATTCATTGCGCGCAAAGCGCCGCCTTTCACGACCCGCGTTTTCCTCCGCTGCGTGCCGAAGAACTATCCGGCCTGGAAATTGAGATCTCCATACTTTCCGATCTTTTTCCCATCGCTCTTCATGGAATCCAAATCGGCAAGCACGGGCTCCTGGTCGCCACGGAAGATCATCGTGGCTTGTTGCTTCCACAAGTAGCGACGGAACATAAGCTGTCGCGCGAGGAATTTCTTGAGGAAACCTGCCACAAAGCGGGCTTGCCGCGCGATGCCTGGCGCGCTCCGCAAACCAAAATTTACGCGTTTACCTGCGAAATCTTCCGCGAAGATGCAAGCGTTTCTTGCTGATCGGTTGCGCCTCAACTTCGGCCTTCATCGAGGCTTCTGGACACTCGTGCGCGATGCTGGGATGAATCTCGGTCCAACTCTTTTCTTTCTTGAATCCAACTGGCAGCTCTACAGCGTGGTTATTGATCCTGCGTGTGGGTGTCGAGCAACAAGACCACGTCTGAGACAACATGCGTGCGTACAAGGCCCAGCGACTTGCCATCAGGCGAAAATTGAAACGTGAAACTTCGATCCGAATTGAAATTAGTCAATCGACGGCCCGGCGAGCCATCCAGCGGCTGCAGCCAGACGTTTCCGACGCCGTTTTCTGCGATGTTGTAAGCCACGGCTTTCCCGTCGGGAGCGATCGCAATAGGAGGAGCAAAATCAGGCCGAGGGACGAAAGTTTTCGCGGGCGTCTCGGCATTCGTGGTTACATCGATAAGAGCAATTTTGATCGTGGCTGATTGTGTGGCTGCGTCAGTGATATAAGTAAACTCCGGCATTAATCTGCCATCGGGTGAAAAGTTTACTCCGCCGACCATATACCCGTTGGGCATGGCGCTAGCCTTGATAAGCTCCGGAGGGCCTCCGTCGATAGCCATTTTCATCACTCGAAATACGGCGTAATCTTCATAGTAAAATGATGCACCGTCCGGCGAACAAAGCGGCCAGAAATCCTGTTTTCCGCTGGTGAGCTGCTTTGGCCGAGATCCGTCGGCCTCCACGCGCCATATATTTGTCGTGGTCTTGCCTTCCCGGCCAGCCGTACCGAAAAGTATGGGCCCGCCTCGGCTGCAGACTGAGGCTAACGTGATCGACTCCGAGGGGTCGTTCAAAATAGTCGTTTGCCGGCTGCCGTCGGGCGACATGCGCAAGATCGAAGTCGCCGTGGTCACGATCAAATTTCCTAGAGCGTCCCAAGCCACGTTTCGGACCTCGGCCTGATTCGGCAAGCCCCGCACTGCCACTGGCGCTGCCTTGCCGCTCAATGCCTGCAGGAAAACAGAGTCAGACCGCTGCCCCTGGATCGATACCATCGATCTTCCATCCGCGGAAAGGCTCAACGTTTGATAGCCGTGGGTGTCGTTGGTCAGAGATTGGAATCGTCCTCCCGGATACGAAACGTACCCGAGTTGCTGGTTGCTTGTTCCCGAGGCTCGGTAATTCACCAGTAGCCCGCGACCATCGGGCGTCCAAGCCAAATCGAAGAACAGTTTATCCGGGTACCACGTAAGTGGCGTCTCTTTTTTTTGTGCGACATCGAAGAGGCTGATTTGCGCTTGCGCCTCACCTTGTGAATACGAGACGAAGGCGATTCGCGTCCCGTCCGGCGACCAGGATAGACTCAGCGGCACAGGAACTGGAGCAATTTGCAGAATCTTTTCGTCGCTCCCGTCCAGATTGGCGAGAAGCAGGCGGTACTTGCCGGCGTCTGGATCGTTCGCGCGCGCGTAGGCCATTTGCTTGCCGTCGGGCGAAAGAGCGGGGCCGGCATCAATGTCACGCACCAGGAGTTGTGGCGTGCCGCCCAGCACAGGCATTCGATACACATGGAATTCACTGTCGGTGGCATCGATAGCCTTCCGGTAGTAAATATAACTCCCGTCCACGGAAAATACCGGGCTTAGAAGTGCAAAAACGTCAGATTCCAGAATCTGGGTGTTGCTTCCGCTCGGCACATTGCGAAGCCACAAGCTCTGTTTTCCATTGTCATTAATCACGCTTACCACGTACTTCCCATCAGGAGATATGGCTGCGGCCATCGCGCGGCCCGAGTTTGTCAGTTGAGTAGCGGAAAAACTTCGGAAGGGAATTGTTGTGGTTCGATTCGCGAAGAGCGAATAGACGCCGAACCCTGCGCTGACGATAAGCAAGAGCGCCACGATAACTGCCGCTGTGAGAGCGACTTTATGCTGCTTCGCGGCATCCACCACCACTGAGGTATTGGATGCATGGGCTACGCCGCTTGGCGACTGCGGGGCCGAACTGCCAACAACTTGAACCGCGGATTCGTGCAAGACAGAACCCAAACCGCCACCGGCCGCGGTACCCGAATCCGAAACCGCTATCGGCGATGAGCCCGAACGCCCCGAATCCGTATCCCGTTTCAGCCGCCTCAATTCCGAACGCATTTCCGCAGCGCCTTGATAGCGTAGTTCGCGGTCTTTCTCCAGCGCTCGATTGATGATGTCTTCCAGCTTTGGCGGCAGGTCGGCGTTTAGGCGCATCGCTGGAACGGGTTGCCGCTCCAGGATGGAGTTGAAAATCGCTCCTGAACTCTCCCCACGAAATGGCAACGCTCCGGTCGCCATCTCGTACAACACGACTCCAAACGAAAAGAGATCGGTGCGGGTATCCAGCTCTTTCGCGCGCACCTGCTCCGGCGACATGTACGCCACAGTGCCCAGCGTTGAGCCTGGGCTGGTCAGATGCTCCACACTTACGTCCGCGGTCAGATCCTCAGCGATCGTTTTGTCAGAAGGGGCACGTCCTGCCGGGGCAATCTTCGCCAATCCGAAGTCCAGGATCTTGGCGTGTCCGCGGTCGGTGACAAAAATGTTGGCAGGCTTGATGTCTCGGTGAACGATGCCCTTGCTGTGCGCCGAGTCCAGCGCATCGGCCATCTCAATCCCTAGACTAAGCAGAATGTCCGTCTCGATCGGCCGGCCGCCGATACGATGTTTCAGTGTTACGCCCTCGAGAAACTCCATGGCGATGAAGCGTCTTCCGCCTTGCTCGCCGATTTCGTAAATGGTGCAGATGTTGGGGTGATTCAACGCGGAGGCGGCTCGCGCCTCGCGCCGAAAACGTTCCAGGGCTTGCGCGTCTTGTGCCAGGGCCTCAGGCAAGAACTTCAGGGCCACGAACCGGCCCAGCTCCATATCCTCCGCTTTATAAACCACGCCCATGCCGCCGCCGCCGAGCTTCTCGACGATGCGGTAATGTGAAACGGTTTGTCCGATCAGCGAAGAAGAGTCAGGCACAGCGCGCGTATCTTAGTTTCTGCCGCCACCCAAGTCAACGAATCGACACGGTTGTGTCGCTGCAAAATGAGAATGTCCGGTTTGTGCAAAGTAGAAATGTCCGCTTTCATAGGTGGCCGAGGGCCCCATGGAAACGGAGCGAATCGCTTTGAGCCAACGAGAACGGGACCGGTTACGCGTG
>Ga0185299_10002274_pt1 | contig 30572 bp, 24 predicted proteins | sample PaiPotPPA55metaG_FD_128002 | JGI IMG/M metagenome (GOLD analysis project Ga0185299, IMG submission 128002) | Iron sulfur acid spring bacterial and archeal communities from Banff, Canada, to study Microbial Dark Matter (Phase II) - Paint Pots PPA... ...
ATAGAAGCAGGGCAACGGTGGATGGCGTCGACCAAAGTTTCTGGTACTCGGTGAGCTCGGAAAATATTAAGGACGGCCGCCACGTCGGCCTTGACTTTTATGACCTTCTCATAGAAGCGCTCATTGAACTGTCGATGAGTGATATCGCGATTTATCGCCAAGTTATGACTTGATCGAGTCGAGATTCGCGCGTCAGTCCTTCGGTGCATCGGTTCCATCTGACCACTTGGACACCGAAATGATGAATTCGGTAATTGGTTGCGGAGAGTATTGATGCACGTACACGGGGGAACCGTGGAGTCCTGCGCCCCAAAACGTGTCGTCTGTTTTGGGAAACCAAAACATCAGATGGGGGTCCGCATTTCCGTACTTGCGCCCAAAGTACTGCTGCTTCGACATCATGTAGCACATAGCACCGGGCTCCGGCAGTGGGAGTTCTTTCTTGTCGAATGCGGCTTTGATACCGTCGAAGATCTGGGTTTTGGATAGTCCAGCAAATGTCAGCTTTGTTGTCTTGAGAGTGAGCGGCAGGTGGGATCGCACGGCGGGCGGATTGAGGCAAAGCGGGAGCCGCTGATCGGGGTTCAAAAACTCGGGGTCGTCGAATGGAGCCATCCACGATCGTTCGACGATACACACGAAACCGTTCTTACCCTTCTCCACGGTTTCGTAGCCGTGCCGTCCGAGGACCATGACCTCAGCATCTCGTGAGATGGATTCGGGAGCAGCGCTGCGTGCTAATGCTATCTCGGCATTCGGATCTGCCATCAGGTATTGATCAAGCGGCGCCATACTCGTATGCGTTTTGGCGTCCTCCGCTTGCGCTTGCCACGCCATGCTCATCACGACAACTGATGCGAGGAATGTTGATGCGATTCTCCTGACTCTTTCTCGGTTCATTAACTTCCCCCATCAAGTGTTGATCTTGCGAGGATGCACTCGCACTCTCTATAACGACATCCAACTTCTACTGCCGGCCCTCGCAGATCGCCCAACCCAGCCCTGCGGAGTGTTCTTGGCTTGGAGTTTTTTCTCAATGCGATCCAGCAGCTTTTGAGCTTTTGGTGTTCGCGACGCTACGGATAGTTCGGGTTGGTTTTCATGGCGTTAGTCTGCCAAAGGATCTCTCTGAGCGCAAGAGTCTGCCCTCAGTTGCTGCATATCAGCCGTGGCTGTCTCGACTCACGAAATACCATGTCTGACTCCCGTCTTCTGAAAACAGCGATAGCACTCACTGACCTTGCTCACACGCGAGTTGCTCTTCCGGCTACTGAACTCCCGTAACTCTACGAACCGGGGCGACGGCGTTCGGCCGTGTGTATGATTGAAAATCATTCGTGCTGCTGCAGGAAAACATTCCGCTCGCGCCGCTGACCACCATCAAAATCGGAGGCCCGGCGAAGTATTTCGTCGATGCTAGCAGCATTGCTGACGTGCAGGAAGCGGTTTCATTCTCGCGCTCGCGCGATCTGCCTCTTTTCGTTTTAGGAGGTGGCAGCAATCTGGTAGTCGCCGACGCCGGCTGGCCAGGGCTCGCCCTAAAAATTGCGATTCCAGGCATCGATCAAGCATCCAGCCCGGATGAAGACGCCAAAGTCCATTTCGATGTAGGTGCGGGAGAATCCTGGGATAAGTTCGTTTCGCGCGCCGTCGTCGCCCGCTGCGCTGGCGTCGAATGCTTGAGCGGCATACCCGGCAGCGTCGGTGGTACGCCGGTGCAGAACGTCGGAGCTTACGGCCAGGAAGTATCCGACACCATTGCGGCGGTGCAAGTGCTCGACCTGAAAGATGGTCAGATTCGCGAACTCTGTCGCGAGGCCTGCGAGTTCAGCTATCGAACCAGCATTTTTAACAGCACGCAGCACGGACGATTCATCATTCTGCGCGTCACCTACACTCTTACGCCCGGTGGGAAGCCGCACATCGCCTACGCCGACCTCAAGCGGCAGTTCGCAGGCCGGGATACGCCGCCCGATCTTAGCGAAACCCGCGAGGCCATCCGCTACATTCGTGCCCTCAAAGGCATGCTGATCGTCCCAGGAGATCCGGACTGTCAGAGCGCGGGATCATTCTTTAAGAATCCCGTGCTCTCCGGAGAACAGCATGAGGATCTGAAAGTGCGCGCTGCCGCCCGCCGCTTAACCGTTCCCAGTTATCCCGCGCTCGAAACTCACCAGAAAATTTCGGCGGCATGGCTCGTCGAACACTCCGGTTTCGCAAAAGGATATGGCTCGGATCGCGTCGGCATCTCCACCAGGCATGCCTTGGCTATTGTCAATCGCGGGGGAGCTACCGCTGCTGACGTCGTCACATTGAAGGAACAGATCCAGCAGCGCGTGCAAGAAATCTGGGGAATCCGTTTAGAGCCCGAACCAGTTATGGTTGGCTTCTAAGCTTTTTCATCGATTGCAAGCGGGCGCATCTTTCCCGAAAAGTCGAACGCGTCAGTCGCCAGATGGTTTTTTCTGTTCCTTCATCACTTTCCGCAGAGCGCGGTTGATCCGGGTCTGGTATCCCCGGCCCTGTTTCTGGAACCAGGCGAGTACATCCGCGTCCAGACGCAACGTGATCCTCGTCTTGATCGGCCTGTACCACCTCTCCAGATCGCCAGGTGTAATACCAGGATATTTTGGGTCCGCGGACGCATTCAGGCTGATTGTCTTCTTCCGCCGGAGAATCTTGTCGCCCTTCTTAACTCCTCTGCCTGGTTTCATTTACCAAGGATTATACACACCCGTTCGTACACACACCATTGCATGCACAAATGTTCCGGCCGGAACATTCAACGCAACCCACACTTAGGTTTGAATTGCTCGCCGCCGCAAATCCCGGCACAAACGGCGCCGCCCCGGTTCGCGACCATGCTTTCTCGCGTGCCCCATGGAGTGGGGTATGGCGCACAATCCGCTCGGCGGCGCCATGCTTATTCATCGGCAAGTCTTGCCGCCTCTTTAAATATCTCCACGAACATTTCCCGCGTGAGTTTGCCCGTCTGCGTATTTTGATTCGACGGATGATAAGAGGCCAGTAACACCTTACCGTCCGGTAACCGGTAACTGGCGCCATGTTTGAAGAGGTAGGCCTGCCGGCTGCGCAACAACTCCCGGCGCTTTAGATAATTCAGATAAGCATCGAATCCAATTTTCCCCAGAGCCACGACGACCTTTACTCTTTCTAATCCTGCAATCTCGCGGTCGAGAAATTGCGAGCACTCCGCGAGTTCCTGTTGCGTGGGCTTGTTGTCGGGCGGCGCGCAGCGCACGGCGGCAGTGATGTACAGATCATTCAACTCAAGCCCATCGTCGCGATCGGTGGCGTTGGGCTGGTTGGCAAATCCAGTTTCATGCAGCACGGGATACATGAACTTGCCGGAAGCATCTCCCGTAAACGGACGTCCCGTGCGGTTCGAGCCGTGCGCCCCCGGAGCGAGTCCCATAATCAGGACTCGTGCTTTCGCATCTCCGAACCCGGGCACCGGCTTGCCCCAATACTCGCAGTCGCGGTAAGCCCGCCGCTTCTCGCGCGCGACCTGCTCGCGATAGACAACCAGTCGCGGGCAGCGAGTGCAGGCCACGACATCGCGGTGGAGGACGGTGAGCCAGTGGGGATTGTTAGCTTTCACATATTTACTTTAAGTCACTCATCACTGAGGGCTTAATTTACTTCCGCGGTTCGTTATGAGGCGGGTCCTTGGCGAGACGATCAAGGAGGTCACGGTTGCCCGCCACCGACTGCTCGAAGGCGCTCATTACTTCGCGGCGAACCCGGTGCAGCGACGGAACGACGTTGTGCAGGTAGAACTTTAGCGCCTCCTCTAGAATGTGCCGCTGCGATTGGCCGTTGCGCTTGGCGACGGCGACGAACTCTTTGTAGAGTTTGGCATCGATTTCGGGAGTGAACTTCTTCGTGGCTGACATGGCAAGCGCCCTCGACCTCTAATTCTAGCGGATTGGAGCTGCAAATCAAGGCAAATCTTGATTTATCAATATCATCGAGGAGGGCGGCTGAAAAGCCCCACCCGTTCGACTGCGCTCAGGGCAGACTTTCTCGCAAAGAAAGCAAGAAATGGGGTACCCTAATCTTCTACTCATCCCAGATGAGGGCCACCCGCCTCCCCGAGTTAGCACACTTGGAAACACAAACAGAATATCGGATTTCAACGGGAACACTTTGGCACAACGACCCACAACCGCGGGAAAATTAGGGCTCTCCCGTTTGACGCTGCTCTCCTTCTATCTTTACACTCAAGTTAACGCCGTATGAATTCTGGAGCGCTCCGTTTTGGCGATGGGGCCTCGGGATCGAGCGGTGCGGGAAAGGTAAAACGTGAGCCCCACAGAGACTACCGACGCGGCCAAGACCGAGGAAACCAAGAAAGATATCAAGCGCGAGATTTCCGTCGAGATCCCCGCCGCGGAAGTCGCACGCGAAACTGAACTACAGATTCTGCGCTATCAAAAGAGCGCGAGGCTGCCGGGTTTTCGCGCCGGGCACGTGCCCGCTTCCATCATCCGGCAGCGCTTTGGCGAAGGCCTCAAGAACGATGTAGCCGAGGCTCTGATCCCCAAGTACTTTCGCCGGGAAGCTGAGAAGCAAGGGCTGATCCCGGTTTCGCAGCCCCGCGTGACTGATCTGCATATCCACGACGGCGAGCCGCTCACTTTCAAGGCAAGCTTTGAAGTTTTGCCTGAGATCAAAGTCGAAGGCTATAAGGATCTTCGCGCCGACAAACCTGAAATCACTGTTACTGATGAAGACGTCGAGCAAGCTCTCAACAGCGTGCGCGAACAACACGCAACCTACGCCACGGTTGAAGGACGCGTTCTCGCCGAAGGCGACTTCGCTCAGGCTTCCATGGATGGCAAGCCCAAAGACGGCAAGGACGTCGCCGATGCCAAAGCCAATCCCGTCCACATGGATGACGTGCTGATCGAGATCGGCGGGAAGAACACCGTCCCAGAGTTTAGCCAGAATCTCACCGGCGCTTCCGCCGGCGAAGAGCGCGTCTTCGACGTAAGCTATCCGGTCGATATTTCCGATAAGCGGCTCTCCGGTAAAACTTTCGTGTACACGGTGAAGGTCAACGGAATCAAGTTGAAAAGTCTGCCCGAACTCAACGATGCCTTCGCCAAAGAATTAGGCGAGTTCACTAGCCTCGACCAGGTTCGCAAACAAATTCGCGAGAACATGGAAGCAGAAAAACGCCACACTGCCGAGCATGAGGCGAAAGACCAACTGGTGGCCGAACTGGTGAAGCGCAACGATTTCGAAGTGCCCGAGTCGTTAATCGACCGCCAGATCGATCTTCGCCTGGAGCGCGGCCTGCGCGCTCTGGCAGCCCAAGGCATGAAGATGGAAGATCTTAAAAAAATGGACCTCCCGCGCCTTCGCGCCGGCCAGCGGGACCAGGCAATCACCGATGTGAAATCTTCTTTGCTGTTGGAACGCATCGCCGACCTGGAAAAAATTGAAGTCGCCGACGACGAAGTGAACCGGGAAGTAGAATCTCTCGCGCAACAGTCCAAACAAAGTCCCGAAACGGTACGAGCTCGTTTGACAGAGGATGGGGGCCTCGATAGAATCCGGATTAGAATCCGCAGTGAAAAGACCCTCAACTTTCTTTATCACCAGTCCGCGTAAGTCAACAAAAAGCGTGGACCACTTTCGACCCTCCCCGAGTAAAGCAGGTGCTGGTTCGGGGCGGAGTGTGGCAGGTGGGCAGGCCAGATAACCATGAAGCAAAATGATCCGCAAATGATGCTGGTACCGATGGTCATCGAGCAGACCGGGCGGGGCGAACGCGCCTACGATATTTATTCCCGGCTGCTCCGCGATAACATTATTTTTATTGGCACGCCGATTGACGACAACATCGCCAATCTGGTGATTGCGCAAATGTTATTTCTGGCTCAGGAAGACCCCGAGAAAGACATTCAGCTTTACGTCAATTCTCCCGGAGGTTCAATCACGGCGGGCATGGCGATCTATGACACCATGCAGTACGTGAAAAATGACGTGATGACGTTGTGTGTGGGCCAGGCGGCGTCGATGGCCGCGCTGCTGCTGGCGGCCGGACAGCCCAAGAAGCGGTTGGCGCTGCCCAATTCGCGCATCCTGATCCATCAGCCTTCCATGGGCGGATTGTCCGGGCAGGCGACTGACATTGACATTCACGCGCGCGAAATCCTCCGCATGCGGGAGATTACTAACCAGTTACTCTCCAAGCACACCACCCAAAAGCTCGATAAGGTGGAAAAGGACGTGGAACGCGACTTCATTATGAATGCCCAACAAGCTAAGGAGTACGGAATCATAGACGATATCATCTATAAGACCGGAAAAGCGGTATGATCCATTTTCGCTCTTGACCTTGGACAGGAAAAGGCGGGTTCGATCAGTAAGAACTTTAAAGGAGTAGAGCCGAGTGAAAACCAAGTCCTCCGACGAGATTTTGCGTTGCTCGTTCTGCCATAAGTCGCAGGATGCCGTAGCCAAACTGATCTCGTCGCCCAGCGACTATCCGCGCGCCTACATATGCGACGAGTGCGTGGCGGTATGCAATTCAATCCTGGAAGATGACCGGACGGCTACTCCCGCATCCGCGCCACCCAATCAACTGCCCAAACCCCAGGAGGTCAAAACCTTCCTGGATGAATACGTCATCGGGCAGGAACAGACCAAGAAGAAGTTGGCGGTCGCGGTTTACAACCACTACAAACGAATCTTCATGAACCGTCAGAAAACCAACGACGGTATTGAACTGAGCAAGTCGAACATTATGCTGATCGGTCCCACCGGCAGCGGAAAGACGCTGCTGGCGCAGACCCTGGCCCGAATGCTGGACGTGCCGTTCGCCATTGTCGATGCCACCACGCTTACCGAGGCTGGCTATGTGGGCGAGGATGTTGAGAACATCATCCTCAAACTGCTGCAGGCCGCTGATGGCGATGTAAGCCGCGCCCAGACCGGGATGATCTACATCGACGAGATCGATAAGATCGGCCGCAAGGATGAGAATCCCTCCATTACCCGCGATGTTTCGGGCGAGGGCGTGCAGCAGGCGCTATTGAAGATTCTGGAAGGAACGGTTGCTAACGTTCCGCCGCAAGGCGGTCGCAAGCATCCTCACCAGGAGTTCACGCCGGTCGACACCACCAATATCCTATTCATCTGCGGTGGGGCCTTCGTGGGTCTGGAAAAGATTATCGGAAGGCGGGTGGGAAAAAAGTCACTCGGCTTCCGCGGTGGCGAAGAGGCGGATAAAGAAGACATTGCGGTTTCGGGCAAGCGCAACTTCGAATTGCTGAGCGAGATACAGCCGGAAGATTTGATCAAGTTCGGACTGATCCCTGAATTCGTCGGGCGGCTGCCCGTCGTCGGTATGCTCGAAGACCTGGACGAGTTCGCGTTGATCGAGATTCTCACCCGTCCTAAGAACGCTATCGTAAAGCAGTACCAACGCCTGTTCGAGTTTGAGAATGTGCGCTTGAAGTTCTCCGATGAGGCTCTGCGGGCCATCGCCCGCCAGGCTATGGCGCGCAAAGTTGGCGCCCGCGGATTGCGCATGATTCTGGAAGAGCTTATGCTCGACTTGATGTTCCATCTGCCCAGCCAGAAGAAACTAAAAGAGTTCGAGGTCACGCGCGAGATGGTTGAGAAACGCAGCGCCTCGGTGGCAACATTGGAGAAGGCAGGCTAGCAAAAAGTAGTAGACTGTTGTCGGCGGTAAGTTGCGGAGACACGCGCCACGATTGTGATTCCGGACGGCCCTGGGGAGATTGAGTGACCACATCCAAAGAAAAATTCGAGACAAAAAAGCTGCCGATGATGCCCATCCGCGATGTGGTCATCTTCCCGTTCATGATGACTCCATTTGTGGTGGGCCGCGAGTCCAGCGTGCGCGCACTCGAAGAGGCACTGGCTGCGGATAAGAAAATCTTCCTGGCAACCCAGCACGACGCGTCGATCGACGAGCCCAAGTCGAATGAAATCTACCAGGTCGGCACCATCGTCAACATTGTGCAGAGCCTCAAGCTGCCCGACGGCAACATTAAAGTTTTAGTGGAAGGCATTGAGCGCGGCCGGCTTCTTCACGCCACCGATTCCGATGGCTACATGCAGGCTTCGGTACGGGTAGCTCGCTATCCCGTAGAGATGAACGCGCAAATTGAAGCTGGTATGCAGCGCGTAACGACACTTTTTGAGCAGTATGTGAAGCTGTGCCAGGCGCTGAACTACGAGACCATGATCTCGGCGGTGCGCATGGAAGATCCGGCCAAGCTGACTGACATCATCGCGGCCAATCTGCAGCTCTCCATCGAAGAAAAACAGGAACTGCTGGAGATCTTCGACCCTTCCGAGCGCCTGAGCCGCATCGCCGATGTGCTCGACGTCGAAATCGAAAAGCTCAACGTGGACCGGACTATCCAGTCGCGCGTGAAGCGCCAGATGGAGAAGGCCCAAAAAGAGTATTACCTCAACGAGAAGATCAAGGCCATTCAGAAGGAATTAGGCCGGGGCGAGAAGAGCGAATTCGACGAACTGAAGAAGAAAGTCGAAGCCGCCGGCATGCCGAAAGAAGTGAAGGATAAGGCGCTGCAGGAACTGAAGAAGCTGGAGGCCATGCCGCCGATGTCGGCTGAGTCGACAGTTTCGCGCAACTATCTCGACTGGCTGCTGGCCGTTCCCTGGAAGAAGCGTTCCAAGGAAATTCGCAATATCTCGCGAGCCGAAAAAGTTCTTAACGAAGATCACTACGGCCTGGAGAAGATCAAAGAGCGCATTCTCGAATTCCTCGCCGTTCGCCAGCTCGTAAAAAATCCCAAGGGCTCGATCCTGTGTTTCGTTGGCCCTCCGGGCGTTGGCAAAACTTCGCTGGGAATGTCGATCGCAAAAGCCACGGGACGTAAATTTGTCCGCATGTCGCTGGGCGGAGTGCGTGACGAGGCTGAAATCCGCGGCCACCGGCGCACCTATATCGGCGCCCTTCCCGGCCAGATTATCCAGATGATGAAGAAGGCCGGCACCAAGAATCCGGTCTTCATGCTCGATGAAGTCGACAAAATGTCGATGGATTTCCGGGGCGATCCCTCCGCCGCCCTGCTCGAAGTGCTTGATCCCGAACAGAACTTCATGTTCGTCGACCACTACCTCGACGTCGAATACGACCTGTCGCAGGTCTTCTTTGTCGCCACCGCGAACGTGATGCACACCATTCCCCCCGCGCTGCAGGACCGCATGGAAGTGCTTCGCCTGCACGGGTACACGGAACAGGAAAAGGTTGAAATCGCAAAACTGTTCCTGGTCAAGAAGCAGATGCTGCAGGCGGGACTGTCAGAAAAGAACGTGACGTTCTCTGACGATGCCATCACCACGCTCATCCGTGCTTACACACGCGAAGCGGGAGTGCGCAATCTCGAGCGCGAAATCGGCAACGTCTGCCGCAAAGTGGCTCGCAAAGTTGTCAAGGAAGGCGAAAATTACACCGTCGCTGTGACGGGCGCCAACGTTACAGACTTCCTCGGCGTCATCAAGTTCCGCGACACTTTGGCGCATGAAAAGAGTGAGGTAGGATTGGTCACGGGCTTGGCATGGACCGAAGTTGGTGGCTCTATTCTCAGCACCGAAGCCACCGTGGTTGACGGCAAAGGCAAGCTGACGCTGACCGGCAAGCTCGGCGACGTGATGCAGGAGTCGGCGCAGGCCGCCTTGTCATACATTCGCTCGCGCGCTCATCGGCTGGGCCTGACTCGCGACTTCTACCGCACCCTCGATCTGCACGTGCACGTACCGGAAGGTGCGATTCCAAAGGACGGACCATCCGCTGGAATTACCATCGCCACAGCGATCGCAAGCGCGCTCAGCAAGATTCCCGTCCGCCGCGATCTGGCGATGACTGGCGAAATTACGCTGCGCGGCAAAGTACTGCCTATCGGCGGCCTGAAAGAAAAACTGCTGGCGGCTCATCGGGCGGGACTTTTCGAAGTAATCCTCCCTCGCGACAACGAAAAAGATCTGGCAGAGGTTCCGGAAAATCTGCGCAGCGCCATGAAAATGCACTTCGTCGATACCATGGATCAGGTTTTGCAGATTGCCTTGGAGTCTCCGCTGCCCTCTCTGAGCGAGGATGTGACCGAACAGCCCATAGCGCCGTTGAGTTCTGGGACAGAGAGTCCGGCAACGCATCAGTAGGAAGGCAGTTGCTAGTACCTAGTTGCTAGTACCTAGTTGCTAGTACCTAGTTCCTAGTTCCTAGTACTCAGTTGCCAGTTGCCAGTTGCCAGTTCAGACTGCTAAGTTTTTCGTCCAGCCGAGAGTATGATCCCTACCGTGAAGAGACACGGGGAATCTTGAAGATGTCGACCTCCAACCAAAGTCAAATTGCTTTTGAAGACGGGCCGGAGTTGCCGGCCGCAGAGACGCAGGCCCGGACCACGGGCCTCCTTCCCTCGCAAGAAATCAGCAACCTGATCGCGCGGGGCAACATTATCGCCAGCCCCGCAATCCATCCCGACCACATCCAGCCTGCTAGTCTTGACCTGCGCCTGGGCGACATGGCGCATCGGGTTCGCGCGAGCTTTCTGCCCGGGCCGAACAGTACGGTCGAGGCCAAAATAAAAGAACTGCGGATGACGCGCGTCGATCTCACAGGCGCGCCAGTCTTCGAAAAAGATTGCGTCTACATTATTCCTCTCGTAGAAGAACTGAACCTGCCAGAGAATATTTCCGGGAAGGCGAATCCCAAGAGCACTACCGGCCGCCTCGACATCTTCACCCGCCTCATCACGGACTACGGCACCGAATTCGACCGCGTGCCGCCGGGATACAAGGGCAAGCTCTACGCCGAAGTGGTATCGCGCACCTTCACCGTCGCCATTCGCGCCGGTATGAGGCTCAGCCAGTTGCGGTTCGTGCAGGGGACCCCGGTCGCGGGTGACCGGACTATTAAGGGCCTGGACCAGGAAGAATCCCTGGTCTACATGGATGACGAAAAAAGTCCCGTGAAAGCCAAGCTCCATCGCGGCCTGCGCATCACCGTCAATCTTGAAGGCGCCGAACCGGGCGAAATTATTGCCTACAAGGCCAAGCGATATGCTCCAGCAATTGAATTGGACCGTATCGACTATTATCCGACGGAGGAGTTCTGGGAAGTTCGGCACCAAACCGCAAACAAGAATCTGATTCTCGAGCCAGATGATTTCTACATCCTCGCCTCTCGAGAACGCGTTCGCGTCCCTCCTGAATTCGCGGCAGAGATGGTTCCCTTTGATCCTTCGGACGGAGAATTCCGCATTCACTACGCTGGTTTCTTCGATCCCGGTTTCGGCTATGGATCCAGCGACATCAAAGGCACGCGCGCAGTGCTCGAGGTTCGAGCCCACGAAGTTCCGTTCCTGATCGAGCACGGGCAGCTTGTGGGCCGCTTGAACTACATGCCTCTCTTGTGCAAGCCGGACAAGATCTACGGCACGAACATAGGATCGTCCTACCAGCACCAGGCGCTGACTTTGAGCAAGCAGTTCCGCAAGAAGTGAGGTTGAGTTTTCCTGGCTTGCAACTTTCGAGTGTCCCATAGCACACTGAAGTATGAGAGTGATGGCACGATTCATGGCGTCGGCTACCGATGCCGCGCACTTCCCCGCTCCCAGCCTGCCGGAAGTGGCTTTCCTTGGCCGGTCGAACGTGGGCAAGTCCAGCGTGATCAATACGCTGGTGGAAACCAAGCTGGCGCGCACCAGTTCCACGCCGGGACGTACGCGCAGCATCAATTTTTTCGAAGTGCGCTGGCCGGGAAGGCCGCGCCCAGAAGTGATCTTTGCCGATCTGCCGGGCTACGGTTACGCCAAACTTTCCCGTGAAATTTCGCAAGAGTGGCCAAAATTCATCGAGCCCTATCTCAACGAACGGCCCACGCTCGCTTTGTGCCTTGCGCTGGTGGATGTAAACGTTCCTCCGCAAGACAGCGACCGGCAGCTCTTAGATTTTCTTAATACCTCGGGTCACGACTTTCTCGTGATTGCGACGAAGAGCGACCGGCTCTCTAATAATCAGCTGCGTAATGCGATGAAGGCCTTGGGTGACGCATATCCTACTGCGACGGTGATTCCTTTTTCTGCCAAGACTCGAGTCGGACGCGATGAAGTGTGGAATAAGATCCGGCAAGCGTCGGCTGAATTCTCAGTTGGGTCCCAGTTATGAACTATTCCCTTAATGGAACGAGCTCTTAATCCCTTGGTAGCGTCCCGGCCATTCTTTTGAGTTTCCCCGAAACCTCCGTAGAGTAAACTTGAGATTCGTTTCAACGAAAACCTAGCTAGAGTTCATCCGAGGCGGGTGGGGAACCACGGGTCCGTTCCTATGTCTGAGCAGAATGACGTCGGCGCGGCATATCTCGCGGCCTTGAAACGATCCTCGGGTTCCGCTGGGACCGGGAGCGCGGCAGGGACCGTATCGGGTCTTGCGCCGCCTTCGGAGACTTCGCCTTCCATCGGGATTGCCACTGGAAGAACCGGCCCGGTTCCGGAAAAACGCAGAAGCCCTCGATACCGATGCCAGGGGAGTGCTCAGTTGCGCGAAGTGACGAGTGGAGTCGCGACCTGGGCCACGTTCAGCGACATTAGCCTGCACGGTTGCTACATGGAGGCGGCAGCCGGTTATGCTGCCGGTTCAATCCTCACGTTGCTCATTGAAGTAAACGGCGTTCGTGTGGAGGCGATGGGAGAGGTACGGGTAACCTATCCTGGCCTCGGCATGGGGATTTGCTTTACGAAGCTCTCGGACGAAGATCGAGCCCGCCTGCGTGAGTTAATACGGTCAATCTCGCAACCTTCTGTCATCATGGGCGCACGCCCTCCTCTAGCGCGCACGCCCTCCGCTTCGCCATCGGCCGGCTTGCCGGCAACGGCAAATCAAGCGCCGCTCTGCAGGCAATCCAGAAGTTTTTTGAGGATCGCCATGTCATGGGCCGGGACGAATTTCTCAGAATTCTGAGAAAGACAGCAGTAGAAGCAGTTGCAGTTACCCTGGTTTATCCTGCGTTACCTGCTTTTAACCACGATATTCAATTGGATTGCTATCATTGACCTCTATGGCGCTTTATCTAATTACTGGCATCGGCGGCTTCATTGGATCATCTTTGGCGCGGGAATTATTGCAGCGTGGCGAGCAGGTTCGCGGAGTAGACAATTTTTCAACCGGCAGGCGGGAGAATCTTGCCCCGATTCTCGGTCAGATTGACTTTCGTGAGGCCGATATCCTCGATTTCGACGCGATGAAATCGGCTTGCGCCGGGGCTGATTACGTTTTGCATCAGGCCGCGATTCCTTCGGTGCCGAAGTCAGTACTGGATCCCATCGGCAGCAATCGCGCCAATATTGACGGTACGGTGAATGTGCTGGTCGCGGCGCGAGACGCCAAGGTGAAGCGAGTGGTCTTCGCCGCCTCGTCATCGGCCTACGGAGATACTCCTACCTTGCCCAAACACGAGAGCATGAATCCGGATCCTATCTCTCCTTATGCCGTCGCCAAGCTGGCGAGCGAGCGCTATATGATTTCCTTTTACCGCTGCTACGGATTGGAAACGGTGTCGCTACGTTACTTTAATATTTTTGGCCCGCGGCAGGATCCCTCTTCGCCTTACTCAGGAGTGCTGGCGAAATTCATCACGCAGATGCTGAGCGGCAAGCAGCCTACGATGTTTGGCGATGGCGAACAAAGCCGCGATTTCACTTACATCGACAATGCGGTTGAGGCCAACCTGCTGGCCTGCAAGGCTGCGGCGGCGCAGGCAGCGGGAAAAGTGTTCAACGTCGCAACCGGCCGGCGGGTCACGCTCAACGAAACTTTCAAACTTCTTCAGGGACTGACTTCTTATTCCGGGATGGCCAACTATGGCGAGGAGCGTGGCGGCGATATCAAGCATTCGCTCGCCGACATTTCGCTCGCGGAAAAACATCTCGGCTACAAACCCAAAGTAAATTTCGAAGACGGATTGAAGCGCACAGTCGACTGGTACCGCACCTCCCGCTCCTAAACGCCTCTCTTCATCCCTCGTTACGTTGGTGATCTACGTCGAGATTACCGTTGTGAGTAGAGTGAAGGCATGACACTCTCATCGATGGTCGTTTCGCGCGATTGGCAAGAGATCAGCGTTCTGGAATGCATTCTTGGCGGCCTGCACATGGACGTCGCCGTCGAGAGCGAACCCCAACGAGCTCTCGCGCGGCTATCAAAATCCAAAGTGGATGCTCTCATCGTTGACTGCGATCTGAACGGTACCGGCCAGTTCTTTCGTGAACTGCAACGCGACCCTTCATGCGCCAGTTCGGTGCCACTGGTGATCATGGGTGCCTCCCAAGGCAGGCGCGACATGGAAGAATCGGGCGCGATGTTTGCCTTCGACAAGCCAATTTCGGTGGAACAAGCGGTACATACGCTGTCCGCCGCCCGCAACATGATTCTTGACGGACGATTGCGCTATCACCGCGCCGGAATCGACGTCCCCGTGACATTGCGTGGCCGCAGTCAACAAAACACCGAAGGTCACCTCATCAATTTGAGCCAGGGCGGGCTGCAGGTTCGCGTCGAAGAGGGTTTCGACGCAAAGGAAGCGTCGCGCATTTCTTTCTCGCTGCCCGGGACCGATGTCGGAATGCACGCCCAGGTCGAGGTGGCGTGGTCCGACAAGCAAGGCAACGTCGGCATCCGCTTCGTGAAAATGGCTTCGCAGATGAAACACACGCTGCGACTCTGGCTGGCGCAGCAGTATTTTGCGAACTAGACTTTGCGAACTCCGCAGAAGGCGATCTCAGCCATCAGGTCGGCGTGGAGTTAGCGGAAGCGGTCTGCGGACTCACTCTCATCTTCCCGTTCAGGATCCGCCGGAGCTTGTGCCAGGCGAACCCCAAGGCTTGGTCCTCCTAACATCGCAAACAAGCTCCAGTAAGCCACGGAAACGAAAGTCGCCGCGCCCACGGCCGCGCTTAAAGTTAGCGGCCATTGTGGAAGCTCTTGAGCAATCGATAGAAAGATCACCCCGAACAGCAAAAAACCAGCGATCACAACCAGAGCATCCACGAGCCACGCCAGAGTTCGCGCTGAGATCGGACGAGAGAGCCAGTTTAATTGTCCAAAAGCCTCGCCGGCAGGATCATAGGAATATTCTTCCCTGCCCAAAGCAAAGGCAAGACCTGGCGCTTCGTGCCGCTCGTCTCGCGGCATAAAGCCGGGTTCCAGTCGAATCGACGGACGCGCACTAGCGGACAAAGTAAGTGCATCATTTTCTGCGAAAGGATTATCCTGCCCAGTAATCGGAACCAAGGGACCTTCGAATATTGGTTCGCTATGAGCGGCGCCGGAGCCAACAATCTCGAGCAGGTTAGAAAAGATCCACTGATTGATTTGATGGCCGGTGCGCTCTGGTAAGTCCAGGAACCGAATCCCACACTGCCCCGAGGGATTGGACCAGCTCACCTGCCCATAGGCGTCCACCCGCAAACGAGGAGATCTCAACTCAAAGCGCAACCGGATGCGCTGCTCCGCCCGCAGTGCTCCCACCGCCTGCACCGCTACACCTTCGTGGCTGAGGTTACGGATAATGCCGCCGTTCGCCTCATCAAGAATCACGTAGGTTAAGGTGTGAAGTTCGTGCCGGTAGTGGCTGCGAGATTGCCGCTCGGGAAATGATGCTGACTGCATAATCTCCGCCTGAAAGAAAATCGGAGGGAATCGCTTGCCTCAAATTCTAGTTTCCCGAAGATATCAAACGGCAGTGACTGCAATGGTTCGGATCGTGAGACCTAGGGCGGCTCAAAACTAGTTTGCTCCTTCAACTCCAGGAGTCCGAGCCTGGATGACGGACGCTGGAGACCGAGACGGCGGACTTACCAAAGATCATGGCCGACCGGCACGACGGTACCATTGCAAACGCGGTAAAACCCCGTTAACTTACTGTTAAACCCGGTGAAAAGCCGGAATGGAGCGGAACTCCGGCGGAGCGCGAAAGTAAAGGCGGCCGGCTACGCCAAGTAGTCAATTGACAGGCCATGGATCGCATGGCGACACTCGATTATTGTGATATTTGTCCGCTAGAGCTAAATGGCCACAACTCCCACGAAACCGGACATCGAGCCTAGCACGGCGCCGAATGCTGCCAGCGTGCCAGCGTGGCCGTCGGAACATAATCAGTTCGAATCTTTGCGTTTTCATGACACTCCCTCCGATGGGGGGCAAGCCCGGCGTCCATCGGGAGGCGACGCCTTGCAGGCCTTATTAGCGTTTTCGGCGATGCATCAGCAAGTGCGGCGGCGGCGGTCGCTAGCCTCGCGTCTCAATGGATTCGAAAGCACTGCGCCCACCCCCGAATTCGAAGCCGAAGAGCAGTTTGTTCTGGACGAAGTTCTGCAGCTGGTTGCGCAGCGGGCAGTAGCAATCACTGGGGCCGATGGATTTGGAATCGCTCTGGCCGAGAACAACGAAATTGTTTTGCGCGCATCTGCAGGAGTCATCAAGCCGGATGTGGGCGCGCGCATCCAGCGCGACTCGGCTTTTTCCGGAGCGTGCTTTCGCACGGCGCAGATCATCCGCTGCGACGATACCGAAACCGATGATCGCGTAAATCTTCACGCCTGCCGGAAACTCGGGGCGCGCTCCATGGTGGCAGTGCCGCTGTGCGGGCGCCGGCGGGTGATCGGGCTCCTGGAGGCGTTCTCGGCGGAACCGTTCGGCTTCAACGACAGCGATGTCGGCAGCCTGGCATTGCTGGCCGAACTCATCCTCGGAGCTCTCAAGCCTGAGGACGAAGATCGCTTCGCAGAATCGGCGCAAGTCGCGGAAATACAATTGTCTGCTCCAGCAATCGCTTCCGCCACCGCGCCTGCGCCCGCCGAGTCTCTTCCTCAGCTTTTGCCGGAACTGACTCCCGCATCGAAGCGCGCGGCCACAGACATCGCGCTCTTAGAAGCTACCTCCGATCCCGAGCCTCTCGCCGGCCACCATCCCGGACTGGTTTTAGTGTTGGTGCTCGTAATGGTCGCAGCGCTGGTTGCCGGCGGCTTCTGGTGGAAACTAAAGAATGCACAGCTTGCCGACCTGTTGGTTCATTCACAGCCAAGCGTGAACGCTCCAGAACCGACCGCCCACCAGCCCAGCAGCTCATCTTCCACAAACTCGTCTTCGACCATTCCGTCGAATCCGACCGCCGATTCGAAGTCGGATTCAACAAATTCCTCTACATCGACTGACGTGAATATGCCAACTGCGCCGGCAAACGGAAGCGCCACGCCGCAGGAACTCACCAAGATGCCCCGCATCACTGGAATCCGGCATTGGTCTTCCGCCGATTCGAGCACGATTGTCCTTGACCTTCAAGACCAGGTGCAGTACGAGGCGCATCGCCTGAGTTCTCCCGATCGAATTTATTTTGATCTGCACGATACCGCGCTCGCTCCTGACATTGCTGGAAAGACGATCGACGTCGGCGATTCGCTGCTGGCGCGCGTGCGCGTGGCGCAGCCAGTCTCGGGATTGACTCGCGTGGTGCTCGAGACCAGGGGTAACTCGAATTATTCCGTCAGCCTCGAGCCGAATCCTTATCGTCTTGTCGTGGAGGTGCGGAAACTCGGCTCGGACGCGAAGTCTCAGATAAATCTTTTTCCCGAAGCCGCGGAGACCGAGCGAAAGAAGTTGGCCCTCGTCGTTCCTCCTCCAACGCATGAGGATTTGCAACTGCGCGCTCGCGTTCCCAAAATGCGCATCGTCGTGGACGCCGGCCACGGCGGCTGGGATCTGGGAACGGTCGGCCGTCGCGGACTGCTGGAAAAAGATCTGGTCCTCGAGATTGCGCAGCGACTGGGCAAGCTGCTCGAAAGCCGCCTCGGCGCCGACGTGATTCTCACCCGCAACGACGACAACTACATTCCGCTCGACGAGCGCGCCGGGATGGCGAACCAGGCGCAGGCCGATTTGTTCGTCTCGGTCCACGCGAACTATAGTGATCTGCCTTCGGCGCGCGGCGTGGAAACTTATTACACAAACTTCTTTTCCGCGCCCAGCCCCAAAGATCTGGAAACGCGAGTCGAAGATCGCAGCAAGAGTGCCATCAACCCCGTCCTTACGCCGACCGAGCTTCACGAAAAGATTGAGCAGTCGCGGCGCCTGGCAGCCAGCGTGCAGCGCTCGCTCTACGGCACGCTCTCCGCGGAGAATCCTGGCCTGCGCGACCGCGGCGTGAAGGAAGCGTCATACGTGGTGCTTACCGAGACCGCGATGCCCGGGATCCTAGCGGAAGTTTCCTTCGTCAGCAGTCCCACGGATGAGCAGAAGCTGCGCAGCGACGGATACCGCGAGCAGATCGCCGAAGCGCTCTACAAAGGCATCGCGCGGTATGCGGCCAGCGCGCACGGCGTCAAGACCAACATCGCCGCAAAATAAATCACCAGTACCGAGTACCTAGTACCGAGCGCAATGCCTGGCGGTCCTGAATCTCTCCGTCGTCTCAATCTGCCGGACGGCCGCAGTTCTTCGCGATTTTTAAGTAGTTGGCGCACTGGCCGTGGTAGTCTGTGTCGCGCACGGAGTGCGAACCATGGGCGTCCCATTCTTACGGCCTAATCCTAGGCATGAGGAGCGTTTTAAAATGAAAAGGCGTGCTCTGTGGCTGTTCTCTGTGATGTTGCTGCTGTTCGTGATGACTCAGGCGCTGGTGGCGCAGAATCCCAACTACAACAACGGTCCGGTATGGCGCGTGATTTACGTTGACGTAAAGCCTGGCATGGGCGACGCGTTCTGGACCGACATCAAGCAGAATTTCAGGCCAATTTACGACGAGTTCAAAAAACAGGGCTGGATCGTGGACTATAAGTTCTACACCAATCCAGTGCTGCAGCATCCCAATGACTGGAGTGTTGCGATTGCGATCGAATACAAAGCCTGGGGAACTCTCGACGAAATGGGAGAAAAGGCTGGGGCGATTACGGAAAAACATTATGGCAGCCGACAGGCCATGATGGATGCCGCAAAAAAGCGCAACGAATTTGCGCCGACCCTCAGCAGTTCGCTGGCCCGCGAAGTAGTTTTGAAATAGCAGGAAGGAATGAGGAGAAAGCCACAGCATCCCTGTGGCTATCTCAACCTTGTCCGCAGCATCCCATCAGGGATGCTGCGACTACCCAGGGAGGCCTTCGGTCTTCCCTGCTGCGCTCGGCATGACAGTCCGATCAGTTCCCAGCGGGGACGCCGCCGTATTTCTGCAGCCACTTCAATTCTTCGCGGACTTTTATTTTGCCGTGCCAGGGATTCTTGCTCAGGCTGTGGCCTTCGCCGGGAAAGATCAACAGCTTGTTCGGAATGCTGAGCGAATAGAGAGCGTGCTCGAGCAAATAATCTTCGAGGACGGCGACGCGAATATCGTTGGCGCCTCCGACCATGTGCGTCGGAGTTTTGACTTTGTCGATTTGGAAGATGGCGGCTTCGTCGTGATAACGCTGCTGAGCTTCCCAAGGACGTCCGCCAAGAAAGTAAGCGTCGTCGTAAGTGGTGTCGTCATTGCCCCAGTTGCCGACGTGCTCGACCGCGCCCGCTCCGGTGACGGCGGCCTTGAAGCGCGTGGTTTGCGTGATGAGCCAGTTGGTCATGTAGCCGCCGTAACTGTAGCCGCCGACGGTTAGGTGGTCGGGGTCGGCGATTCCATCTTTCACCAGCGCGTCGACGCCTTCGAGAATATCTTTGCCGGGACGCGAGACGATGACGGGAACAATCTGCTGGAGGAATTTGTCGCCGTATCCGGTGGAACCGCGGTAATTGGGCTCGAAGACCAGCCATCCGTTGGTGGCGGCGAGCGCGGCCCACTGATACCAGTCGGCCTCGAAGTGGTTGCCGTCGGCGTCGGCGGGACCTCCGTGAATGAAAGTGAGCATCGGCAAATGCTTGGCCTCGGGCTTTCCTGATTCAAAGCGGCCCGGAGGATAAATCAGCATGCCTTCCACGGTGGTGCCGTCGTCGGCTTTCCAGCGATAAGGTTTACCTTGCGGAAGATCTTTTTCGGCGATGGATTTGTTGAAGGAAGTGATGGGATGGGCGTCGGCGAGTCTGTCGGCGCTCTCGGCGAGATAAATTTCGGCGGGCTTTTGCAACGATGAGTAGACGAAGGCGATGCGTGGAGAATGTGGGCTGGCGGCGAGAGTTGAGTAGGTGCCGGACCAGCCATTTAGTTGGTGCATGGACTGCTTAGGCGCAGCGACGGAGTATACGGAGACTTCGGTTCCGAGACGCGCGGAAGTCAGGACGCTATCGGATGCGACGGCGTAGTGATCGACCGGGCCGATGAAGTCTTTGCTCCATTGCTCGATCGTGAAAGATTCGCCGTTGGATTTTTCGCTGTCAACCCAGTAGAGATGTGGCTGGAGGTCGCGGTAGGGACCGGCGACGTCCCCGACTTCGACGGTGAAAAATATGTGGCGACTATCGTTGGCCCAGTGCGGGCGGGTTTCGACAGCTTGATTGTGGGTGAGTTGGCGCGGCTGCAGCAGAGATTTTTCGTTGCGCTCGTTCGCGGGCGAGTCGCCCGCGGCCACACGAGCGAGATCCAAAGAATAGATTTCGACGTCTTCGAATTTTTCCTGGCGCTGGTTTACGGCGTTGGTGACGAAGGCGAGTTTGGCGCCGTCGGGCGAGGTGAGTAGGTCGTCCACACGCAAGGGAGAAGTTGCGATGGGGCGCGCACCGGGCGTGAGGTCAGATTCTTTTTCGGCGTCGTTTTTTTCAGAAAGTTTCGCGGGAGCGGCGGTGTAGCGGGCGAGAGCTGAGGGTACGTCGAGGGCAAAGATAGTGTCGCCGCGTTCGGCGGTACGATATTGGACGACATCTTTCCACTGCTTCTTGTAGTCATCTTTTTGCGACTTGGTCCAGGGATTGCGGGTGGCGAAGTAGAGTGTGCGAGAATCCGCCGACCAGGAAAAGGTGTGGACTTCCTCCTGCCCCTGCGTTACCGCGATTGCCTCGCCGCCAACGGGAGAAATCAAGTAGATTTGGCTTGCTTCGCCTTTGTCATCTTTGTCGTCGGCTGAGTCGGAATCTTTCTCGGAAGAGGACTTGCGTTCGGAGAGGAAGGCGATCCAGCGGCCGTCGGGCGACCATTTGGGATTGGTGTCATGGCCGGACTGCGTGAGTTGGATGAGCGATCCGCTTTTGCCGTCGTCGTGATAGAGCCAGAGGTCGGTGCGGAAGATCTGCTGGTCCCAATCGGCGCGCTCGGCGGCGATCACCACCGAGTTGCCGTCGGGAGATAAAGCGACGGTTGAGAAGCTGACGGCATTGAAGAACTCGTCGAGAGTTAGTTTAGGTTTGGTGTCGGCGAAGGTGAGGGATGAAAAACAGAGAAGGGCGAACGACCACAAGAGACGGGTTGAGATTTTCATAGGCTTGGCAAGAGCTAGATTTATACATGGATGCGTTCGCAGGAAGCAACCTAGCGCGTGCCTCAGGGGCTAAAGACCTCGTCTTTACTGGCTCTGGGCGGCACGACTGAAGTCGTGCCCTTCCCTGGGCCATTTCCTGAACGGATCAATTTTACCGGGCCATTTTTGCCGGGACCACCTTTTGAAGCAGCTCTATAACGTTCGCGGTTCAGCGATCGTAAATAAATGAGACTGTTTGCGGGGAACGAAAGGGTGGGAGGCGATCTGGCCTTCGAAATGAGAAGACCAGCGACCGGGGACTGCGGAGGCGCAGCGGGGACAACAGCCGTCCGCGGTGAGGCGGTAGTTCTTGATCAGGTAGCCGTAGCGTTCGATTAAAGTTTCATGGCACTGCGGGCAGCGCGTGTCTTCCCACTCGCCGACTCTGCCCGGAAGATTGCCGGCATAGATGTAGCGCAGTCCGGCGGCGCGGCCGATTTCGACCGCGCGCAGTAAGTCGTCAGAGCGCGTGTCGCGCGCGACATCGTTTTGCATTTTGTAATCGCCGTGAAAGGCGGTAATGTGCCAGGGAATATCGGGAGAGATTCCGGCGAGAAATTCTGTCATGCGGCGCAACTCATCGGGAGAATCGTTGAAGCCGGGGATGAGGAGCGTGACGATCTCCAGCCACAGTCCCATGGCGTAAATGCGGCGGATGCTGTCGAGAATGGGGCCGATGCGGCCTCCGAGTTCGTGGTAGCGACGATCGTCAAAGCTTTTGAGATCGACCTTATACAGATCGAGGCAGGGGCGGAGAAATTCCAAAACCTGCGGAGTGCCATTGCCGTTCGAAACAAAGCCGGTGATGAGTCCGGCAGCCTTGGCTTCTTTGAAAACGGCGACGGCCCATTCGCTGGTGATGAGCGGCTCGTTGTAGGTGCTGACCAAGATTTTTGCGCCCTGGGCGATTGCGTCGCGCACCAGAAGTTCGGGCGAGGCCAGCTGCGGAGGAGAGACCGCACTGGGGTCGCGCAGAGCTTGCGAGGTCACCCAATTTTGACAGTAGGAACAATGAAGATCGCATCCCATCATGCCGAAGCTATAGGCGAGGGCTCCGGGGTAGGCGTGAAAAAATGGCTTCTTCTCGACGGGATCACACTGAGTTCCGGCAGTGTATCCCCAAGGGACGTAGAGCGTGCCGCCGCGGTTGTAGCGGACCTTGCAGACTCCGGGCTGACCGTCGGGAATGGGGCAGCAGTGTCCGCAGGCAAAGCAGCGCAAACGATTATTTTCGAGCTTTTCGTAAAGACGGGGGTCGGCTTCGCGGACTCGCTCGTCAAGAATGGTGCGCAGGGTGGACATAACGGAGTGTGTTTCTATTTTACGCTGGTGCGGACTTTCGCCGGATGGCGGAAGCCGGGAGCCAGTGGTCACCGGCCGGGCTTGGGCTTTTCGCGGGACTCATGCTGCAGGTACCAGATCTCCGCCTGCTGCTCGATGGCGGCGGCTTGGGAGCGGGTCATGCCGTTGGCCAGGACTTTGGCGAGATCCTTGCCGCCTTCCTGCCCTCCGGCGCGCGCCAGCACCGCCCAGAAATAGGCCTTGTTGGCATCTTTCGGAACGCCGTGGCCACCCCAATAAAGCAGGCCCAATTTGTATTGGGCTGGCACGCTGCCATCTTCGGCGGCCTTCGTAAACCAATGAGCGGCTTGAATTTCATCTTGCTGGACTGCTTGTTTTTGGTCGCCCTGCGCGTACAGGATCCCGATAGCATTTTCAGCCGCAGAGTTGCCATGCTTCGCCAGTTCCTGCAATTGCGACAGATTGGCGGTATCGACTGACGATGTCTGAGAAAGAAGCTGCGAAGTTTCGACGGGAACCTTCGATGAAGCTAAAACCGTTTGCTCTCCACTGCGCTCGCGGGCCTGGAGGTTTTCCTGAATCCACGGGGCAAACATGAAACCGAGGACGAGAGCGATGGTAGCGGCCGCGCAATAGAGCAAATACAGATGGGTGCGAGGCAGATGGACGCCGCCAACTTGATCCTCATGGCCGAAGGTATTTTTCTCGGCTTCGACCTGCGGCTCGGCGGCGAAAAGAATGCTTCCAGGCATTGAAGAGAAGGGTTTTGCAGGACCTGAGGGTGGAGTGGAGGAATCGTTGGAGCGTGGGGTGCGATTAACGGCGGCAAGAATCGTCTCCGCAAAACGTTGCAACGTGGTGCTGTCGCTTTCGCCAAATGCGTTGGGTTGCGCGGAAAATACCTCAATCAACCCGATCGCCTTTTCGCCCGTGCCCACGGGCACGGCGAGCATGGAACGAATGCCCAGAGCGCGACAGCTCTCGCGATCCACCAAGTCGTCGGTGTCAGTGTCATCGCAGCGCAAGGTCCGCCGCGTCCGCACGCATTCACCGGAAAAGCCTGAGCCGACTTGCAGCATTGCGCCCACGGGCGGGGCGCTAGTCCCAGCGCTTGCCCTGCAAGTCATTACGCCGGCGTCGTCCCCCCCCAGGGCAATTGCCGCGCCAGAAGCGCGAAGCAGAGAATGCGAGCGTAGAACGAGCAGAGAAAGAACCGCCTCAAGATCCGTTCCCAGCGACTCGGCTTCTCTTTGAACTGCGGAAACGGCGGTGAGCGTGTCGGAATAGTTTGCCCGGAACACGGAGGGCTCCGGTTTCGTCAAAGGCATCGAAGAGGAGGTAGCGTTGGCAGCGCCCGCCATCGCATTGAGAAACAGCCACTGCCGCAAACGTCGGCGCATAGGATCGGCCAGCGCTGGAAATCCCAAGCCGACCCGCCCGGCCGCATCTGACCAGACTACGCGGGCGCTGGCAGAAATCTGATCGTTCGATTCCGCGAGGTCCAGGCATAGTTCAACCTCCCGGTTGATTTCCATCGGGGCTGGGCACTGCACCGCGACACCGTCTTCGCTGATGTCCAACACCTCATAGAGATCGAGCATTTCGTCTCTGGAGGCGCCGCCAAAAGTTGCGTAGGCGGGCGCGTGAACTTTCTGGCGCACACTTCGACGGCGATTGGAAAGGGTGCTTCGAGGCGACTGGACGATGGCAGACATGGGGGAGCCCGGGATCGAAGTCTTGTACATATTACCCTGAGTTCGTAATAAACCAGCACGAAGAAATAACTCGAATGGTCCTGCGAAGGCATCCCACAGCCAGAGCTGATGCAACCCTGCCAGTTGCAAACCTAATCTAATCCCCAAGCTTAACTCCGCGAAGGCTTTAGGGATAAATTCATGGTCGAGCAGCGTGGGAACTCTATCCACTTGAAAATGCTGGTGATGGCCGCGGCGTTGATAATCGGCGCCGCTCCAACGCCGGCTTGGGCTTCCCTGGGCGGGGATACGGCCTCGGTGCAAGCGGACCAAATTCACCTGCAAGGTCGCCGGACCATGACGGCTGCCGATTCCTATACCGTACACGAGATTCAGGGGACATCCGGCACTGTGGTAAGGGAATACGTGTCATCCGAAGGGAATGTGTTTGGCATTGCATGGCAGGGTCCCTGGGTACCTGACATGCGGCAACTCCTTGGAAGTTATTTCGACCAGTATGCTCGGGCAAACCAAGCGAAGACGGGGGCGCGAATTCGGCGCGGGCCTGTGTTGATTAACGAGCCGGGACTGGTTGTACAAATTGGCGGACACCCGCGTGCGTTTGCGGGTAGGGCCTACGTTCCGGGAATGCTGCCATCGGGCGTGCGTGCCAAGAGTATCCAATGAGAACATTCAGAGCAGTTTGTACTGCAGTCATCGGATTGGCGGGCGCCTTTTCAATCGGTTGCGGTGGTGGCAGCAGCTCTTCCACCAAGACCAATGTGATCGCGACGACGGGGCAAAACGTCGCGCCCATTGTCGTGAATTCCGGACCGGCGAACAATTACGCGAATGGAGCTTTCACCAGCGTGACAGTGTGCATTCCGGGGACTTCAACCTGTCAGACCGTCGACGGCATGTTGGTCGACACTGGTTCTTCCGGCTTGAGAATTGTGTCGTCGGTGCTAACGATTGCATTGCCGCAGCAGAAAGCGCCAAGCGGCAATCCCGTGGCTGAGTGTTTGCAGTTCCTGGGCTCTTATACGTGGGGGCCGGTGCAAACGGCGGACGTGCAGATTGGAGGCGAGAAGGCTGCAGGGACGCCGCTTCAAGTCCTCAGCGATACAGAGTTTACGGCTCCGACGGCGTGCTCGAACGGGTTTCCTCCTGCGAATACTGTTGCCAACCTGGGAGCAAACGGTATTCTCGGCGTCGGTCCTGCTGCGCAGGATTGCGGCATTAGCTGCGAGCAGGTGCAGACCGGCGGCTTTAATCTTTACTATCAATGCAGCTCATCCACGAGTTGCCAACCCGTGGCCGAGACCTTGGCGCAGCAGGTTATCAACCCTGTAGCATTATTTCCGGAAGACAATAATGGAGTCGTTATTGAGTTGCCGGCGGTTTCGGGATCGGCAGCGACGCTGACCGGGTCACTGGTTTTCGGTATCGGAACGCAATCGAATAATGCGTTGGGCAGCGCCACGATTTTTGGGATCGATCCTAGCTCATTATCGTTCACCACCAGTTACCAAGGCACGCCCTACCACGGCAGCTTCATTGACAGCGGATCGAATGGTTACTTCATTCTTGATAGCGGTATTGTGCCTTCGCTGCCGGATTGCCCGAATACACCGACGGACTCGGTGGCGGCGGGATTCTATTGCCCCACAAGTACGCAGACTTTTTCCGCGATAAATCAGGGAACGAATGGGGCCAGCGGAACGGTGAATTTCAGCATCGCGAATGCCGAAACCTTGTTCACCAGCACGACCGATACGGTATTCAGCGAACTCGGAGGTCCGTCCATTCTTGGTTCTGGTTCGACTACAGTTCAACCTTACTTTGACTGGGGACTTCCCTTCTTCTACGGGCACAACGTGTATACAGCGATTGAAAGTGCGAGTACACCGGGCGGGAACGGACCGTACTGGGCTTACTAGGCGTTCGTCTTAGGAATTCTCCGCAGCCTTTCGATCCAACTTCAACCAGCCAGCCGCGATAAGTTCGCAGTATGCAGACTCGAAATGCGGGAGATGGCTGCAACCATCATGCTCGAGAGAAGCTGCATGGTCGCGACATCGCGTTCGTCGAATGCGCTGGGAGAAGACGACAACACCTCAAACACGCCGAGCGTTCGGCGATAGTAGCGCAAGGGCGAAACCAGAATCGAGCGAACGCCGAGACGGCGGCAGCTAGCCAGATCCACGCGCGGATTGCGCTCGGCATCATGGCACAACATGACTTCGCCGGTGCGCACGGCTTCGGCGGAAATTCCGGCGTCAGTTTGCAGGCGTACCCCGAGGTCGGGAGCGGTGCGGCCGGCTCGCGCGCGGCAGACAATTTCGTCTCCGGAGCGCAGGGCGATGGCCGCTCCGGTTGCCCCGGTGAGGTGTTGGGCGCGTTCAGTGATAGCGCTGATCGCGGGTTCAAGATTCAATTCGGCGGTGTGAATATGAACTTCTTCTCCCACATGCACAGCGCGAAATCCGGAAGCGGGATGCGCGGCGTTCGCCACGCGAAGCTGGCTGCGTAGAGCAGCGGTTGGTACTCGAGCGTGATGATCGTCCAGGTTCAAAACTTGAGGGTCGGGAACGGTGCGGAGCAAGTCGCGGACGAGAAGGTCGAGTTCAGAATCAGTGATGAGATGAGCGGTTTGCTGCTGCCGCAACGAGCCACCCAGAACGCGCGAGAGACTGAGAAGGGACTGATTTCCGCAGGCCAGGCAGTAGGGCCGGCTGTTATTGCTAATCAGTTCACACTGAACGCAGAACGTGGCTGACTGGAGCGGAACGAAGTTAAGTTCTTTGAAAGAGTCACCATAAACCGTCTCACGAAACATGAATGCGTGTCCTCACCGATAACAAGAGAAGATTAAGGTAAACAGGGTTGGGGCGGGTTAGACAGTGTCCGCAGTGGTTCGGCATGTGGAAAAGTCCCGAGGGGCGACTGGGAGCGACGCGGCGGGCGGCACCGGTGTGCGCAGGAATTTGCAACGTTTCTATTTAGCCCGTGGTTTCTGCGGGTGGGTTATTGCTAAAAGGCTATTGCTAGAAGAAAGTGCGCCGAGTTAAAATGAAGTTACGTTCGAAGCAGCAAAAGCCTTGAACGACTGGAGATAAAGCAATGCAGTGGACCGCACCGGCCTTCGAAGAAGTTTGCCTGAATTGTGAGATTAACTCTTACGTCAACGCGAAACTGTAACCGTTAGCCCTCCCTTTTTTATCCTTCGAACAGGTGACCCTGTTCGGCATGCCAGGGAGCATACTGGGTCAAATCACGCTAGATTTCGGGCATAAAAGATACATCCGGGACTGTTTTGCGCTATCGAAGACGTTAATTAGCCTTGGCTTCTAAAAACTGCGTACGGTGCCCCCTCCGGGATTCGTTCCCTCGTCGGTAGACTTTTATGGCGCCAAGCCACAACAACGTTGTGCAAGCTGCGATCCTGCGCACCTTGTTGAATTCTCTTCCCCCCACCTCACATATGATCTGCGAGCCGCCCTGCACCGTCTAAATTAGTTCCTGAATGAGAAATAGTAGTGCAAACTTTTTTAATGTCGCGAACGTCGCGCAAGCTAGGCACAGTGCCCCTGACTCTGCTTTGAACGCTTCGGGGGATTTGGGCTTCTCTAGTGGTGAGGCCCTGTCTTCGCATGCGACCCGTGCTGTTGGTACCAGATCTCGGCTTGCGTTTCGAGAGCCGCGGCCTGGGCTCGAGTTATGCCGCTCGCGAGACTTTTGGCGAGATCCTGGCTGCCTTCCTGGCCTCCTGCGCGCGCCACCAGCGCCCAGAAATAAGCTTTGTTCGCATCCTTAGGAACACCGTGACCACCCCAATAAAGCAATCCCAGCTTGTATTCGGCAGGCACGCTTCCATGTTCCGCCGCCCTAGTGAACCACCGGACCGCTTCTCTCTGATCCTGCGTGATTGCGTGTTTCTCATCGCCTTCGGCGTAGAGAAGACCCATAGCATTTTCCGCTTCTGGATTCCCCCGGCTCGCGAGCCTTCGAAGTTGTTCGATCTCGCCGGAATTGAGTGACGAGTCTGGATACGTTGTGTCAATAGGAGGGCGTGACACCGCCAAAACTACAGGTTCCTGAGTCCGATCACTGGCCTTAAGCTTTTCCTGAATCCACGGCGATAGCATGAAGCCAAGGATGAGGACAATCGCAGCGGCGGCGCAGTAGAAAAAGGTAGAAGGAAACTGAATACCGCTACCCGTGTCCTCATGAGCAGTAAGGTTTGCCTCAGCTGTCGGTTCTGTCGGCTTATAAGGGAAGAGAACTCCACCCGGAACCGAGGAGACAAGTTTCATGGAAACGGCTGGATCAAAAGAATGGTCCGATAGCGCGGCGTGATTGATGGCGGAAGAAGTTGTTTCAGCGAATTGTTGCAACATTCTGCTGTCGTTATCGCCAAAAGCTCGGGGCTGCGAGGAAAATGCCTCAAGTAGGCCTATTACTTTGTTGCCCGAGCTAATCGGCGCAGCGAGAATGGAACGAATAACCAGCGCGCGGCAGCTTTCGCGATCTACGCGGTTGTCTTCCTCGGTATCGTCGCAGCGCAATATTCTTCCGGCTCGCACGCATTCACCAGAAAAACCAGAACCCACTTTCAATGTTGCGCCCACGGGTGGGACGTGCGAGCCCGAAATGGCTCGGCAAGTCATGTTCGCGTCGTTCTTTCCTGACAGCGCGACCGCGACGCCAGAACATCGAAGCAGAGAATGACACCGGAGAGCAATCAAGGAAAGGAGCGCCTCGAGGTTCTCCCCAACGGACTCCGCTTCTTTCTGCAAAGTGGCAACGCCGCTCAGCTTGTCCGTATGATTCAGAGAAACAGAAGAGTGCTCTGACGTCGAGGACCCAGCCAGTCCCAAAGAGGCGGAGCCTGACGTGGTATTTAGAGAAAGCCACTCTTGCACTCGGTGCAACTCACTATCCGCGACCGCCGAAAAGCCTAAACCAGTCCGTCCTGAAGAGTTTGACCAGACCACGCGACCCGTCACCGAGAACTGGTCAATGGATTCAGCGACGTGCAGACATAATTCTATTTCCTGGTTGATTTCTATCGGCGACGGGCACTGAATGGCCATCCCGATCTCGCTGATGTCAAGGATCTCGTAAAGGGGAACCACTTCGGCATTACACCTAGTCCCAAAGCTAGCACGGGCGGTCGCCTGTACTCTTTCGCGTGGACGTTGGCGGCGGTTAATGGAAGCGTGGGCAGACATTGGAGCCTGGGATCGACTCTTGCATGTTCAATGGTACCCGAGTCGGCAGACAATAAGCAGAAAGAAAATGAACATCCTCCGGAATTTCTGACCCAAGAATCGGTTTCAAATACGGTGTGTGCGGAATGTCGTTCTAGTCACCGTTGCGGTCACGATCATCAAGGCGCTACAAATTCCGGTAGTGTCTCAGTTTGAAATATCCGCGCCTTGGGAGAGCGGACCTCTGGTTATTGGTCACACCGACAAATGCGACCCGCAGATCGTGTCCAACCTCACCGCGCGACGTCGGCTTAAGCTATTCTGAATAACCTAGGTTGGAGGTTTTGTAGGATGGCAAAGCTCGTGTATGGATTGAACCAGTCCCTGGACGGCTACGTCGACCACATGAAGATCGGGGCACCCGATCCCGCGCTCTCTCGTTACTTCATCGAGCAGGCGCGCGGCCTGACGGGCGCGGTGTACGGTCGCCGGATGTACGAGATCATGCGTTATTGGGACGATGATCTTCCGGATTGGGACGCGGAGGACCGCGACTTCGCGGCGGTGTGGCGGAGCCAGCGGAAGTGGGTTGTGTCGCGCTCGTTGAAGGCGGTCGGACCTAATGCCACACTCATCGAGGATGACTTCGAGGCGGTGATCCGCAGGCTGAAGGCTCAGTTGGAAGGGGAGGTCGACGTAGCCGGACCAAACCTGGCAGGGAGCCTGACCAACCTTGGTCTGATTGATGAGTATCGACTCTACATCCATCCCATCGTGCTCGGGTCTGGCCAGCCGTTCTTCGCCGGCCCCCGGCCGCGGCTCCGCCTTGTGGCCAGCGACCGCATTGGCGGGGATGTAATCAGGTTGACGTACGTTCCTGCTTAATCGCGCGACTCGCCCGACGGACTGCG
>Ga0185299_10002280_pt1 | contig 30465 bp, 30 predicted proteins | sample PaiPotPPA55metaG_FD_128002 | JGI IMG/M metagenome (GOLD analysis project Ga0185299, IMG submission 128002) | Iron sulfur acid spring bacterial and archeal communities from Banff, Canada, to study Microbial Dark Matter (Phase II) - Paint Pots PPA... ...
AGTCTGCAAAATTTTCGTTCATGAGGGTGTGTCCACTGAAAAATAGTGGACACATGCTGCGCCTTCAGCCTATGAGAAACCATGTGCACTAGAAATCGCGCTTACGTACATCTTCACCGCTCATCAGAAGCTCGACGAGCGGGCAGAGCGCATATTCCGGGATATTGGCGTGGACTGTTTCCTCTGTTCCGAGCCGGTCTGGTATCGCGATATGCGGGGGGGCTGCCAGCTCCATCTCTTCATCGTTGCCATCCGACGCTAGCTCGTCTGGCCAGAAGCTGGTCGGGATGGCGAGATGCCATTTGTCGGGTGCATAGGCAACTTCAAGGAGGGTGTTGCACCATGTAGCCTGACCAGTACGTGGCTTGTTACGCGAGGGTGTGCCGATCCACAGGCGTCCCTCGAACGGGTAATCCGCATATGGCAAGGTGACGTGTTGAACATTAAGCTTGAGGGCAGGTGGCATCCGGATTCCTTGTTCTTATTGAGTGGGTCGCCCCTGGCTAGAGCTATCGTTGTATCTGATGTATGGGGTTGAGGCGGGGAATTGAGAAGGCGGCGACGGTTGGCTGAGAATGTTGCTTGTCGAGAGTGACAACCAGCTAACCGGAATCCACCACCAATGGATAAGTTTACGGAAGAATCGAAAAACCGTAAAGCAGCCCCGCTGGGCAGCCTGGATGATCTGATCCAGCGCGGCGCCCGGCAGATCATCCAGCAGGCGATCGAGGCGGAAATGGCGACATTGCTCGAGCAGTACGAGAACGTAAAGACGCTGGGCGGTATCAGAGCACGTCTCTGCTGGTGAGTAAGTCTGATGGAAGTTGATTACTTGGAGAGCGTTTAGTAGCTGACGGTTACAACGAGTCCATAACACGTCACATGGATGTCTACATCTGGAAGCTTGAAGAGGGCGAGAAGATTGGCCTGCATCTGCATGTTCTGCTTTTCTACACGACTGCATCGCGGCAGGACATCTATATCGCGAAACTGATCGGTGAATACTGGGTGCGTGTCGTTACCGGTGGCAGTTACCGGTGGCATGGGGCGTATTGGAAGAGCAATGCCGACAAGATGCGGCACGCGAAGTACGGTCACGGCATCGGCACGGGCATGATTGACCGCACCGAAGAGCCGAAGCGTGAGGCGCTCGTAAGAATATCCGCTATCTGACCAAGGCCGATCAGTACCTGACGATGAAGTATGGCGAGCGGTGCCGGACCATTGGCATGAGCCAGTCGCGTGGAAAGAAGAAGTTGGGCAGGCCGCGCAATGAATAACGCGGGATCGATCCAGTGACTGACCTGAGGGATGTATCTGCAGGGTCTGGTCGAGGCATGCTGGTGCCGGGCGGGTACGCGATGGTGCTCACCGGGATTTGCAATGTTGCGGAGGGCGGCAACGCGAATGACAGGAGCTCGGCGGTCACCGCGAATGGCCGCTTCCGAGAAATTTGAATGCCCGTAGTCGACCCCTATGCGCAGATCGCAACTATGCACACATGCCATGAGATCCACGGTACCGGCCCAGATCCAGTGAGGATTCGGGCCGATACCATCTGCACATAGTTATAGCGTCCGCAGGAACTGCATGAGTGAGTCTGGCGCCCTGAACCGGCGCATGGTGCGGCTTGCTGGTCGGCCATAAAGGCGGACGCCCCCTTGCGTTGTCCGACGCCATGATCGCCACCGCCATCGAGGCTGCGCGCGCCGAATCGATGACGCTCAAACAGATTGCGCAACACGTCGAAGACGTTCATGGCGTGCCGTTTCCCTGCCGTCTCGATACCCTGTCGGCCGCGCTCAAACGCGCTGGATTTTCCTACAAACGCGGCCGGTACTCGCTCAAAAAAAGCGCGACGAACAGGAGTTTTCCGTGAAAGCCGCCACGCTATCAAAGTTACAACAGGCGGCCCGCGATGGGGCGTGCCGCCTGGTCTACTTTGATCAGTCGGGCTTCTCCGCTTCGCCGCCGGTGCAACGTGGCTGGTCGCCCATCGGCGAGCCACACCGTGTTGTTCCTGAGCCGCATTGCAGACGCTCAGTCCTCGGCGCATTTGATTTCGGTGCGAACCTGCTAAAGCATGAAGCCAGCAAGGCCACCATCAAACGTCCTGCCGTCGTTCAGTTCCTTGATCAAATCGCGCAGGAAGCTCAGCCCGGTCTGATGACGGTGGTGGTGCTCGACAACGCCTCGATTCATCACAACATCGATCAGGAAACGATCGACCGCTGGTTCATCGAACATCGCATGGTGCTCTTCTATCTGCCGCCATACAGTCCCAAGCTGAACCTGATCGAAATCGTCTGGAAGCACGCAAAGTATCACTGGCGGCGTTTCGTCGCTTGGACGAAGGAAACCATTGATGCCGAGATCACTCAACTTCTCACTGATTTTGGCTCGAAATTTCAAATCGATTTTTCGTGAACACTTATATGCTGACGAGGTCGTCGTCGCGGTGATCGGCGGCGTGTCGCTCGGCGGCGGGCGTGGCGAATATGTCGCCGTCGCGATCGCCGCCGTGTTCCTGACGGTGTTGACGAGCCTGCTGACTGCGCTGCAGATCGGCGAGGCCGGTCGGCAGTGCATCTTCGGCACGACGCTGCTTGCGTTCCTTGCAATCAACGGCTGGTCGCTCAGGGAACAGTCCGTCCGACTCCGACCACGCAGGCCATCGACCGCGGCCGGACCCACCTGACACAACCTGCCGCGGTTATCTGCGCTGCCGGAAGCGGCTGATCAGAACGTCTCCCAGGTCGCCTCCGTATGCGCGGAACTAGTGGCGAGCTGCCGGTCCGCCGCATGCGCGGCGCTTACAGGGCGCCGCACCGACTGCTCGCGCTTCACGGATGCGACCTTCCTGACAGGCGCGATCTTGCTCATCGCGGACAGCTCGCGAGCAGCGCCCAAGTCGCCCGCAAGCCTGAACACCGCCACGGCCGACTTCAGTTGCCCGGCCTGCTCTTCGAGCGACTGCGCGGCCGCCGCCGCCTCTTCAACAAGCGCGGCATTTTGCTGGGTGACCTGGTCCATCTGCGTGACGGCCTGGGCGACTTGTTCGATGCCCGTGCTCTGCTCGCCCGACGCAGCCGAGATCTCGTTCATGATGTCGGTGACGCGGCGCGCGCTCGTCACGATCTCGTGCATCCGTTTGCCGGCTTCGTCGACGAGGCTGCGGCCGACTCCGACGCGCTGCACCGACGTCTCGATCAGTTCCTTGATTTCCTTCGCGGCGCTCGACGCGCGTTGCGCAAGGCTGCGGACCTCGCCGGCGACGACCGCAAAGCCGCGCCCTTGCTCGCCCGCGCGCGCCGCCTCCACTGCCGCGTTCAGCGCGAGGATATTGGTCTGGAACGCGATCCCCTCGATGATCGTAATGATGTCGGCAATCTTCGCGGAGCTCTGGTGGATATCGGCCATCGTCGAGACGACGCGCGTCACCACGTCGTTGCCCTGGTTCGCCGTCTCGGTCGTGCAGGCGGCGAGATCGTTTGCTTGCCGGGCGTTCTCTGCGTTCTGCCGGACAGTGCCCGTCAGCTCTTCCATGCTTGCCGCGGTTTGCTCGAGCGACGCCGCCTGTTCCTCGGTTCGCCCCGACAGGTCCAGGTTGCCGGCGGCGATCTGCTGCGCGGCGGCGGCGATCGCCTCGCTGCCGGTTCGCACTGTCGTGACAGTGGCGACCAGACCGTCCTGCATTTTCGACAGGCCCGCAAGCATCTGCCCCATCTCGTCGTGCGACGTGACGTTGACGCGCTGAGTCAGGTCCCCTGCGGCGATCAGGTCGAAGTGCCGCAACGCCGAGTCGAGCGGGCGGCCGATCGCGCGGCGCAGCCCCACGTAAGTCACCACGGCTGCGGCGAGACCGAGCAGCACGGCGCCGATCGTGATCGCCCTGAACCACGCGAAGTTCGCTTCGGCGGCGTTATAACTGGCCTCCGCAGTGCTGACCTGAAATTGCTTGAGCGCGTCGCTGCTGCGGAGGAAATCGGTGTTCAGGTTCGCAGCCGCGGTGGAGCCGTCGATGATCCGCTTCGGGTCACCCGACTCGATCGCATCGGCGAAAGCGTTGAAACCGGCCTCGATGCCTGCCCGCTTGCTGGCGACCTCCTGCGCGAGGCGATCCTCTTCCGCGTTTCTGGGCAGCGCCATGTACTTGTTCCATGCGTCAGCGGATTGCGCCTGCAATTTCTTCACGCGCACGAGCGTGTCCTTCACCATTTCGGGACGCGGGTCGAGTGCGGCGCGAGAAAGCGCCGCGCGCTGCCGACCGATGTACGACTCGGAATCGGACACCTGAATCGTGCTGGCAAGCTGGTCCGAATAGGTTTCGCGGTTGGCCTCATTGCTGCGGCTCATGCCGGTGAGGCCGAGCACGCCGATGATGAAAAGCAAGCCGGCGAGAAAGAGCACCGCAAGGCCAAGCCGAGCCTTGATGGATAAATGCGAGAGCATGTGTCGTCCTGTTTGATATTGAGTGGCAGCCGCGATTGCGTTCCGGAAGCCGTCTCCGGTTGTCCCTTGGATCGATCGAAGGGTTTGTTCAGTCGGCTCCTGCCAACACTTAACGACACATCGCCCGGCGTACTTTAAAGGTCTACTTGGACAATTCAATGGACTTGTTGAAGCGATCCAAGATCGGCCTCGCGAAGCCTTGACCCGGATGTCGGCGCCCCACTACAGTGGGTCGAACGCGCCACGGGCGAGCTTATGCCGCCTCACTGGCGGCCGCCGCACGCTTGGCGTGCATGCCCCGATCCACTCGAACACACGAAGGAGACACCGGATGAGCACCGTTACCGAACCCACCTTGACGCAAGCGTCCTATCAGATCCCGTCCACCATGCAGGCATGGGTGCTGGGTGACCCCGATCAGATTTCGCTCGCCGAGAAGCCCGTGCCGCAGCCGGGCCCGGCCGAAGTCCTGGTGCGCATCGACGCCATCGCGGTGTGCGCAACCGATCTCGAAATCATTCATCGCGGCCCGCCGGCGCAGATCCAGGGCGGATTGCCGTTCAACAAGAACTTCACGCCCGGCCATGAATACATGGGCACCGTCGTCAAGCTTGGCGCCGGAGTCGACGAATACCGCATCGGCGACCGTGTCGCGGTCGAGGTGCACGCGGGCTGCGGGCGTTGCGAACGCTGCCGCGAAGGCATGTATACGTCGTGCCTGAACTACGGCAAGAACTATGGCGACGTCAACAAGGGCCACCGCGCGAACGGATTTACGACCGACGGCGGCTTCGCGCAATACGCGATCAACAGCGTCAACACGCTCGTGCATGTGCCGGACGAGATGAGCGACGAAGAAGCGACGCTGATCGTCACGGCCGGCACGGCGATGTACGGCCTGGACGTCACGGCCGGCCTGATCGCGGGCCAGTCGGTGGTCGTCATGGGTCCGGGCCCGATCGGGCTGATGGGAGTCGGCGTCGCCAAGGCACTGGGCGCAAGCGAAGTCATCCTCACCGGCACGCGGGACAACCGTCTCGAGATGGGCCGGCGTCTTGGCGCCGATCACACCATCAACGTGCGCAACGAAGATGCGGTCGCGAAGGTCAAGGAGTACACCAACGGCGGCGCCCATTACGTGCTCGAATGCTCGGGCGCGCCGAACGCCGTCAACGACGCGGCGCTCATGCTTCGCCGTGGCGGACGCATCTGTCTTGCCGCGTTCCCGGGCGAACCGGTGCCGATCGACGTTGCCGCGCTCGTGCGCAACAACATCTACCTGTACGGCATTCGCGGCGAAGGGCGCAGCGCGACGCACCGTGCGGCCGCGTTGATGACGCAAAAACGCTTCGACGCGAAGCTGATCCACACGCACACGTTCCCGCTTGCCGACGTGCCGACAGCGCTGCGCTATGCACGCGAGCGGATCGACGATGCGATCAAGGTCGTCGTCAAGATCGATCATCCGGCGGGTTGCTGAGGAGCCGCGATGCTGACGTACGACCACTATGTCAGCGCATCGACGCTCGATGACGCGTTGGATGCGCTTGACCGATTCCCCGGCGCGCGGCTTGTCGCGGGCGCGACGGACCTGCTGCCGTGGGCCCGCGAGGGCCGCGCCGGCGATGTCCACCTGCCCGCGCTCATCGACGTCAGCGGCATTCCCGAACTGGGCGTGCTAGCGCTCGACTGCGAGCGGCTGACGATCGGCGCAGCCGTGCCGATCAGCGCATGCGAAGACGATTTGCGCCTCGTCAGAAACGCCGAGGTGCTCGGGCGTTGCGCGGTGTGGTTCGCCGACGACCAGATTCGCGAACAGGCGACCCTGGGCGGCAACATCGTCAACGCATCGCCGGCTGGCGACACGCTGCCCGCCCTGCTCACGCTCAATGCGCAACTGGTGCTCGCGAGCCGCCCGGCGGGCGCGCCCGTCGTCCTTCGCCGCGTCGCGCTCGCCGAGTTCATCGTCGGTCCGGGCAAGACGCTGCTCAAGCCGAACGAAATTCTCGTGCGCATCGAGTGCGACGCGGTACCGCAGCATGGCGCCAGTTTCGAAAAAGTCGGCCACCGCCGCTCGCTCGTGATCTCGACTGTCTGTCTTGCGGCGCTGGCGAAGCTCGACGCGTCGGGCAAGACGATCGCGGATGTGCGCATTGCGATCGGCGCGGTGGGCCCGGTGCCCGAGCGTCTCGCGGATGCAGAGGCTGCACTGCTCGGCAAGAAGCCCGATGCGCAACGCGTGCGCGAAGTCGCCGAACTCACGGCCAGGCACGTGCGCTCGCGCAGCCGACAGGCGTATCGCCGCGAGGTGCTGGTCAATTTTGTTGAACGCGGTTTGATCGACGCACTGCGCCGCGCCGGCGCCGACATTGAACGTCTGACCCAGGAGACTTTGCATGTCTGATGCGAATCAACCTTGCGCGAATCGAGGCGCCGATAGCGGCTACGGCGCTGCAAGCGAAGCGCGCGTCACCATCCGCGCGAGCGTCAACGGGCGCGACGTGACGCGCACCGTGCCTGTGCATTACCGCGTGATCGACTTCGTGCGCGAAGAACTGAAGCTGACCGGGAACAAGGAAGGCTGCGGCTCGGGCGAATGCGGCACGTGCTCGATGTTTATCGACGGCACGCTCGTGAAAAGCTGTCTCGTGCCCGTGCAGAAACTCGCCGGCCGCACGCTCGAGACGGTCGACGACCTCGATCGTGACGCCGGCCTGACGGTCGTGCAGCGCGCATTCCACAAGTGCGGTTCGAGCCAGTGCGGCTACTGCATCCCCGGCATGGTGATGGCGGCGACCGCAACACTGCGCAAGCGTCCGCGCGCGAGCACCGGCGAAATCCGCGAAGGGCTCGGCGGCAACGTGTGCCGTTGCACGGGGTATCAGAAGATCATCGACGCGGTGGAACTCGCGCGCGACGTGCTGAACGGCACGAAGCCCGCGAGCGCGCTCGACGAGGACGACACCGACACGTTCATCGGCGCGCGCACCCGGCGCCTGGACGCGCCCGCGAAGGTGACGGGGGCGATCAAGTACGCAGCCGACATGTGGATGCCGAACATGCTGCATATGCAGGTGCTGCGCAGTCCGCATCCCTATGTGCGGATAGAACGCATCGACGCTGATGATGCGCGCGCGCTGCCTGGCGTCGAAGCGGTGCTGACGTCCGAGGACGTGCCGGGCATCGACAACTTCGGTGTCTTCATCGAAGACCAGCCGGTGATGGCGCGCGGCGTGGCCCGCTATACCGGCGAGGCGGTTGCCGCGGTGGTAGCGGAAACCCCGGAGATCGCGCGCATGGCGGTGGGCCTGATCCGCGTGACCTACAGCATTCTTGACGGCGTGTTCGACCCGCACTCCGCGCTTGACGCAGGCGCGCCGCAACTGCACGACTTCGCGCCGGGCAATGTGTGCAAGCACACCAAGATCCGCAAGGGCGACATCGACGCGGGCTTTGCCGCCGCAGATCTGATCGTCGAGGAAACCTACCAGACATCCGCGCTCGAACATGCGTATCTGGAGCCCGAAGCGGGTCTTGCGTACCTCGAGCCGGACGGCTGCGTGACGGTGCAATCGCCCAGCCAGAACATCACGCATCACCGTCACATGCTTGCGAAGATTCTCGGGCGCCCGATCAACAAGGTGCGGATGATCATGAGCACCGTCGGCGGCGGCTTCGGCGGCAAGGAAGACATGCTGTATCAGGGGATGCTCGCGTTGGCCGCGATCAAGACCCGCCGTCCGGTGCGCTACGTGTTCACGCGCGAAGAAAGTTTCATCGCGAGCGCCAAGCGCCACCCGTATTCGATCCGCTACAAGATGGGACTCAAGCGCGATGGCCGCATCGTGGCGACGCAGATGATGATGGTCGCCGACGGCGGCGCCTATGCGATGTCGACGCCGGGCGTAATGAACAAATCCGCGATTCTCGGCCCGGGCCCGTATGCGATTCCGAACGTCTCCGTCGATGCGATCGGCGTCTATACGAACAACACGCCAAGCGGCGCATTCCGCGCGTTCGGCGCGTTCCAATCGGAGTTCGCCACCGAATCGCATCTCGACCTGTGTGCCGAGCGCCTGGGCATGGACCCTATCCAACTGCGCCGCATCAACCTGATGCAGGACGGCGCGACGACGCACACCCGCCAGCAGCTCGACCGCGTGGCGGCAACGGCTTGTCTCAATGCGGCGGTCGCGGCGGCGGGCTGGGACACAGGCGTGCCTTACCGCACGTCGCGCGGCGAAGCGGCGCGCAACGACTTGGGCCGCGCGGGCACGCGCGAACCGTGCACGCTCGGCGTGCGCTTTACGGAGCGAGTGGGCGAAGCCAGCGCCGCCGGCCAAGCCAACCTGGCGCTTGTGGCCGCGGAAGGAGGACTGAAATGAAACGTAGAGGACGAGGCGTCGCCTGCGGCTGGTACGGCATTGCCCGCACGGCCGCGATGGATCGCGCCGCCGTGTGGGTGGAGTACGACGACGGCGGCACGCTGAAAGTTGCCACCGGCGTCACCGAGATCGGCGAAGGTGTGTTGACCGGACTGTGCCAGATCGCCGCCGATGAAACCGGCGTGCGCCCCGAGGACGTGGTGCTCGCCGACAACGATACCGCGCGCGTTCCTGAAGCCGCGCACGCGGGCGCGACGCGGATGACCTATATGATCGGCAACGCAGTCGCGATCGCCTGCCGCGAAGCGTTCGGCAAATTCGCCGATGCAATGGCCGAATACTGGGGCGTGACCGCCGGCGCGATCGTCGCGCGGGCCGGTCAGGTATGGGTCGAAGGCTCGCCGTCAAAACGCGCGACGCTCTCTCATGCGCTGCATGTGCTGAAGAAAGAGCGCGGCATCGTGATCGTGGGCAGCGGGCTCTTTACCTCCGCCCACACGTCGCTCGATCCGGACACGGGCGAGGCGACGCCGTGGCGCAGCTATGTGTTCGGCACGCAGATCGCGGAAGTCGAAGTCGACGAAGATACCGGCGAAGTACAAGTGCTGGGCGTGTGGGCTGCGCATGACGTAGGCCGCGTCGTTAACCCGCAGCAAGTCGAAGGCCAGATCGAAGGCGGTGTCGTGATGGGTGTCGGTCACGCGCTGATGGAGGCTTACCTGCAAACCGACGGCCAGACGACGACACCCGCATTCGCGAAGTACATCCTGCCGACCGCGCTCGACGTGCCGCACGTGACGTCGGTCCTGATCGACGAGCCGGATCCGAACACGCCCCTTGGCGTGAAGGGCATCGGCGAACCGTGCCTGACGCCGACCGCGCCGGCGATCTGCAACGCCATTTACGACGCGGTTGGCGTGCGCATGACGCATTTGCCGGCGACGCCCGAACGCGTGCTCGAAGCGTTGCAAGCGAAGCGCGAGGCCGACGCGCAAGCGGAAAAGCCGCGTGCGATGCGCGTAAGCGCTGCGTGAAAACCGAGTGCGCTGTTCGAATCGACCCAGCTATCCGGACGTGCGCTGCGAAAGTGCACCGGCGTTGCGAACCCGGTGTGCGCCATCGTGCACCGAGCTGACCCCTTCTAGCCAGAGCGAAGCATGAATCAGACATCCGAATTACCGCAGACCCACTTGCCCGGAACCGCAGGCATGGCGGCCCGTGCCGCGGCGATCGCCGAAGCAGGCGGGCTGGCCGCGGCGCTGGCGCGCGGCAGCTTGTCCGCGACGGCGAGCGTGACTTTATCCGAAGCGCTGGTCCTCGGTCTGTTGAAGCAAGGCGTGACCAAGTTCCTCGCGATCTTCGGGCACGGCTCGACCGATCTCGGAGAGGTATTGCGCGTCTACACCCAAGCGGGTGCGACCGCGGTCTTCAACTTCCGCAACGAAGTCGAGATGGCGCATGCGGGCACCGCGCTCGCGTGGGTGTATCGCGAAACCTGCGCGGTGGTCACGTCGATCGGCCCCGGCGGCCTGCAGGCGATGGCCGGATCGCTCGCGGCCGCCAGCAACGGCGTCGGCGTCTATCACATCTACGGCGACGAAACGACTTACGGCGAAGGCTACAACATGCAGCAGGTGCCCAAGCCGCTTCAGCACATCTACGGACAGATGACCGCGCTGATGGGGCAATCGTACGTGCTGCATACGCCCGAGGCGATCCGCGATGCGTTGCGGCGCGGCACCCAATGCGTTCATCACCCGGTGAAGGCGGGCCCGTTCTATATGATGCTGCCGCTCAATGCGCAGCCGCGCATCATCGAGGACCTGAACCTGCTGTCGCTGCCCGAACGCCTCGCCGTGCCGCGCCAGGCAGTCGGCGATCCGGCGGCGCTCGGCCTGGCGGTCGAACAGATCCGCGCGCACCAGAAGATCGTCATGAAGGTCGGCGGCGGCGCGCGCGCTTTCGCGAGCCAGGTTCGCGAACTGGCCGAAGCGACAGGCGCGGCGGTCGTGCTGTCGCCGGGCTCGACGGGCGTATTGCCCGACGCGCATCTGCAGAACATGCATGTCGGCGGCTCGAAGGGATCAGTGAGCGGCAACCATGCGATGTCGCGCGGCGAACTGCTGATCGTGATCGGCTCGCGCGCCGTGTGCCAGGCCGACTGCTCGGGCGCCGGCTATCCGCGCGCCGAAGCCGTGATCAACCTCAACGGCGACATCGGCGACGTGTCGCACTACAACTCGACCGTCGCGCTCGCCGGCGACATCGGCGTCGTGATCGAACAGTTGCTTGGCGCGCTTAGAGCGCGCCGCTGCGGCACCGATCGCTCGATGAAGCTCGCGTGGCTGCGCGAGTGCGAAGAGAAAAAACGCGAATGGAAAGCGTTCCTCGCCGAGCGCCAGGCGCTGCCGGGTCTGGCGGACCGCGTCTGGCAGCAACCGGTGCTCACGCAACCCGCCGCGATCAAGCAGGTCAGCGACTTCGCGAAGCGCATCAACGCGGTCAAGTTCTTCGATGCAGGCGACGTGCAGGCAAACGGCTTCCAGACAGTCGAAGACGACGCGCCGTTCGAGACCTTCACCGAGACGGGCGCATCGTACATGGGCTTCGCGACCTGCGCGCTCATTTCCGGCGGCTTGGCGCAAGCGCCGCGCTACGGCATCGCGTTCACGGGCGACGGCTCGTTCATGATGAACCCGCAGGCGCTTATCAGTGCGGTCGAGCACGGCGCCACCGGCATGATCGTGATCTTCGACAACCGTCGGATGGCCGCCATCTCGAGCCTGCAATTCGCGCAATACGGCGTCGACTTCAAGACGAACGACGGTGTCGCGGTCGATTACGTGCAACTGGCGTCCGCCGTCGCGGGCGTGAAGGCCTTCGAAGGGGGCCGCGATGCGGCGGCACTCGGGCGCGCGCTCGAACAAGCGCATGCGCACCCAGGCGTGTCGGTGGTGCATGTGCCCGTCTATGCGGGAGAAGACCCGCGCGGCGGGCTCGGCGCATATGGCGCATGGAACGTCGGCAACTGGTGCAGCGACGTGCAGCGCCAGTATCTTGCCGCGACGATCTGATTAGGAGACGAACTTGAAACGAGAACAGCTGGGTCTTTATCGCGACTACGGGCTTTACATCGACGGCGCATGGCGCCGGTCGGATTCGCTCGGCACGCGCAAAGTCCTCGACCCGACGACGGAAGACGTCGTCGGCTTCATTCCGGCTGCAACCGAGGCGGATCTTGACGCGGCGCTCAAGAGCGCGCGCGACGGTTTTGCGGTGTGGCGCAGCACGTCGCCGTGGCAACGGTCGGCTGTGTTGCGTCGCGCGGCGCAGTTGATTCGCGAACGCGCCGAACAAATCGCACAGCTGATGTCGGCTGAAACCGGCAAGCCGCTTGCCGAGGCGCGCGGCGAGACGCAGGCAGCCGCCGACCAGTTCGAGTGGTACAGCGAAGAAACCAAGCGCATCTACGGACAGACGATCGAAGGCCGCAGCGCCGATGTGCGCATGCAGGTGCGTTACGAGCCGGTCGGGGTCGTCGCCGCGTTCTCTGCGTGGAACTTCCCGGCATTGCTGCCCGCCCGCAAGATCGCCGCGGCGCTCGGCGCCGGATGCAGCGTCATCGTGAAGCCCGCGAGCGAAGCGCCCGGCTCCTGCATGGCGCTCGTGCAGGCGTGCCACGACGCCGAACTGCCGGCCGGCGTGCTGAATCTCGTGACGGGCGACTCGGGGTTGATCTCGCGCTATCTGATCGCGTCGCCGATCGTGCGCAAGGTGTCCCTCACCGGTTCGACCGAAGTCGGCAAAACACTGCTTAGGCTGGCAGCCGACGGCATCAAGAAGGTTTCGATGGAGCTCGGCGGCCATGCGCCGGTGCTGGTGTTCGACGATGCGGACCCGGTATGGGCGGCGACGACGCTTGCACGCGCGAAGTTTCGCAACTGCGGCCAGGTGTGCATCTCGCCGTCGCGCTTCTTTGTGCACGAGCGCATCTATGCGCCCTTTTGCGAAGCGTTCGCGAATATCGCGAAGAGCCTAATGATCGGCCCGGGCAGCGACGCGAAGAGCGAGATCGGTCCGCTCGCGAATGCACGCGGCGTACGCCATGCGGCGTCGCTCGTCGACGATGCGGTTGCGGCCGGCGCGCGCCTGCTCGCGGGCGGCAAGCGTCCCGAGGCATTTCCGCGCGGCTACTTCTTCGAGCCGACCGTGCTGGCCGACGTGCCGGCTCACGCGCGGATCATGTCCGAAGAGCCGTTCGTGCCGCTTGCGCCGATCGTCGGTTTCAGCGATTTCAACGCGGTCGTCGAAGCTGCCAACTCGGTGCCGTTCGGCCTCGCCGGCTATGTCTTCTCCAATTCGCTCAAGACGGCGACGTTGGCGGCCGAGGCGCTCGAGTGCGGGATGGTGGGGATCAACGAGATGCTTCTCGCCTGCGCCGAAGCCCCGTTCGGTGGCATGAAGGAAAGCGGGATGGGACGCGAGGGCGGCTCACTCGGCCTCTTCGACTATCTCGAAACGAAATACATCCGCACGAAGCTCGTTTAAGCGGTCAAGCGTGACCCGGCCAACGGGCAAACGGTCAACAGGAAGGAGACATCTATGACCGACATCAAAGAGATCGGCTTCGCGCGCGGACTCACGAACTACGGCGATCGCGGCTTCGCGCTCTATCTGCGCCGCTCGTTCGTGAAGTCCATGGGCTATTCAAGCGAGCTGCTGAACAAGCCCATCGTCGGTATCGCATCCACGCCGTCAGGGTTCAACAACTGTCACCGGGCGGTGCCGGAACTCGTCGAGGCGGTCAAGCGCGGCGTGCTTGCGGCCGGCGGCTTGCCGATCGACTTCCCGACGATTTCGCTCGGCGAAGTATTTTTGAACCCGACCTCGCTCATGTACCGCAACCTGATGAGCATGGACGTCGAGGAAATGGTCCGCGCCCAGCCCATGGATGCGGTCGTGCTGATCGGTGGCTGCGACAAGACCGTGCCCGCGCAACTGATGGGCGCCGCCGCGGCCGACGTGCCGGCGATCCAGCTCGTAACGGGCCCGATGATGACGGGTCGCCATCAAGGCGAGCGGCTTGGCGCATGCACCGACTGCCGCCGCTTCTGGGGCTCGTACCGCGCGGGCAAGATCAGCGACGGCGAAATCGCGCAGGTTGAGGGACGCCTTGCGACCACCGCCGGCACCTGCGCGGTCATGGGCACCGCAAGCACGATGGCCTGCATCGCCGAAGCGCTCGGCATGTCGCTGCCGGGCACCGCCGCCATTCCCGCCGTGCACGCGGACCGCCTGCGCGCGGCCGAGGCCAGCGGCACCGAAGCGGTGCGCCTGACGCAGCGGCCGCTGCGGCCAAGCCAGATCATCACCAAGAAGTCCGTCGAGAACGCACTGCGCGTGCTGCTTGCGATCGGCGGTTCGACCAACGCGATTATCCACCTGACCGCTATCGCCGGGCGGCTCGGCATCGACGTTTCGCTGCGGCGCCTAAATGAGATTTCCGATACGACGCCCGTGCTCGTCGATCTCAAGCCGACGGGCGACCACTACATGGAAGACTTCTTCGCCGCGGGCGGGATGTCGGCCGTGCTGCGCGAACTCGCGCCGCAGTTGCATCGCGATGCGCTGACGGTGACGGGTGAGACGCTTGGCGAGCGCATCGACGCGGAAGCCGACGCATGGGTCGATCGCCGGATCGTGCGTAGCGCGTCCGACCCCGTCGAGCCGGAAGGCGGCCTTGTCTCGCTGTTCGGTTCGCTCGCGCCGCGCGGCGCGATCCTCAAACGCTCCGCGGCCGACAAGAATCTGTTCGAACGCGAAGGCCGCGCCGTTGTGTTCACGTCGCTCGAAGATCTCGCGAACCGGATCGACGATCCGGATCTCGATGTCAATGCGAACGACATCATGGTGCTGCAGAACGCGGGCCCGACGAGCGGCACGGGCATGCCGGAAGCAGGCTATCTGCCGATCCCGAAAAAGCTCGCCGCCCAAGGCGTGAAGGACATGCTGCGGATCTCCGATGCGCGGATGAGCGGCACCGCATACGGGACCATCGTCCTGCATGTCGCACCGGAAGCGGCGCTCGGCGGGCCGATCGCCCTCGTGCGCAACGGCGACCGGATTCGCCTGAGTGTGAAGGCGCGCACCATCGACCTGCTGGTCGACGCCGCCGAACTCGAGCGACGCGCGGCCGAGCTCAAGGCGCCGCCGCGCGCCAGGCGTGGCTACGCGAAGCTCTACCAGCAGCACGTGCTGCAAGCCGATGCGGGATGCGACTTCGATTTCCTGCAGGCTCAATCACCGAACATGGAGGCTTGACCGATGCTGATCGGCATTCCGTCTGAAACTTATTCTGGCGAAACGCGCGTCGCCGCGTCGCCGGAGACCGTCAAGAAGTTCGTTGCGCAGGGGCACAAGGTCATCGTTCAAAGCGGCGCGGGCTCGCACGCAGCGATGACCGATGACGCATACCGTGCGGCGGGCGCCGAACTCGGCACGGCAGAAGAAGCGCTCGGCGCGGCGCTGGTGCTCAAGGTGCGGGGTCCTACCGACAAAGAAATGCCGCTGTTCGCGCGCGACGCCGTGCTCGTCGGCATGCTCGACCCGTCGAACCCGGCCGGCACGAAACGGCTCACGGATGCCGGCGTAACCGGCTTCGCGCTCGAGGCGGCGCCACGCGTGACGCGCGCGCAGAGCATGGACGTGCTTTCGTCGCAGGCGAACATCGCGGGCTACAAGGCGGTGATGCTGGCTGCCGATCGCTACGCGCGTTTCTTCCCGATGCTGATGACCGCGGCGGGCACCGTCAAGGCGGCGCGCGTGCTGGTGCTCGGCGCGGGCGTCGCGGGGCTGCAGGCGATCGCGACCGCGAAGCGCCTGGGCGCATCGATCGAGGCGTCGGATGTGCGCCCGGCCGTCAAGGAACAGGTCGAATCGCTCGGCGCCAAATTCGTTGACGTGCCGTTCGAGACGCCCGAAGAAGAGGAGATCGCGCAAGGTAAAGGCGGTTATGCACGACCGATGCCCGCGGCCTGGCTCGCGCGGCAGGCGGCGCTCGTCGCCGAGCGCGCGAAGCTTGCCGACATCGTGATCACCACCGCGCTGATTCCCGGTCGCCGGGCGCCCGTGCTCGTCACCGAAGACATGGTCGCGGCGATGAAGCCGGGTTCGGTGGTGGTCGATCTCGCCGCGGCGCAGGGCGGCAACTGCCCACTCACCGAGGCGGACCGCGTGGTCGTCAAGCATGGCGTCACACTCATCGGCTACACGAACCTGCCGGCCCTGGTTGCCGCCGACGCATCGGCGCTCTACGCGCGCAACGTGTTCGACTTCACGAAGCTGATCTTCGATGCAGAAGGCCGGTTTGTCCTGAACCTCGATGACGAGATCGTGGCCGCGTGTGCTGTCGTGCCCCCCGAAACGCTTGCCCAATTCGCCGCGTTGAAGGCGGCGCTCGCCACCTGAGGGCCGGCGGGTCACCTATAAACCCAAAGAGAACAAAATGCATTCGATCGACCCCACCCTCATCAACGTGATCATCTTTGTGCTGGCGGTCTACGTCGGCTATCACGTCGTTTGGAACGTGACGCCTGCGCTGCATACGCCGCTCATGGCGGTTACCAATGCGATCTCCGCGATCGTGATCGTCGGCGCGATGCTCGCGGCAGGCCTCACCCACAACCCGGTGGGCCAGGCGTTCGGCGTGCTCGGCGTCGCGCTCGCGTCGGTCAATGTATTCGGCGGCTTCCTCGTCACGCAGCGGATGCTGGACATGTTCCGCAAGAAAGGAGGCGCGAAATGAACATGAGCCTCGTCACGATGTGTTATCTGGTCGCGTCGGTCTGTTTCATCCAGGCGCTCAAGGGACTCTCGAACCCGCGTTCGGCGCGGCTTGGGAATGCGTTCGGCATGGCCGGCATGGCCATCGCGGTGCTCACGACCGTGTCGGTCGTGGCGGCGCTGCGCGAAGCGCCGGAACGCGGGCTGGCGCTCGTGGCCGCGGGCGTGGTCGTGGGCGGCGCGATCGGTGCGCTTCTCGCGAAAAAAGTCGAGATGACCAAGATGCCCGAATTGGTTGCGGCCATGCATTCGCTGATCGGCCTCGCGGCCGTGTTCATCGCGGTTGCGGCCGTCACCGAGCCGGCCGCATTCGGCATCACGGTGACGGGCGACTACGTGATTCCGTCCGGCAACCGCATCGAACTCTTCATCGGTACGCTGGTCGGCGCGATTACGTTCTCGGGGTCGGTGATCGCATTCGGCAAACTGTCGGGCAAGTACCGGTTGCGCCTATTCCAGGGCACGCCCGTCACGTTTCGCGGGCAGCACTTCGTCAACCTCGGGCTTGCCGTCGTCATGGTCGGATGCGGGATCGCATTCGTCGTGACGCAGTCGTGGGTGCCCTTCATCGTGATGACCGCGATCGCACTCCTGTTGGGCATCCTGATCATCATCCCGATCGGCGGCGCGGACATGCCGGTCGTCGTGTCGATGCTGAATTCCTACTCCGGATGGGCGGCGGCGGGTATCGGCTTTTCGCTGTCGAACCCGATGCTTATCATCGCGGGTTCGTTGGTCGGCTCGTCAGGCGCGATTCTCTCCTACATCATGTGCCGCGCGATGAACCGGTCGTTTTTCAGCGTGATCCTGGGCGGCTTCGGTGCGCAAAGCGCGGCGGCCTCCGCCGGCAGCGGCGTGGCGCGTCCCGTCAAGTCGGGCAGCGCCGCCGATGCGGCCTTCCTGATGAGCAACGCCGAGTCGGTGATCATCGTGCCGGGGTACGGGCTCGCGGTCGCGCGCGCCCAGCATGCGCTCAAGGAGCTCGCCGAGAAACTGCACGACAAGGGTATCAAGGTCCGCTATGCGATCCACCCCGTCGCCGGGCGCATGCCGGGTCACATGAACGTGTTGCTCGCCGAAGCTGAAGTCCCGTACGACCAGGTGTCCGAGATGGACGAGATCAACGGCGAGTTCGGCCAGGCCGACGTGGCGCTCATCTTCGGGGCGAACGACGTGGTCAACCCCGCTGCGAAGAACGACCCGGCCTCGCCGATCGCCGGAATGCCGATTCTCGACGCCTACCGAGCGAAGACCGTGATCGTCAACAAGCGCTCGATGGCCGCCGGTTACGCGGGCCTCGAAAACGAGCTCTTCTACATGGACAAGACCATGATGGTGTTCGGCGATGCGAAGAAGGTCATCGAAGACATGGCCAAGGCCGTGGAGTGATCGCGATGGAATCGGCCGACCTGGGTGTCCTGAAGCTTGCATACGAGTGGCGCATGGGCGGCCGCGCGGTGACGCTCGTCACGGTCGTGACGACCTGGGGCAGCGCGCCGCGTCCGCCGGGCGCCCTGCTCGCCATTCGCGACGACGGCGCCGTCGCCGGCTCGGTGTCCGGGGGCTGCGTCGAGGACGACCTGATCGACCGGGTCCGGCGCGGCGAACGCGCAAGGACGCCCCGCGTGATCGCCTACGGCGTGAGTGCCGACGAAGCCGCGCGCTTCAACCTGCCGTGTGGCGGTCGCCTGCAACTCGTCGAAGAGCCGCTGGTGGACGCAAGCTGGATCGGCGAAATACTCGCGCGCACGACGCGCCGCGAACTCGTGCGCCGCACGCTGCGCATCGCCGACGGCAGCGTGTCGCTCGCGCCGGGCGCGCGCGGCGAACTGCCCGCGTTCGACGGCGCGACGCTCCAGGTCACCTTCGGCCCGCACTGGCGCTTGCTGATCATCGGCGCGGGGCAACTCTCGGCATGCCTCGCGAGCATCGCGCATGGTCTCGGGTTCGACGTACTCGTGTGCGATCCGCGCGAAGAATACTGCGCGACGCTCGACAAGTCCCTCGTGCGATGGGTGCCGGGCATGCCGGACGACGTTGTGCTCGGGATCGGCGTCGACGCGCACACCGCCATCGTTGCGCTCACGCATGATCCGAAGCTCGACGACATGGCGTTGATCGAAGCGCTGAAGTCCGAGGCATTCTATGTCGGCGCGCTCGGCTCCCGGCGCAACACGCGGGCGCGCAAGGAACGGCTGCTTGAATTCGATCTCGACGACGCGCAGGCCGCACGCCTGAGGGGGCCGGTCGGCCTCGACCTGGGCAGCCGCACGCCCGCGGAGATTGCGGTATCGATCGCGGCCGAACTGGTCGCGGTCAAGAACGGTGTACCCGTAGTGCAGAAAAAGCGCGCCGAACACACCGCAGTAGCCGCCGGTTGCGACAGAGCCGCGACGGGCCGCGCTTACTTTATGGAAACGGAGGGGACTCATGCGTGTGAGTGACATTCTCAAGCACAAGCGCAACCCGCTTTTTACCGTCGGACCGGACCAGTTGCTGTCCGAGTGCGTGATCCTGATGTCGGACGAGGACATCGGCTCACTGCTCGTGGTCAACGACGGCGACCTGGTCGGGCTGCTGACGTTTCGCGAAGTGATCAACGTGCTCGCGCAGCGCCAGAAGGAATTGCGGCAAGGCCCGACGCCGCCCGTCGCCGAGCTGCAGGTGCGGCACGTGATGAACCCGGAGCCGATCATCGCCGGCCCCGACATGGACGTGGCCGAACTTCGTGCGTTGATGGTCAATCATCACCAGCGCTATCTGCCCGTCCTCGCGCACGGACATTTGCACGGCGTCGTGTCCTTCAACGACGTCGCAAAGGCGGTGCACGAACAGCAGAGTTTCGAGAACCGGATGCTGAAGTCGTATATCGGCGACTGGCCGCTCGAAGAACGTGCGTCACCGACCGCGTGAACGCCGGTTGCACATTGAAGACCTACGGCATGGCCGAACGCGCGGACCATCTGGACTTCGACATTCGGAATCAGTCGGCGCGGCCTCAGATCACCGAGCCGCATCGGCACGAATACTTCCAGATGCTCGTTGCGCTGGGCGGCGAAACGATGCAGACGATCGGCGGCGCCGTGCGGCGCGTGGCGCCGGGCACCGTCACGTTCGTGCTGCCGTACCGCTCGCACGTCGCGGTGATGCCGCCGGACGCCGAATTCGTCGTCATCAATTTTTCGCAGCGCTTCTTGCGCCCGGACTCGCAACTGGACCCGTTCGATCTCGAACACCTGAACCCGGTTGCGATGCCTGAATTGGCGCCGTTCCTGGTGCAGGAGCATACCGATTTCATGCTCACGGGCGACGCATTCGATGCCGTGCGCGACGCGCTCGCCACGATGCTTCGCGAGAACGCCGAGCGGCGCTTCGGCGCGGCGCTGACGTTGCGCGGGCATTTGCTGCAAATCGTCGGCATCGTGTGCCGCGCGCATGAAGCCGCGCTGACGCCGCTTCTGGACGCGCGCTGCTATCGTGCGGGCGGTCGGGAATGGTTGCAACGCATCTCGCGCCTGATCCGCGATCATCTGGGCGAGGAACTGACATTGCAGCAGGCCGCGGCGGCCGCGAACCTGTCGCCGAGCCATCTAGCTCACGCGCTCAAGCGCGAAACCGGGCGGACCTTCACGGAGTTGCTGACCGAGCGCCGGATGGAGCGTGCGCGCGAGCTGCTGACCACGTCGTCCCTACGCCTGACCGAGGTCGCGCTCGCGAGCGGCTTCGCGGATGAAAGTTATTTTGCGCGGCGCTTCAGACAATGGTTCGGGGTGTCGCCAGGCGGTTACCGCAAGCATTGCGAACAGGAACTTACCAAAAAAGCGCAGTTCCGTCCGGTTGCCCGGGAATAAGTATCACTAAGCTAGTATCGCCCGTCCCTTGCACAAGCCCGCCAGAGGTCTGCCGGGGACATCGCGGAGCGCGCTTGCTGTCCGCATCGCGCCTTGCCAAGTCAGACACCTTATACGCGTCATCAGGAGACTACCCATGAAGCGCAACACGTATGAAGGAGCGGCGAACGCGCCGGACCGCCAGCCGAACACACCAGTCAGCGGGACCGGCCATGGCGACGAAGGCGGCGATGGAAGCCGCGCCAAGCGCCAGCATTTTTGCAAAAAGCTTTATGTGCAGGTGATCTTCGCGATCATCGCGGGGGCGCTCGTCGGGTATTTGTATCCGAAGTTCGGCACGTCTCTCAAACCGCTTGGCGACGTATTCATCAAGGGCATCAAGATGGTCGTCGCGCCGATCATCTTCACGACCGTCGTGTGCGGGATCGCCAAGATGGGCGACCTACGGCGCGTCGCAAACATCGGCGTCAAATCGATCATCTACTTCGAAGTCGCCTCGACGATCGCGCTTTTGCTTGGCTGGTTCGCCGCTGACCTGGTGCACCCCGGCGCGGGCATCAATGCGAATCCGGCGAGCTTCGATCCCGCGCTCGTCGCGGGTTATGTAAAAAGCGCGCATTCGCAAAGCATCGTCGAATTCCTCTTGTCGATCGTGCCGAGCAGCATGATGGATGCATTTGCCAAAGGCGAGATCCTGCCGGTGCTGTTCGTCTCGGTGATGTTCGGCATCGCGCTTACCGCAGCCGGCGAGCGCGGCAAGCCGCTCATCGACATGCTCGACTGTTGCTCGAAGGTGTTCTTCGGGATGGTCAAGATCGTCATGTACTTCGCGCCGCTGGCCGCGTTCGGCGCAATGGGCTTCACCGTGGGCGCATACGGGATCGGTTCGCTCGCGAAGTTCAGCGTGCTGCTTGCCACCATGCTCGGAGTCAGCGTCGTGTTCGTCGTGGTCGTGCTGGGCCTGGTGCTCTTTGCGTGCGGCTTCAGCATCCGCAAGGTGCTGCGCTTTTTCCGCGAAGAGATCCTGGTTGTATTCGGTTCGACCTCGGCCGAGACGATGATCCCGCGCGTCATGACCAAGCTCGAACGCCTGGGCTGCTCGAAGGACGTCGTCGGTCTCGTGATTCCGACCGGTTATTCGTTCAACATGGACGGCACCGCGATCTACATGAGCATCGGCGTGCTGTTCATCGCACAGGCGACCAACATCGACCTGTCGTTCTATCAGCAGCTGACGATTCTGTTCGTGATGCTCTTGACCTCGAAGGGCGCGGCGGGCGTCACGGGCGGCGGCTTCATCGCGCTCGCGGCGACCTTGCCGGTGATCGGGGTCCTGCCTGTCGGCGGGCTTGCGCTGTTGATCGGCATCGACCGCTTCATGGCGCAGATCCGTGCGGCAACCAACATGACGGGCAACGTGATCGGCACAATCGTCGTCGCGCGCTGGACCGGCACGATGGACGTCGCGCAAGCGCATCGGGTGCTCAATGGCCAGGACGACGACGCAGGCCGTCCGTCCTCCGGCAGGTCCCTGGCCGAAGGCGCGCTGACGTCCGCACGCCCGGTGTCGCTCCACACCAATGCAAGCGCCGCTCAAAGCCGGACGGCCGCATCCTGATCCCGGTAGCCCTGATAATTCCAATAATCCTGACAAGAGAAGAAAACAATGAACTGGAAGCTTTCCCTTGCATGCGCCGGCCTTTTTAGCCCGGCGGCTTTCGCCCAAAGTAACGTTACGCTGTACGGACTCGTCGACGCCGGCATTGCATACGTCGATCATTCGGCGTCAAGCGCGTCGGCCACCGGGCGGCGGGTGGTGGCGTCGGCGAGCGCCAACGAGTCGCGCTGGGGTCTGCGCGGACGTGAAGATCTCGGCGGCGGCACCGCCGCGATCTTCACCCTAGAGAACGGCTTCAGCGTCAACAGCGGGACGCTGGGTTCGGGCGGACGGCTGTTCGGACGCCAGGCATTCGTCGGCCTTGATAACCAGCGCGTCGGGCAACTGACGCTCGGCCGGCAGTACGACTTCGGCGTCGACTATGTCGGACCGCTTGCATCGTCGAAGCAGTGGGCAGGCCAATATGGCACGCACGTCGGCGACCCCGACAACTTCTACAACTCGTTCCGCCTCAACAATGCGGTGAAGTATGCGAGTCCCAACTTCGGCGGCTTTGTCGCAGGCGGCAGCTACGCATTCAGCAATCAGGCGTCGGGCGCACCGGGCACCGGCTTTGCGAACAATAGCGCGTACACGTTCGGCGCGCGCTATGCGAACGGCCCCCTCGTAGCCGCCGCGTCGTACCTGCAGCTGAAAAATCCGACGGCGGGCAATACGAATGGCAGCAACACGGCGGGTGCGGTTTCCGGCGACTACTCGAACATCCGGAACATCTTCTACAACGGGGTCGCGCGACAGCGCGTGGCGGCGGGCGGCGCTGCATACGACATCGGTGCGTTCACGGTGGGCTTCGTCTATAGCTGGGTCAAGTTCGACTATGCGGATCACAGCGAGCTGCGGCTGTCGAATTACGAAGTGAACAGCAAGTACCGGATCACGCCCGCGCTCCTGGTTGGCGCGGCGTATATCTATACCGATGGCCGCGCCGGAGGAGGCCAAAGCCTCGGGACGTTCGCGACCGGCGACCGGCCAAAATGGCAACAGGTCAACCTGGGCGTCGACTACGCGCTCTCCAAGCGTACAGACCTATACACCGTCGCTGTCTGGCAGAAGGCTTTAGGCGATGCACGGGAAGCGGCGATCTTCAACTCGGGCGGACTGTCGGGCTCGTCGAGCAGCCACCAGATCGCCGTGACGGTCGGCGTTCGCACGAAGTTCTGATGGCCCGGGCCCGTTACCTGCTGCCGAGCGCGTTCAGACCCGTTGCGCTCTTGTGCGCGTTCGCGGCGCTGACCGCCGCGCTCGCGCACCGACACGCAATAGCGGCGGCGGTATTGCTCGCGATCGTCTTCGATGGCCTGGATGGACGCGTCGCACGACTGACGGGCACGCAGACGGCGTTCGGGGGCCAGTACGACAGCCTGTGCGACATGTGCGCGTTCGGCGCCGCGCCGGCACTCATCGCGTACGACTGGGCGCTGCGAGGCTTCGGGCGCCTCGGGTTCGCGGCCGGCTTCCTGTACTTCATCTGTGCGGCGTTGCGGCTCGCACGCTTCGACACGAATGCGGCGCTTCTCGATAAACGCTGGTCCAGGGATTGCCGAGCCCTGTCGCCGCCGCGGGCGTGGTTGCCTATGTGTGGTTGTCAGTCGAGGTGCCCGATGCGCCGCTCGCCGGCTCGAAGGTGCTGTGCTTCGCGATGCTTGCCGCAAGCGCCGCGGGCATGGTCTCGAACGTGCGGTATTTCAGCGGCAAGACTTTGAAAGGCGCGCATTGGCTGGGGCTCGTGGCGCTTGGCGCGTCATGCGTCGTCGCGCTGGCCGCGCTGGCCGCGCTTGGCGGGCTGCGTGTCGCGCTTCCCGCCGCCGTATGTGGGTCGGCATGGATTTATGGGATGACCGGTTTGGTTTGTGATAGCGTGCGAGCTTACCGGTGCACGACTGCGCGTGATGCAGCGACGCTAGACAGCCCGTTTCCAACCCGCCACAGCAAAGGCCGATGAACGACGATCCCAACCAGGCGATAAAAACCTATCGAATGTTGGACCGCTCCGACCGGCTGGACTTCGACATTCGCGACCAGACAGTGCGCCCCGCGATCGCCGTCGCGCATCGCCACGAATTCTTCCAGATGCAGGTCAATGCGAGCGTGGGACACGCGCACATGATAGGCGGGCAACGCCGCGAACACGCGTCGCGCTCGATCATTTTCGTGATGCCTTATCGCGTTCACTGCGCCTACAATCCGCCGGACGCGCGCTATCACATCATCAACTTCGCGCCACAATTCCTGCGTCCCGGCCTGGACTTGTCGCCCTTCGACATGGAAGAGGCGTCGATGTCGGACTACCCCGAGCTTGCACCGTTTTTGTACGAAGGGCACATCGATTTCGATTTCGACGAAGCGGAGTTCGCGTATGTGCAGGGCGTGATCCGCCACATGATGACGCTGAACCAGCGGCGCGGGCTGGGCACGCTCGAGCGGCTTCGGGGCGCGTTGCTCGAACTGGTCGGCTTCGTGACGGAAACCTACCAGCAGGAGCTCGCCGACCTCGCCGGGCAGCGGGTGTTCCTGCAGCGCCGCTCCGATACGCTAAAACGCGTGATCAAGCATATCGACGAGAATCTTGCCAACATGCTGTCGATCTATACGATCGCCGAAGCCGCGCATGTCTCGCCGAATTACTTGTCGCAGCTTTTAAAGAAGCACACCGGGCTTGCCTTCGTCGAATGGGTGACCGCCAAGCGCATGGAACGCGCGCTTCATCTGCTCGTGCATACGGACGACCGTATCAGCGAAATTGCGAACGCAGTCGGCTTTAGCGACGAAGCCTACTTCACGCGGCGCTTCTCGCAGCGTTTCCACTTGTCGCCGACCAAATACCGGCGGCAGCATTGTCAGGTTGTTTGATCAGTCGCGTAAGATGGCGCGATGAAGAAATCGAAATCGCTCTATCACGGTCACCGTTTCCCAGCCGGCGTCATCAGTTGTGCAGTGCGCTGGTACTTCCGCTTCCAGTTGAGCTTGCGCGACATCGAGGAGCTGCTCTTCGAGCGCGGCGTCATCGTGACATACGAGACGATCCGATGCTGGTGCGATAAGTTCGGCGGGAGCCTGGCTCACCGGGTGAAAGCGGCGCGTCGCAAGCCAGGCAGTACATGGCACCTCGACGAGATGTTCGTCACGCTGCGCGGCGAACCGTACCTGCTGTGGCGTGCGGTCGACGAGCACGGCGCCGAACTCGACATCCTGCTGCAAAAGCGGCACGACAAGGCCGCCGCCAAACGTTTCTTCAAGCGTGTGCTGCGCTCGTGCCCTTTGCCGCGCAAGATCGTCACCGATCGGCTGCGCAGTTATCCGGCGGCCAAGGCCGAGATTCCGGCGTTGGCGAGCGTAAAGCACGTGTTCGTCAAAGCGGCAGCCCGGGTGAACAACCGGGCGGAGAACAGCCACCAGCCGACGCGCGAATGGGAGCGTCGCATGCGCGGATTTCGCGACCCGAAACGCACGCAGGAATTTCTCTCGTGCTTCGGGCCGATATAGGCGACACTTCGCACTGAAGCGGCAACTGGTACGCGCCTGACTCTATCGCAAACAACTCGCAGTCCGGTTCGTTGCGTGGTGCGAATTCGCCGAACTCGCCCAAAATCCGTCGACCGCTTTCTGACAGTCGTCACACCTGCCGTCGTGACGTCTGACTCTCGCCAAGTTGGCAATGCCAGCTTCGCCTCAAAAGCGCTGGCGAATGGTTTCAATCAGCGCTCGCACCGCCGCCGATAAATGGCTGTCGCGCCGCGTGAAGATCCCGACGGTGTGCATCACAGTCGGACTAAGCGGCACCTGGTGCAGCCCCGGCGTTTCGTGAATGAAATTCGCCGCCAGAATGGTGGCGAGGCTGCTGTATCGCACGGTCGCGAGAATCGGTTCTATCGCGTTCATTTCCATCACGATATGCGGTGTGACGCCATTCGCGAACAACATGGCATCGATCATTTTTCTAGAGTTATATTCCGCCGACAGCAAGACCAGCCCGTGTTCGCTCAAAGCACTCAGCGATATCCCCGGGCAACCCACCAGCGGATGACGATCGCCCACCAGAAGCGCCAGCGGTTCGGTATAGAGCGGCTGCACGCTGATCTGGTCGGTGCTCGACGGTGCATACGCCACCCCAAAGTTCAGCTCGCCATCGAGCAGGCGTTTTTCGATTTCGCCGGAACGCAATCGCAGCAGCGCGACCTTGATGCCCGGATAAGCGAAGTTGAAATTGCCCAGGATCTGCGGCAAGCGAAACGTGCCGAACGAGGACAACACGCCTAAGGTCAGCTTGCCATGCCTGAGGTTGCTTAGCTCATGCAAGGCGTCCATGCCGGAATCGACTTCCTGCAGCGCGCGTTTGGCGTAGCCAACGAAAACTTCGCCTGCCGTCGTCAGCTTGACGACCCGACCGACACGGTCGAATACAGGCATACCGAGCTCGTCTTCTATCTGCTTGATCTGATGCGACAGCGTAGGCTGCGTGATGTGCAATACATCCGCAGCCCGCGTAAAACTCTCTGACTGTGCAGCCGCCAAAAAATAGCGCAAATGCCGCAGTTCCATGTCCGGGTCTCCTGTCCGAGCTTGTCCTCTTAGACCGCTTCTTTATGTCAAAGCCGCTCGAGGCGCTATCGGCACTATACGGCGATAGATAGATGGCATCTATAAATTTTATCGATTTAAAACATTTGTGCCGATTCATTGCGCGCGTTAGTTTATGTCCAGCGCGCAATGCCAATGCTCTAAGAAGCGCCGGTGCGACGCCACAAAAATAGATCAGGAGACGTGCATGAAAAAGCTGTTCGCGGTGGTCATGGGAGTCTGGTTGATGGCGCTAAGCGCTGTTGCGCAAGCCGACGATCCGTATCCTCAACAATCCATTCGCCTAGTCGTTCCCGCCGAACCCGGCGGTGCCGCCGACTTCATTGCGCGCCTGATCAGTCCGGTGTTATCTGCGAGTCTGGGTCAGGCCGTGGTGGTTGAAAACAAATCGGGCGCGTCCGGCACGATCGCGGGAAACTTGGTGGCAAAGTCGAAACCTAACGGCTATACGTTGCTGATGGCGCAAAACACCAGCATCGTGATCGCGCCGCATCTCTACAAGCACCTGCCTTACGACACGCTGAAAGACCTGGCGCCGGTGAGCCTCGTCATCAGCGTGCCGAACATCCTGGTCGTGAACCCGAATGTCCCGGCCAAGACTGTAAGCGAATTCATTGCCTTGGCGAAAGCCAAGCCGGGCTCCTTCAGCTATGGCTCGGCAGGCATCGGCTCACCGAGCCATATAGCAGGCGAGATGTTCGACAAGGACGCCGGCGTGCAAATGCTGCATGTGCCTTATCAAGGCTCCGCACCGGCAGTGACCGCGTTGCTGGGCAACCAGATTCCCGCGATGTTCGCGCCGATCACCGCCGTCCTGCCGCTCGTGAGGGCGAACCAACTGCGTGCGTTGGGCGTGACGACCGCGGGCCGGTTGCCGTCGTTGCCGAACATTCCGACCATCGCGGAATCCGGTGTGCCGGGCTTCGATATCAACTCGTGGTTCGGCCTGTTCGCCGCGGCGAATACACCGCCTGAAATCATCGCGCGCCTGAATCGCGCCGTGGCCGAAGCATTGAAGGATCCGCGCGTCAGCGCCGCGATCGCCAAGATGGCTTCGGCGCCGGTCGGCAATTCATCGGCGGCATTTACCGCGCTGGTGCGTACCGAGGATCGACAATATGCCGATCTGCTCAAGAAGATCGGACCTCAGCTGCAATAAACCCGAGCGCATTTTTAGTGCATTTTTATCTTCCACTCCAACGAAAAATCTCATCATGTCTTCTCCTACCCTGAAGCAAGCCAACGCAATCATTGAAGGTGCGCTTGCGCATCGCCAGGACGCCAAGATCAAGCCGCTCGCGGTGGTCGTGCTGGATGCCAGCGGCAATGTCGTCGCGGCCCAGCGCGAGGACAACGCCAGCATGTTCCGCATGGATATCGCGCTCGGCAAAGCATGGGGCGCAGCCGCGATGGGATGTTCGAGCCGCGCCCTCGGCAACCGCGCCAAGGACAATCCGGCGTTCTTCACCACGCTCGCCGCCACCGCGAAAGGCCGCTTCCTGCCGCAGACCGGGGCTGTGCTGATCGTCGGCGATAAAGGCGCGATTCTCGGCGCCGTGGGCGCGAGCGGCGGCACGGGCGAAGAGGACGAAGCGTGCTGCATCAAGGGCATCGAAGCGGCGGGCATGCAGACCCAGCCGGCGTGACCTCCAGGATCAAACCAGACTCACGCCGGTTGAAACACGGCCGGTAAACATTATCGAAGGACGGACGACATGAACACGACGACGAAAAACAAGGGCGCGGTCAAGGCTGGCGAAGGCACGTACATTTTCGCGCTGAAGGAGCTGGCCGGGATGGACGCGGGCATTGGTTATTCAACGGCTTTCGGTCCGGTGATCGAAGGCGAACGCATGCAGGTCGGGCTGATCAACAAGAGCCGCGGCACCGGCGCAAAGCCGCATACACATCCGAACGAGCAATGGAACTACATCGTACAGGGCACCTTGCGGGTGCGGGTCGGCAGCCAGCCGGAACAGTTGTGCGGCCCGGGCACGCTGCTGTATTTCCCCGCGAATATCGTGCACTCGACTGTCGCCACGACCGATGAAGACGTCGTGTTCCTGACGGTGAAGGATCTGTCGCACGGCATTCACGGCGCGGCGGTCGACGGCACCACGGACGGCGGTTATTTCGAACCCGGTCACGAGCCGGAATAAACGGCCCGGGTGCATCGGCAGGTGACACGAACCTTGGATGAAGAACAGGATAAGACGATGGCTAACATCAGGAACATCGGTTTCATCGGCATCGGCAACATGGGTGCGCCGATGGCCGGGCAACTCGCTCGCCAGGGGTTCGCGCTGACAGTATTCGACGCGCAGGTACCCAACGCCACCGCGTTCGCGAGCGAGCACGGGGCGCGGGTAGCGGGCTCGGCGGCGGAGGCCGGGGAAGGCGCGGATGCAGTGATCTTCATGCTCCCTGACGAGCACGTGGTGCGTCACGTGCTGTTCAACGACGGGCTGGCCGCGCGCATGTCGCGAGGCGCGGTGGCGATCGACATGGGGACGTCGGCGCCGGCTTCCACGCGAGCGACCGGCGCGGAACTGGCGGAGTTCGGCATCGGTTATGTCGATGCGCCGGTGATGGGCGGCGTGGTGTTCGCACGCGACGCCAGCCTCGACATCATGGCCGCCGGCGACGCCGCCCTGATCGAGCGCTGCCGCCCGCTGTTCGCCGCGATGAGCCGCAAGCTCTGGCTGTGCGGCGAGCTCGGCAGCGCCCATGTGCTGAAGGCGATGACCAACTACATCAACGCCTGCGCGCTCATCAACACGCTCGAGGCGATGGTGATCGGGCGCAAGTTCGGTCTCGACTCCACGGTCATGGCCCAAGCGATCGACGCCATGTGCAACGGTCGCCAGCATCCGGTCGTGAAGAAGGTCATGCCGCATGTGCTGACCCGCAAATACGGCACCGGCATGGCGATGCAGCTGATCGCGAAGGATGTGAAGATCGCCGTCGATGCCGCGCATAGCGTGGGCGCGGCGGTACCGCTTGGCGAAGTCACGGCGCAACTCTGGCGCGCGGCCAGCGAGCAACTCGGCGGGACCCGCGACCACTCTGAAATCGTGCGCTACTGGGAAAACCAGACAGGCGTGGAGTTGTAGCAGCGCCCCGGTTCTTAACGGCGGCCGCGATGCTGGCTCGCACGCGCGCCGCGTGGAGGAGACATACAAGATGGTCATTAACCAGTGGTTCAACAGATACCACAAGGATTACTACGGCGGCGCGCTGATGATCGTGATCGGGCTCGGTGCAGTCGCGTGCGGGACCGATTATCAGATCGGTTCATTGCGGCAGATGGGGCCAGGATTTTTCCCCGTGGCGGTCGGCGTGTTGCTTGCGCTGGTCGGCGGAGCGATTGCGTTGCAGGCGTCGCGTTCAGTTCCCACCGATAAAAAAGCCGCGCTGCCTGCTGAATGGCGCGGCTGGTTTTGCATCGTGGCGGCACTGCTCGCATTCGTGATCATCGGCGAGCACGGCGGCTTGCTGCCGGCCACGTTCGCGGTGGTGTTCATCGCGGCGCTGGGCGACCGGAAGAATCGCGTGAAGGACGCGCTCGTGCTTGCACTTGCACTCATGCTGGTAAGTGTCGTGGTGTTCTGGTGGGCGCTCAAGGTGCAGTTTCCACTCTTGCAGTGGGGGTGAGACATGCTGCAGTCCCTGTTTGATC
>Ga0185299_10002281_pt1 | contig 30465 bp, 45 predicted proteins | sample PaiPotPPA55metaG_FD_128002 | JGI IMG/M metagenome (GOLD analysis project Ga0185299, IMG submission 128002) | Iron sulfur acid spring bacterial and archeal communities from Banff, Canada, to study Microbial Dark Matter (Phase II) - Paint Pots PPA... ...
ATCTGGGCCTTGGTCTCCGCCGGCCAGCGTCGTCGCCGGCCCGTACCGGTAATCACTTCAATCCGGCGGATGTCCTCAATCCTAGGGTCAAGCTTATGGTCGTCCATATGGTCAAACCGATCCCAATGAAGGAATCAGGACCATCTCGCATGATCAGCGTCGGCGCTACGTGGGGAAGAAAGGACGCTTACGATTCTTCGAGAACGGTTCGAGAGCAAATAGCCACCCTTAGCCATCCATCCGCAACCAAAAAACCGAAGCCCCGGCAAACGCTACGCAACGCACCGGGGCCTCTTCATGCCGTGCTCTGAGGGTCGGGGGGAAACCAGTACGGCAGTACTGATAATGTAGGTCCGCTACAACAGTTTGGTCGCTTTCCAGCGCTGTGAGCGAAAAACTCAGCCTATCCTAGAGATTTCGGCAGACACGAGAAGAACCGCAGCGGAAGCAAGAAATGCCAATGTAGCCGCTACCGCACCGATTGAACGGAATGGGTTCTTCTCAACATCGAGTGCCCAGCGAAGCCAATTGACAATCCGCTTGCTCCGGAGAAGGAGGCGAGTTACAAACAAAGCTGCCACGTAAAGCCACAACCAAACGGATGGAGCAAATCCAGCAAAAAAACAATATAAAATACAAGCCTATAAAGTCAAACGCTGTAAATGCTGTAAATATGTTCTCGAAAGAAACCAGCTTCCAATTTCCCCCAAAGAATAATACAACTGGCACAATACTAACTAGCGAGATACCTACAACAAATATAAGCTTATAGGCAATGAAATCCATAACCAAAATTGCCATTGTTATCGGCGAAGTCCATCGATGCATTCGCAAAAGAAGCCCCAACACAAACCGTGTTTTAAAGAGGCTAATGTAATCAATTACAATACTCCACGGAACCCATAGTGCAAAGATAATCGAAGCAAACAGAAGGTCAAAAGCAGAGAAAATAAGATCATTCGCCCATCCAATGGAGAAGACTTGCGAAGGATGCGGGTTAATCAGCAAACGTACAATACTTATAAACGCCATTGCACCCAGTGAAAACACTACTGACCGAATGAAGCACTTCCACGATAGGTGTCGCTCCCCGAAAATTTGGTCAAAAAGTTCCTTCGTGCCGTCAGGCAGTGCTTCTGCTTTCCGAACATCGAATGTCAGAAGCCATTTTGACAGAGCATCCTTAGCTCGTTGCGACGCAAACTTGTCACCAAGTTCGAAAACACCAAGTGCGGTCCCCGCAACAATGACGGGAACGCTGGTAGGACCGAAAAATTGGATGATGTCTGAGACAAAGCTCATGGTAGAGCGCAGGGCACAATTAGGTCAGCAAGATGCGGCTTTGCGTTTCCACGCATGTTGATGAACTGCATCAGGTTGTCTTCACTCGCCCTGAAGCCTTCGTAGGATAACCCACCTCGGAACAGTTCGTATCGTAGCCATACCCGGTAGGTGTTGAGCACATCGGATTCGCAGTAGTCGGCAATCTCCCGGATTCGGCCTTCCAGATAATATTTTTCAACGTCGGCTCCGCTGATGCCATTGGTTTTACCCGACAATCCCATCACTTTACAGAGTTCATGCAGGCCGACCTTTGCCTGCGAACTGTATGATGAGAGCAGATCACACAGGTCAAGGGCGTCATCGCTGTATCGGTGGAAGTAGGGTCGGGCTGTCAGTCCAACTGCCGGGATGGCATGGACCATTGCCCGATACCGGAGCACAGGCAGGTCAAAGCCCGAGCCGTTGAACGTAATCAGTTGTGGGGTGAGTTCCGCAATGCGATTGACGAATCCTGTTATCAGTTCCTTCTCCGACCGTTCCCCAATATGAGGTGCGCCCAACGCACTCACTTCCCAATGGGCATTGTCCCGGCGAGCCACCAACGCTCCGATGCAAATTATGGAATGGAAAATATGCTTTTGAAATTTATCTCCCATTGCCTCGCGAACCTCGTGGTCGGCCTTGCCGTCATGTCCATTGGCAGCGGCAAAGCCTCGGAGGTCGGGGATGGTTTCAATATCCCAGACGATCAGATGGTTTGGCATTGGCTTTGCTCAGTGGTTTCTACCGCCTCCGTTTACGGACAGGCATCCACCTTAAAACTAAACTCCTCAGAAATCAGCCCCGCCTCATCTAATACCTGACGAACGATTCCACGCACAAGCTTTCCGTCAAGGACTCGCTCCCGGACGGCTTGCTCTAGTGAAAGCCCAAGTGTGTGAACATATGCCTTGTATTCAGAAATCATGTTGCCCTTATCTGCCGCACTGACGGGAGCCCACACGTCCCTGCTGGTCCCATTTTGGGCCAGATATACAAATTCCACTGTTTCTGGATCATCAAATTTCTCGTTGTAGTTCGGCTCGCCTTGCACGCAATAGACTGGGCTACCAGTAAACATATCCGATTGATGTTTAACACGCGGAGCAGCAACAACTCGAAGTTGACTGGCAGGTATGCGAATTCGCTGTGATTTATTTATTGACACCCCAAAATCCTCGGGAAATTCCAGAGTCCCTTCTGGAATCACTTCCGACACGATCTCGTGCCTTACCTCACTGATGTCGCGGTGCACTCGCTCGCTCAGTCGCTCCTTGCGCAGTTCAGAGATCAGTTCGCGCTCCTGACACAGTTCCACAACAGCGTTCCGTATCTCCTGGCCTGCACTGGCCGGCAACTTCAAACTATGACAAATAATACTGTCGATGGCGAGTCGATCCTGCTGCTTCATCTCCTCCTTAATCGGCAAAGGGTGACGATTAGCCATCCGCTTAAACACATTGTCAAATGTAGTAATATCGCTTTTCGTGAAGAGGTCAAAATCGGGAACCGGCATTTCATCCAAGTCGATCTTCTCAATCTTTAGAGCACCTTCACCGAGGTTTACTCGCCCGTACAATTCGCACGCCAAAGCAAACCAACTTGAATTCGTAACGGATGCCACAACTTTACGATGGGTGGACTTTATCACTGTTCCCGCCAGCAGATTGTTCGTAATTGCAAACTGTTGCGGGTTAGAAATCACGAAATGTTTGCGCCCTATAAACATTGGAAAAACCACATTGCCTTTAACCGGAGCGCGTGTCGAGAACCAGGGGGACCGGCGTTTCATCTCCCCGGTTTTGCACATTAGGACTCCATCTGCGCTCTTTTGCTTCTCAGCCCAGTTTATGTAAGCAAGTGTGCCAGCACCCTTTACCTTTGATTTCGTCACGTCGCATACGAACAATTCTCCCTCGCAGTGACCGATGGTTGCAACATAATGGTCAATGTCCTTTACTGTTCGGATCAGAGGTATCCTATATCTCTTATCCACTTTTTTGAACAATTCATAACCGGCGTCCCGAGGTGCTGGACAGTAGAACTTATTCCAGCCCGTAAGCGTGCCAAATTTGATGTCAACAAGGGTGCTCAGTTTCTTGACCAGATTCGGTCTATTTTCCACGACATCGAGAAAGGCGTCTGGTGCCCGGAGATATATATTCCATTTTTTCATTCTGGGATGCCCTCCATAAGATCGTCAAAGAGGGATTGTTGGCGACGCTTACGGATTCGCATAGTTGAATCATCTGACTGATCTGTAGCTTGGTCAATCTCAGCCCATAGCCGCAAGTATTTGTCAAATCTTGTTGGGTCTGAAAGAGGGTTCGTGATTAGTTCGTTTATTGGCATTCTTAGTTTCACAAATGCTGCTTTGTGATTCGTCACATCCGAATGTAGAAAATGTGATTCGCTTGTGCCAAAACTTGGACTCTTCTCAAGCACAGTGACAACGGTGTTTACTCGTGCATTTTCAAACCACGGCTCACACCTCGACTCCAAAATAGCAATGATTTTGAAGTTCTGTAAAAAGAACCTTTTCAGTTTCAACCCATATTCTGAACCCAACCAACTGTTACTCGTGACGAATGCCAGTCGTCCTCCTGGTTTGAGCAAGGTGGCGGAGTGCGCAAATACGAATGCAAAAAGATCGGATGTGCTATCCAAGTAACCGAACTGCTTGAATAGGTTTTCTCGATATTTATTTGGATTAGACGCGCCTGCCCCTATTGTTTGGTAGCGCACGTAAGCTTTGGAGCGGTGAGCACAAATTAATGATGAGATTTGCGATTTTCGGAACGTTGGTGCTTGCACAACAAGGATTTTCCAGGATCACCGTCGAGATAACGCTTCTTCCAAAAATATTGGGAGCTGATCACAATACCGTAAAAGGTGTTCACGCCGCAATCTATTACCGAGGCGTCTGATTATCAAACTTACCGTGTCACCGAGCCCTCCCACGGGTCGACCAGCATACACTACCACATCGGTCGTCTCGTCGGCGTACCTACTGAACAAGGTCGCGACCTCAGCCTCGACAGCTTGCGCCAGTAGTGCTCGCGCACCCTTGCGCAACACCTCGGTCAGCGGATCGGCAAAATTTCCTGGCTGGGAGAGTTGGAAAACATTAGTGTCGGTCACGGCGTATCACTCCTTTGCTGGAGAAGTGGAGGCGTTGAACACCCCCACGATACGCCGCCTTACCCCTTCATGCCGTCACCAACTTCCGCCCATAGCTCGAAGCGCACTTGCGCCGGATTCTGACGAAGTATGCTGCCTACTATATAATGAGTTGAGGACTCATCGGTCTCTCAACAAGGACGCCCCGTTCCATCGCGCTATTCGGCGCCTCGGCGGCATTACATCACAGCCTCTCCTCGGCGGACTTCATCACCAATATTGCAGAATCTAGTTTTCGGCACACACAGGTCGGATGCGTCATCACGACGGGAGGAGTGTGTCTGAATGACGAGGAAAAGCACCAAATCGGCTTCTCGGAAATGGTCCGGGCCGCGACCAACGCCCGAAGCCGTGCGGACGCCGCCTTATGGCTTCCGTGTACCCCAGCAGAATGCTAGCGTTCACGCCGATCCCTGGTCATCTGGGGAATGTCGGTTGAGGACTTCCATGACTCGAGAGACGATCTACGTCGTCCAGGCTTTCAACGCCGGCAAAGGCAAGAGCCTAAGGGCCGACGTCCCGATACCCTGCAGATCGGCGGAAACCGCACGCAGAACGGCCGAGAGGTTGGCGCCGGCTAAGGCAGGTGTCGTCGCCTTCTCCACGGCGGGCGACGCAGAACTGGGCGATTACGACGACGAACCCACCATCATCTTCAAGACGGGACAGTTGCCGGCACATTTCGAGGATACATGAGCAGCGATCCGACCAAGGTGGTGCGCGCGGCGCTGCAGGGTGCGGCCTCAGTGGCGGGCCTGCTCATCACAACCGAGGCGATGGTCGCCGAGAGCTGCCGAAGAAGCAGAGCCTGGCGATGCCGGGCGGGCCCTGGGGGCGGCATGGGTGGCATGGACTTCTAACCGACCGAGAACGACGAAGGCCCTGGGCGCCCCTGGGCCGTTTTGGAAAGCCTGACACTTGCTGACGGGGCTCAACTCAGGGCGTTCGCATGATGTCTCCGTTCGAACCTCCCCCTACAGCTTGCCGGAACGCCGATCGTCTTCATTCGATCGCTCGATGATGCGGCCGGTTTCCTGCGGGGATATATCGGCCGCTGGCCGGTGACGCGGGATTTGATTCTGCGCCGTCTCAATGCCGCATCGACGGAACAGGAGGCCGGCGAAGCCGCAAAGACCTTTCGCTGGTGGGCGCAGCTGGAAGGATTGCTGCTCCAGCCGGAATAATTCTGCCAGCGCAAAACGGGGCGATGATGTAGCCGGCACAGGTGATGGCGCCGTGCTCGCGCCATTTCTGCAGCATCTGCCGGTAGTCGGTGATCTTGTTCTGGCGTTTCTTGGGCTGGGATGAGATTGTCCGGATTGATGTTCTCCAGTCCGATGAACACCCGGCGGACGCCTGCCTGCGCGGCCTTCTCGATGAAATTCGGGGTCTTGTGGCAGAGCGTGTCGACCTGGATGGTGAAGCCGATTTTCAGGCAATCGCCAGCGCGGAACTCGATCAGTCGGTCGAACAGCAGCTCCCAATCGCGGTTACGGGCGAAATTGTCGTCGGTGATGAAAAACCGTCTGATGCTCTGGGCATAGTTCTCACGGACGATTTTCTCGAGATCGTCCGGCGAACGAAATCTGCTCTTGCGGCCCTGCACGTTGATGATGGTGCAGAAGGAGCATTGGTACGGACAGCCGCGTCCGAGATCCATGCTCGACAGCGATCCGGAGGTTCGGCGGATGTGCTTTCGTGGCAGGATCGGCGGTGGCTTCCCTTGCAAATTGGGGAGCTTGTCCCATGTGGTTGTAGAGCGGCGCAAGCCTTGCGTTCCAGGCATCGCGCAGCACCTCGTCGAAGCGCCCTTCCTCAGCCTCGCCGGCAAAGAAGGAAATGCCGAGCGCTTGGGCCTCGCGCATGTCCTGCGGCATTTCCGGCAACATGGCGATGCGGCCTGAAATGTGGAAGCCGCCGATGCAGACCGGCAGTCCGGCGGCAAGGAACGGACGGGCGTGATCGACGGCGCGTGGAAATTGGTTGGACTGCACGCCGACAAGACCGATCAGCGCCTTGCCACCCGCCTTGCGGATTTCTCGGATAATCCGGTCCGGCTGGACCCGCCGGTTGGTTTCGTCATAGGTATGCAGGCGGATTTCGACATCAGGTCCAAGCACGTTCCGGCCGCGTGCGTCCTCCGCCAGGGCGTTCAGGCATGCCAGCGTGTTGGAGGGAATGGCCGAGCGGAACCATTGGATCGGATATCCATCGTCATCGTAGTGCGTCGGCTTGATCATCACGAAGTGGAACACCAGCTGCCGCAGGTCGGGAGAGACAATCACCGCTTCGCTCCTTGGAAACAACTAAATGAGAGCACTTCAGCGTGTGGCGTTCATCGGCAATCATCTTCCGCGTCGCTGCGGAATTGCTACCTTTACCCATGATCTACATCGAGCGGTCTTGACATCTCACCAGGATCTTGAGACTTGCGTCGTCGCCATGACGAACCCCGGTTGCACCTATGACTATCCGCCGGCAGTACGCTTTCAGGTCCGCGAAGAGATGATCGACGATTATGTTCAGGGTGCCGAACTTTTGAACAATGCAAGTTTCGACGTTGTCTCCCTTCAACACGAATACGGAATTTTCGGTGGTGAGGCCGGCGGCAATATCATTGATCTCCTATCGCGCCTCGAAATGCCGGTTGTCACGACACTTCACACGGTGCTCGCCGATGCGACGCCCATCCAGCGCGACGTGATGCGTCGGATCATAGATACTTCGGCGAAGATCGTCATCATGTCAGAAACAGCTCGCGAATTACTCCGGTCCGTTCATGACGTGCCAGCTCACAAGATTGAAGTTATACCGCATGGAATACCAGATTTTCCGTTTCTCGAGACGCACCATGCCAAAGCGGAATTCGGTTTCGGAGGAAAGACAATTATTCTAACGTTCGGTCTCCTGTCGCCAAACAAAGGCATAGAGATCATGCTCGATGCCATGCCGAGTATTATCAAATCATGCCCAAACGCCGTCTATGTTATTCTCGGCGCAACCCATCCGAACCTTGTGCGAGATCAGGGCGAGGCTTATCGCGATTGCTTAACTGCGCAGGTGCGGGAGCTTGGCATTGGGGATCATGTCGTCTTCTTTAACCAGTTCGTAGATCATGCCACACTCTTAAACTTCATTTCGATGTGCGACGTCTACGTGACGCCCTATCTCAATGTAGCCCAGACGACATCGGGCACACTCGCCTACAGCTTCGGATTGGGAAGGGCGGTCGTATCAACACCTTACTGGCACGCCAAGGAACTGCTGAGTGACGGGCGTGGCATTCTCGTTCCTTTTGGGGATGCCAAAGCCGTGAGCACCGAGATCGCCGGCCTGCTGACAAACGACGTCCGCCGTCACGCCATGCGCAAAGGCGCTTACGCGGCGAGCCGATCGATGACTTGGGTACAAACAGCGAAGCGCTATCTTACGGTCTTCGAGACTGCACGCGAAAATATCCGACCTGGAATATCGCTTCCGATTGATGCGATCGTCTCTGGGAGCAAGGGACACATCATACCGGAGATGCGGATCGGGCATTTCCTCTCGCTCTGCGATAGTACGGGCATGATCCAACACGCCGTTCATTCAATACCAGATCGCTCCCATGGCTACTGTGTCGACGATAACGCTCGCGCCCTACTGTTCTCTTGCGCACTTTCAAACTCTGGTGAAGCGCAATTATCGGAGACAATGACTACACGCTTTGCAGCGTTCATCCAGCACGCATGGAACCCAGACACCCGTCGATTCCGAAACTTTATGAGCTACGACCGACGATGGTTGGAAGAGTCGGGCTCGGAAGATAGTCATGGCAGGACGCTTTGGGCATTGGCCGAATGCGCGCGCCAGGACACTGATCCATCTCGCCGCAGATGGGCTGCGGCGCTCTTCAAGACCGCGCTTCCCACCGTCGAGGAATTCTCGTCTCCACGGGCCTGGGCCTTCTCGCTCCTAGGGTTAGACGCTTATTGCACGCTGGTCGGTGGAGACCTCTTCGCCAACCGCGTGCGCAGACTATTAACCGATAGGTTGATGTCCCTGTTTTCTGCAATGGAAACCAAAGATTGGGTCTGGTTTGAAGATCTACTCGCATACGACAATGCGCGCCTTCCCCAGGCGCTGATCCAAACGGGCCTGACGACCCAGACGCGACCGTATGTCGAGGTTGGCCTCCGATCGCTTCGTTGGCTCATGTCGCTTCAGACCACGTCATCGGGATGTTTCAGACCAGTTGGGACCAAGAGCTTCGGCAGGCTCCGCCAGAAACCCGAAGCGTTTGATCAGCAGCCAGTCGAGGCGTCAGCGACGATTTCTGCTTGCCTTGCTGCGTGGCGGGCGGAGGACGGCACGGAGTGGCCGGCAGGGGCAATGCGCGCCTTCGGTTGGTTCCTAGGCGAAAACGACCTGCAGACGACACTGATCGATCCCGATACGGGCCGCTGTTCGGATGGGCTCCATCCGGATCGACCCAATGAGAACAAGGGTGCAGAATCAGTGCTATCGTATCTTCTCGGTCTTGTGGAAATACGCCGGCTCAAGCGCACTGCTGCGATAGGCCGAATGAAACCCCTGTCTAAATTGGTACCCAGCGCCGTTCGCACGATCGCATCTTGAACAACCCCAGGGAGCCTCTTTGTCGCAATCCCGATTCATGAACCGTCAGATCTTATATCTGCGCCCGGATCCGGCCAGGGTTGTCGTCAGACCCTTCAAACCGGCGACTGAACCCCGAGACATCAACCCAACCGATAAGACCCGGGTCAACCATATGGTCGGCAGAGTTCTTCAGCTCGATGCAGCAGCTGCCGCGCAACAACTGAGCGACGTGGTCAAGAATTTCGAAGGTCGTCACAGGAATCTGCTCGATATCTTCGAGACGCGTGCGGCAGAGATGGTCATGGGCGCGGGGAGGGAAGGTGCTGCTGTCCACGCTGGACGGATCTGCGATCGGTCAAGACTCCAATCTCGTACTGCGGCCCGACGAAGGGGTCATAATCGCACCCGCCAACAGCTCACATAGACGGGGCCAATGCCTCATTCTCACGCAGGCAGCGATGACGCTTGACCCCGGAACATGAAGGATATTCCGTGCGCATCGCTATGCTGGGCCCGATTTCGTGGCGCACCCCGCCGCGCCATTATGGCCCCTGGGAGCTCGTCACCAGCCTGCTGACCGAGGCACTTGTGGCGCGCGGCGTGGACGTCACCCTGTTTGCGACCGCCGATTCGGAGACTGCGGGCACCCTCGCCGCCGTTTGCCCGAGGCCTTATTCCGAAGATCCATCGATCGATGCGAAGGTCTGGGAGCTGCTGCACGCCGCGCATGTTTTCGAACGCGCCGGCGAGTTCGATCTGATTCACAACCAGGCGGACTTCGTTCCTCTGGCCTTCTCGCGCCTTGTGGCGACGCCGATGGTCACCACCATCCACGGCTTCTCCTCCGAACGGATCGTTCCCGTCTTCGCCCGGTACAACGACCGGGTTTCCTACGTCTCAATCAGCGATGCCGACCGCCATCCGAGCCTCAATTACGCCGCTACCATTCACCACGGCATTCCGCTCGACAACTTTCCGTTCGACCCGACCGGCGGGGAAAGCTTGCTGTTCTTCGGCCGTATCCATTCCGACAAGGGTGCGGCGGAGGCGATCGAGGCGGCGCGCTGTGCGGACCGGAGGCTGGTCATGGCCGGCATCATCCAGGACCAGGACTATTTCAACCGGCGGATCGCCCCGGCCATCGACGGCAAGCGGGTAGCGTATCTCGGGCCGGTCGGTGGATCTGCGCGAGCCAGGACGCTTGGCGAGGTCCGCGCGCTGTTGCATCTGATCAACTTCGACGAGCCGTTCGGCCTCTCCGTCGTCGAGGCGATGGCTTGCGGCACCCCGGTCATCGCCTTCAAACGGGGCTCGATGCCCGAACTCATCGAGCACCGGGTGACCGGCTTCCTGGTCGACACCCTGGACGAGGCCGTCGAAGCCATCGGACGGATCGGTGAGATCGATCGCGCCAGCTGCCGCGCCGCCGTCAAGGCCCGCTTCACGGTGGACCGAATGGCCGACCGCTACGTGTCGCTCTACCGTTCGCTGCTTGAGAAGGCTTAGCGGCCCATTGACGAAGTCCGCGGTGTCAATCGGCACCCAAAGTTACCCCCCGATCGGCGTGCAAGTTTGACCCCTCACGCGCATGAGGATCTCCTCCACTCGAGCCTGAAGGTTTGCAGCTCGAACGACCCGCCACAGGCAAGATATCGCGTTCCCGGAGGTCGGTGGTCTGCATCATCGCCACGAAGGACGCGCTGCGCGCACTCTTGTGGCGATTGAAATCTCGGCTGAACTCCTTGCTTTTCCATAACATTTTGGCACCCGAGACTTTTCGTGGGTACAGTGCTCGGATGCCTTCCCCGGCGTGCGCGGCGCTGACGTGGTTCTGGTGTCCCGTGGGCGACACATCGGCCGGTCATTGTACGGGAGACGCAGACGGCCTTCGCTCATCCGGTGTTGTAGCGGCGACCTGGGCCTATGTCCTCTGGCTCTCTACAACGACGGATCTGGTAATGCAGATCTAGCCTAAATTAGTTTCTTTCGTTCCTCCACTCGGACTTTATATATAAGCACACTCTTTAAGGGACACCGGCCGATGGCAACACGGCATCAGCGCATCAGCGCTTTCATTCATGAAGGCGATCCACCAGCTGATCAGCCACTTGAGCTCCTTTGTGAGGACCATGTCGGCACTTACGTAATTCCGTTCCTTTGCCGATTGAGTAGCGGCGCGTGGCAAAGCGTGGATACGGGCATCCGCATCGAAGCAACCGTGATTGGCTGGCGTGTACCTTGATGTTGAGGAATGATGGCGTGATGACCGTTTATTACGCAATTAAAGGAGAAGTCGCCGGTGTTGCCGGCGGCTCTTCTATGTGGGCGTGATGCGACCCGGAACGCCCCCGCGCGGATCGCCGGCGTCTTTTTCTTTGGCTGCAACATGGACCCGAGCGGCACAAAGAACATCGATCCCGGTCCGATCCAGTGGAGAATATCTAAGCCATCGGGACCACGCACGTCTTCGATCGATCATGAGCCCATCGCTGTTCGTGCTTTTGTCGAAGCGCACCGGGCTCATCTGACGCCCGGCGCCTAGCCGTTGGAGATTCACATGAGAAGAATCGTCCATCACGAACTTGGAGAACCAGCGCAGGTGCTTCGGGTCGAAGGCAGCCCTTCCGCATCGCTCGGGCCGGACCAAGTTCGCGTACGCGTATCTTACGCACCGATCCATCCGGGCGATCTGCTCGGAATCATGGGCTCGCCAGCGTTCGGAACGCCGCCGACAATCGGCTCCGTTGGGCGGGTGCCCGGATTCGAAGGCGCCGGCGTCGTGAGCGAGGTCGGTGCCCGGATCGATCCTGGTCTAGGGTTGAAGCAGGGCCTCCGAGTGGCCTTTTTCCCCGCACCAGGCTCTTGGAGGGATGAAGTCGTCGTTCCGGCTAGCTCCGTGGTGCCGTTGCTGGACTCAATTCCGGACGAAATCGGCGCGCAGATGCTGATCAATACGGTCACGGCTCTCGAGGTGATCCGTATGGCGCATGACTCCCTTCCCCCGGACGCGCGTACCGGGGTCGTCGTGCTGCTCACTGGAGCAGGATCCGCTGTCGGGCGCCTCCTCAGCAAGGTTCTGACGGACCGGGGCGTGAAGGTCATCAGACTGGTCCGAAGCAGCTGGCGCGGCGAAGCTCTCCGGGATTCTGCCAGGGTCCCCAATTTTCGCGACGGACGTTGCGGGCTGGAAGGACCGCGCCAGGGCTGCCGCCGATGGGGCGAAGATCCACGTCGCGGTCGACGGCGTCGGCGGGCGTCTGCTGGGCGACGTCGCGGAGTTGTTGGCGGAACGGACCGGGACCGTCGTTAATTTCGGCTCACTCGGCGGCGAAACGAGCGACATCCGTCTATTTCCGCCCCGCTCCCTCACGCTCAAGGGCGTGGTGCTCAGCAGTTGGATGCAGCAGCCACCGGAGCAGCGCAAAGCCGACACTGCGCTCGCAGAGCGGCTCGCGCACGAGCCCGGAACTCTGTTCGAGGTTGCCGAACGGTACCCGCCATCCCGGATCGCCGACGGCGTCACGCATGTCGGTCGACCAGGCCGAGCCGGCGTTGTTCTTATCGATTTCTCGAAAGATTAGGGGGCCGGATCATGGAGTTCGGAACGATCGGGGCCGGCACGGTCGCACTTGCGTTCGCGCGGGAAGCCCTGGCGGCCGGGCATGAAGTAGTCTTGAGCAGTCGACGTGGTCCAGACTCTCTTGCCAGCAAGGTTGAGGAGCTTGGGCACGGAGCGTCGGCGGCCACGGTCGAGGAGGCCGCAAGCCTCGACTATGTCCTGCTCGCCGTTCCCTGGCCGAATGTCGAGGACGCGCTACGGGGCCTGCCAGCGTGGAACGGCCGAGTACTCATCGACGCAACAAATCCGTTCATCGCGTACAGCCCCAAACTCGTGCTGGCCGACCTGGGTGGCAAGGGGGCGAGCGAAGTGGTAGCCGGCCTGGCGCCGGGCGCCCGGGTCGTGAAGGCGTTCAATTCGATTGTCACCGCTCGCTTCAATGAAGGGCCCATAAAGAATGGTGGCCGCCGCGTCATTTTCGTCTCCGGGGATCACCCAGAGCCGACCGAATTCGTCAAGAGCGTGATCGAGAGCTTCGGCTTCGCGCCGGTCTACCTTGGCGACTCGCGACTGGCGGCCGCTTACAACAGGCGGGCGGCCCACTCGCCGGCCGCGACCTCGTCGATTTCGGCAACCTTTGAGTCATCGGAGGAAATCGCCAATGCGTGCAGCGCTGATCAAGGCCTGACGTCAGGAGTCGAACCTGAATCACCCGGTTCACCGCTGAGTACTCTGCCATTGAGCTACGTCAGCATGGTGCCTATGGGTTGAGTCGAACAACCGACGCGCCGCGTATGAACGCGCCATTACGAAGCGCTGTGCGCGCATTACCGGATGACGCCGACGCGCAACAACACCGGCCCGGCGCACGAGAACGGCGCGATCGAGAGCCCACATGGGCATCCTCAAGAAGACGCTTCACGATCAGCTGCTGCTGCGAGGATCGCGCGATTTTGCCAACCTCGATGCCTACCGGCAGTTCGTCGACGAGGTAGTCGGCCGGCACAATGCGCGACGGCGCAAGCTGATTGAGATCGAGCGTGCCGCTCTTAAAGCCGCTGCCGCAGCAGCGCACCACAGATTACGAAGAGGCGATCGTGACGGTGACCGCGAGCGGCGGCTTCACGACCCGGTTGGATCGCGGGCGACTCCACGTTGACCGCGCTAATCCCGTACCGGCAAGGCCTGCTGCCCGGCCCAAGAGCCCCGGAGCAGCGACCTGCCCATCATGCCTTGACGCACGTGTGACGGGTCGCGCCTCCAGGCCGCCCCGTTTTTCATGAAGACTATGGTTGACGGGGTGAGGTTATTCCTGAGCGTGGGTAGCCCGCTGCTTCGCTGCTAGCCGCTTTGCCCGCAAGCGCTGTCGCTTGATCGCCAGCACCTCGCGTAGCGGAGCGTTGGCCGCAAACTCTGCTTGCAAGACAGCCTTCGGGAACAGCATTATTCTCGATTGTCGCGCGTCCGAGCTGGCACGGTGACCGAGGAAAAGCCGTATGCCAGGGAACCATTTACAAAGGCCGCAAACAGCGATCCCGGCAAGTACGATTATGGCGGTGTCAAGCGAAGGCATCTTTGGTTGTTCCGAATCACCGCAAGCCGCGCATGCGGTGGCTGCCAGGATTTTCCGAAAGATAACGGACCGTCGGAGGGCGGTTGCCTACGCAGACCGGCCAACAGCCCGACCAGTGGCACCGTGGGCTGCTGCGCGCGCCCGCCAGCGGCCATGCCGCCGCACCGCCCACCAACGTGATGAATTCGCGTCGTTTCATTCGATCGAATTGCATCCGATTCCTCACAAGCCGGGACCCGGCACAGCAGGATATCGAATTGATGACGATCAGTCAGCGGGCGTCAGAATGATTTTGCACACGGAGTGCAGGGCGGCCCCAAAACTGCGTCCAGGTTTGAGTCCGGTGCTCCTCAATCAACAGACGTTAAGGAGCATGTTTTGGACGCCTCTTGTGTGCCAGAACCGGACTCATGCACCGCAGCAAAGGCAGCTTCGTTCGGTGACATTTCGTAAGCGCGGGCACGGCGTACGCTCAGTGTTGGCAGTGCCTACATCCAAGGGCAAGCGAGAACGGATTTCCGATTCACGCTGTTGAGCCATGCCCCACCCGGCGGGCAAATGCGTTTGGACGCCCGGCGCCTTGCAGCTCGACACGACTTTGCCGAATAACAGTGAACGCCCCTTGCACCGCCAAGCTGGCCATGATCGCTGCTACCAAAACATCGGGCCAGCCTGTGCCAGTGCCAAACACCCCCAATGCGGCCAGCAACACGGCGAGATTTCCAAGAACATCATTGCGTGTGCAAATCCACGCCGAACGCATATTGGCGTCGCCCGCACGATGGCTCCACAGTAACCCAAATGACGCTGCATTTGCTGCCAAGGCCGCAAAACCAACCGCACCCATGGTGAATGCTTGAGGCAACGTTCCGTGCCAGGCATGCCAACCCGCGATGCTGAGAACCCACAACCCGAAGACCGCCATGGTGCTCCCCTTCGCGAGAGCCGCCATCGCGCGATACCGCAGCGCCATACCCACGACGAAGAGGCTGATCGCGTAATTGCCTGCGTCGCCAAGAAAATCGAGGGCGTCGGCCTGAAGCGATGCGGACCCGGCCGCGAGACCCGCTCCGATTTCCACGGCAAACATCAGTGCGTTGATGGCTAGAACAATCCACAAGACTCGCCGGTAAGTAGGATTCCCACGCAGCGGATCGTCGTTATGGCAGTCGTGACAGCAGTTCGCGTTCATGACCCTAATATAGACCCTAGCTGCGCGATCTTCTATGACGGGACTGGCCTCGCGTTCGCTCCCCTTGCCGCAGATGCGCGAGGATGCTTAGTGAATTCCAGACGTATTCCATGAGTGTTATTGTCAAGAAGTTTTGTCATCAAAATACTTATTTTCTTTCCCTTCCCACTCTTTTATCAGTTTGTTTAACTTATCAGTGGCCTCATTGCGAGTCCAACCCGTCCATAAGGACTTGTGTTCGCAGGTATACGATTCGCGAGAGACAGTTCCGGCTCTCAAAATACAATACCAATCATTCGGTAGGAGTGGACCAGATATATGGTCAACGTACACGAATCCGACTATGAACAGTACAACGAGTATTCTTTTCATTTTGGTCTCCTATTCTTCCGCTTCCTTCAGATCGAACAGACCGATCTCGACCAGTTCGTTGGCCATGTCGGAGAGCGTCTTGCCTTCCTTCGAGGCGCGTTCTGGAAGCAGCAGACATTCCAACATCGCTATCATGGTTGTGGGTACGTGGGCGCGCCGATGATAGTCGGCTACTACAGGAGAAGCGAACATGATCTCTGCGGCATTAGAAGCGAACATGATCTCTGCGGCATTAGAAGCGAACATGATCTCTGCGGCATTTCCGTACCAAAAGCAGCGGCGGCGGGTCCTCGGCAGCGAGATGGCGTACGTGGAGGTGGGAGAGGGCGACCCCATCGTGCTGCTGCACGGCAATCCCACCCACTGCATCATCGAATGCGGGCTTTTGATTGGGACCTGATCCGCGGAGGGCATTATGGCCAGCGGTCATGTGAACCGCGCAAACAGGCCAAACACATGGCTGCACCGACCAGCAACGCGACGTGAAGAGTTTCCTTGCCAACCCGGAGCCGTCCACACATGGCTCGAACACGACTCAGTAACGCTTGCACTGCTGGTCATCGGGCTTGCTGCCGTTGAACTGCTCGCCTTCATTATGTGAAGGCGGACCGCCCACCGCGCCAGACCAATTTGGCGCGTCCCGTCACTGATCCAAGGCCCATCGTCCGCTTCGCTAGGCGCTGGTCCCGCACAAGCTTCTTAAATAATGAGCTTCGCGGCAGCGATCACGACCCCCGTAACGAACGCGAGCGTGCAACAATACAGCAAGATATGGAGGATGAATCTGGTCAAGGTACGCTCCCCATCACTCAGAGCCCCCTCTCGCGCCGCAGGGGTTAGGCCACTCCTGAAGGTTGGCGGAAAGGTGACGGCGGCTGCCCAAATTTAAGCAGCGGTACTCCAGTGGGGTGAATATGTCGCGCCGCGGGGCGACCGGAGTCCGCGCGCAGCGCTCTGAAATAGCCCCTGCCGGTATCCGTTGTATTTCAGAGGGACAGAGCCCGGTAGCTCGGATGTCTTCCGCTGCCGCGACGACGCCAAAGCACGGGAGAAACAAAGTTCGGCTGCCTGCATGGAACTTAGTCCGGAAGGGTGGGTTTATGTCGCATGCCTGACTTTCCGATCGATCCGGAGCTGCGCATACGCGTGAACCCGCCAGGCGTACTGCGCCGCGCTACCGAGGCGATGGCCTTCATTCGAAAGATGACCCTGGGTTGCGCTGGGCGCGCCGCCGGCCAAACCAATTCAGTATATCAAACTGAAAATGGTCAGTCAGCGGTGATCCGCTCAACTTTCGTAGTCGGCATTCAATCCCGCGACCGGGTAAACGGCACGAACTGTACAGGGATAATGGAGCGCGTCCGCGTCTCGCTCGGTGCGATCTTCTCGACAACGGTGAGCTGCTGTGGCGCATGGGCAGACCCTAGCGGCATGACGAGCCGGCCACCGACGTTGAGCTGCTCTATCAGCGACGGCGGAACATGCCCAAGTGCGGCTGTCACGATCACTGCGTCGAAAGGACCGCATTCCGGCCATCCGCGATAACCGTCGCCGACCTTGATACTCACATTGTCATAGCCGAGGTCTCTCAGCACCTTGGCAGCGGCTTCGGCCAGCGGCGGGATAATCTCAACGGTACAGACCTTTCTCACCAGCCGCGCCAGGATTGCGGCCTGGTAGCCTGAACCGGTGCCAACTTCCAGGACCGTATGGTCGAACTTGACCGCAGCGAGATGAGTCATCAGCGCGACTATGAACGGCTGCGATATTGTCTGGCCCTGGCCAATAAGAACCGGCCCGTCCCTATATGCCACCGAGCAAGAACGCCCGGGGATGAATCGATGGCGTTCCGTTTGCCGCACAGCCTCCAGGACGTTCTCCGATATGCCTTGCGACCCCAAAAGACTGACGTCGTATCGCGCATAGGCTCGAATAGTTTCGACCATCGCGGCGCGTTCGCGGACGCATTGTGCGTCCTGTGCCATTGCTTCACATGCCTGTTGCGCGCGCGCTGCGAGTGGCCACGCGGCCGCCGCGCCACCAAGCAGCGTGATGAACTCGCGCCGTCTAAAACGATTGTACAGCGTGTGCCTCCCCGGTTCGAGGACTGCACCGCATCCTACCCAAAATGGCGTATCGCGGTCAGCGGGGTCTCTGGCCTACTTCGCAGTGCGCCAGGAGACTCATGGGATGTCGGGTTATGGCACGAAAGAGCCGTGCCGGCGTCGCGCTTGGTGAGTCCGCAGTTCGGGGTGAAGCGGCTGGTGGCCGCTCTTGACGCGCGCGCAGCATCCGGCGCTACCGGTGATGGAGTTCCTCGACAGTAGGACGCCGGAGGCCGTGGCGGGCCGGCTGCGCGCTGCTCCTTGGTTGCCGACGTACCAGCCATGGGTATTGCTGGCGCCGATCGCTACGATTCGCACCGGCGCGGCATTGGCGACGATGCTTGCGCACGCAAGTATGGAGACGCCAAACAGGACCGCGCGGCCAAAACAGCTCGCGATTGCTGTCCTGACTGGGCGGCCTGATTGCAATTTTCCGCCCTCTATCTCGCCTGTGCTTCCACCTGCGCCTGCGGTTGCGGCACGGACAGGATCGCGCGCTCAATTTCGGCCTGGATCCTGGGATCCTTGTCAATGGCCATATGATAAAGGCCGATGTCGCCGCCGAGATTGATGTTCGTCAGCTTGCCACGATAACCGGCATCCGCGGTTACGGGCGCGCCCCAGCCCGGTGAATTGTAGTAGTTGATGGCCCGCACCACATTGCCCGGGATCGGGTCCTGGCCAGCTGGCGCGAGCGTGACCAGAAGGTCGACGGGAATGTTTTCCCGCTGGAGCAGGCGAGCCATATCGATGACGTTATTGGCGCCCTGCGAGTGGCCGACCAGGACCAGCGGACCGCTCTTGCCGGAGGCATGATTTTTGATGATGTTTGAAACCGTCGTCTTCCAGGCCAGATGTCCCACAGTCTCGGCTTTGATGCCCTTGCTCCTGAGCTCTGCGGCGACGCTATCGAGGCCAGTCGAGAACACGCCAAACCAGCCGCGTAGGAGATACACTTGAGTCTCAGCCTTGGTAGCGCTGCTCCACAGCAGCGCAACGGCGATGCAGAGGACGCCCAACATCCCCTCCGCTCTCCAACCGCGTTGACGACGCAGGCACATTAGGTTGAGTCTCCCCCGATTCTTCTTCTGTTGGTGCCGGATCATCATGCCCGCGGTGCCGACATTGTCTAGCTGGATGCGAGTATTTTGCGCAGTTGTGGCATAAGTGCCACATACGTAGCTCGCTGTTCTGCTCCCCGACGGTATGGCGTGCGTTCGATCGGGCGGATACTTTCTCCATCCAGCGGATTACCGATGTCACTCGTGTTCCTCGCGCCGACGATCGCGCGCATCCCTTTTTGGCGGGCGCATACCGCTCGCTAAAAACTAGGCTCTAACGCTGCGCACGCATCGCCTGCGCATATGCCGCGTTCAGCGCTTTACTGCGTTCTTCTGCTAACTCACGGAACTCCAGCGAAAGCCCTGCCACCCGATCAGGATGGCATTGTCGTATCTTTCGTCGGTAGTTGCGGACGATTTCGTCCTTGGTTGCGCTCGGTGCGACTTCAAGAACTCTCCACCACTCTTCTGTCGGACATTGTGCAGCGGCCCGGTCAAGCCCTTGTTGACACCGCGGTTCAGCCTCGCGCCCTTCCTCTGCTTGCCCTCGTTGTCGCGCGGCTTCTCTTCGTAGCTCCGCTTGGTGCTGACGTTCGGCCTCCTCTGCCTTGTGTTGGAGTTCTTCGCGTTTTCGCCGCTCCTGTCCTCGTTGCCTTTCGGCTTGCCGCTCGCTCGAGGTCACGCCTTTGGTCCAAAGTCTCCGATGCTCCCTCCAAATTACGGGCCCGAACGCCAACGCCCCTGCGTTTGCAATTAACCAAACAAAATGAGTGGTGGTGTCCATCGCAAATAGGCTGAAGGCATAGAAGCAGACTGCGTCGAGGAGAACGATAGCCAACGCAACGCAATGGTCAGCCAGCGCACCCCAGGCACTTTCCATGCGTCACTTTGGTCAATGTGCAAGTTACTTATCGAGACCGACGGCATAAAAACTCTTCCTTTCTGGGATACACTCACGTCTCCTAAATCGTCCGGGGCTATCGCCGCGTGCAGGCCGCTGTATCAATCCTCCGACGCTTTCTGTTTCTGGGTCTGTCCAGCATCCGGTCTTCTGTACGTACCGAGAATCCTATCCCAGAAGAAATGGATCACCGCGAAATTGCTGTTCGCGTGCCGGTGATGAACAAAGTGCAGTTCCTGTTTCCGTCTGAACCATGCAAATCGCTGCAGTCGCGATCCCTCTACGTGGCATTCCTTGTCGAAAAAGACGTGCGCGTAGAACGACGCCGCACATGCGACTACTTGAACCACGAAGAGATCGACTGGCAATACAAAATATGTACACGCTCCTACCAGAAACACAGGAACGAAGAAGAAGGGCGTATTGTTGCCTTCGTCACCGAGGTAGGTCAGTGAGACGAGATGATCTTTGGAATAGTAGGTGTGATGGAAATTGATGTGGTTGCGGAATAACCTACCGCCCATTTGATGGTGGCCGAGCTTGTAATGCATGAGCGTCTGCGCAAATGACATGACCAAATGCGTAGCGACGGCGATCATGAGAAATAGCGGAAGCTCCGGAAGGAGCCGCGATACCGTCTGGAGCATGACCGCTTCCTTCGGCTTAAGAAGCCAATTTAGGAAATATAGCCCGTAGTCCCTGGCAAGGCGTGGACACACGCCGCGCTGACCGATTCTCTTCCAACAAGACCGGGCTGTCGCTGATCATCGTCGTACATATTCCCCCGCAACTTTGTGCCCAGCCGAAAGCGCCCCGAAAAAATCGGGGCACTTCCAAATTTCAACCGATCAGAACCTCAGGCAGCGACCTTGGTCGGCTTGACCTCCAGGAGCTTGCTGGAACTCGCGATCGGGATCGACCGAGACTTCATCGCCTCCGGAATCTCGCGCACGAGGTCGACGTGTAGGAGCCCGTTCTCCAGGCTCGCACCCTTGACCTTGACATAGTCGGCGAGCTCGAAGCTACGCTCGAAGGTTCGCGCGGCGATGCCCTGGTAGAGCACGTCGCCGGTCTTTTCCTCGTCGCTGGTCTGCTTCTCGCCGTGGATCGTCAGCCTGTTCTCCTTCGTCTCGATCGAGAGATCAGCGTCGGTGAAGCCGGCGACTGCGACCGAGATGCGATAGGCGTTCTCACTCGCCCGCTCGATATTATAGGGCGGATAGCTCGGCACCGAGCCTTCCACACCGCCGAGTTGGTCGAGCATGGAAAACATCCGGTCGAAGCCGACGGTTGAACGGTAGAGGGGAGCAAAATCGAATGTACGCATAGCATGACCTCCTGTTTGAGCGACATGCGAACGGTCCGCCCTCAGGGCCGAACCTTTCGTATCACGCAGCCTCATTTCATGGTGATGAGGAAAGCGGGGATTATGCACCCGTTGATGGACGAAATCGAGGAGCTATTCGGCGTAAACGGGTGCAGGATTCAAGAGCGCCGTTCGATATAGCATCAACTGATGCTGCCTGCTCGCCCTCGTCATTCAGGATTGCGGGAACGAATATTGCCGATCGAACCATCCAATCCTATCCGACCGATCCGCTGACGCATTGAGACGCGGCATTAATAGCCCCTTTCGCGATCGACGACGTTCAGCAAGTTCCGTCCGGAGATCAGTCGGCGGACATTTTCGAACACGAGGTCAAGCGATTTCGGCAGATATTGATCTTCGTCGTCCGAGGTGACGTGCGGCATCAGGATGAGATTGTCGACCCCCCAGAGCGGCGAGATCGACGGCAGCGGCTCGGGGTCGTACACATCGAGCACCGCGCCGGACAATGCTTGCGATGAGGCGACCTATAAAGCTGCCGTGTTCCAGGAGCATTGGCAGTGCCACGGCGGGGCTCAATTTATGCGCAACGAGACGAAGGCCTGCTTTCTCGACAAGACGGAACCCGCCTACATCAGCTCGGCAGAGCCGTCTGGCGCTATCGAGGATAGTTTCGAAGATAGGGTGCAAGTCGTGTGGCGAACTGGCAATGGCGCGCAGCACTTCCGAGATAGCCACCCGCTGTGCCGCCAATTCAGTTACCTGCTCCTGTAGCTCTGAGCGGGAAAGAACGCGCAGCGGCGCGGGGCTATTCCCTCGGCGGATGTTCTCGTTGTTCATGCGGGTCGTTCGGTCGGCTTCCATGGTGACGACAACTATTATAACGGCTCCCGCGAAACCGCCGATGGCTCCAATGGGCTCCAGAAACCGAAGGATGCGACCGGATGTCCGACGTCTGCTTGGGGTCAAAAGCTCCGATCCAGTGCGGTCCTAGACGATATATCCGCAGCACCGCCCTAAGTGGACGTTCCAAGTTATGGCCGCCGCGGCTCTTCAGTACCAGAGCACTAAATCGCTTACGCGATAGCCTGAGCACGCGCTCACTGGTCCTTGCACTGGCCCCAACTGCCCGACGCAGAACAAGAGCGCTCCTCCGGCAGCTTCCTGCACCGGAAGCAACCGCCGATGACTACCTTGCGCCAGGGAATGCTAGGTCGGCGTTTCATTGGGGACAATGTCGCCTTGAGTGCTGGGGACCCATTCGCAGAGCTCGCCAAGCTTCATTCCTAGAATCTGAATGACGTTTTCAGGAACAATTTTTCGTGACAGGATTTTCCCGTTCGGTTGATTTTTTCGCAAGCACTGTCGAGCTTTGATTTCGTCCGGCTCAGCTACCATGAATTGGCGCACGCAGCCGCCGTCCTCAAGCCAGAATTGCCATCCTCCAGAACTCTCCATTAAGTAGTCCAATCCATTTGCGCGGGCACGGTTGGAGTGGTGCTTGCAATTGGTATGCTTTGGACGCTCTAGTTGGCCTGGGCGCTCGAACGAGAGATTCCAATAGCGGAAAGGAACTGCCAGCAGGCGGCGCCGGGCTGTGCACCTGCGAGACCAGGCATGACCGGCAGCAAGGGCTGCACGGTATGCGTAGGCGGCAGATTGACCGGGAAGCTTCGTGCATCGAGCTCATTGTAACGCTCGTAATCTTCAATCGTGGGTGAGAGAAGACCGTCAAGCCTGCACAATTCTTGGCGCTCTGCGTCATCGAGTCCGTCGAAGCCGTGCACAAGCCGAGCATCGGTGGACAAGACATATTTATGCGAGATTACATTGGCGAGTTCGCCGCAATTTCCGAGGACGCAAACAAGGAAATAGTGCTCGCCAGCTTTGGCGCCGGCGAGCAGGCTTTGGCCACCTGCCCCATATCCCCTGAATCTGACCCAGTCGCGCCAGGACAATTTCGCCCACGACATGCGGCATTCATCCCAATGCAGGATGACCGTGTTGTCGGGCGTTCCTTTCATTATTGTCTCCTGGCTTGGAGTGACGAAAGCAATTCCACGCCCCCTTGGCGGCAGCACCTCCCATCAAGTGCATGGCTGCGGAGAACCGAGCGGGGCGGATCGCGTCACACCGCTATCGACCGACCTTGAGGTTCTCTGCCGACTCCTTGCCGCGATTGCTCACGACTTCATATTGAACGACCTGACCCTCGTTGAGGGTGCCCAATCCCGCACGCTCAACGCGGAAATGTGGACGAATACGTCCTTGCCACCGCCCGATACGGTGGATCCGAGTTTTGGGGAATGACTTGGGAGCGGCCCAAAACGGGAGCTTGGCAAGGCAGACCGAAAACTTGGTAGAATCTCCTTTACAACTGACGGGCGCAGACCGTCAATGCGCGCTCGAGATAGGCATAGATCGAACTGTCGGAGTCTTCGGCACAAAAGCATAGGGCAAGTTCCATTGGAAAGTTAAATATTTTTCAAAAAAGGTGCCCGCGATCGAGGAAGCCAAGGCGCAATTTCTGGTGACCTGGCGCGGGGCTGTGCCTGTCCTCATAGAGCCGCCCCACGTCGGCGTCGCGGAGACGGTATCCTCTCCTACGGTTTTCCCTAGGGCAACGTGAAAGCTGCGCTCAAGACACTGAGCGAGCACACGCCCCGTGGTGAGCCGGTCGAGCTCGATTACGTCAACCCGAAAACCGGAGATGACTGCCTTCCGACCGTGGGGTTCACAGCGACGACGTTGAGGTCGGGTGAGACCACTCGACTTCCATCCAGTCATCAAGCGCCGTGTTCCACGTAATCGAAGGACACGGCTCCTCGCGGATCAACGGGCAGATGTTTTCATGGGGGCCGGCTGACACGTTTTCTGCACCGGTGTTTGCGAAGATCGAACACTCGCCGCGAGAGAACGCATTTCTCATCCGCATCCACGATGCTCCGTTGCAAAGGAAGCTTGGCTTCTATGAGGAGCGGCCGCAATCATGAACTCTCCTCCGACTGCGTCGTATGTGTTTACCCCGCCCCCGCAGCCGACAGTCCCCGTCGAGGGCACCACGGCGCTCTATCCCGTACATCGAATCTTCTGTGTTGGACGAAATTATGCGGAACACTCGAAAGAGATGGGATTTGAGCAAGACCGTGAGGCGCCTTGGTATTTCACCAAGCCTGCGACCGCCATCGTACTGAGCGGAGCGACAATCTCATATCCGCCCGAGACAACAAATTATCATTATGAGATAGAGCTCGTCGTGGCCCGAGGCGCCCCTGCTCACGCGATCTCAGTCGATCGGGCGCTCGATGCTGTCTATGGCTACGCAGCGGGAGTGGACATGACGCGCGCGATCAGCAAATTCGGTTGCGAGAGAAATCTCGTCCGTGGGTCCTTGGTAAGGCTTTCGAGCAGTCGGCGATCATCGGGGGCCCATGAAATTCCCCGGGCCTACTCGGCAAATGCAGCGGTTCGCTCGGACGCGCTGGGAGCGGGGTGAGGTTTAACGAGCACCTGGAGGCCGAAGGTCCGCTCGTCTTCGAGCACGCTTGCTTACTGAGGTGCTGCGGAAGCGTGTGTGCGTGGTCCTGGACCGCCGCCCATGATCCACAGCGAACCTACCGCGCCATTGCGCGAGCGCATGAGGCTTACACGTTTTTCGCGACCAACGCGACGCGGACAGTCAGCTTCCAATCGGTCGGGAACCTGTGAGCAACCGACAGCGTCATATATCGAAGGCCCGACAGACCTCGATTGGGTCAGCCTTGGTTTTGAGACCGAGATATCTCGCTGTGCTCTCGATTCTTGCATGGCCCAAAAGCGCTCGAACTGTCTGCAAATCACCAGTGCCTTTCAAAATGTGGAGAGCTTTCGTCCGGCGTAAAGACTCTACGCTGTAATCCCTAGGATAGGCGAAATCGCTCCATTGCATTGGCGTGCGGCTGCCATCGCGCCCGACATTGAGATTCGGGAGATTCTTCTGGAAGAGGTCGCGCACCCGGGTCGACCGGGATTGTGACCTCACTCATCCCGATCTCGTCGCCGTAATAGACGGTCGGAGTTCCCCGTAATGTAAAGAGAAGCATGGCGGCGACCCGGGCTTGCTCGCGTCCAACCCGTCCCGCGATGCGAGGGTTGTCATGATTGCCAAGCACCCAGTTTGGCCATCCTCCGGGAGGCAAGGCCGCTTCGTAATCCTTCACCAGGCCGGCGATCGTCTCACCGTTCCACGCTGCGCTGAGCAGGGAGAAGTTGAACGGCAAATGGACGCCATCGAGATCGCGCCCGTAATATTTCACGACCTTCTAGATTGGGAGATAAATATCGCCAATGAGAAGGCGATCATCGAACTCATCAACGACCCTGCGCATCTGTGCGACAACCTCCTCCATTTCAGGACGGTCGGTCGTATAGAGCGGAAGCAAGGAGTGGTGCGGTGGCATCCCGGGCTTGAAATTCAGATTTGCGGGATTGTCGCGCAATCGACCGTCTTTGATGAGGTGCCACAACACATCCACGCGGAAGCCGTCGACGCCGCGGCGGAGCCAAAAGCGCATCACGTCATAAATCGCCTGCCGCACCTCTGGATTGCGCCAGTTCAAGTCCGGCTGCTGCTTGAGGAAAGCATGGTAATAATATTGTCCGGTCGCAGGATCGAACGCCCAGGCGCTGCCGCCGAATTCCGACACCCAGTTGTTTGGCTCCCCCCCGGTGGGACCGGGATTTTGCCAGAGATACCAGTTCCTCCTCGGGTTATCGCGTGAGCTATCCTTCGCCAAAAAAGTGACCAGGTCCGAGGATTGCGACGACTGCTTCCTTGCCTTGCTCGGAAACGACGGTGAGTTTGACCTTGCCTTGCTGGATGTAAAAAACCGCGTCCGCGACCTGTCCTTGTGAGAAAACAATTTGATCGTTTCGATAATCATATGCCGGACCAGGCAGTCCTTGCTGAATCCTGGATGTTGTTTTGTCCAGAGTGCAGAAAATGAGGATCATCATGGCGGCACCAGCCCAGGATGGAAAGGAAACACGGACTTACGAGTGCGCCTACGGTCATCGCGAAAGGATTAACGTGGGCCTTCATTGACGGGCAAAACCGCGCGCAAGTGGAACTTCTCATCTACCTACTGGTCGGGGCATGTGATTGTTGGGTCACCGAAAGAAGAAAATGTCAGACACAATTGCTTTGGTTTGCGCGGGGTGTGGAGCGACGGTGATGCGTCATCCAGCCATGCCGGCTCCGGGGCATCGTTGCCTCAAATGTGTGCAAAAGGCGAAAAGCGAGGTGAAACGAGTTCGTCGAGAAAAGAGGTTGGTCGAGCAAAGAGCGATCCCTAAGTCGTGTGCCTGTAATGCAGCTATAAAATGCCGGGTCGGCGCGCTCTAAAAATGGAACTTTTTTCGTTACTGCGCGTTTTCATACCACCTCCCTAACTCATGAACACAAGGAGTGACCCAATGAACTGGGATCGCGTGGAAGGCAACTGGAAGGAATTCACAGGCAAGGTCCAGCAGAAGTGGGGTAAGCTCACGAATGACGACCTGGACGTAGTCAAAGGGAAGCGCACGGAACTTTCTGGACGTCTACAGCAGCGCTATGGCTACGCCAAGGATCAGGCCGAGCGCGAAATTGACACGTGGCTGAAAGAGACGGTTTAGCGCCTGAAATTCTCTCGCGCAAGTGGTTCTCTTACGCGCGCAGCAAAAGGAACCCGGCGGAGACGCCGGGTTTCTCTACTACGGGCAGCGGGATAGAGTTCGATCGCGCATTTAGCCTCGCTGATGCGGAACTGATTCGCTCTCCCATGCGTTGTGTTTTAGAACAGACATGGAGGTAGCAATGCCAGTCATTCTTTGGTTACTCGGAGTACCACTTGTCGTCGTGATCGCGCTCATGCTCACGCATGTGATCTAAGGGATCGAAATTTACTCGTCTCAAGCCCCGCTTCGCGCGGGGCTTGTTGTTTTTAGGAGGTGGAGATTTCAAGTCACGGATTGCAAAAAAGAGAGTGCCCGGGCCATCCGAACCATCATTTTGTGTACCCGCATGGGCGCATTCCTCGGGCCGCCCCAATGCATCCGGGGTCTTGGACGCTACACTTACTGGGGCTAACCGCAGGAAAAATCAGCGGAGGGTCCAGTCCAATAAAGGGCTAGGACTCATGCCGGAGTGGAGTCTGTATAATATTGACCACTAATTTTCGTCGCGTAGAAGTTGCGTCTGCTTATAATATGACTGCGTTCAAAGTATTGGAGGCCATTATGGTGGACAAAGACCGCATCCAAGGCTCGGCTGAGCAGGCCAAGGGCAAAGTGAAGGAAGTTGTTGGAAAGGTAACCGGCGACAGCAAGCTCGAAGGCGCAGGCAAGGCTGATCAGTTTAAGGGCAAAGTGCAGAACGCCGTTGGGGGACTGAAAGACACTCTGCGAGGCAAGTGATCCCGCACCCCACAGGGAGAGACCTAGCCCGGATATCTCACACATGAGGTGGTAACGCTGGTGGGGCAGCGGGTGTTTGGGATCGCGCTCGGTTACGAGGATCTCAACGACCATGACGAATTGTGCCACGATCCCGTGATGGCGGTTTTGGCGGGCAAGTTGGAAGCGAGACGCGACGACTGCGCACCGGTTGCCGGCAAGTCGACGCTGAACCGGCTGGAGCTGAGCCGGTTGGAGGCGACGCGCTATCACAAGATCAGCCACAATCCGATTGCCATCAAACGGCTGATGGTCGACTTGTTCCTGGACGCGCATGTGCGTGCGCCGCGCGAGATTGTGCTTGATCTCGATGCGACCGACGATCCGGTGCACGGGGAACAGGAGGGGCGGTGGCGCGCATCGTTGCGCAGATCCGCGGCCGCTGGCGCGTACACGGCCACTGCCGCTGAACAGCTCAATGCCCTGTGCCCGCACCGATACTGCTGCTGTAATTGCCGCTGCCCGGAGGATCGCGGAAAATTTCGCTCTCTCGAGTCATTCGTAAACCCGGCTCAGCGTCCTTGCGGTGCGTCATGTCTTAGCCTCAAGACCGATTACACTTCGGCTGTTCGGCGGGTGGTAGCAGACGTGCACCTCGAGCAGCATTATGGTAGTCCCATCGAACTGACGCCTTAGACGCTGGGCTTTACATGCATTTCCTAGTCTCGACACCGCACTTCTTGCTTGGCTATGGCACGGACACAGGTCGGGTCACGGTGCTCGACAGTGGCCGAGGAGAATACTACGGGATTTCCTGGGATCCGTCGGGCGCCAATTTGACAATGACCCATAGTCTCCTGGAAAATGATCAACTAAAGATGCTTTCAGATTACGCTGTCTCAGCTCTCTCACAGGGGTTGAGTTCCTGTGCGTGATGAGACGACTGCCTGGCTGGGGTGGGAACTCGCGTACCTGCGCGTGAGGCCCATGTCGTGGAACATGGCACCGGCGTAGAGAAGCTCGTGATCGAAACGCAGCCCGCGCCGCCTGCCGGTGAGAGCGGTTCCATGTGATCCCTGACTGACCTTTGCTAATTCGATATCCTGCGATCAATTCACCCGGCGGTAATTGCCAACGGTGGAAGGCGGCGAGAACAACAAATATCGCGAGCATCACGCAAACGGCGATTGCGGTTATTATCGTAATTTCCAGCTCGCGCGCGGATAAGCCCTGGCGCTATTCCGGTTTTTCATGCGCTTTTGCTCGAGTCTCGTTGGCTTGGCGCGTTTTTTCAGCCGATACTGTGGAGGCGTCCCTGGCCTGCTTCATGTGGTCTCCTCTATAGTTCTCGCTAGGCGCTTTTTCCACGAGCCGCCAGAATCGATCCGCTTTTTTGAGTGCTGCTTTTGCTGCGGCGCGAAGCTGCTTCTCGGATGCCCCTTTTGTCCCGACCTCAGGGTTATCGCTCTTGCGTTTTGTGACCATGGCTTCGTCTCCCGTTTCATCGGCTATTGCTGTATTTTTTGCAATCTTATCATGGCAAGAGGACGGTCGCAGGGGTGCCGCTTATCGACGTGTCATGCAGTCGGCTGGCCATTCTCCAGTCTTGTGTCAGACGACGCAGCGCGTCATCTCGGAGATGCCCTGCAGCATCACCAGCGCACGTGCGATCGGAATGACGGTCTTGAAGTGATTGCTCACAGGTGCGTCCCGGTGCTGCGGACAAGATGCCCTCGCTGCAAGCTTTTCTCTTCGCGGTCTCAGCGTGGGTGAAGGTGAACATCGACTAGACGCCGAGGAGGAACGGAGAAATGACGCCCAACAAAGTTCTGCTCATGCGCCACGCCGAGAAGTCGGGCGATCCGATGGACCCGCACCTCTCGGACCCCGGGCAAGTGCGTGCCCAGCTACTAGCGGACTACATCCCAACGACGTTCGGGACCCCAGATTTCGTGTTCGCGGCGGCTCTGTCGAAGCACAGTGCCCGGTCTTATGAAACTGTCGTACCGTTGGCCAAGAAGATCGGAGTTCCGATCGATGCAACGTTCGCGGACCAGGACTACGCAGCTTTGGCCACCGAGTTACTTTCGAAGCCGGAATACTCCGGAAAATTGGTTCTCATCTGCTGGCATCATGGGAACATTCCGTCTCTTGCCCGTTGGCTTAAGGCAAATCAGGGCGACTACCCGAACCCTTGGGATCCCCTTATCTTCAACCTCATCCTGCAACTGGACTACGAGGGTGGCGGCCAGGCACCGCAAATCACTCGCACAACTGAGAATTTCTGACAGGTCGGTCGCTGCGCCGACACGGAGCGACGACGGTCGACAACTGCGCGTATCCATTGCCTCTCCCTTCAGAATCCGCCCAACGTAAATTCCTGCCTTACGAAAGGCATCCGCGATGCTGGCTCCATAGCTGATTAAAATTAAGCCGCCAGCCGCGGCGTGTTCACGCAATCCGTAAATCGCAGGTAGCGCATGTTTGGCACCCAGAGCAGGATAGGATCGGGCGCGATTTCATTACCAAAGCTATTCGGTTGGACAATGAAGATCCCGGTGCTGTGGATGGTCGCCTTGAGAACCACCTCGGCCAACCATATGGCCCGCCCTTTCGCAGTTCAACTCCACTGGCTTGTCAATTGAGAGGAAGCGATGTCGCGGTCACGCAAACGTGCGACGAAGTCGCCTATGCAGCAATATCGGAATGACAGTGCCTTAGCGTGGATGGCGAGGATCGGGTACACGGCGCGTGGCGTAGTATTCGTGCTCATTGGGGGTTTTGCCGGGCTCGCGGCGTTGGGAAGCGGCCGCCCAGTGGGCACGCGCGGTGTGCTTCACAAGGTCCTCGCTGAGCCGA